>Ga0299913_10004758_pt1 | contig 11456 bp, 8 predicted proteins | sample RVTome_9_FD_201360 | JGI IMG/M metagenome (GOLD analysis project Ga0299913, IMG submission 201360) | Soil microbial communities from uranium-contaminated site in the Upper Colorado River Basin, Wyoming, United States - RVT155D38 (version 2) ... | reverse complement strand
CCCTGCGACCCGGCGTCCCGGTAGCAGCGGAGAACCACGAATGCCCAGGTCAAAGGGTTGAGCGGCTGCCGGTTGGTTGACAGGAGCTTTCGCCTGTCGAACCTCTCGTGTGCCCCATCTGTGCCCCAAGCGCCGACCTCAACTGCCCCGTCCCCCTGACAACCAGCCGATGTCAGGGAGGCGGCGCTGCTGCATGCCCAGCCACCTCCGGGGCCCGGCGAGGACGGCGCGCAGCGCCGCCCGCAGCCGGGGCCTCGAGCCAGTAAGGAAAGTCGTAACCGAGTCCAAAGCCCCGCTCCGGATGTGTCCATCGACTCTTCTCGGCCCGCCTGCCCGGGGCGACCCTGGCGGCATTTCGAGCTCCACCGGGACCTCACCCAGGCGGTCACCATGTCACTAACACGACGACAGATTCTCCAGGCATCCGCCGCCACGGGTGCGGCCATCCTCGTGGGCGGCCGCCCCACTCCAGCGATGGGGGCGCCGCCCCTGCTCAAGAAGTGGGTCGACCCACTCGCCATCCCGCCCGTGGTCACGGGATCCGACATCGAGATGTCCATGATCAGGGCCACGCACAAGTTCCACAGCAGCCTCGCGGAGTCGGCGACCCTCGCCTATCGATGTGACTCGCCGGGCAGCGTGGTCTTCCCCGGGACGCCGGGTTCGGAGGGCTACCTGGGTCCCACCGTCGTCGCCACGACCGGGCAGCCGACCACGGTGCGGATGGTGAACCGGATCGAGGAGACGGGAGGTCACCCGCTCCCGATCGACACGACGCTGCATGGCACCGAGGTGCTCGACCAGGCGTCGCCGCGGACCGCGACCCACCTGCACGGCGGGAACACAAAGCCGGCGCACGACGGTGGACCTGAAGACTACTTCCGCGACGGGCACGCCTACTCCTACGACAACACCCAGGACGCTGCGGGCATCTGGTACCACGACCACGCTCTGGGGATCACCCGCGTCAACGTCTACGCCGGTTTGGCCGGTGGCTACCTGATCCGCGACACGGCCGCGACCGGGATCGACACCGGGACTCCGGACAGTCCGCTCCCCACAGGGAAGTACGAGGTCCCGCTGATCATCCAGGACAAGAAGTTCAACCTCGACCCGGCGTTCGGGACCTTGGGCGAACAGGTGTACGACGGCGGCACATGGATGCCCGAGTTCTTCGGCGACACCGCTGTCATCAACGGGGTCGCGTTCCCCCACCTGTCCGTCGACAAGGGCGTATACCGGTTCCGCGCGTACAACGGCTCCCAAGCGCGGTTCTACCGGCTGACCCTCAAGGTCAAGTCCACCGGGGTCAAGCTCCCCTTCTTCCAGATCGGCAGTGACGGCGGGCTGCTGAACCGACCCGTGTCGCTGACGCAGCTGGTGCTGGGGCCCGGCGAGCGGGCCGACCTCCTCGTCGACTTCCGCGGGCTGAGGACCGACGAGCTCGTGGAGGTCGGCAACAACGCGCCGACTCCGTTCCCGAACGGACCCAAGAACATGCACCAGGGCGGGGCGCCGCTCCCGCAGCTCATGCAGTTCCGCGTCGGAGGCTCCGCCGGCTGGACGCCCCCGGTGCCGATCGCCGGGATGGACCTGCGGCCCGTGACGCCCATCACCCGGCTCGACCCGGGCCAAGCGGTCCGGACTCGCACCCACAGCCTGGTGGAGATCATGGGACCGGCCGGCCCGGTGATGGCGCTGCTGAACAACCGCAGCTTCCACGACCCCGCGTACAAAGGCGACCCGATCCAGGAGAACACCCTGGAGGTGTGGGAGTTCGTCAACACGACCGTCGACTCCCACCCCATCCACCTGCATCTCGTGCAGTTCCAGGTGCTGGACCGGCAGCCCGTGGACGCCCTGGGCTACCTCGCCGCCTCGGGCTACGACACGAACGGCGACGGCATGCTCATGGAGGATGAGGTCGGGGCGGGCTCCTACCCGGCACCGGCCGCCGCGCCGTACCTTGTCGGCCCGGTGCAGCCTCCACCGGCCAACGAGCTGGGTTGGAAGGACACGGTGGCCGCACCACCGGGCATGGTCACCAGGATCGTGGTTCCCTTCGGGAGCGGGGCGGTCTCCTCCCCCGTGGCGGCCCGCGAGGTTCACGTTCCCGACTACGCCGCCGGTGAGAACGACTACGTCTGGCACTGCCACATCCTCGAGCACGAGGAGAAGGACATGATGCAGTACTACCGCATTGTGCCGATGGCCTAGATCGGGACAGCATGTGCGTCAGGCAGCCACTGTCCGGTGCACCAGAACAACGTCTTGCGGTGCCGCCGCGGGGTCACTCGCGCGACCTGGCGTGCTGCTCGGATGCGGAATCGAGGCTCCGCCGGTGTAGGTGGGCGCTCGGGTTGGGCGGCGGGTGCCCTAACGGTCGAGGTTGAAGTCAGCCTGGGGAGCAGACGGCGGTCGCGGCCGGGATCGATCCTGCGCCACCCGCACGCTGCGAATTCAAACAGCGCCTCTCGGCACGACGTCGCGGTCGACGCACTCACCCAACTAGCTGCCACTCGGGCTGACGGACGCTGCCTCCCAGGGCAACCGCCACACGTCGCAGTTGGCGTGCCGTTCGAGCAGGCCCGTTCCATATCGCGACTCAGAAACGAGGGGTTCTGAGATGTCCACTTCTACTCAGACCACAGGTGCTTCTGGCTGTCCACAAGTCGCGAGCGAAACCGACCGGTCACTACAAGGAGGAGAGATGAGTTCTGAGATTCCCGCTGGAGGGTTGGCGCTGGGCTATGCCCGAGTGTCCACCGTCGAGCAGAACGAAGATCTACAACGCGATGCCTTGACGGCTGCCGGCTGCGACCGTCTCTACGTCGACAAGGCTTCCGGCAAACTTGAGAGCCGACCCGCCCTGGACTCCAGGTTGGACCAGCTGAGGGCAGGGGACATCGTCGTCGTGTGGCGGCCGGACCGGCTCGGTCGGTCACTCCGCAACCTCATCGAGATCTTCGCCGAGCTGGACAACCGAGGCGTTGTGGTCAGGAGCTTGACCGAGAGCATCGACACCTCGACACCGGGCAGCAGGTTGATCTTCCACCTGTTCGGCAGCCTGGCGGAGTTCGAGCGGGACCTGATCCGGGAGCGCACGATGGCCGGCCTGGCTGCGGCTCGAGCAAGGGGTCGCCGTGGCGGTCGGCCAACGGTGTGGACGGCCGAGAAGTTGAACCCGCCGTGTCGATGCACCGCTCCGATGGCTAGGACGTCGCCACCATCGCCCGGGTGCTCGGTGTGAGCCGGGCCTCGGTCTACCGAGCCCTGGCCAAGGGCAGTCCCGAGAAGTAGCAACGCTCAACATCCGCCCGGACCGCGCCCGCGGTGCCGGGCTACTCCATGTCTGGAGGAGATCCACATGTTCTGTCCATCCGTTCCGTACCTCTGTTCGTACGCCGACGCGCCCGCACCGCCGTCGAGCTGGCCAGGACGGCTGGCCGGTGGCTGGAGGACCTCTGGTCCCGGCACTGCGAGCTGCTCCACACCAACGCCGGCTACGCCGCGACGGTGGGGGCACGCGTCGCCTCCGTCGTCAACTAGTTCAGCAGAGCTGACGTGGTCGCTGGACCCTGGGCGATCAACTGCTGCAGTAGCCCTACCGCTCCGTCGTCGCCTCATGCAGGCAGCGGGCGATCTGCACCCGGTTGGTGACGTCGAGCTTGCTGAACAGCGCCCCGACATGCGTCTTGACCGTCGCCACTCCGAGGTGCAGCCGGTCGGCGATCTCGGCATTCGTCAGCCCCTCGCTCACTGCCTCCGCGACCTCGCGCTCGCGGTCGGTGAGCCGGGCCAGCCGCGCACGGGCCGACCGCTGCACAGCCTCGTCGCGCGGGCGGGTCACCGTGGCGATGAGCTGTGCGGTGACGCTCGGCGACAGGATCGGCTGGCCGGCCGCAACCCGTCGTACGGCATCGACGAGGTCGGCAGGTGACGTGTCCTTGAGCAGGAAACCCACGGCGCCGTAGCTCAGCGCGGTCACCACCATGTCGTCGGTGTCGAACGTGGTCAGCACGATGATGCGCGCGTTGGTGCCGCGGTCGAGCAGCCGCCGGGTCGCGGCCAGCCCGTCCATGCGCGGCATGCGGATGTCCATCAGCACAACGTCCGGCGCCTCACGCAGCACGACGTCGACGGCGTCCTGCCCGTCAGCAGCCTCGGCGACGACGTCGACGTCCGGCGCGCCACCCAGGATCATCCGCAGCCCTGCCCGCACCAGCGGGTCGTCGTCGACGAGCACGACCCGCACCGCGCTCACCTCTGCCACGGCAGCCTCGCCTCCACGACGAAGGACCCGTCGGCGCGTGCGCCGTGCTCGAGGGTGCCGCCGGCCAGGACAGCGCGCTCGGTGAGGCCGGCGAGGCCGACACCCGCCGACGGGAGCGCGATGCCGGCGCGCGCCCCGATCGGGTTGGAGACCTCGACGTCGAGCCGGACCCCCGGTGCCCCGGCCAGGGCCACCCTGACCGGTACGCCGGGTGCGTGCTTGCGGGCGTTGGTGAGCGTCTCCTGCACGATGCGGAAGGCGTTGCGCGACAGGGTGGTCGGCACCAGGTCGAGCGTCCCGACCAGCTGCGACGTGTCGAGGGTGACCTCGGTGCCAGCCTCCCGTGAGTCAGCGAGGAGGGCCGGCAGCTCGGCCAGCGTCGGCTGCGGAGCCTCGACGTCATGCGCGCCGTCGCCGGGACGCAGCACGCCGAGCACCTGGCGCAGCTCGGTCAGCGCGAGCTGCGCGTTGTCCTGGATCGTCGCGGCCGTCTCGGCGGTCTGCTCGCGGGTGAGGTCGTCGCGGTAGACGAGCGCGCCGGCGTGCAGGGCCACCAGCGAGATGCGGTGCGCGAGCACGTCGTGCATCTCGCGGGCGATGCGGGTGCGCTCGGCCTCGCGAACTGTGTCGGCGACCAGCGCCTGCTCGCGCTCGGCGGCGAGGGCCTGCTCGTGCCGGTTCGCGGCCAGCTCACGACGTGCGCCGATGTAGAAGCCGGTCACCGCCGCTGCGCCGTAGACGACAGGAGCGAGCACCAGGCCGGCGACCACCTCCCACGGCGCCTCGTCGGGCGGGCGCGTCGGCAGGTCGAGAGCGATGACGACGAGCAGACCGGTGAGGAACACACCGCCGGTCAGCACGGCCCACGGCCGCCGGCGCCATGTGCCCATGGACACGATGGCGACCAGCGCCGGGCCGAAGCTCGCGGTGGACACCGACAGCAGCGCGACGACCGTGCACGCCACGGCGAGCGGGTGGCGACGGCGCAGCGCGAGCAGGGCGAGCGACACGACGCCGAGCACGAGGTCGAGGGCGAGAACGGCGTACACCGTGCTCTGCTGCGACTCCGGCAGCGGGCCGTCCAGCCGCTCGACCGCGTTGCCCACCCCCACCAGCGCGCCGACGCCGATCGCGAACGCGTAGCGCCCCACCCGCGGCCACAACGGCAGCGCCGGGTGGAGCGGGTCCACCTCGGTCGTCGCCGTCATGCCGGTCAGCGTAGGGACCGAGGGAAGCCCTCGGCTCCTCCCTGCAGCCCGCGTCTCTCCACCTCTGGGTGGAGGCGCTCGAGACCTGGAGCCGAGGTGCGCCGCCCGCTGCGCCGACACGGTGGGTCGCATCCGCCCACCAAGGAGCCTTCCATGCGCCCTCCCCCCACCGGCCGCCTTGCCCGAGCATCAGCTCGGCGACCCTGGCTGACGATCGGCCTCTGGACCGCGGCCCTCGCCGTCGCCTTGCCGCTCGCCGGCCAGGTCGACGGCGCCGTCACTCCCGACGTGCGCAACCTGGTCACGACGGAGTCCGACGCCGGGCGCGAACTGGACGAGACCCACCGGTCCGCCGGGTCGCAGACGTACGACGAGACGGTCATCCTCACCTCGAGTGCGGCTTCCTTCGGCGAGCCGTCCTTCGACGCGGCCGTCGCCACCGTCGTCCGGACGGTGGACGCCGTCGACGGCGTCGAGCGCGTCACCGCGCCGACCGCCGAGGCAGGGGTGGGTGAGTCCGGCCGCACCGCGCTGGTGCAGGTCCAGACCGCGGCAGACATCAAGGTGGTACAGGCGCTCCTCGACGCGGTCGGCGAACTCGACGTCGCCGGCTTCGAGCTGCTGGTCTCCGGCACGGAGTCGGGCGAGCTGGCGTTCACCGAGCTGGCCAGCGAGCAGCTCGCGCGCGGCGAGCTGATCGGCGTGGCGGCAGCGCTTGTCGTCCTCCTGCTCGTGCTGGGCGCACTCGTCGCGGCCAGCATCCCGCTGGGCGTGGCCTTCGCGTCGGTCCTGTCGGCGATGGCGATGGTCGCGGTCGTGGGTCGCGCGCTGGAGCTCACCGAGGGAGTCCTCGTCCTGACGACGATGCTCGGGCTCGCCGTGAGCATCGACTACTCGCTCGTCTCCGTGCAGCGCTTCCGTGAGGAGCTCGGTCGCGGCCGAAGCGTGCTCGACGCCGTCACCGCCACCGGCAGCACGGCCAACCGCGCGATCCTGTTCTCCGGCGTCACCGTGATGCTGTCGCTGAGCGGCCTGCTGCTCATCCCGACCACGGAGTACGTCGGCATCGCGCTGTCGGTCATCTTCGTGGCCATCTCCTCGGTCGTCACGACGCTGACCCTCCTGCCGGCCGTTCTCCGGCTGCTCGGCCACAGGGTCAACAAGGGCCGGGTCCCCGGCACCGACCCGACGCGCGAGCCGGTCGGCTGGCAGCGGACCGCCCGCGCCGTCATCAAGCGCCCGGCCCTGGCGACGATCAGCGGCGTCCTCGTCCTGCTCATCTGCGCCGCGCCGCTCGCGTCGCTCCGCCTGGCGCATCCCGGCCCCGAGTCGCTGCCCGAGGACTTCGTGACCCACCGGGCGAGTGCGCTGCTCGTCGAGGAGTTCGGTCGCGGGCAGTCCGCCACGACCATCGCGGTCGACAATGCCGCGTCCGCCGAGGACGCCGTTGTCGCCCTGGCCAGCGCCGTAGACAGCGACCCGGCCTTCACCGGGACGACCGTCGACCGGCAGGGCGACGTCGCCTTCATCGACACGCACGACCGCTTCGACTCGGCGGACCCGCGCGCCGAGGACGCGATCGATCGGCTGCGCAGCGAGGTCGTCCCGGCCGCGCTCGCCGGCACGGCGGCGACCGCCTACGTCACCGGGGACCAGTCCGTCTCGATCGACGGCATCGACCTGCTGCTGTCGCGCGCCTGGATGGTCGTCGCCTTCGTGCTCGGCACGAGCTTCCTGCTGCTGCTCGCGATGTTCCGGTCGATCGTCATCCCGCTCAAGGCGATCGCGCTGAACCTGCTCGGCGCCGGTGCGACGTTCGGCGCCATGGTCGCGGCCTACCAGTGGGGTTGGGGGTCCGCGCTGCTCGGGTTCCCCGAGGTCGAGGGCATCTCGCCGTACATGCCGGTCATCACGTTCGCGCTGCTGTTCGGCCTGTCGATGGACTACCACGTCTTCCTGCTCAGCCGCATCAAGGAGGGCTACGACGCGACCGGTGACACCGCCTCCGCGGTCGTGCACGGGCTCGGACGCACGGGACGGCTCATCACCGGCGCGGCGGCCATCATGGTGGCGGTCTTCTCCGGCTTCGCCGCGTCAGACATCCCCGAGCTGTCGCAGTGGGGCTTCGGCCTCGGCTTCGCCGTGCTCATCGACGCGACCGTCATCCGCACGCTGCTGCTGCCCGCCGCGATGGTGTGGCTAGGCGACAGCAACTGGTACCTGCCGCGGTGGCTCGAGTGGCTACCCCACTTCGGGGTGACGGAGCAGCCGACCGAGCTGCCGGCTGCTGAGCCGGAGCCGGCGCTCGTCTGAGCAGTCAGGCCGACACCGGGTGCATGGACCCGGTGTCGGCCGCTCGGGCCCGCAGGGCGAGCAGCACGAGCACGAGTCCGGCCGCGACGACCGGCACCTCGACCTGGACGTGCGTCGCGTCGCTGACGACGCCGACCAGCGGCGTCCGCGACGCAGGCGCCGTAGTCGATGCCGTGCGGGAGCCCGCGCGGATGCGACGCGCCGCCGCACCCCCAAGCGGCAGGCAGATCGTCGCCCGCCTCTCATGTGGCATCACTGCCACGTCAACCATCAACCAAGGTGATGATCAGGTGTACGCCTTCGGAATCAGCACTACAGCGACGAAGTACCAGGCCGAGACGGCTATGCCTGGCGAACCGCCTGTCGCCGGGTCGAGATCGATAACGTCACACTGCACGACTTGAGGCACTTCTATGCGAGCGGGTTGATCGCAGCAGGTTGCGATGTCGTGACCGTGAGGCGAGCCCTCGGTCACGCAAGGGCCACGACCACTCTCAACACCGACGCGCACCTGTGGCCGACAGCAGAGGACCGGACTCGAGCGGCTGCCAACGGCCTAATGTCAACCGCCGCTGCGGACTTCCTGCGGACCAGATCAACCCGAACCGGCCTCTGACCTGGAACGATAAGGTCCACTACACGTTGAAGCGGAACTCCACGACGTCGCCGTCGGCTAGCGGCAGGGTCGGCCAAAGTCCGGTGGTCCGAGCACCGTCAGGTCGCCCGATCAAACCCCGAACGACCCGGCGGAGACTCGACCCCGGCGTCACCTTGCCTCCACCGTCACCTCCACGACCGGGCCAGGAGCGGGTGCCAAGTCGCATAGGCGCGGCTTCGGCGGTTGTGCGGCACCGGCGATCCGCGCAGGCTGGGGAGCGGGACCATCTCCGGTTGGGGCAGCGATATGGCGCAGCGACGAGCCTTCGTCTTCGGGCAGACCCTGGCCCTCCTTGCCGCGCTGTTCGCAACTGGGTGCAGTTCCACTGCGGAGCACGAAGCGGACGGCACCCCTCGAGAATCGAGCGCAGCCAGTGCTCCTGATCCGCGCAAAGGGCTCACCGCGGCCATCGAGAAGTGGGTGGCCAATCTGTACTCACCTGGCGTCCGCAACCTACGGGCGGTGATGGTGACTGTCGACCGCGAGGTCCTCGTCGAGCGCTACTGGAACAGCTCACGAACGGCGACCAGCAACACCTTCTCGGTGACCAAGAGCGTAACCGGAATCCTCACCGGCATCGCCTTGGCCGACGGAAGTCTGCGCGGCCTCGAGCAGCCGCTGAGCGAGTTGCTCACGGCCTACTCCGCCGACATGACCCCCGATGTCGCCGCGATCACCCTGCGTCAGCTGCTCACCATGACCGCCGGCCTACCTGCCGACGGCCCGGCCGGTCCACCCGACTGGCTCTACACCGACGACTGGGTGGGCAGCATCATCGACCACGGCACCGACCAGCCGCCCGGCGATGGATTCGCCTACTCCAGCGTGACCAGCCACCTGATCGCGGCGGCGGTCGACGAGGCGACCCCCGGTGGCCTGTTGGACTACGCCCGCGAGCGCCTGTTCGATCCGCTCGACATCGACACCCGGCCTGCAGCCCAGCCGCCCGTGACCGACGACCCCCGCGCAATCAGGGCCTACGACCGGGCCACATTCGCCTGGCCCACAGACACCAGGGCGCACAACGTGGGCTTCGCGTTCATCAAACTCACCGCCCGGGACATGGCGAAACTTGGCCAGCTCTACCTCCACAGCGGCCGATGGGACGGGCGCCAGCTCGTCCCTGAAGACTGGGTGCAGCAGTCCACTCAGCGTCAGGTGACCACGCCCCGGAGCGACCTCGACGGCTACGGCTACCAGTGGTGGACCACCACCGTCAGGGGTCATGCAGCATTCGCGGCCATGGGATACGGCGGCCAGCTCGTTGAGGTCGTCCCCGACCTGGGCCTCGTGGTGACAGGCTCCGCCGCGGTTGTGGACGATCGGACGCCCTTTGACTCTGTCACGCTGGGGGCACTCGTCCGCGATGTCATCGTCCCCGGTATCGGACGAAGGTGATTGTGCCGAGATCGAGCCGTCCGGCGGCGTCTTCGCGACCCTCTAAGAGCCCGATGTTCTTTGCCCGGGTGATGGCGATGCACCGACCTGCCGCGTTCGGTAGTGCCGGTTCCGGTCGATCGCGTCAGCCGCGACGCGAGTCGCTCGGGAACGAAGCCTCTTTGTTGTCAAGGTCCCCCTGCACGCGGGCGGCGGGCAGGCGGAACTGGCCCCTTGGCGTGACGCGTGCGGGGGCATAGATTCGTGCTGGTCCGGGAGTGACTGATCCGAACAGCCGGCTGTCAGGGTGGAAGGCCGGCGGCGCTGGAGCTAGAGACGCCCCTGAGTGTCCTCCCGGACCTAACTATGCGCGGCGGTGGTCGTCGCGCAACCGCTTGTAAACCGTGTCGCTGATGCGTCGCTTGAGGGCGCGCAGCGCCTCCCTCGGTGTCTTCCCCTCGGCGATCTTGCGTTGGTAGTAGGCCCGGCCGGCGGTGTCGTGACGGGTCTGCGCGATGGCCGCGACGTGCAGGGCGTGGTTGAGCTGCCGGTTGCCGCGAGGGTTCAGCCGGTGACGCACCTTCGGTCCGGACGACGCCTCGATCGGTGCGGTGCCGTTGTAGCTGGCGAAGTGCCCGGCGGTCGGGAACCTGCTGATGTCGCCGCAGTGACCGACCAGGATCGCCGCGACGATCGGGCCGACACCGTGGATGTCGGTCACCGTCGTGCCGGAAGCAGCGACCGCGACTTTCACTCGGGCCTTGACCGCGACCGCAGCCCGGTCGAGGCCACGGATGTCCGCGACCAGCTCCAGAGCGAGCCGTCTGCGTTCGGTCTCGACCGCATTGGCCGGATGCACCCGACGCAGAACGGCCGCGGCACTCTTGGCGGACAACCGTTTCTGCATCCCGCCAGGGACCAGCGCCGCGAGCAGCGCGTGCAGCCGGCAGACCGCTTGGGTGCGCAGGCGGGTCAGGTCCTGGTAGCGGTCGGCGAGCATCCGCAGCACCATCGCGTGGTCCTCGGCCACCACGGTCCGCAGCTGCGGGTCACGCAGCGCGGCGATCGCCGTGGACAGTGCATCATTCGGGTCGTTCTTCGACGAGCGGCCAGAGCCGAGCAGCCGCACCCGTGCAGCCAACGTCGGGGGCACGTCAACCACCGCCTCACCGACCGCAACAAGCTGCTGCGCGAGCAAGAACCCGAGCCCGCCAGCGGACTCAATCGCCCACCTCCGCTCACCGAACGGTGACGCGAACGTCAACAGTCGCTCGAGCTGCCGCCGGTCAGCACGCACGGTCAACCGTCCGAGCTCGTGCTCGTCACCGTCGACGACTACCGCTGTGTGTGACCCCTTGTGCGGGTCGACACCGATCAACACCATGGCCCCTCCTCAGGACGCCGGAGCGGCCGTGCGGGCACTCCTGATGTGAACCGGTGCTCGCCTCTTTCGAGCCACGACACGGCCAAGAGAAGCCCGCGGGCTGACGCTTCGTTCGAAAGCCAACCGGCACCGGTGGCAGGCACTTCGAGAGCCAGCCCGACGAGCAACCCGGACGCTACGAGCTCACGTTCAGCGTCCGACGAGAGGATCTATCAGGCACCTACCGAGCGCCCCGCATCGCGG
>Ga0299913_10004757_pt1 | contig 11457 bp, 7 predicted proteins | sample RVTome_9_FD_201360 | JGI IMG/M metagenome (GOLD analysis project Ga0299913, IMG submission 201360) | Soil microbial communities from uranium-contaminated site in the Upper Colorado River Basin, Wyoming, United States - RVT155D38 (version 2) ... | reverse complement strand
TGGAGGTTGGCCGAGCGGAGGCGCAGCTCGTCCTCGGCGTCCACGCCCAGGAGCAGCATGGACCAGATGCGGTCGGGCTCAACCGCCACCTGTGCGCGTTTCTCCGAGACGGCGGCCGCGTTCAGCACCCCCGGGATCTGGCGCAGGGCGGTGACGCTGCGCGGAGTGAACCCGTCGGCGTCGAAGGCGCGAACGCGCAGCTCGGCGGATCCGTACAGCTCCTGAGCGGCGCGCCGCACCGCCTCGGTGGTGGCCTGACTGGCGATGAGCGTCGCCGACAGGACCGCGACGCCGAGCGCGACGCCGATGACGGTGAGGACGGTCCTCAGCGGCCGGGCGGCGAGGCCGCGCCAGGCGAGGTCGCCGAGACGCATCGGCTACAGGCCCAGGGCGGCCAGGCGAGTGATCAGCGGCCGCGCCTCATGATCGCGCCGGCGCCCGAGCGCGATCTCGTCGAGGATCGCGCCGTCCTGCACCACGAGCACCCGGTCGGCGTAGGCGGCGGCGCTCGCAGCGTGAGTGACGAGCACGATCGTCTGGCCGAGGCGGTCGCACGAGTCCCACAGCAGGCCGAGGATCTCGGTGCCGGTCGTGTAGTCGAGGTTGCCGGTCGGTTCATCGGCGAGGAGGATGGCGGGCGAGGTGGCGAGCGCGCGGGCCAGCGCCACCCGCTGCTGCTCGCCGGCCGACAGCTGGTCCGGCCGGTGGGCCGCCTTCGCGCTCAGGCCGACGAGCTCGAGCAGCTCGTCCACCCGCGCCCGATGCTCGGCCTGGGTACCGCCGGCGATGAGGAACGGTAGCGCCACGTTCTCCGCCACGTTGAGCAGCGGGATGAGGTTGAAGAACTGGAACACGAAGCCGGTCTTGGCCCGGCGGGTCAGCGTGGCCGCCTCCTCGTCGAGCTGGCTGACGTTCACCCCATCGATGACGACGTCGCCGCTCGTCGGACGGTCGAGGCCGCCGAGGAGGTGGAGCATCGTCGACTTCCCGGATCCCGAGGCGCCCATGATGGCGAGGAACTCGCCCTCATTCACGCTCAGGGACACGCCGCGCAACGCCTCCACCGAGCCCGATCCGACGGGGTAGCGCTTCACGAGGTCACGCGCCTCGAGGATGGCTGGCATGGGCCGCAGTCTAGACGGATGCACCCCGGCCGCGAGGGCCCCTGGAGGAACCCCTAGAGGAAGAAGCCGAGCAGCGAACCAAGCACCGTTTCCACGAGGCCGCCGTCGGGCGCGGTGGCGGCCTCGACCCGCATCGGGGTGGCGGCCACCTCGGTGGGCGCTGCGAGCACCGCGTCGAGATCATGCGTGCGGGCGAGCGCCCGGGCGGTGACGGCCGCCGGGACGCGGTCGAGGCTCGCGACGAGCGTGGCCTGGCCGAGATCCGCCGTCGCCGGTGGCGCGGGACGGTCGACGCGATACGTGTGCGCCGCAGGCCTGGCGCGGGCTGCCCTGGCCGGCGCCGGAGGGCTGCCTCCGCCGCCCGGCGGCGGTGGCGGGTTCGTGTTCCCCGGGGGCGGGGGTGGTGGTGGCGGCGGGGAGGAGCTGGCAACCATGAACAGCTCGGTGTAGAAGCGCGGGTTCCGCAGCTTGCCGAGGAAGTTCACGCCATCGGCGCCGAACGCGCCCACTCCGCCGTGGGTAAACGACGGCTCGAGGACATTGGCGCGGTGGCCGGGCGAGTTCATGAAGCCTTCGTGGATCAACACCGGCGAGTCGGCGTCGGAGGCGCCGCTGTTCCAGCCGATGTTCTCGCCGCCCCACGAGTAGTTGAGGCCGTTCGTGTCGTACCAGTGATAGACCTGGTAATTCGTGCCGAGGATGGTGTGGCTGAAGTAGTTGCGCTGGACCTGGTCCTTGCTCCGCCAGCGGGCGAGCGAGACGAGGGTGCTGTGCTGTGCCACCGCCCGGCGGCCGTTGTTCACGCGCGCTCCGTTCATGAGCTGCCACAACGTGGCCTCGGCGCTCCCCTGGTTCCAGCCGGTCGCCGAGGTCGGCGCCCAGGTGAGGAGGGCCGCCGCCATGAGGGCCGTGCCCGCCAGGCCGACGGCGCGTCGCACGGCGCGCGGGGCGCGGGTGGGCTTGGTTCGGGGATCGGTCACGGGCAGCTCCAGACCATGAGATCGCGTAGTCCCGCCCACCGTAGCCCGCGCGGGTGGGACGGTCAGTAGTGCTCTGGTCCCGTCCAGGGGGGTGACCATGGGCACACCGGGTCCCACCCGCGACAGCCCATCGGTCCCATGCAGGCAGCCGGCGTGGCACACGGATTGCGCCAGCGGAGGCATGAACCACGAGCGGCTTCCGCCGCGTACGGGACGGACTGAGCCGATGTCGGACGGCGGCCCGTGCCGCGTGATCCTGCTCGGGATGATGGGCAGCGGGAAGACCACCCTCGGGACCGCGCTCGCGCAGCGGACCGGGTGGCCGTACCACGACAACGACGCGCTGCTGGCCCGCACAACCGGCCGAACGGCGCGCGAGCTGGCCCTGGAGAGCACCCACGCGCTGCGCGACGCTGAGGCCGCGTCCCTTCGGCTGGCGATGCGCGAGGCGGAGCCTGCGATCGTGGCGGCGGCTGCCGGCGTCGTTCTCGACCGCTCGCTGCGCGCCGAGCTGCGTCGGGCCGGTATCGTGGTCTGGCTCCACGCGCCGCCTGCGGTGCTCGCCGATCGGGCTGAGCGAGGTCCGCACCGGCCGTGGCTGGACGGAGATGCCGCCCCCTGGATCGCCGAGGCGTCCGTCGAGCGCGAGCCGCTCTACCGGCAGGTGGCCGAGCTTGACGTCGATACCCACGCCGAGGAGCCGGAGGCGGCGGTGAGCCGCCTCGTGGCAGCGCTCGCACGCCTCGGCTGCGAGCGATGGCTGGGCACAGGAGCCGATACGAACCGCGACGCGCCGGGGGACCCGGCGGTCGCGGGCGTCCTGCGCTACCGTGGCGTCCTGGAGGTGGCAGATGACTGAGGCCGCAGACGTGACCGAGCCGGACGAGCCGGACGGCACGTGGCCGAGCGGCATGCCGTACACCGTCCACTTCCCCGACGGCGATGGCTACATCGGCGCCGATCTCGAGCATCCGGCCCCGCTGCCGCGTGTCGGAGATACGGTCGAGTACCTGGACGAGACCGGCGCCACCCGGCACTTCCGGGTGCGGGAGGTCGTGCACACGCTGCAGTCATCGGCATCCCACCGGCCGCGAGTCGAGGACGAGGACGCCTCGCCCGATGCGCTGGCGCGGGTGCATGGCGAGCCGCCCGAGCGTCCTGGTGAAGGCGGCGTCATCCGCGCCGGGCTGCCGAAGGTCATCCTCGAAGCGGTCGAATAGCGCGCGGCACAGGTTCTGCATCTCGGCGGGCGGCATGGGCGGAGCCGCAGGGCAGAAGATCTGCCCCCGAGGTGGCCAGGCGGGATCGCACGCATTCGCGGCCCTTGCAGCCACGATCCAGCCATGACGGACCGGCACCGATGGTGGCAGCGAGGCATCGTCTACGAGGTCTACGTCCGGAGCTTCGCCGACACCGACGGCGACGGCATCGGTGACCTGGCCGGAATCCGGTCGCGGCTCGACTACCTCGCCTGGCTCGGCGTGGACGCGCTGTGGATCACGCCGTTCTTTCCCTCGCCGATGGTCGACAACGGGTATGACGTGGCCGACTACACGGGCGTCGAGCCGCTGTTCGGCTCGCTCGACGACTTCGACCGCCTGGTCGCCGATGCTCACAACCGCTCGATGCGGGTCATCTGTGACTTCGTCCCGAACCACACGTCGGACCAGCACCCGTGGTTCCGAGCGTCGCGCAGCGCGCGCGACGACCCGAAACGCGACTGGTACCTGTGGCGCGATCCCGGCCCCGGCGGCGGCCCGCCCACCAACTGGCTGAGCGAGTTCGGCGGGCCGGCCTGGACCCTGGACGAGTCAACCGGGCAGTACTACTACCACGCCTTCGCATCGGCCCAACCGGACCTGAACTGGCGAAACCGCGAGGTCCGCGCGGCGATGTACGACGCGATGCGATTCTGGCTGGACCGGGGCGTGGACGGGTTCCGGGTCGACGTCCTGTGGCACCTGGTGAAGGACGAGACGTTCCGCGACAACCCGCCCAACCCGGACTACCGCGAGGGCGAGGGCTCGCCGTACCGGCGCCTCGTCCCCGCGTACTCGGCCGACCAGCCCGAGGTCCACGAGGTGGTGGCCGAGATGCGCGGCGTACTCGAGGAGTACGAGGACCGGGTCATGATCGGCGAGATCTACCTGCCGGTGGACCGGCTGGTCGACTACTACGGCCGCGACGGCAACGGCGCCCACCTGCCGTTCAACTTCCATCTCATCACCACGCCGTGGGATGCCCGCCAGATCGAGGTCGTCATCGACCGATACGAGGGCGCCCTGCCCGAGGACGCGTGGCCGAACTGGGTGCTGGGCAACCACGACCAGCCGCGGGTGGCGAGCCGTATCGGCGACGCGCAGGCCCGCGTCGCGGCCGTCCTGCTGCTCACCCTGCGCGGCACGCCGACGCTGTACTTCGGCGAGGAGCTCGGCCTGCGGAACGTGCAGATCCCGCCGGGGCAGGTCACCGACGTGCGCGAGCGGCAGCAGCCCGGACGCGGCCTCGGGCGGGACCCGGAGCGCACGCCGATGCCCTGGGACGGCGGCCGAGAGGCCGGTCCGGGCGGCGGCTTCACCGGCGGCGAGCCGTGGCTCCCGCTCGGCGAGGTGAACCTTGGCCGCAGCGTGGCGGGCCAGCGTGGGGAGCCCGGATCCATGCTGAGCCTCCACCGCCGCCTCATCGATCTGCGGCGGCGGGAGGCCGCACTGGCGGTGGGCTCATATCGCCCGCTTCCGGCGCAGGGAGATGCGCTCGCCTATCGGCGCGCCGCGGACGGCCGCGAGCTGATCGTGGCGCTGAACCTGGGTGCCACGCCGCAGCGCCTGGTCCTGCCGGACGAGCTCGGCGGGACGCGCGTCATACTCTCGGCCAGCGGCGAGGCCGAGGGCAGCACCCAACGCGGCGAGCTCGAGCTGTCGGCGAACGAGGCGCTCGTTCTCGAGCCGGCCGCCCAGGGCTGAACCGAAACGGCTCGCCCGGTGTAGATAACAGTCGGACCCCCGTACGGGAGAGCGCGCTCATCGACCTGTCGCCGCTCGCCGCCTGGCGGGTGAGCCTGCACCGCATGCGCAACGACTGGCCGATCGTTGCCGCCGCCTGGCTCATCACCCTCCTCGCGGCCACCCTCCTCGCCGCTGGGCCCATCTATTCCGACGCCGTCTCGCTGGCCGGCCTTCGACGCGTGCTCGCCGATGCCCCGGTCACCGCGGCGAACATGGAGGCCACCGCGCTCGTCCCACCCGGGGAGGTGGAGCTCGCCTCGGCCGAGGTCGGGCGCCAGCTGGCGGGGGCGATGGGGGTGGTCGGCGGGGACGTTCTGCGCAACGCCCGGACGGACTCGTTCGCGCTCTCCGAGCAGCCCGACACGGGCGTCCGCGATCTCGCCATCCTGGGCTTCGCCGAGGGGCTGCCCGACCACGCGGAGCTGCTCGAGGGAGCATGGCCGGTACCCGCCGAGGCCGGCCCCGTGCCAGTGGCGGTGGGCGCCCCCGTTGTCGACGAGCTCGGCTGGAGCATCGGCGACGAGATGGTCCTCACCAACCGGCGGGACGAGGAGCGGACGGTTGCGATCCGGCTCGTTGGCGTCTTTGCCATCCGCGACCCGGGCGATGCGTTCTGGTGGGACGACACGATGGTCGTCGAGGGCTGGACCGAGAGCAGCAGCTACCGCACCTTCGGGCCGCTGTTCACGACGCCGGAGCACCTGCTCGGCCGGGTCGCGGGCGACGAGGTGCGCGTCACCTGGCACGCATTCCCCCACTTCGATCGCATCCAGCTGGACCACGTCTCCCGACTCCGCTCGGGCGCATCGCAGCTTTCCGAGCGGCTGGGCTTCGCCATGGCCGGGTCGTTCCCCACGGCCGACACCACGCTCCACGAGACGCTCGCCAGGGCGCAGCGCTCGCTGCTCGTGACGCGGACCGGGGTGCTCCTCCTCGTTGTCCAGCTCGGCATCCTGGCCGCGTACGCCATCGTCCTCACCGCGGGCCTGCTCGCCGAGCACCGCCGCTCGGACACCGCTCTCCTCCGGTCGCGCGGTGCCGGGCCGGGCCAGGTTGCCGAGCTGGCGCTCACCGAGGCGCTGGTGCTTGCCGCGCCGGCAGCGATCCTGGCGCCGTTCCTGGCAGCCGCGGCGCTCGGCGCCTTCAACCTCGCCGGGCCCCTCGCCGCCGCCGACGTGGCGATCGTGCCGCAACTGTCGACGACCGCCTTCGTCGTGGCGGCCGGAGCGGCACTCGGCGCGGCGCTGCTGCTCGTCGTGCCGGCATTTCTCGCGGCCCGTTCCATCGTCGACGAGGCGGGAGGCCGGTCCCGGTTCGAGACCCGCACCATCGGCCAGCGGCTCGGCCTCGACCTGGCGCTGCTGGCGATCACGCTCATCGGCCTCTGGCAACTGCGCCTCTACGGGGCGCCGCTCACCGAATCGGTGCAGGGAACGCTGGGCCTGGACCCGCTCCTCGTCACCGCGCCGGCCATCGGCCTCTTGGCCGGTGGGGTCCTCGCCCTTCGCGTGGTGCCGCTCCTCGCGGCCGCGGCCGAGGTGGTCACCCGGCGCGGACGGCGTCTCGTGGGTGCGCTCGGCGCGCAACAGGTCGCGCGACGTCCGCTCCGGTACACCCGCGCCGCCCTTCTTCTCATGCTCGCCGTGTCGATGGGCGTCTTCGCGATCTCGTACGCCGACACGTGGCACACCTCCCAGGAGGACCAGGCCGCCTACCAGGTTGGCGCCGACGTCCGAATGGTATCGAACGGCGGGGGCGGCACGGTGCCTGCATGGTCGCTCGACGCCGCGCTTGGCAGGCTCGACGGCGTGGCCGCCACGATGCCGGTGAGCCGCCAGTCCCTGCGACTTTCGACCGGGTTCCGGCAGGGCTCGCTGCTTGCGCTCGACGCGTCCGCGGTAGGCGAAGTCATGACCTTGCGCGGCGACCTTGCGTCGACGTCGCTCGGCGAGCTGGGCCGCCGCCTCGTCGAGGCACGGCCGGACCCGGCGCTCCTCAGCCTCAGGAGCGCCCCCCGCCGGATCCTGGTGGAGGCGCGGCTCGCCGCGGAGCGCATCAGCGTGCTCGTCTACGACGACGTGGCGCAGGCGTGGGAGCTCGACGAGCGGCCGATCGAGGAGGTACCAGGCGTCGCGATCGGCGCCGAGATCGTCGTCCGCGACGCGCGCGGCATCATCGAGCGCTTCACCGCCGCGCCGGTCCCCTTCGACCCGAACGGCAACCGAATCGTCATCGACCTCGTCCCCGACACGCCGCGTACCGTTGCTGCGGTCGAGGAGATCGGCGGTGGGTTCAGCGCCCCGCTCGAGATCCTCGCCATCGATCTCGACATCGACCTGCCACCGTCCAGCGTCGCCGACGTGGGACGGATCGCGCTCGACGGCCTCGCCACCAGCCCGTCCCCGGTGGGAGAGGACTGGTCGGCGGTAACGCTGCCCTCCGGTGCGGGCTGGACGGCGCGCGTGCTCCGCAACCAGGGGCCCATCGCCGAGGCGCTCCCCGGCCAGCTGGACGGCTTCACCTTCACCCTCGGCGGGGCGGGCCCGACGGGGGCGCTCGTCGGCCCGGACCAGTCGGGCGCGCGACCGCCGGCGATCAGCTTCATGCCACAGTCCGTGGCTGACCTCGCCGACCAGCCCTTGCCCGTCGTGGTGAACACCTCATTCCTCGATGCCACCGCCAGCGCCGTCGGCGACGCGGTGACCGCGCGCGTGGGCGGCCTCCTGCGCCGCATCGAGATCGTCGGCAGCGTGGCGTCCGTGCCGACCTCCCCGGCCGGCGAGCCGTTGGCCGTCGCCGACCTCGCCACGGTCAGCCTGCTCGCGTTCGCCGGGTCGCAGTCGACGGTCACCCCCCTCGAGTGGTGGATAGCGACCGATCCCGACGCCGGCAGCAGAGTCGCCAGCGCGATCGAATCGCGGCCATTCGTCCGCGGCACAGTGATGAGCATCGAGGATCGGGCTCGGGGCCTGAGCGCCGACCCGGTGGCCCTCGGCATCATCGGTGCGCTCTCGCTCGGCTTCGTGGTGGCGACGCTGTTCGCCGTCATCGGGCTGGCGGTCAGCGCGGCCGTCTCCGCCCGGCAGCGCCGGACCGAATTCGCGCTGCTCCGGGCGCTGGGCCTGTCGTCCGGGCAGCTCTCCGGCTGGCTGTGGCTCGAGAATGCGGGCATCGTGGTCGTCAGCCTGGTTGCCGGCACCGGGCTCGGTCTCCTCATCGGCTGGGTGGTGCTGCCCTACGTGACGGTTACCCAGGAGGCGGCGGCGCCGTTCCCGCCGCCCATCGTCGAGACCCCGTGGCTGGAGATCGGGCTCATCGTGGTGGTGAGCACGCTGGCCCTGGGGATCACGGTGGCCGTGCTCGCCGCCGTGCTTCGCCGCATCGGCATCGGCTCCGTGCTGCGCATGGGCGAGGACTGACCCGATGCGCGCCATCTGGTCCGCCGCCTTCCTCCTCCGCCGCCTGCGCGGCGATCTCGGGGTGGCGCTCATGGTGTTCGGGCTGGTTGGCATCACCGCATTCCTCTTCGCGGCCGGACCACGGCTGTTCAACCGCGCCTCGGACGAGGGGCTCGCCCACCGGCTCGAAGCCGCGCGCGTGTTGCAGCGCAACCTCGAGGTCTCCGTCCTCGGGCCCGGCCAGCCGTTCGACGAACCGCTGGCGGCATTCGCCATCGCCGGCGACGAGTTCGAGGCCGACATGCCGCCGACGGTGCGCGACCTCATCGCCGACCGCAGCGTGGCCGTCGACTCGATTCGATTCGGCGTGACCGATCCCACCGGCCTGACCTATCGCCAGACCTTCGTGAGCCTCCGCTACCAGGATGGGCTCGACGACGTGGTTCAGCTCGTCGCCGGCCACTGGCCAGGCGCGCACGGCATCCCCCTGCCGCCGCCCGACTTCGGCTTCATCCCGGAGGACTACGAAGCGCCCGATCCGCTGCCGCGCTTCGACATCGCACTCTCCGAGGCGACGGCTGCGGCCTCCGGGATCAGCCTGGGCGACGTCCTGCTCGTGAGCGCGGACGGCACGGATCCGATGCTGCCGCGCGGGTTCGCAGTCCCACTCCCGGCCGAGCTCGAGGTGGTCGGCATCTTCAGCGTCACCGACGGCAGTGCGGCGGTCTGGTACGACGATCCGTCGATGCAGGTGCTGGACATCGGCGGCAGTGACGACAACCCGATCGCCTTCGTCACCGCGCTCGTCAGCGGCGAGGCGTACCGCGATCTCGCGGCGTCCGGGCTGACCTTCCGCCACGAGTGGCGCTTCTTCCTCGACCCGCGGCGTCTCGATAGCTCCCAGATCGACGCGCTCTTCGCGGACCTGCAGCGTTTGCGCTCGCAGTTCCTCACCTCTAGCACGACGAGCGCGGGGCGTGCCGAGCCGGTCCTGCGCACCGGCATCCCGGAGCTCCTGGCCCAGTACCGCGCCGAACGGGCGGCGTCGGGGGCGGTGCTGTCGGTCGCGGCCATCGGCCCCCTCGTCCTCGCCGGTTGCGCGGTTGGCATGGTCGGCATCCTCCTCGTCGCGCGCAGGCGCGGCGCGCTCGCGCTGGCTCGGGGGCGCGGGGCGAGCGGCCTGCTTCTCATCGGCGCGCAGCTTTGGGAGGCGATCCTCATCGCCGGCCTGGCCGGGATCGCCGGCCTCCTGGCCGCGACCGTCGTCGTGCCGGGTCGACCGGAGCCGCTCTCCTCGCTCTTCGCCCTTGCCGTGGTGGGTGCCGCGGTCGGCGCGCTGGTGGCCGCCACCTGGCCCGTCGCGCGCCAGCCGCTGCGCGAGCTCCACGACGACGATCGACCCGTGGAGCGGCCGTCTGGCCGTCGCCTCGTCCTGGAAGGCGCCGCCGTCCTTATCGCCGCCGGCGGCGTCTTCCTGCTCCGGCAGCGCGGCCTGGCCATCGGCGAGGGCGAGGCCACGCGCATCGACCCGCTCCTGTCGGCCACCCCGGCGCTCGCGGGCGTGGCGATGGGAATCGTGGCGATGCGCCTCTACCCGCTTCCAATCCGTGCCCTCGGCTGGCTCGCCGCGCGACGTCGCGACCTCGTCCCGGTCCTCGGCCTGCGTACGGTTGGCCGCCACCCCACCGCGAGCAACCTGCCCCTCCTCGTCCTCATGCTCACCGCCGCCTTCGGCGCCTTCGCATCGGTCGTGACCACCACCGTGGATCGGGGCCAGCTCGTCGCCTCATGGGACAACATCGGCGCCGACTACGCCATCGGCCGGGTCGGCGGCGGTCCGGTGGCGAACCTCATCGACCCCGCCGAGGTCGATGGGGTCGGGGCCGTGGCCGGCGTCTACGTCGACCCCGGGACGCGCTTCGCGAGCACGCCGAACCAACAGAGCGCGATCCTGCTCTACGCGCTCGAGACCGATGCCTATCTCGATGTGACGGCGGGCTCGCCGCTCGACCTCGCGCTGCCGGACGACCTCCTGTCCGCCGAACGCCCGGCGGGCACGCCCGCGGACCCGATCCCTGCCATCCTCTCGCGTCGACTGCCGCCGGCGAGCCAGCCGGTCCAGCGCGGGAACACGTTCGTCGTCGAGGTGGCGGGGCAGGACATGACGTTCGTCGACGTCCAGGAGCGCACCGACTTCCCGGCGCTCGACGCCGGCTCCCCGTTCGTCATCGCCTCGCTCGACCACCTTCAGGCGGCGTACGTGAACCAGACGCTCGCCGCAAATCGGCTCCTCGTGCGTGGGCCTGCGTCGATCGAAAGTGCCCTGCGCGAGCACGTGTTCAGCCGCCTGGCGCTCGGGCAGCTCGCGTCGCGCCATTCCGAGCACCGGCGGCTCCAACAGGCGCCCCTCGTGTCGGCGGTGGTCATGGGCTTCCGGGTGGCGCTCGTCGTCGCCGCGGGCTACACCGCGCTCGCCACGATGGCGGCCCTCACCCTTTCCGCCGCCGCCCGGACGCGGGACCTCGCTTTCCTGCGCACGCTCGGCCTGTCCGCGCGCCAGGCGCTCCAGCTCACCATCGTCGAGCACGGTCCGCCGGTGGTCATCGCCCTGGTTCCGGGCGTCGCGCTGGGCGTGGGGGTGGCGCTCCTCCTCGCACCGGCCCTCGGCCTGTCAGCCTTCGCCGGCGCCGAAAGCCAGGTGGCGCTCACCGTCGACTGGTCGGCGGTCGCCGTCATGAGCGGTGCGCTCCTGGCGGTCGTCGCCGTCGCCATCGCAGTCTCGACCTGGATCGCCCGCCGCGCGAACGCAGCCGACGCGCTTCGGATCGGCGACGATTGACCGTGCACCCAGGAGAGCCAGTGGACGAGCAGGACGCACAGATTGTCGATCTTCCCGCCGGGGGCGGGCGGCCGGGGGGGTTGCCCAGCGGCGGCGCAACGCTGGCGCCGC
>Ga0299913_10004756_pt1 | contig 11458 bp, 10 predicted proteins | sample RVTome_9_FD_201360 | JGI IMG/M metagenome (GOLD analysis project Ga0299913, IMG submission 201360) | Soil microbial communities from uranium-contaminated site in the Upper Colorado River Basin, Wyoming, United States - RVT155D38 (version 2) ... | reverse complement strand
CGTAGCCGCAGATCAGAGGGAGTCATATCGATGAGCGCGATCGTCGCCTGGAGCCTGCGGTTCCGCCGCTTGCTGGTGGCAGCAGCCGCGGCGGTCATGGTGTTCGGAGTCGCGGTGCTTCCCGGCGCGCCGGTTGACGCGCTGCCCGAGATCTCGCCGCCGTACGTGGAGGTTCAGACGGAGGCACTCGGTCTCTCGGCCGAGGAGGTCGAGCAGCTGATCACCGTGCCGCTGGAGGCAGACCTCCTGAACGGGGTCGCATGGCTCGATCGGATCGAGTCCGAGTCGGTGCAGAGCCTGTCGTCGATCGTGATGACGTTCGAGCCCGGTACCGATCCGATCCGGGCCCGACAGATGGTCGCCGAGCGGCTGACCCAGGCACACGCCCTCCCGAACGTGTCGAAGGCGCCGGTCATGTTGCAGCCGCTCTCGTCGTCAAACCGACTGCTGATGATGAGCCTTTCGTCGGATGACCTGTCGCTCATCGACATGTCGGTCCTCGCCCGCTGGACGATCAAACCACGGCTGCTCGGCGTTTCGGGCGTTGCGAACGTCTCAATCTGGGGCCAGCGTGAGCGGCAGCTTCAGGTGCTCGTGGATCCGCAACGCCTGCAGGCGGCCGATGTCACCCTCGAGGAGGTCATCGAGACGGCGGGCAACGCACTCTGGGTGTCGCCCCTTACCTTCCTCGAGGCGTCGACGCCTGGAACCGGCGGGTTCATCGACACCCCGAACCAGCGGCTGGGCGTTCATCATGTTCTCCCGATCGATGGTGCCGATGACCTCGCAAACGTCACTGTTGCGACCGAGAGCGGACGGTATCGGCTCAGCGACGTGGCGTCCGTCGTCGAGGATCATCAGCCACTCATCGGCGACGCGATCGTCAATGACGGCGACGGGCTGATCCTCGTCGTCGAGAAGTTTCCCGGCGCGAACACGCTCGAGGTCACGCGCGCGGTTGAGGAGGCGATGGCGGCGTTGGGGCCGGCGATCGCCGGGATCACCGTCGATACCACCCTTTTCCGGCCGGCGACGTTCCTCGAGCGGGCCGTCGGCAACATTACGCTCGCGGTGATCATCGGGCTCGTGCTGGCCATCGCCGTGATCGCCGGGCTCCTCTATGACTGGAGGGCGGCACTCGTGAGCCTGGTCACCATCCCGGTGTCGCTGGTTGCCGCCGGCCTCGCTCTGTATGCCATGGGGGCGACGTTCAATGCCATCGCCTTAGCCGGCTTCGTTGTTGCCATCGGCATCGTCGTCGACGACGCGGTGATCACCGCGACGAGCGTGCGGGCGCGGCTGGCGACGACCGCAGAGGAGGAAGCCCCGCGGGCGGCTCGCGTGATCGCCGGAGCGGTGGCCGTTCGGGGCAGCACCGTTTACGCCTCCCTGGTTCTCCTCCTGACCCTCATCCCGCTCTACCTCGTCGGCGAGGCGACCGGGGCGATGCTGGCGGCCCTGGCCAGCGCCTACGTGATCGCATTGCTGGCGTCGATGCTCGTTTCTCTGACGATCGCGCCCGCCCTGACGTTCATGCTCCTGCGCGCCGGTCCGCTCGAGCGGCGGGATCCTCACCCGTTGGCCTGGCTGCACGCGGCGTACGGGGCCTTGCTGCTCCGGTTTCTGAACCGGACTCGACCGGCGTTCATGGTGGCGGGCGCCGCTGCGGTGGCTGCCGTCGTCCTGTTCGCAGTCTCGATGGCTCCCTCCATCGGACGGGCTGCCGAGCCGAGGTTCCAGGATCGAGATCTGCTCATTCACTGGGACGGTGCGCCGAGCACTTCCCATACGGAGATGCGCAGGATCGTTGCCCAGGCCAGCGGCGAGCTGCGCGAGCTGTCCGGCGTGCGGAGCGTCGGTGCCCACGTTGGCCGCGCGATCTTCTCGGACCAGGTGGTTGGGATCAACTCCAGTGTGATCTGGCTCAGCATCGCCACTGAGGCGGACTACGAGGCGACGCTCGCCGCGGTCCAGGACGTCGTCGGAGGCTATCCGGGCCTGCGTCGACAGCTCCTGACGTATGGTGCCGAGCGGGTCAGCGAGATCGTGGAGCGCGATTCCAACGACATCGTCGTCCGCGTGTACGGCAACGACCAGACGAGCGTGCTCGAGCAGGCGAACGAGCTCCAGGGACGGATCGCCGGCATCCCGGGAATCTCTGCCCCCATCGTCGACGCACCGGTCATGGAGCCGACGGTCCAGATCTCTGTCGACCTGCCCGCCGCCGAACGCCATGGCCTGAAGCCGGGCGACATCCGGCGCACCAGCGCCACACTGCTGTCGGGCATCGAGGTCGGCAGCCTGTTCGAGGGGCAGAAGGTGTTCGAGGTCGTCGTTTGGGGTGTCCCGGAGCTGCGACAGAACCTTTCGACCATACGGGATCTGCCGATCGAGACGGCGTCAGGTGACCTCATCCCGCTGGCCGACGTCGCCAGTATCGAGATCGTGCCCGGTCCAGTCAGCATCCGACGCGAGGGGTCGCAGCGAATTGTCGACATCGGTGCCACGGTCTCCGGCCGCGATGTCGGCGCCGTTCTCGCCGACGTGCAGCAGCTGCTGGCGACGACGAGCTTCCCACTCGAGACGCACGCCGAGGTCTTGCCATTCACCGCCGAGCGGCAGGCGGCCGAGGGCGCACTCCTCGCTGCCGGCGCAGCGGTCCTGATCGGGACCTTCCTTCTGCTTCAAGCAGCATTCGTGAGCTGGCGGCTGGCGGCGTTCGTGCTGCTCAGCCTCCCGGCAGCGCTCTCCGGCGGGGTGCTGGTAGCTCTTGTCCTCGGGGACTCTGGACGCTTCGGCGCCGTTCTCGGCCTGCTGGCCGTGCTCGGGATTGCCGTTCGCAACGGAATCTTGCTCGTCGAGTGCTATCGCCGGCTCGAGCGCGAAGGTGCGCCGCGCGATCAGTGGCTGGCAGTGCGTGGCGCCCGTGAGCAGCTGGTGCCGATGCTGACCACTGCCCTTGCGATGGGGGGGCTTCTCCTGCCATTCGCGGTACTCGGCGCCCGGGCCGGGGTTGAGATCATCCACCCGATGTCCCTCGTGATCCTGGGTGGATTGGTCTCCTCAATCCTGGTCAATCTCTTCATAGTGCCGTCCCTCTTCGTCCACACGGGCCCGACTCCCGAGGCCGAGATCGTAACGGAGTCGGTCGAGCAGGCTACCGAACCCCAGGTGATAGGAGCGGGCTGATGATGCGTATGAATCGCTGGATGCTGATCGCTGTCCTCGCGCTCACGATGCCGCTCGCCGCGTGCGGCGACCAACAGACGGCCGATGCCGGCCAGGAGCCGCCGGCTGAGGTAACGCACGAGGGCGACGACGCCGGAGTCGCCCGGATCCGGCTGAGCGAGAAGGCGGCCGAGCGCCTGGGAGTCCAGACCGCTTCCATCGAGGCGGCCGGCTCGAGCCTCACGGCTGTGCCCTACGGAGCCATCTTCTACGGGACTGGCGGCGAGACGTGGCTCTACGTCAGCCCTGAGCCGCTCGTCTTCGTCCGAGCGCACATCGTCGTCGATCGCATCGAGGGCGACAACGCACTCATGTCCGAGGGTCCACCCGTCGGGACGGAGGTGGCCACGGTCGGAGTCGCCGAGCTCTTTGGGACGGAAACCGGGATCGACGGATCGGGCCACTGATCCGATGACGCGAGGCACCTGAGGGAGGCTCCAGCCATGATGCGCGGCATCATCAGCGCCAGCCTGCGATTCCGATATCTGGTCGTGGCGATCGCGGCCGCCATGATGGCGTTCGGGATTGGCGAGATCCAGCGAATGCCGGTCGACGTGTTCCCGGAGTTCGCCCCGCCCCGCGTCGAGATCCAGACCCCGTCGCTCGGCCTGTCGGCTGCCGACGTCGAGGAGTTGGTGACCGTGCCGATCGAGGAGGCACTGGCTGGAGTCGACGGCCTCGATGTCATGCGCTCGAAGTCGGTCCGGGACCTATCGTCCGTACTACTGATCTTCGAGGCGGACACCGACCTGATCCTGGCGCGTCAGCTCGTCCAGGAACGCTTGAACCAGGTTACGCCCGCCCTGCCCACATGGGCGAGCCCGCCCTTCATGCTGCAGCCCCTCTCATCGACGAGTCGGGTCATGAAGATCGGGATGACGTCGGACGACCGGTCGCTCATGGACCTTTCGATGACGGCGTACTGGAAGGTCCGCGCCCGCATGCTCGGCGTCCCCGGCGTCGCGCACGTAGCGATCTGGGGCGAGCGACTACAGATGTTCCAGGTCCAGATGGATCCGGAGCGGATGGCCCGGCACGGCGTCACGGTCCCGCAAGTGATGGAGGCGACGGCACGCTCGCTGGATGAGGGAATCCTCCAATTCAGTGAGGGCAACGTCATCGGCACCGGCGGGTTCATCGATACGCCGAACCAACGCCTTCCGATCACCCACGCTCAGGTCATTCGGCATCCTGACGACCTGCGCCACATCACGCTCGAGACCCGGGACGGGGGGGAGATCAACATCACCGACGTCGCTGACCTCGTCGAGGACCATCAGCCGATGATCGGCGATGGAGTGATCAACGACGGCCTTGGCCTCATGCTCATCGTCGAGAAGTTTCCATGGGCGAACACGCTCGACGTGACCCGCGGCGTGGAGGCAGCGCTCGACGAGCTTCGACCGGCACTGACCGGGATCGAGGTCGACAGCACGATCTTCCGCCCTGCCACCTTCATCGAGGTGGCGCTCGAGAACCTAACCCGCGCCCTGCTCGTCGGATCATTGCTCGTCGTCCTTGTGCTGGCCATGTTCCTGTTCGAGTGGCGGACGGCCCTGATCAGCACCATCGCCATCCCGACCTCGCTCATGGCCGCAGCCCTCGTGCTGCACTGGCGCGACACGACCATCAATACGATGGTCCTGGCCGGCTTCGTCATTGCCGTTGGCGTCGTCGTCGACGACGCCATCATCGACATCGAGAACATCGTCAGACGACTGAGACTGCACCGCCGAGCGGGCAGCACGAAATCGACGATGTCGATCGTGATCGACTCCTCGCTCGAGGTCCGGAGCGCGATCGTCTACGCAACGCTCATCGACGTCGTGGCCGTCGCGCCGATCTTCTTCGTCGAGGGGTTGTCGGGCGCGTTCTTCCAGCCGCTGATCCTGTCGTACGCTCTCGCGATCCTGGCTTCGATGGTCGTCGCGCTGACGATCACGCCGGCCCTGGCCTACATCCTGTTGCGGAACGCGCCGATCGAGCGCCGCGAGTCGCCGATCGCGGAAGCGCTTCGCCGTGGGTACGAGCGCGTCCTGTCGAGGATCGTCCAAAGCCCGCGCAAGGCATATCTGGCGGTCGGATCGATCATGCTCGCTGGAGCCATCGTCTATCCGCAGCTCGGCCAGTCCCTGCTGCCCGACTTCAAGGAACGCGACTTCCTCATGCACTGGCTCACGGCGCCGGGCACCTCGCTGCCGGAGGAGGTGCGAGTCTCCGAGCGAGGGTGCATCGAGCTCCGCACGATCCCCGGTGTCCGCAACTGCGGGTCGCATATCGGTCAGGCGCTGCTGATGGACGAGGTCGTGGGCGTTGACTTCGGCGAGAACTGGATCAGCGTCGATCCGTCCGTCGACTACGACACGACGCTGGCGGCGGTCCAGGAGGTCGTCGACGGCTACCCCGGCCTGGTTCGCGACGTCCAGACCTATCTCAAGGAGCGGATCCGCGAGGTCCTGACCGGTTCGAGCGATGCCATCGTCGTCCGCATCTACGGCCGGGACCTCGACGCCCTGCGCGACATCGCCGAGGATGTCGAGGAGGGGATGGCGGGCATCGAGGGCATCGTCGATCTCCACACCGAGCGCCTCCAGGACATCCCGCAGGTCGTCGTCGAGGTGGACCTGGCGGCAGCCAACGTCTACGGCCTGAAACCGGGCGACGTTCGGCGCACGGCCTCGACCCTCATCGCCGGGGAGGAGGTCGGAGATATCTTCTTCGGCGGGCGGGCGTACGACGTCCAGGCCTGGAGCACCCCTGAAACCCGGGCGAACCTGACGCACATCGAACAGTTGCTGATCGACACGCCGACCGGCGACCGGATCCCGCTGAGCCAGGTCGCCTCCGTCCGCCTCGAGCCGACACCGAACGCGCTCTTCCATGAGGGGCTTCACCGCAGGCTCCACGTCGAGGCGAACGTCCGCGGGCGCGACCTCGGAGAGGTCGTCCGGGACGTGGAGGCAGTACTGGGCAACGTCGACTTCCCGACCGAGTACCACGCCGAGCTCCTGGGCGAGTTCCAGGAGCGGGAGGCGGCACAACAGCGACTCCTCCTGTTCGGGATCGGCGCCGCGTTCGGGATCTTCATGCTTCTCGTCACCTCGTTCGGCATCGTGCGCATCGCGCTGCTGTCCTTCCTGACCTTGCCTTCCGCGCTCGTCGGCGGGGTTCTGGCGGCCTGGATCGGCGGAGGCGTCATTTCCCTGGGCTCGCTGGTCGGCTTCTTCACCATCCTGGGGATTGCTGCCCGCAATGGGATCATGATGATCAACCACTTCCAGCATCTGGAGCGCTTCGAGGGCGAGCCGTTCGGGCCCAACCTCGTCATGCGCGGAGCGCGGGAGCGCCTGGCGCCAATCCTGATGACGGCCTCCGCGACGGGGCTGGCCCTCGTGCCGCTGATCATCGCCGGGGACCTACCGGGTCATGAGATCGAGCATCCGCTGGCGGTCGTGATCGTCGGTGGCCTGGTGACCTCGACACTGCTCAATCTGTTCGTGGTGCCGTCCCTATACCTCCGCTTCGCTCGCGGGTGGGTGCGCCACGGCGCCGGGAGTGACCAATCTGCGGAGGTGACCGCATGAGCCGATTCGGAACGCGATTCGGATCGTCGGTGGCGATCGTCACGAGCGCCTCCCTGATCACGATCCTTGCGAGCTGCACGCTGGGCGACACCGTTGCCGCGCCAGCTGGTGGCAGCAACGGCACCATCGCCACAGCCTCCGACGCCCCTGCGCCGACGGAGTCGCCCGGGCCGACGGAGCCGTTCCCGCGCGATAAGTTCTCGGACCCGACCACGGTCGACAACCCGTACCTGTCGCTCCAGCCGGGTACGTTCTGGAAATGGGACGGCGTCACGATCGAAGACGGTGAAGAGATCCCGCACCAGATCATCACGATGATCACCGACATGACCAAGGAGATCGACGGCATCACGACGGTCGTCGGGTACGACGAGGACTGGGCCGACGGGCAGCTCGTCGAGGCGGAGATCTTCTTCGCGGCGCAGGACGACGATGGCACCGTCTGGCGGTTCGGCGAGTACCCCGAGGAGTACGAAGACGGCGAGATGATCGCCAACCCGGCCTGGATCGCCGGGGCGCGGGAGGCTCTCCCCGGCATCTCGATGCCGGCTGAGCCGAAGCGCGGCGGGAACAGTTATTCCCAGGGCTGGGGGCCGGCCGTCGACTGGGCTGATCGCGGGTGGGTGATCATCGACGGCAGATCCGAATGCGTCCCGACCGGCTGTTACGACGAGGTGATCGTCGTCGAGGAATGGGATGTCGCCGAGCCGCTCGTGCGGCAGCTGAAGTTCCACGCGCCGGGCGTGGGCGTCATCAAAGTCGATTGGTCTGGAAGCGCCGACGACGAGCTGGAGACACTCGAGCTGATCGAGTTTCGGCAGCTGGGCGAGGACGAGCTCGCGGACCTGCGCACCAAGGCCCTCGACCTCGAGGACCGCGCCTACGACACGCTGCCGGAGGACTACGGCGGCACCGAGCCGATGCAGCGGCGCTCCTGAGCCCTCCTATGCAAGCTCGCCGGACCATCACGCCGGCGGGATGATGGGAACGCTGACGATCTCCGGCGAGTAGTCGGCAAGGGTGGAGGGCAGCCAGCGGCATGAAGTTGATGTCGCGTGCAGCCCGCAGCCTTCCGGCCCTTGCCGCTACGGCACTCGTGCTGGCGGCCTGTGCCAGTGCGACGACGATCCCGACCGCCGCCAGTCCCGACCCCCGGAACCCGGCAGCGGTCGTCGCGACGTATCGACCCGACATCGACTCGGACCACTTCGTGGGGCTGATCGACAACCCGTACATGCCCCTCGAACCCGGCCGGGTGATGATCTACGAAGGGAGCGGCGAACGGGTCGAGGTGACCGTCATCGACGAGACCAGACTGGTCATGGGCATCACGGTGACCGTTGTCCGGGATCAGGTCTTCCGCGACGGCAGCCTCATCGAGGATACGTTCGACTGGTTCGCCCAGGACCGGGATGGCAATGTCTGGTACTTCGGCGAGGAGACGCGTCGGGTCGAGAACGGCCAGCCGACGACGCGCGCAGGCTCGTGGGAAGCGGGCAAGGATGGCGCCCAGCCTGGAATCGTGATGCTCGCCCAGCCGGAGAAGGGCGACGCCTATCGGCAGGAGTATCTGCCGGGCGAGGCGGAGGACATGGGGCGCGTCCGGGCCACGGGCGAATCGGTGGAGGTTCCGCTCGGTTCGTTCACCGAGGTCCTCGTTACCGAGGACTTCACCCCACTCGAGCCGGGCATCGTGGAGCTGAAGTACTACGCCCCGGGAATCGGCCTCCTGATGGAGGAGACGATCACCGGAGGCAGCAAGGGCATCCAGCTCATCGAGCTCCGCGAAGGCGACTGACGGACTCAGGAACCGAGCAGATCGGGAAGCTCTGCCACGAGCTTCGATCGGGCCCACATCGGACCAAGGCCGGCGGCGCGGGAAGCTGCGTGCGCCTCCAGATCCGTGTGCCGTCCAAAGAGGACGACTCGGCTCGCGGCACCGGCCCGAGAGCGGAGCGCATCGGACCAGGAATCCTCGCGCGCCGACCAATCCACGAGTACGAGGTCGAACGGCTCGTCCACCGGCAGTTCGCCTGGGTCATCGACCCGCAGGAGTGATGCTCCGGCGGCCGTTGCGGCGGCGTCGATGCGGCTGTAGAGCATGAGATCGCCGATGACGGCAGCGACCCTCATTCCGCCGAGCGGTCTTCCAAGCGCACGGCCGGGGCCGGCGGGACCGGATCGTTATAGGCCGGTGTCGGGCGAGGCATCGGCTCCTCCGCGGTCGGAGGAGGGGCTGGATCGGGATGCTGTCCGTTACCGTTTTCGTTGAGGTAGCCGCCACCGTTCACGGACTGGTCGATCACGAAGCGCGCGATCCGCATCGGGTAGACGCCGACGACGACCGGCGCCTTCACCTCGACCGAGAGCTCGACGCCGACCTCGTCGCGCTGCCACAGGTCCTGGAGCTTCGTCGCCTCGCGCTCGGGCAGTCCGACATAGGCCGTCGTCCCGTTGCGGGATACGACGCTCATCGCATCTGGCTCGAGGCCGAATCGGCGCCGGATGTCGGCGACGGCGATGTATGGGCGGGATGTGAGATAGCGGCGGAGGCTCGAGGTGCTCGGCCGTTTGTTGGCGGACATTGGCTGGCCTCGAGTGTACGCCGATCTCCTTGCCAGCGCAGGGCAGCCCCCAACTGCCGGGAGCCGGAGCGAGCTGCCCTCGAGCGCGCAGCCCAATGGCCACGACTGTCAGCCGATCTATCACTAACGATATATCGGCTGACAGCTGCGCAAGCCTCGAGGAAGGCAGCGGCCGCCGCGGTGCGGTTTGCTCCGTCGCCGATTTGCCCTGCTCGCCACCGTGGCCCGCACCGAGGAGTCAGCCGCGCTCCCCGAACAGGCTGCGCACCACGAAGAGCACGTTCGCCGGCCGCTCGGCCAGGCGGCGCATGAAATACGGGTACCACTCGGTGCCGTACGGAACGTAGACGCGCACGCGGTATCCGTCGGCCAGCAGCCGGCGCTGGAGGTCCCGACGTATGCCGAACAGGAGCTGGAACTCGAACCGATCCGGGTCGATGCCGCGCTCCCGCGCGGACGCCTTCACGCGCTCGATGATGTCCGGATCGTGGGTTGCCACCCCGGGGTAGGCGTCCGCCTCCAGCAGGCGCTCGGTGAGCGCCACGAACGCACCGCTGATCGCGTCGCGCTCCTGGAGCGCGACCTCGGGCGGCTCGGCGTAGGCGCCCTTGCAGACCCGGGTGCGCACCTGCTCGGCGGCGAGGCGCTCGACATCGGCAGAAGAGCGGTGCAGGTATGCCTGGATGACCGGTCCGACCGCGCACCCATCGGCGCGCAGGCGCTCGACGATCTCGAACGTCCGGCCGACATGGGCGGAGGACTCCATGTCGATGCGGATGAAGACGCCGTGCCGGCTGCCGGCGGCAGCGACCGGTGCCATGACCGCCAGGCACTCCTCGGTGCCGAGGTCGAGCCCCATCTGGGTGAGCTTGATGCTGACGTTGGCGTCGAGTCCGTCCCGGGCGATCCGCTCGATGGCCTCGACGTAGGCGGCGGCCGCCCGATCGGCCGAGGCGCGGTCGTCGACCGCCTCCCCGAGCACGTCGAGGGTGGCCGTCGCGCCGCTCCCGTTCAGGGCCCGGACCGCCTCCGTGGCCTGGTCCAGGGTCGTGCCGGCGACGAAGCGGAACGGCATCCGTCGCACGAGCGGGGTGGCGATCGCAACGCGCCCCAGCCACCGGCGATCGGCAAGCCAGAGGAAGAGCGCGCGCAGGGCGGAGGCAAGCATCAGCGGGGCGGGTGGCTCCAGCCGCGCGCCCGCTCGACCGCGCGGCGAATGAGGTCCTTGGGCGGCACCGGGCCGTCGCCGTAGTCGCGAGGCTGCATCCCGATCGGCCCGTCCCAGGCTGGATCGATGTCGGCTCCGTCGATGCGGATGGTCGGCGTGCCGCGCATCTCGAGGAGCCGGGCATCGGCGTCGGAGCCGACGGCGACCATCTGGATCGGCGTCTCGAAGGCGTCCTCGGTCAGGACCTCGACGAGGTTCTGGCGGGCCGGCATCGAGGCGGGGTCGTCCTCCGCGAACAACAGCTCGACGCGCATCGGCCTAGCTGCCCGCGAAGAAGGCGAGCAGGGCCACGACCGCCAGGACGGCGAGGGCCGCCCCGCCGTAGATCCGTCGGCGCTCGTCGTTCGTCATTCCCTCGCGGGTCGACGTGCGCGGCGTGCGATCGGCGCGGCCGCGCCACTGGAGGTAGCGCTCGGCGTTGCGGTCGCGCGTCTCCCGGGCCTGGTAGCCGACCCACGCCGTCCAGCCCACAAGGTAGGCGGCGACCCCGGCGACGATGGCGATGGCCAGCCAGATGATCGGTGGCACAGCTCAATCCTCTCCGGCTGCGGCGGCCTCGACGATCCACTCCACGCCATCGCCGGCCACGCGCTCCGCGGGGAGCGCGGAACCGCCCGCGCGGATGGCGCGCACCGCGTCGGCCTTGGTGGCACCCTCGACGGCGAAGACGACCCGGCGCCCGGCGTTGAGGATCGGGAACGTCAGCGTCATCCGCCAGGCCTGCGGGTAGGGCGCCCAGTTGGCGACGACCCAGCGCTCGCTCTCGTCGAGCGCGGCCGATCCGGGGAACAGGCTGGCGGTGTGGCCGTCGGGACCCATCCCGAGCCAGATGA
>Ga0299913_10004755_pt1 | contig 11460 bp, 12 predicted proteins | sample RVTome_9_FD_201360 | JGI IMG/M metagenome (GOLD analysis project Ga0299913, IMG submission 201360) | Soil microbial communities from uranium-contaminated site in the Upper Colorado River Basin, Wyoming, United States - RVT155D38 (version 2) ... | reverse complement strand
GCGTTCGCGCTGCTGGCGCTGCTGGTCGAGCGCCCGCACCACCTCTTCACCAAGCAGGAGATCTTCGAGCGGGTCTGGTCCGACACCGCGGTGACCGACCATGCCCTGACGCGCGTCGTCGCACAGCTCCGCCGGGTGCTGGGGGACGACTCGCGTGGGCCCCGCTACATAGAGACCGTGCCGGGCAAGGGGTACCGCTGGATCGCGACGACCCGAGTCGAGGCTCCGGCCGCCGAGCCCGTGGCGCCGCGAGCCTTCAGGGCTCCTGCCTTCCCGCCGGTCGAAGGCGCTCCGACAGTCGCGGGGCGCGCTTCGAGAATGCGAAGGGTCTCAGCGGTGCTGGTGCTCGCGGCGGTCGCTGCGCTGGGTATCGTGGCAGGAACGCGACGCGATGCACCGGAACCCGCCGCCCCGCCCCCGGGCGCTCCCCGGCCCGTGCAGCTCACCACCCACCCGGGGCTCGATGTGCACCCGGATCTCTCGCCGCTCGGCGACGCCGTGGCCTACGCATCGGACCGCACCGGCGCGTTCGAGATCTACGTTCGCGGCTTCGATGGCACGTCGCGTGATGTCGCCATCACGAGCGATCGGGGCCATAACGTCCAGCCGGCGTGGTCGCCGGACGGGCGGTTACTCGCCTATCATTCCTCCGGCCGTGGCGGTATCTGGGTGATCCCGTCGCGCGGCGGGGTTCCGCGCCAGGTCGCCCCTGCCGGGTCGAAGCCGGCGTGGTCTCCCGACGGCCGGCGGATCGCATTCCAGTCCGACGAGCAGCTCGTCGTCACGCCGACCGCGTACAGCGCGCAGCACGGATCGACGCTTCGCGTCGTGGATGTCAGCGGCGAGAACACGCGCGAGCTCACGCGGCCGGGGCAGCCGCCCGGGGGGCATGCGGCACCGGCGTGGAGTCCCGACGGACGCCATCTGCGTTCACCGTTTTCGAAGGCGGAGCAGACGACGGGATCTGGATGCTCCGGCTCGACGCGCTCGAGACGCGGCCGCTGCTGCGGCGCAGCGGACTGTACGAGCTGGTGTTCGCGCCCGACGGCTCGACACTGTATGCAACCAGCGGAGAAGCCGCGATTCTGCGCCTGCCCTTCGATGCCGCCGCCGGCCGCCTGCGGGGTCCTGAGTCGTTGATCCAGATTGCGGGAGTCCCAGGGGTCCGCGGGCTGTCGATCGCAGCCGACGGGTCGCGCCTTGCCTTCGCCGGAATCTCGTTGAGCAGCCAGATCTGGGCGCAGCCTGTGGCGAACGACGGCGCCGCCTCGGGCCCCCCGCGGGCGCTCACCAATGACACGAGCTACCGGAATTCGCTGCCGGCCGTGTCGCCGGACGGCACGAGGATCGCGTACGTGTCACGCCGCGGCGGCGAGCCCGCTCACGTGTGGGTGATGGATCTCGATGGGCGGAACGGCGTGCAGCTGACGGCTGACGATTCGAAGGACTGGATGGCGAGGTGGTTGCCGGACGGCCGGCGCGTCGCATACCTGTCGCGCCGCGACCGGTCGCCTGGTGTCTGGGCGGTGGACATCGTGACGCGCCGCGAAGAGCTGCTGTTCGGCCTGGATCCGGCACGGATTCCCCGGTCGGCACCGGCGATCCCGCGCGGCAGCCTAGCGGAGGTGGAGCTCGGTCCGTCGATGACGCGTGTGGCCTTCTCCCTGATCTCACCGCCGCTCGGCCGCCGCATCGTGTACGTCACCGGACTCGACCGATTCGCGCCGCGCGCCGTGACCGACGGCACGATATCGGCGGGCTATCCCGCGTGGTCGCCCGACGAGCGGCGGCTTGCGGTCGAGATCAAGGAGGGCAGCTCGATGCACGCGGCCGTCGTCGAGGTGCAGTCGGGGGCGGTGCGGAGGCTGACGAACGATCGCGGTCAGACGTGGGTGCGGAGCTGGTCGCCGGACGGTCGCAGGATTGCGGCGGCGGCACTGCGCGATGGCCTCTGGGATCTGCGCGGGATCGACGCCGATACGGGCGAGCAGAAGACGATCACCGTTGCAGGTCCGCCGAACGTCTACGTTCGGTATCCGGAGTGGTCCCCGCGCGGGAACCTCATCGTCTTCGAGCGCGGCGAAGTGCGGGGGAACATCTGGTCGTTGCGAGTGCGCTAATGAGGCGGAGCCTCGACTGTCTCAGGCGCAGCCTCGCTAGCGTCGCGTTCGCGCCGCCGAAGGGTGGTATCCACCTTCGGTTGTGCGGCGATCGTGCGTCGACAGTAGACTCGGGATGCACAAGGAGCGAGCGTGAGTCCAAACCGATCGAGAACCACCACCACGATTCTTCTCTGCACATTCGCTGCCGGGCTGTTCGCAACGGCTCGCGTCGTCACGACAACGTCTGCGGTGACGGGCCGTCCGCAGGTCACACTCGCAGAAGCGGGGCAATTCATGGGTGAGTGGACGCTCGCCCTGAAGGGAGCCGACGGGCCTGGTACGTTCGGGCTTTCGGTCGGCGCAAAAGGCGAGAAGGTCGTCGGCGAGCTCACCTCCGAGACCATGCCGAAGCAGGTCATCACGGACGTCTCGATGCAGAAGAACAGTCTCACGCTCAGCTATACATTCACCTATGAGGGCATGCCGGTCGACGCGGTCATCTCGCTGACGCCCGCCGACGACGGCACGATGAACGCGCAGATCGATTTCGCTGGCGGCGCGTACGTCATGGGTGGCACGGCCACCAAGAAGGACACGTCGAAGTAGGCGCCACGCGATGTATCTGGCGCTCACGGGTCAGCGTACATCCATGAGCTTCCATGTCCTCTCTCTCCACGCGCATCGTCCAGATATCCGCGGTGCTCCTGGCGGCAGGCTATATCGGCGTATACGCCACCGGACGGGCATCGGCGCCGATCAGATCGGATGGCTTCAGCTACTACGTGTACCTGCCATCGTGGTTCATCTTCGGTGACCCGACGCTCGCTGCGGTCGCGCACGACTGCTGCGGCGGCGAGTTCCCCGAGTACACGGCCATCGTCCGGTGGCCGGGCACGCGGCAATGGGTGAATGCGCACCCGATTGGGGTGGCCATCATGCAGGCCCCCGTCTTCCTGGCGGCCCATGGTCTCACGAAGTGGTCCAATCTGTCGGCTGACGGCTTCACGCTCTATTACCAGCACGCCGCCGGACTGTCGGGGCTGATCTGGACCGTGGCCGGCCTGTGGGTCCTGCGCGGACTGCTGCGCCGGCACTTCATCGAGGGGGTGACGGCCGCGACGCTGCTGGTGGTGCTGTTCGGCACGAGTCTCTTTCATTACGCGACGTACGACAGCACCTACAGTCATGCGTATTCGTTCTTTCTGTTCTCGGCATTCCTCGACGTCACGGAGCGATGGCATCGTCACCCGTCGCGGGGCCTGTCAATCCTGGTCGGTCTCGCAGGCGGGCTGATCGTGCTCACCCGCCACACGAACGTTCTCTTCCTGCTCGTGTTTGCGCTGTACGGCGTGACGGGCAGGAGTTCGCTCGGCGCCACGATCGAGCGCTTCCGAACCCACTGGCGGGAGCTCGCCGTTGTCTTCGTGTCGGCCACGGCCGTGGTGGCGCCACAGCTTGCCATCTACTACCAGGCCACGGGACACGCGCTCGTCAGCCCGTATGGGGCGCTCGGGTTCGATTTCGGCGCACCGCGGCTCTTCGGCGTGTTGTTCAGCGTGCAGAAGGGGGTCTTCTTCTGGTCTCCCCTTTTGCTCCTGGGCGTGGTGGGCCTCGCGATGGCCCGGCAGACTGTCCGCCCGTTTCTCCTGCCTGTCGCGGTGTTCCTGGTCGTGAACACGTATCTGATTGCCAGCTGGTGGGACTGGCAGTTCGGCGGCAGCTATGGACATCGCGGTTTCGTGGACAGCCTGCCGATCTTCGCGCTGGGGATCGCGACCGTGTTCGAGTGGAGCGCACGGCAGCCGGTGCGCCGTGCGGTGACGGCCCTGGCGGCAGGGGTCCTCGTCGCGCTGTCGATCTTCCAGATGCTCCAGTACTGGAATGGCGTCATACCGATCTCTGATACCACGTGGGGCCAATACCGCGCTGCATTCCTGCGCTTCCGATGAGACGCCGCGTTGCAATGCTCGCCGGCGTGCTGATCCTGTCCGGCGCCCTGGCGTATCTGCGCGAGCCGCCGTGGCTGGCGTCGCTGGAATCGGGGTTCGGCGCCTGGGAGAAGGATTTCGAGGGCGTGCCGTATCGCTGGACGTCCGGCCGCGCGTCGTTCTTCGTTCCTGCTGATGCCGCCGCCGTGCGGATCCCGTTGCGGAGCGAGGTCGCCACACCGGTGTCGCCGGCAGTCGTGTCGGTCACCGTGGACGATCGCCTCGCAGAGCAGCTGAAGGTGACCGACGGCCGGTGGCAGGACTGTCGAGTCCGCCTGCCGCCGGCCCGTTCGCGGCGCCTGCGGCGCATCGACCTCCACGTCACTCGCACTTACGGTGGAACGAACGGGCTGCAGGTCCGGGAGATCGAGGTCATCCGAGCGACCGTGCCCGGATCCTGATGGCGCTCGGAAGAAATCGCGCCGCCTCGTCCGGAAACCCGGTCGGCAGTTCCCCTGCCCACGATTGGCGCCGATGCGCGGTCGGCAGGGATCTGCTGCTCCTGCCGGACCAGCCTTCCGGTAGAATCCCGCACATGTCAGGCCCGTGGTCCGGCCCGGGGGGATCGCTGCCGCACGGGCGCTCAGAGCCTGTGAAACAATCAACTCCCAGTCTCCAACTCCCAACTCCCAAAGCGAGCGATCGGGGAACGTTTCGCGTGAGAGCTGCTTGCGAGTTGGGAATTGCGAGTTGGGAATTGCGAGTTGGGAATTGACGCATTTCTTCGCACGCTCTCAGCGCTGGGAAGAGAGAGAGGAACGCGATGTCATCGATGCACATGGATCGCCGATCCTGGTTCCGCTCGGTCCTGGGCGCCGGTGCCCTCTACGGCCTTGATGCCGCCTTCACCTGCGAGCGGACCGCCGCGGCGCAGGTCGGGCCACGGGACAACATCAAGGTCAGCGGAATCGAGACATTCGTCCTGACGAACTCGTGGGTCTTCGTCAAGATCTCGACCGACGCCGGAATCGTCGGCTGGGGCGAGATGCTCAAGGACGATGCGAAGGCGTGTGCCGCCGGGGCGCTCGAGGTCGGGCGATATCTGATCGGGCAGGACCCGAGCCGCGTGGTGCATCACTGGCAGGCGATACACCGCGGGGCGTTCTATCGCGGCGGGCCGATCAAGACGGCAATTTCGAGCGGCCTCGACCAGGCGCTGTGGGACATCAAGGGAAAGATGTACGGTGTGCCAGTCTACAGGCTGCTCGGCGGGCCGACGCGCGACCGAATTCGCGTGTACGGCCGGCCGAACCCGGAGACCGGCGTCAACGCGATGAAGACGCAGCTCCGCGCGTTCGGCCGCGGCCCCATCAAGTACGTCGAGGGCCGGAAGTACGTGGACGGCTGCGTCGAGTTCTTCAAGGGACTGCGTGAGAAGTACGGCCCTGACGTGGACATCGGCGTCGAGTTCCACGGCGAGGTGCAGCCGCCGACGGCGCTCCTGCTGATGAAGGCCCTGGAGCCGTACGATCCCTGGTTCTACGAGGAGATCGTTCAGCCGCTGAACGTCGACATCATGGCCGAGCTGGCCCGCAAGACGCACATCCCGATCGCCACTGGCGAGCGGATCTTCACGAAGTGGGGCTTCAAGGAGATCCTGGAGAAGCGAGCGGCAACGATCCTTCAGCCGGACGTCTGCTATGCCGGCGGCATTACCGAGCTCAAGATCATCGCCGGGATGGCGGAGGCCTACTTCACGCCGCTTGCGCCCCATAACCCGCAGGGACCCTGCTCGCTCGCCGCCAGCATGCAGATTGCCGCGGCCATTCCCAACTTCCTCATCCAGGAGCGCGGGGACAACGAATACAGCGATCTCCTCGCCACCCCGCTGCCGCCGATCGTCAACGGCCATCGTCCGCTGCTCACCGAGCCGGGTCTGGGCATCACACTCGACGAAGACAAGCTGAAGGCGCAGGTGGGGGAGCCGAGACCGTACCTGCCCCGGTTCGATCCCGATGATGGATCCGTGGTCGACTGGTAAGGAAGGCCGACGTGAACGCTGCGTAAGGTGATGGGCTGTTCGGCTCGTGCCGTCAGTGCATCATCGTATACAGGAGCGTGTTGATGGCCACCGCGTAGCCGTCCACGGAGAACTGGCGGAAGTAGCGCGGGTCCTCGCCCTCCCGTTCCCAGGAATCGGAGATGTCGGTGTTGTGCGTCATGAGCACCATGACGCGGCCGTGAGCATCCGAAATCGTGCGGGCATTGACCTCAGCGCTGTCTGCTCCACGCTCGGACGTCAGCCCGCCGCTCCCGAGCCAGAAATTGATCGCCGGGATCTGGGGAATGCCTGTGAGCTGGAACTGCGTCCGGAGCAGCGGATGATCGGGTCCAAGCTCCCTGATCGGGAACTCGGCCGGCGGCAGCACCTTCGAGATCTCGTATTCCCAGTTGTCCCACGCCTGGCTGCCCCAGAAGTCGTCGACCCAGAGAAACCCGCCCTTCAGCAGATAGCTTCGTAGCTGTTCCGCCTCCTGCTCGTCGAAGTGGAGAGAGCCGACCTCTGCCATGAGCAGGAACGGACACTGGAACAGCTCCGGATCGGTCAGGCGGACGACGAGGTGATTTGGTCCGCCCGCGGGATCGAAGCTCACGCGCGTCTTCGTCAGCTCCGCCAGGCGGATCGAGAGGTTGATGTCGGCGCTCGGATAGTCCGTGCTCCAGCCGCCGCCGCGCCCGAACCGCCCGCTCTGGTACATCCCTCGGCAGAAGTTGAACCCGCCATCGAACGCCTCGGGTGTGGCCACCCGTACCTGGCGGCGCATCCACCGGTCCTGTGTAAAGACGGCCACCGTGAACAGCATCGTCAGGGTCACCAGGGCGGCAGCGGCCCTCATGACACGACTCTCAGCGGGATCGATACGTCAGTGGCGGCACTGCACATGGTCCCTCGCGTGCGGGTCTGCTCGCCAGCCACTGCTGGGCGGAGCAGCGTCCAGAAACGAGCTTCGTAGCTCCCGCTGTACGAACGGGAAACTCGTGAGCTGAACCCCACGTTCCTGAAGGTACCACGTTGGACCCTGGGGCGACTGAAAAACCGCACGCTCGAGCCGGAGCGGTTCGAGCTCAGGGCGGCTCCTGGGCAGCATCGACCCGCCCGCGTACGAGGTCCAGAGCCTCGATGGGCGCGGTCTTGCTCCTCGTGTGGGTGGTCCGGGGCGCATCATTCGCCGCGAACCAGCTTGGGCGCGGGCACGAGGTACGGATTCGGCGGGATCTCGCGCAGCGCTGCGATCAAGGAATCGAGGTCCTCGTCCGTCAGGTTCCGCGTGATGCTCCAGGGCATGACCCACAACTCGCGTCCTGCGCGGTTCTTTCCGTCCCTGAAGATCCGGCGGAGATCGTCGTCGCTGTAGGCGCCGATGCCGGCCGAGGGATGCGACGTGATGTTCGCCGAGTACACCGTGCCCCAGGGGCCCGTCATTTCCGTACCCCCGGCGAGCTCCATGCCGGCGACGGGCTGCCCCCGCTCACTCTGCGTGTGGCATTCGCCGCAGAGCAGGACGCGCAACATCATTCGCCCGCGCTCGACACCGTGTGGAGGATAGCCGCCAGGGCTGTCCTCCAGCGGTTGCGGCAGCGTACGGATCATCATGCTCACGGGGAAATCGAGCCGCGTGCGCCCGGGGTCGTGCCGAATCGGTGCCTGCGTCCGCAGGTACGCCACGATCGCGAGCGCGTCCTCGTCCGACAGGTCACGGTAGTGAGGATAGTTCATGAGCGGAAAGAGCGCGCGTCCGTCGCGCCCGACTCCCTCGCGCATCGCGCGGACGATCTCACCGTCGGTCCACTGGCCGATGCCGGTCTCTGGATCTGGCGTCAGGTTGGACGCGACGAGCGTACCGGGGAATCCCATCTCCTCGCCGAACACGCGCCCGGCATACAGGCGGCCCGCCTCGGGGAACTCGCCCGGGCGCGTCATGTCGATCGGCGAGTGGCAGGCCGGGCATCCGGTCATGGCCTCCGCCACATACCGGCCGCGCGACACCGCGTCGGGCGTGGAGGGCGCGGTCATTTCCGGCGCCGGCCGCACCTTCGGGTGCAGCAGGTAGAAATACCCGGCAACACCGGCGAAAGCCAGCGCGACGAGGCCAACGAGCGACAGCAGGATCTTCTTGAGCATAACTTGAGCATAAAAGGGTGCGCAACGTGCGTACGGCGTGGGTGATGGCGGACGGGGGTTCCTGTCTCAGTCGGACGCGGATCGCGTCATCGCGCGGACATGGCGGGTCAGCGCGTCGATCTCGGCCGGCGTGAGCACGTCCGAAAAGGAAGGCATGGCACCCCGGCCGTCGCGAACGGCCGCGGCGATTTCCTCGTCGCTGCGCGATACTTGCCAGTCGGCCCGACGCAGATCGATCGGCCTGGGGCCGCCGGCGGCCATAGGCAAGCCGCCGCTGCCGTCGGTGCCATGGCACCTCGCGCACGCGCGTTCGAACAGCTGCGCCGCGTTCGGATTGGCCTCGGCGGCGCCGCTCGGACGCCCGCATCCGACAGCCGCACTCACTCCAAGTACAAGCATTGCGGCCATCATGACGACGCACGCCCGCGAGCCCGCGCTCACACGAACTGCCAAGACATCCCCCATGGTCTGGTTGAGCAACACAGCCTACCGGACGGGTCGCGAGGTGTCAAACGCCCAGAGCGTGTACCGGAGCGGGGTGCACATGATCGCCGTGGGTGTGCAGCAGACGCCGCGATTCGTCGTGAGGACCCCGCGCGTGCTGTTCTCGAGCGAAGTTTCCGGCTGGAGTTCGGCGGCGTTGGAGGCAACGCGTCGTACGACGTGCAACCCGACGGGCGCCTTCTAATGCTCGCGAGCGAGGCCGCTGCCTACGGAGGTGCGGGTGGCCCTCAACTGGCATGGCTGGTGCCGGCGAAGTGACGTCGGTCCGTTACAACGCGCCCGGTCCCGGTGTGACGCCAGGCCTCAGGGTGCTGTTCGTGCAGGGAAGCGGTCGCCGTCGGGCTGCACCGGCCCGGTCAACCCTGACAGCCGCAGCGCCACTGCGCCGGCTGCGCCGAGCACCAGCCCCCCGGCGAGCACGACGGCGACGTACTGCAGCGCGCCGATCAGGCCAGGCGTCTTGGGCAGCGCCTCGTTGATCCAGACGGTCGACCCTCCGAGCAGCCAGCCGATGGGTGTGATCAGCAGCCACCATGCCGGACGGGTGGCGCGCGCACGGAGCAGCCGCCACTGCAGCGCGCCCGCCAGCAGGCCCCCGAGCCCGACGTATCCCGCCAGTGAGAAAAGGACGGGCGCACCCAGGTGCCCGAGCAGGTCGGCCGCCATGAACGGCGCAGAAAGGCCGAGGGTCGTCGCCGTTATCCACGGCCGTGCTCCCCCGAGCAGCGGAGCCAGCGTTCGAGCTTGGAGGACGCCGACCCCCAGCCCCATGCCCATCGCGAGCGGGAACTGCACCTCACGCACGCCAAGGGACTCGATGCCGACGATGAACGCGATGGCGAGCACGAAGCCCGCACACCAGCCCAGAAAGGTTCGCGCGACCCAGCGTGTCCATGGGATCCGTTCGTCGCCGGCGACTACCGCTACAGCCATATGTCAATCTCGCAGGTCTGGTGAGTTCCGGGTATAAACCGAGCCGGGCTACGAGCGGGCGGCATGTGGGGGACGGTGGGAGTCGGCAGCCCCTCGGCGCGCATGACGATAATGTACGGCTCGGATACGACGTCCATACGATGCGTGTCCGTCAGTGGTTCAACTGCTAGGCTGGACGCATGACCGATCCTCTCTCGATCTCCGCCTGGAGCACCCCGGCGACGGTCGCGCAGTTTGCCGGCTCGGCGCCAAACCGTACGCTGATGCGCTACGCCGCACTCGAGCGGCGGCGGGGCGGTCGAGTGGCGATCGACATCGGCTGCGGCGCGGGACGCAATGCGCTGCCGCTTGCCGCCGCCGGATGGCATGTGCTCGGCGTGGATCTCTCGGGTCCCATGCTCGCCGGGGCGCTGGATCGCGTCCGTCGGGAGCGCCGGGCCGGTCGCCTGGCGCTGGCGCTCGCGCGCATGGAGCAGCTGCCGGCGCGCGATCGGGGCGTCGATCTGATCGTCGCCCACGGCATCTGGAATCTCGCGCGGTCGGTCGCGCAGTTCCGGCGCGCCGTCCGCGAGGCCGCGCGTGCCGCGGCACGCGGCGCGGCGCTGTTCGTGTTCACGTTCTCACGCGCCACGCTCCCGGCGGATCTGCTGCCGGTGTCGGGTGAGCCCTTCGTGTTCACCCAGTTCTCGGGTGAGCCCCAGTGCTTTCTGACCGAGACCCAGCTCCTCGGGGAACTGCGAGACGCCGGTTTCGTCCCGGATCCCGCGCTGCCGTTGACAGAGCTGAACCGGCCGCCCGCGCGCGCTCTGCGGATCGGCGGCCCGCCGGTCATCTATGAGGGGGCATTCCGCTACGGCTCGTGATCGTGTCCATCGACGTGGCATGGGTCATGCGGAGTAGGATCGGTCCCACCCGCGGCGGTTACCGCTCGACGCGACCACGGACCAGACGGAGCTCTCAGATGAGATTTGGATGTGTGGCGAGTGTGATGGCCCTCGCCGCCTTGTCTGTCACTGGGCTGTCGGCGCAGTCTCCGCCGCTCGAGTTCCGTGACTTGTTCAACGGCAAGGACCTGACCGGGTGGGTGAACATCAACACCGCTCCCGAGACGTGGAAGGTAGAGGAGGGCGTGCTCGTCACGACGGGCGAGCCGATGGGCGTGCTGTGCACGGCGCGCCAGTACGAGAACTTCGTCCTGTACGTCGAGTGGATGCACGTCGAGCCGGGCGGCAACTCCGGCGTCTTCCTCTGGAGTGACGCGCGGCCGCAGGGCAAGGGGCCGTACCCGAGCGGTCTCGAGGTGCAGATGCTGGAGCTGGACTGGCCCAAGCTGAACGCGCGGGACGGCGTGCTGCCACCCGAGGCGTACGTGCATGGTGAGCTGTTCGGCGTGGGTTCGCTGACCATCACGCCGGACAACCCGCGCGGGCCCCGCAGCAAGTCGCTCGAGAACCGCGCGCTCGGCCGCGGGCACTGGAACGCCTACCACGTCGTCGCCATCGACGGCGTCGTGAAGCTGGCCGTCAACGGCAAATTCGTGAACGGCATCTCCGACGCGTCCCATAAGGTCGGGTATCTGTGCCTCGAATCAGAGGGGGCGGAGGCGCGGTTCCGCAGCGTGCGCCTGCTGGAGCTCCCCGGCGGCGTCACCACGCCTGACCAGATGCAGCCGCGATTGCCCTGACCTGACGGCGGATGCGCGCCCTGCTGATCGCGCCTCCCCAACAGACCCATCGCCGATCGCTATAGGGCGGCGGTCACGTCACTGACGCCGTCCCAACAGCGCCGTCGCCGGCGCCGACGATCAGAA
>Ga0299913_10004754_pt1 | contig 11460 bp, 15 predicted proteins | sample RVTome_9_FD_201360 | JGI IMG/M metagenome (GOLD analysis project Ga0299913, IMG submission 201360) | Soil microbial communities from uranium-contaminated site in the Upper Colorado River Basin, Wyoming, United States - RVT155D38 (version 2) ... | reverse complement strand
TCCTCGGCGGGGCCGCCGCCGACGATCACGAGCGTGGCCTCGGGCACGCGGCGGCGGACTCGCTCCATGCCGAGGATCAACACGTCCTGCCCCTTGCGAGCGACGAGCCGGCTGACGCACACGACCATCGGACGGTCGCCGAGCCCGAGCCGGGTGCGAAGGTCCTCGGTGGGCAGATCCGGGCGGAAGACCTCGACGTCGGCTCCCGGATAGAGCACCGAGACCGGCACGCGGCCGGGCACCGCGGTCCGCACCGTTCGGGCGATGAACTCGCTGCACATCACCGGCACGCGGGCAGCCCTGGAGGTCGCGTATCGCATCGCCGCGTGGGTCCCTGGGCCGATCGAGAGCCAGTACTCGAAGCCGTGCGCGGCCGCGAGGTAGGGCACGCCGCTCCGCGCCAGCCGCGGGCCGAGCAGGGCGAGCGGATACGTGGCCCCGAACAGCACGACCTCGGCACCGGTCTCCCGCACGGCCGCCTCGAGCCGATCCCCCACACCCGGGGTCGGCCACAGGAACGTCGACGGCTGGCGCAGGACGCGGTACGAAGCGGCTTCGTCGAAGGCCTCCGCCCCCTCGGCGCCGGGACAGAACACCGCGACGCGGTCGGGCGGCAGCTCGTTGACGAGCGCCTCGAGCGTACGCTGGATGCCCCCGACGCGAGGCGGGTAGTCGTTGGTGACGAGCAGCGTGCGGGGAACGTCCATGGCGCCGATATCCTGCCAGAGGCATGCAACCGCTCACCGCCTCCCCCGACCACCTCGACGCCCTCGCACAAGGGCGCGCTGCGGTCGACCTGAGCCGCCATCGCAAGGTGCGCGTCCGGGGCGACGACGCCCGGCGATGGCTGCACGACCTCGTCACGGCCGACGTCGCCTCGCTCGAGCCCGGCGCCGCGAGACGATCGCTCCTGCTCGATCCGACCGGTCACATCCGGGCGGACCTGCACGTCGCCTGCGACGACGAGGGGTTCTGGCTGTTCCAGGACGCGAGGCAGCCCGAGCCGGTCGACGCGGCGCTGGCCCCGTTCGTCCTGTCCTCCGACGTCCGACTGGACGATCTGACCGACGAGTTCGGCCTGATCGGCCTGCCGGGCGCGTCGGGCGCGTCGGGCGGGTTCCGCCCGTCGCTCCTCGGCGAGGGGCGTGACCTGCTGACCATGCCCGGGTCGGAACCGAAGGCGATCCGCGACCGCGTCCTGGTGGATGCCGACGCCGTCGAGGTCTGGCGCATCCGCTCGGGCAACCCCCGCATGGGCGTCGACTTCGGCCGCACGACGATCCCGGCCGAGGCCGGCCTCGACGCCACGATCGACGAGAACAAGGGGTGCTTCCTCGGCCAGGAGTCGGTGGCGCGCGTACGCAACCTGGGACATCCGCCCCGCCTGCTCCGCCACCTCGGGGCGCAGGGCCTCGTGCCCCCCGGCTCGGCTCTGCGGACCGGCGACGGCCGCGAGGCCGGGTCCGTCACGAGCTCGGCGGCCGCCGACGGCGGCGGTTCCGTCGTCCTCGCGACGATCCCATGGGCGCTCCGCGACGAGTCCTTCGTCTCCGCCGATGGTGTTCCCCTCGTCCCTGTCGGCTCGTCGGACTAGCCCATTCGGGTCATTTCGCGTCCCTCCGCCGTCGTATCGCAGGAAGCTTCCTTCGACCCCTTCCGCTCGCGCGGGGCGCTCTGATATGAATCGTGTCCCGCGGCCCGATGCCTCGCCCGCGGGACGCTGCGAGGGGGAGGGACGATCAGTGAGGATCGAGCGATTCCCGAAGGTCGACGTCAGCATCCTTCCGCGCGATCCCGCCCCACCCGACTACTGGCAAGAGCGAGCCGCCTGCTTCGGCGTCGACCCCGACATCTTCTTCCCGATCTCGGAGGAAGAGGCCGGACCGGCCCTCACCTTCTGCAACGCCTGCCGCATCAAGGAGGAATGCCTCGCCTGGGCCCTGAAGAACGGCGAGCGCTACGGGGTTTGGGGCGGCCTCACCGAGCAGCAGCGGCGCCGTCTGCAGCGGCGCGTCGCCTGAGCTCGCTGCCGGAGGCGACGGCCCCCGGCAGCCCCCTAGACTGAGCGGCGCGCATGGCCGATCGCACCCCCGTCTACTCGCTCGCCCCGCTCCGCATCAGCTTCGTCGGCGGCGGCACCGACTTCCCGCATTGGTACCGCGAGCACGGCGGTGCGGTGCTCTCCACGACGATCGATCACTACGTCCGCGTCACCGTGACGCCTCGCGACGATCGCGCCGTAAGGGTCCGGTCGCTCGACCTCGGTGAGCTGGTCCACTACGAGCTCGACGACGGACCCGAGTACGACGGCGTGCTCGACCTCGCCAAGGCGGCGATCGATCGGATGGGGCTCGACGGCGGCATCGATGTCGACATCGAGTCGGAAGCGCCGCCCGGCAGCGGACTCGGAGGGTCGTCGGCGCTCGTCACCGCCGTCGTCACCGGCCTCGCGTGCCTGGACGAACGATCGATGTCGTGCGACGAGCTCGCGACCCTCTCGTACACGATCGAGCGCGAGGACCTCGGCATCGCCGGGGGCTGGCAGGACCAGTACTCGGCCGCGTACGGCGGCCTGAACCTGATCGAGTTCCGCGCCGATGCCACGACCGTGACCCCGGTCCGGGTCGACGCGGACGCGCTCGAGGAGGTCCGCAAGCACCTGCTCCTGTGCTACACGGGCAAGGTCCGGCGCAACGTGGGTCTGATCGACCGTCAGATCGAGATGTTCCGGGCCGGACGCGAGGACACGCTGCTCGGCATGAAGCAGCTGCGGGAGATGGCCTACGCGATGCGCGATGCGATCGAGGCGGTCGACATGCAGCGGCTCGGCGCCATGCTCCGCGAGGCGTTCGAGGCCAAGAAGCGCATGAACCCCCACATCGCCGAGGAGACCCCGATCGAGGCCATGCTCGCGGCAGCCTCGTCCGCGGGCGCGAGCGGGGGGAAGATCTGCGGGGCGGGCGGCGGAGGCTACCTGCTGATCGCCTCGCCGCCCGAGGCTCGTGCCGCCGTGCGATCCGCCCTCGAGTCCATGGGCGGTCAGTTCGCGCCGTTCGAAGTCGATCCCGTCGGTGTGCGGGCTCGACGTGGCGACCGCCACTGGTCGCCCTCGCGTCCATGACGGCAGGCCCCGGCGCGACACGGCGCCGCTTCGTGCTCCTCGACCGCGACGGCACGATCAACGAGGAGGTGGGCCATCTCTCCGACGTGGCCGACCTCCGGCTGATCCCGGGCTCCGCCGACGCGATCCGCCGTCTCCGCTCGGCCGGTCTCGGGGTCGTCGTCGTCACGAACCAGGCGAACGTGGGCCGCGGGCTGTTGGGCCTCGACGGCCTCGAGGATATCCACGCGCGGCTTCGGGCGATGCTCGGCGCCGAGGGAGCGCAGGTCGACGCGATCCTGCACTGCCCGCACGCGCCCGAGGACGGCTGCGACTGCCGCAAGCCGCGGACCGGCATGGCGATCGAGGCCGCCGACCGATTCTCCTTCGACCTTTCGCAGGCCTACGTCATCGGTGACCACGCCGGTGACGCCGGCATGGGCCGGGCGATTGGCGCGACGACGATCCTGGTGCTCACCGGCCACGGCGTCGAGGAGCGCGAGCGCGCGGAACGCGAAGAACTCGCCGACCACATCGTGCCCGACCTCGCCGCGGCCGCGGATATCATCACGGCGCTCGAGGAACGGGAGGCGATGTGACCGACGACGACCGCGCCGTCTCCCAGGCATACCTGCAGGAGACCGCCGCCACGGTGCGGCGCGTCGAGACCGAGTGCCTCGACGATGTCGTGCGCGCCGCGAGCGTGCTGGTCGGGTCGCTGTCGGCCGGCGGGAAGCTGCTCATCTGCGGCAACGGCGGCAGCGCCGCCGACGCCCAGCACCTGGCCACCGAGTTCGTGAGCACGCTCACCGTCGACAACCCGCGTCCCTCGATCCCCGCGATCGCCCTCACCACGGACACGTCGCTGCTCACCGCGATCGCGAACGACTTCGGCATCGAGGGTGTCTTCGCCCGCCAAGTGGAGTCGCTCGGTCGCGCGGGCGACGTGCTCATCGCGATCTCCACGAGCGGGAACTCGGCCAACATCGTGCGCGCGGCCGAACAGGCGAGGTCTCAGGAGCTTTCGGTAGTCGCGCTGACCGGCCTGACCGGCGGCGCCCTCGCGCCGCTCGCCGACGTCGCGATCTGTGTTCCCTCGACGACGACGGCGCACATCCAGGAATGCCACCTCGCGGTGGAACAGCTCCTCGCGCTGTTGGTCGAGCGCGCGCTGTATCCGGGCGTGCCTACGAACTGAGCGCCGTTGACTACGCGATCAGCTCGTCGGTCTCTTCGAGTGCGGGGCGCATCCCGCAGCGGGTGAAGATCTCACGAACCTCTTGCAGACGGGCGAGCCCGCTACCAGCGATCTGACCAGGCAGACGCGCCGGACCGAGCGGGCGTGTCGGTGGCAGGCGTCACCATCCGCATGACATGCCTTCCCCTTCCGCCGAGCCGATCCAGACCACGCTCGACGTCGGCGTGCCGCTCTCCGACGTGACGTTCTGCGTCGTGGACCTCGAGACGACCGGTGGCTCCCCCGCCGAGGACGCGATCACCGAGATCGGAGCGGTGAAGTTCCGGGGCGGCGAGCGGCTCGGCTCGTTCCGGGCGCTGGTGGACCCCCAGCGGCCGATCCCGCCATACATCGCCCACCTCACCGGCATCGACGACCGGCTCGTCTCCGGACAGCCTCCCATCGAGCAGGTCCTGCCGGCGTTCCTCGAGTTCTTCCGCGGCTCGACCTTCGTGGCCCACAACGCGGGGTTCGACTTCGGCTTCCTGAACGCGAACTGCGACGTGCTCGACTACCCCGCGCTCCCCTGTCCACCCCTGTGCACGGCGCGGCTCGCCCGCCGCGTGGTCTGGCCCGACGTCCCCAACGTGAAGCTCGCGACCCTCGCGAACTACTTCAGGACGCGGGCCAAGCCCACCCATCGCGCGCTCGACGACGCGGAGGCCTGCGCCGAGGTGCTGCACGGCCTGCTCGATCTCGGGGGACGCCTCGGCATCACCACGATGGGCGACCTCACCGAGGCACTCCGGGCCCGGGGCCGCCCCAACTTCGGCAAGATCCGGCTCGCCGACGATCTGCCGCACGCGCCGGGGGTCTACCTCTTCCGTGCCCGCGACGGGCGGGTGCTCTACGTGGGCAAGGCCACCGACCTGCGCGCCCGCGTGAAGTCGTACTTCTACGGCGACGAGCGCAAGAAGGTCGTGCACCTCCTCGACGAGGTCGCATCCGTCGAGGGCATCCGATGCGACGGGGAGCTCGAATCTCTCGTGGTCGAGGCGCGCCTGATCCGGCGCCACGAACCCAAGTACAACCGTCGCGGCACGACCTGGCGCCGCGGCGCCTACCTCGCGCTGGACCCTCGCGAGGCGTGGCCGCGGTTGAAGGTGGTGCATGCAGCCAAGCCTGCCGACGGCCGCATCTACCTGGGACCGTTCTCCGGGGCAGCCGCGGCACGACTCGCCAAGGAGGCCCTCGAGGAGACCGTGCCGCTCCGACGGTGCACCACCTCGATGAGGGCGAGCACTCGCTTCGCCCCGTGCGCCCTCGCCGACATCGGGCGCTGCCTCGCGCCGTGCGACGGCAGAACCAGCCTCGAGCGCTACGGAGAGCTCGTCCGGAGGCTCGCCTCCTCCCTGAGCACCAGCCCGGGCGAGCTCCTCGAAGCGCTCGAACGCCGCATGACGACGCTGGCCGACGCCGAGCGCTTCGAAGAAGCCGCCTCGGCCCGCGACCGGCTGCACGCACTCGCGGAGGGGCTGTCGCGGAGCCGGGTCGACTCGTGGCTGCTCGGGGCCGGCCGCCTCGAGGTCCATGACGACGACGGTCGGTCGTTCCGGTTCGAGCGCGGCTCACTGCAGGCCACCCGCGCCGGGGTGAGCGACGACCCCATCGGCGAGCCCTGCCCGCGCGATCGGGCCGCCGAGCTCGCCGTCGTGCGGTCCTGGCTCGTTCGGCACCGTCCCCGCATCGACGGCTGCGACGAGCCCCTCGCGGAACCGGTCGACGGAGGGGCGACGCTCGCGCGGGTGCTCGAGCGAGCGCGGCTGCCGTCGTCGGACGGACGTGGCACCGGAGGAAGAAGACCTGGCCGCCGCGGCTAGACTGCACGCATGGAGCGAGCGGTCATCCTCGAGGGCGCCAGGACCCCCGTGGGCAAGTTCCTGGGCTCGTTCGCCGAGACTCCGGCGGTCGAGCTCGGCGAAGTCGCCGCGAACGAGGCCCTGCGCCGAGCCGGCGTCGAGGCCGACCAGGTCGACCAGACGATCATCGGTCACGCCCGGCAGGCCGGGAACGGTCCGAACACCGGGCGTCAGGTGAGCATGCGCGCGGGCGTGCCCAAGGAAGTGAGCGCCTACAACGTCAACATCGCCTGCGGCTCGGGCATGAAGGCCACGCAGCTCGGAGCCCAGCAGATCATGCTCGGCGAGAGCGAGGTCGTGCTCGCCGGCGGCATCGAGAACATGACGCGGGTGCCGTACCTGCTGCCCGACATGCGTCTGGGGCACCGACTGGGCAACACGGCGGTCGTCGACGCGATGTACCGCGACGGACTCCTCGACCCGCTCTGCGACCTCATCATGGGCGAGACCGCCGAGAACCTGGTCGACATGTACGAGATCTCGCGGTCCGAGCAGGACGAGTTCGCCCTGCAATCGCAGCAGAAGGCTGCGGCGGGTGCCGAGGGGCGGGCCGCCGAGATGGTCCCCGTCGAGGTCACGCTCGGCCGCACGACCACGACCGTCGCCGACGACGAACATCCCCGCCCCGCCACCACGATGGAGACCCTCGGCAAGCTCGCGCCGGTGTTCCGTGACGGTGGCAGCGTCACCGCGGGGAACTCGAGCGGCATCACCGACGGCGCGGCTGCGCTCGTGCTCATGAGCGAGTCGCGGGCCAAGGCCGAGGGGCGCGCGGCGCTCGCCGCGGTGACGGCGATGTCGTGGGCGGGCGTGCCGCCCGAGATCATGGGCATCGGCCCGGTGCCCGCGACCCAGCGGGTCATGGACCGGCTCGGCTGCACGATCGACGACTTCGAGCTGATCGAGATCAACGAGGCGTTCGCTGCCCAGGTCATCGCGTGCGAGCGCGAGCTGAAGTTCGATCGCGACCGGCTCAACGTCAAGGGCGGCGGCATCTCGGTCGGACATCCGATCGGCATGAGCGGCGCTCGGATCATCCTCGCCCTCGCCTACGAGATGCGAGCGCGAGACCTGTCGATGGGCCTCGCCACCCTGTGCATCTCGGGGGGACAGGGCCTGGCCGTCGTGCTGGAGCGAGACTGAAGGGGGCCGAGGGATGAGCGCCGTGCACGCCGTGGTCCTGATCCAGTGTGAGGTCGACGAGATCCCCGAGGCAGCGCAGGCGATCGCCGAGATCGAGGGCGTGAGCGAGGTCTACTCGGTCGCCGGCGAGTTCGACCTGATCGCGATCGTGCGCGTGCCCGCGCACGACGAGCTCGCGAGCGTGATCCCGGGCGGCATCGCCAAGGTCGAGGGGGTCGAACGGACGGAGACGCTGATCAGCTTCCAGGTCTACTCCAAGCACGATCTCGAGCGGCTGTTCTCGCTGGGCTTCGACGAGGGCTGAGGGACGGGTGTCGATCGGTGCTCCCTACGACAGTTTCGCGAGGGATGTCGCGGCCGTGCTCGCCGAAGGGGCGTCGCCGGACCGTCTCGCGGAGATCGCAGCGAACAACGGCGTCACGCTCGGCTGACCCGCCGATCGCCGGTCAGATGAGCGACGTGTAGCTGACCGGGGTCGGCCACTCCACCGCAACGACCAGCGCCGTCCGACCCCACGTGCGAAGGTCTCCCCCGCCCCGAGGAGCGTACTTCTCGAGCATGAGCCGCCGCGCGGCTGCGTCCTCGTCGCCCCCCTCGCGCACGACCCAGGCCCTCGTCGATCGCTTCCGGCCACCGAGCTCGAGCTCGACGTCGGGCGAGGCCATGAGGTTGCGGACCCAGTCGCTTCGTTCCCGGTCCCCGGCCATCACGTACAGCCGCTCGTCGGCGAGCACGAACCAGATCTCGATGCGGTGCGGCCGGCCGGTGACTCGGCCCGTGGTCGTCAGGTGGCAGACGTCGAGCGATGCGACGTCGGGGCGCATCGCGCGTTACCAGATCGCCCAGATCACGAGCGCCGCGATCACCACCAGCGCGCCGACGAAGATCGCGAGGTCGGCCCGCTTCACCCTGCCCGGCTGTCGGTAGTTGAATCCCATCGTCACGGAAGACGGTAGTACTCGCGGAAGCGCTCCGGCGAGAGCCAGTACAGGTGTTGTCGAACCGTCGAGGCGTAGGTGCGTGCCTCGGGGTGATCCCGGCAGGCTCGCGTCGAGACCGCGGCGCCGCTCGGATCCACGATCTCGACCACCCAGGCGGAGCCTTCCTCGCGCAGCTCCACCCTGAACGGGCGATCGTCGACCATCGACGCGCTCACCCCTGCTGCACCAGGTTCCGCTCGAGGCGATCCAGGTGACCCCCGAGGGGGCCGAGCACCGAATCCCGGTCGATCGAGAACTCGGGCCGGAGATCGGCGATCTGCTCGAGTGCCTCCTCGAGCTTGGTGCCCGCCTCCTCCGCGTCGCGGAGCGCGTTCACGAGGGTCACGGCGTAGTCGGGACTGAACGGCCGTCCGTCCCACGGCGACGCTCCACCGTTGTCGATCACCTGCTCCACGAGGAAGTCGCGGCCGTTGCGCTTGTCGGTTCCCTTGATCTTCACGCGCTCTCCTTCTCGCTGACGAGCTCCAGCAGTCGATCCGCGAGCTCGAACGGATCGGCAGGCTTCACGAACCACGCATCGGCTCCCGACCATCGCGCGAGCCACGCATCGTGTTTGCGGTCGAGCAGGACCACGATCACCCCGACGTACGGATCCGTGTCGTCGCGCAGGGCCTTCGCCAGGGCGAACGCGCCGGCGCGCGATGCGATCTCATCTGCCACGACGACATCGGGTCGCTCCCGGAGCGCCGCTCGGATGCCGAGCTCGCCGTTGCGAGCGGCTCGGAACCGGAGCTCCGTGCCGATCGCGCGCTCGATGCTTCGGACCGCGAGCGCCATCAGCTCCCGCGAGGCCGGGTCGGGTGAGACCAACAGCACGTCCACGGCCCGGATGCTACCGGGTTCGGTGCACGCTTCCCGGACTTTGCCTCGCGTCCGGTCACGGATTACGCTCGCGCGCGCCCCTGCGGCGCATCGCGCTCGGCGCTGGCCCCGGCCGGGAGCCGGCGCACCGGTCGCTCGGCACGAAGAGGAATGGAGGACGCGTGGACAGCACCCCCAAGGCGGCCGTGGCCGAGTTCGTGGCGACCTTCGCCCTGGTCTTCGTCGGAGCCGGTGCCGTGATCCTCGGCGCCAACGGACAGCTCGACCTCACCGGTGTGGCGCTGGCGCAGGGGCTGGTGTTGGCGATCATGGTCTCGATCACCGCCCACATCTCCGGCGGCATGGTCAACCCGGCGGTGGCGATCTCGCTGTGGGTCACGGGGAAGGTGCCCTCGGGCCGCGCCGGAGCCTTGATCGCCGCCGAGGTCGCCGGGGCCGCCGGCGCCGCCTTCCTGCTGCGGTTCCTGCTGCCCTCCGAGCTGTTCGACGCCGGCGCCGGCGGCGTCCCGGCGCTCGCCGACGGCTTCGCCTGGGGCAGGGGGATCCTCCTCGAGGCCGTGATGACGTTCTTCCTCGTCTTCGCGGTGTTCGGAACGCTCGTCGACGACCGGGGGCCGTACTCGAAGACCGCGGGCCTCACCGTCGGGCTCGTGATCGCGTTCGACATCATGGCCTTCGGGCCCTACACCGGGGCGGCGATGAACCCGGCACGATGGTTCGGGCCGGCGCTCGCGACCGCGGAATGGGCGAACTGGTACGTCTGGATCGTCGGACCGATCGCCGGCGGCATCATCGCCGGCGTGCTCTACTGGGCCGTCTTCCTCAAGGACAAGGAGCCGGCCACGCCCTGAGGCCGACCGCGAAGCCGGGAAGGAAGCCGGGGGCCCTCGACGTTTCACCGAGCACGTGATGACCACCGACATCTACCTCGACGCCGCCTCTGCGACGCCCTTGCTCCCCGAGGCGAGGGCGGCGCTCATCGATGCCCTCGACTCGTTCGGCGACCCCCTGCTGATCCACACGCCCGCCCGGGCCGCCCGAGGCGTGCTCGACGACGCCCGTGAGACGGTCGCCGGGGCGATCGGGGCCCAGCCCGACGAGATCGTGTTCACCTCGGGCGGCACCGAGGCGGTCGCGCTGGCGATCTGGGGCGGCGTGCGAGCGATCCGGGAGCTGGGCACCCGCATCGTGGTGAGCGGGGTGGAGCACCCCGCAGTCGGAGGCGTGGGCAACGCCCTGCAGAGCGATGGTTTCGAGCTCGTGGAGGTTCCGGTCGACCGATACGGTCGCGTCGACCTCGATCGGTACGCGGCCGAGGTGCGGACGCCCGGCACGCTGCTCGCCAGCGTGCAGCATGCGAACCACGAACTCGGCACGATGCAGCAGATCGGCGAGGCATCGCGGCTCGCGCGAGAAGCCAAGGTCCGCTTCCACACCGATGCCTGCCAGACCGTGGGAAGGCTGCCGGTCGACGTCGAGGCGCTCGGCGTCGACCTGCTGTCGTGTTCCGCCCACAAGTTCGGCGGGCCCCCCGGGGTGGGCGCGCTGTACGTGCGGCGCGGCGTGGGGCTGACGGCCTATCCCTGCGGCGACGATCGGGAGCGCAAGCGGCGGTCGGGCATGGAGAACACACCCGGCATCGCGGCGATGGCGGCGGCGCTGCGCGCGTCGGCGGCGGTGATGGGCGACACCGCCGCCATGCAATGGGCGCTCACCGCCCGGCTGCGCGAGGGCATCGCCGACACGGTGCCGGGCGCGACCGTCCACGGCCACCCCACCCATCGCACCCCGCATCTCGTGTGCTTCAGCGTCGACGGCATCGACGCGCCCACGCTGATGATGGCCCTCGACGACCGCGGGTTCCACGTCGCGGCCGGATCGTTGTGCTCGGGACAGCCCGGTGACGCCTCACCCGTGCTCGAGCACATCGGCTTCCCCGGGGCGAGCGGCTTCCGCGTCGGGCTCGGTCGCGAGAGCTCCGCGGCCGACGTCGAGGCCCTGCTCGCGGTGTTGCCGGGTCTCGTCGGAGAGCTGCGAGAGATCGCCGCCCTCGCCGACGACTCGCTCGCCCGTCTGCGGCCTCCGCCGGCGCGCTGAGTCGCCGGTCCGGCGTGACGAGGGGCTACCCGACGGTCCAGGTGTCGCCGCCGCGCAGCAGCGTCTCGAGGTCGCCCTTGCCGAGCCGCTCCTCGGCGCTCTGCAGTTGCGCGTGCATCGCCTCGCCGTAGACCGGCCGCTCGAAGTCGCGGAAGACGCCCAGGCACGTGGCCTCGTGGGGGCCGAGTGAGAGGTGGGCGA
>Ga0299913_10004753_pt1 | contig 11460 bp, 6 predicted proteins | sample RVTome_9_FD_201360 | JGI IMG/M metagenome (GOLD analysis project Ga0299913, IMG submission 201360) | Soil microbial communities from uranium-contaminated site in the Upper Colorado River Basin, Wyoming, United States - RVT155D38 (version 2) ... | reverse complement strand
GACCTCGGCTGTCCCGTCGATCGTGATGCTGCCGTCGGTGACGGCGGTGGGCGCGGTGAAGGCCGTCACCTGGCCGCACAGCGTGCCGGTCGTGGCTGCGCTTGCCGGTGCCGCGATGAGCAGGCCGAGCAGTGCGGACAGCACGACCGTGAGTGGCAGAGTGGTTCGTCGCATGAGTTCCTCCCTGTGATGGCCCTGTCCGAGGTCGGGCAGGGCGATAATTCAGGGGGCCGTTCCTCGCACGGCGTCTGCCATCGGCACAGCCGGAGACTGGCCCGATGGTCCGCTTGGTTGCCGACCGATTCGTCCCAGCTCTTGACCCCGACCGCACTTGACGGAAGCGCATGCCCGCTCTACGAGCGAACGCGGGGGACTGGCGATCAGGACTCGCCGGCGAGCTCCCGAACGGTGCCGTCGGCTCGTGCCGGCGACGAGGGTCGCGGGTGCGAGGCACCGGACGCGAGCGCCTCGTCGATGCGGTCCATGAACGGTTGGGCTCCCAGCCGTCGGAAGATCTCGAGCGCCTCCTCCGCGCCGGAGCGACGATCGGAAGGCTCGAGACCGGGAACGAGCACCATCGTCAGGTTGATCATCGCCAGCTGCAGCTCCGCCCCGATCTCCCGGGCCGTCGAGCGCGCGCGGCCGAACTGTGCCCGCGCAACGTCGATTCGACCCTCGAGGGCGGCGATTGCCGCCTCCATCGCATCGCGGTTCGACTCGGTGAGCCGACCGGGCGGGGCGATCGAGAAGGCGGCCAGGTAGCGGCGCGCCATCGGCACGTCGCCGGTCCAGTGGGCCACGTGCGAGCCGTAGATGGCAGAAGTCACGCCGGACAGGCCGAGCTGAAGGATCTCGTCCACGACGGAAACGAGCTCTGCCCACTTGCCCTGGACGAGGAGGTACACCATGAGGACCTCCGCTCCGGTGGCGCGGTACTGCGCATCGTCGACGGTGCGCGACTCCTCGCGGAGGCGGCGCGCCAGCTCCTCCACGTCCTCGCCGCGGTAGGCCGCGATCACGCCGCGCATCTGGTCCAGCCAGAGGATGTCGCCCGGTTCCACAAGCAGTCCGTCAAGCTCCTGGAGCTGGTCGAGCGTCCAGTCCCACTGGCCGATCTCCAGCGCCGAGCCGCCCGCGTTCCCCATCAGGTACCGGACGCCGACGACCTCACCGTCACGTTTCGCCTCCTCCAATCCGGCGACCGCCACCTCGAAGGCCGCGGACAGGTCGTCCGGTGCCAGGGCATACGACAGGTTGATCGCCGCCCGACCGGCGACGCGCGCCATGCCGCGACGCGTGGCGAGCGCGTGCACGCCGGTGAGAATCGCCGTCGCCTCGGTGGACCGACCGAGGTTCGCGAGCGAGACGGCTCGCGTCGTCAGCAGCTCGAGCGTCGTCTCCGGATCGCTCGAGCGGGCCACGACCGTCAATGCCTTGTCCGCCAGCTCCACGGCCCGTGCGTCGTTCAGCATCCGCATCTCGGTCTTCGCCAGGACGGCGGCGATCGAGACGTACCCCGGCGTGTCGGGCGTCATTCCCGGCTCGGCGAGCGCTTCGTCCAGGAGGCGGTGGGCCTGCTGCTGGTGGCCCTCGAGGAGGATGTCGGCCAGGGCCGCGATGCCCCGCAGGCGGACCTCGTCGCGGCCAAGGTCGCCGGCGAGCTCCACCACCCGCCGGCCGTGCTCCGCCGCGACCTCGATCATCCCGGCGGATCCCGCCGTGTCGCGCGCGCCGATGCGGAGCTCCAGCTCCTCGTCCGGCTCCGCGGTGATGGAGAGTGCCGTGGTGTAGTACCCGACCGCCAGCCGGCTCGAGCCGAGCTCCGCCGCGCGCTGTGCGGCGCCGCGGAGGGCCACCCGCGCCTGGGCGGCCACCGCGGCACCTTCGGGCCCATCCGGATGGGCCCGATAGGCGTCGACGTAATGCTGTGCCAGGACGCCGGACAGCTCGTCGTCGCCGAGCGTCTCGTAGTAGCGGGCCGCCGCGAGGTGTCGCGAGCGCCGGTCGTCACGCGACAGCGTGCCGTACGCCACCTCCCGCAGCAGGCCCTGCACGAACCGATACTGTCCGCGCTCCGGCGAGCGTGGGTCGCTGTCGATGGTCAGCAGCTCGCGCTGGAGGAGATGGCGGAGCATCGGCTCCACCTGCTCCGCCGGGACGCGCGAGACCGCCGCCGCAGCGGGGAGGGTGAACGACAGCCCCAGCACGGCGGCGTCCTGGACGACGGTCCGCTCGACCGGCGGCAGGGCGTCGATCCGAGCGGCAATCAGCGCCTGCAGCGACTCCGGCACCGCGAGCCGGCTGAGGTCGCCCACCGGCCGGAATCGGTCGCCGTCGCGCTCGATCAGCGCATCGTTGAGCAGCATCCGGACGGTCTCGACGGCGTAGAGGGGAATGCCCTCCGCACGACCGACGATCTGCGCCGTGACGGCCTCGGGCAGCCCCGGTACCAGGCCGTCGAGCATGGCGCGCATGTCGTCGTCGGAGAGCGGGGAGAGGTTCAGCGAGGTGAAGCTGCGCTGACCGGCGCCCCAGGTCGGCCTCTGGTCGAGGAGCTCGGCACGTGCCAGCGTGATGACGTAGATGGAGTGGCCGCGCGACCAGGTGATGAGCTCCTCGATGAAGTCGAGCAGGCCGTCATCGGCCCATTGCAGGTCCTCGAAGACCATGACCACCGGACCCTGGTCGGCGATGCGCTCGAAGAACGTGCGCCAGGCGACGAAGAGCCGTCCGCGGTCGTGGGTGGAGGACTCGCCGACGCCCAGGAGGTGGAGCAGCGGGTCGGTCAGCGTGCGTCGCTCATCGGCATCGGGAACGTACTCCGCGAGGCTCTCGGTGAGCTGCCGGCGGGTGGTCTCCTCGTCCGCGCCCTCGCCGGTCCCGATCCGCATGCGGACCATCTCGCCGAGCGCCCAGAAGCTGATGCCCTCGCCGTAGGCGGGGGAGCGTCCCTGGTGCCAATGCACGATCTCCGTGACGCCGTCGATGTACTTCAGGAACTCCCACGCCAGCCGGCTCTTGCCGATGCCCGCCTGGCCGATGACGCTCACCAGCCGCGGCCCTCGCTCCCGGGCGGTGGCGTGATAGAAGTCCTTGATGAGCCGCAGCTCCGACTCGCGGCCAACGAACGGTGGCTCGAGACCCTCGCTGCGGCCGACGCCGCCGCGCTGGGCCACGACGCGGACGGCCCTGAAGGCGGCGACCGGCGCCGCCTTCCCCTTCAGTTCCTGGTCGCCGGCAGGCTCGAAGACGATGGCGGTGTCGGCGGCGCGCTGCGTCCCCTCGCCGACGAGCACCGTGCCCGGCTGGGCGACCGACTGCAGGCGCGACGCCGTGTTGACGAGGTCGCCGGCGACCATGCCCATGCCGCTGGCGCCGATCGTGACGACCGCCTCGCCCGTGTGGACGCCGGAGCGCAGCGCCAGCGAGGGCATCCCGCGATCGGCACCCAGCTGGCGGACCGCGGCGACCAGGTCGAGGCCCGCGCGCACAGCGCGCTCCGCATCGTCCTCCTGGGCGATGGGGGTGCCCCAGACAGCCATCACCGCGTCGCCGATGAACTTCTCGACGGTGCCGCCGTAGCGCTCGATGATGTCGCGGCTCGTCTCGAAGTACTGCCCCAGCAGCTCGCGGACGTCCTCGGCATCGCGCTGCTCGGAGAGGGTCGTGAACCCGACCAGATCCGCGAACAGGACGCTGACGAGACGACGCTCGGTGGCAGGCGGCGTCGCCGGCCCGCTCGCAGGCGAGGCGGCGACATCGAGCAGCGCGGTGCCGCATTCACCGCAGAACTTCGTCCCGGGCGCGTTCGAAGCGCCGCAGCTCGGACATCCGGCCGTCAGTCGCTGGCCGCATTCGCCGCAGAACTTGCGACTGACCTCGTTCTCGGTTCCACAGGTCGCGCAGATCAAGCCGTCGTCACCTCCGTATGGCGAACAGTATCGCGATCCCGGAGCGGGCGGCGGGCGAGGATCGGGCGAGGGGCAGGAGGCGCCTAGGCCTTCTTCTTGCCCTTCTTGCCGGCTGCGACCGGCTCGGGAGCGTCGAGCAGCTGATCGATGGCGCGGCGTGCCTGGAATGGCGATCGGAATGAGTGCTGGGATCGCGGGCTGTCGGGGTCGGAGCGGAAGTACCAGCTCCGCTCGCCGGCGACGTAGAGGATCTCGTAGCCTCGGTGCTCTTCAGAGGGGCGTTCGGCATCGTTCGCGAGCATGACCGTTGCTTCGCGGGAGGTGCGAGGAACGCAGACGCCGCAGCGTGATTCGAGGAGTCCGTGGGCACATCTGCGGCAGGAGGCGCAGGATTGCGGCTCGAAGCCGTGGATGCATCGGTCTGACATGGGCCGCCTTTTTCTTGGTGGGCCTCCAGCGTACACCGCATTCGTGTGCTACGCTTCGCACACGTGTTCGATTTGGCGCTCCGGTCAGCGCCACGGCTTCAACCCCGCCCGACCTCGCTCACCCCATCGCCCTGACCGGGCCCCGCACCGAGATTTCGCGTGTGGGCGGGCCCTTCTCAGGAGCTTTCTTCCCTTGACCTTCACTGACCTCGGGCTGCGTCCCGACCTGCTTCGCGCCGTGACGCGCTCCGGGTACACCGACCCCACACCCGTTCAGCGTGAGGCGATTCCGCTCGTCCTTGCCGGGCGCGACCTGCTGGCCGGCGCCCAGACCGGCACCGGAAAGACCGCCGCCTTCGTGCTGCCGATCCTTCAGCAGCTCGCCGAGCGACCCGCTCGCGACAACCGCATCCGCGTCCTCATCCTCGCCCCGACCCGCGAGCTCGCCATCCAGGTCGAGGAGTCGGTGCGCACCTACTCGAGCGGCAACGTCCGATCCACCGCCATCTACGGCGGCGTCGGCTTCGGTGCCCAGGCCGGCGCGCTCCGCCGCGGGGTGACCGTCGTGGTCGCCACGCCGGGCCGCCTGCTCGACCATGCTCGCCAGGGCACGATCGACCTGCGCGGCGTCGAGTTCCTCGTCCTCGACGAGGCCGACCGGATGCTCGACATGGGCTTCATCCGCGATATCCGCCAGGTCCTGGCGCTGCTGCCCGACCGCCGCCAGAACCTGCTGTTCAGCGCCACCTTCAGCCGCGAGATCCGATCGCTGGCCGAGGGGCTGCTGGACCAGCCCGCATCGGTGCAGGTGACGCCCGAGAACACCGCCGTCGAGCTCGTCGAGCAGGTCGTCCACCCGGTCGACCGGGAGCGCAAGCGCGAGCTGCTGACGCACCTCGTGCGCACCCGCGTCATCGACCAGGCGCTCGTCTTCACCCGCACCAAGCACGGTGCGAACAAGCTCGCAGAGCAGCTCAACCGCGACGGCATCGCCGCAGCGGCGATCCACGGCAACAAGTCGCAGCCACAGCGAGTCCGCGCGCTGGCCGACTTCAAGGCCGGGCGCATCCTCTGCCTCGTCGCGACCGAGGTCGCCGCCCGTGGCCTCGACATCGAGGCGTTGCCGCACGTCGTCAACTTCGAGCTGCCGATGGTGCCGGCCGACTACGTCCACCGCATCGGACGCACCGGCCGTGCCGGCGTCACCGGCACCGCGGTCTCGCTCGTCTGCATCGACGAGGCGCCGCTGCTCCGCGAGATCGAGCGGCTCCTGAAGGGTCCGATCCGATCGGAGACGGTCCCCGGGTTCGAGCCGAACCGGGCCATCGCCGCCCAGCCGATCAAGCTCCGCTCCGGGCAGGGCGGGCGACCGCAACGCCAGGGAGCTCCGTCCGGCCCTCGACGCCAGGGTGGCGATCGTGACCGCCGGCACTTCGGCGGCACTCGTCAGCGGAGACCGCGCCGGACAGCCGGCAGCAGCATCGGCCGCTAGCGCTCAGGCGGTCTTCGCGCGGAGAGCCTCGGCTCGGTCGAGGTAGAACGTGGCTCCGACGTCGCGGAAGAAGGCGGACGCCGCTCGCAGCTCGGCCTCTCCCTCGCCGCGCCGGCCCGCCGCGGCCAGCCGTTCTGCCGCCAACAGGCTGACCAGCGCGGCACCTGTCCGGTCCTTGATCTCCGCCATGGATCGGATGAACGGCCCATCGTCTCCGTCCAGGCCGGCCAGGATGACCGCCCGTCGCGGCGACTCGGGCGCGGCCTCGATGGCGCCACGCAGCGAATCCATGAGGTCGAGCTCGTCGCCGAACCAGAGGAGCGGCCACAGCTCGGTGGCCCATGGTGGGTTGGCCGCGGCCAGTTCGACGGCCGCAGCCGCCAGCGGACGTGCATCGGCGGCGCGTCCGAGGAGCAGGTAGCTGAACGCCAACTGGACGAGGGTGGGCAGCAGCACCTGCAGGTCCTTCGTGGCACGCGCGAGCCTGACCGCGGTCTCGAGATCCTTCAGCGCACCCGCCACCTCACGCCGGCCGAGGCGGATCATCGCCCGAAGGGCGTGCCCCGCACTGTCACTGTAGTGCGGTGACTTCTCCGACTCGGCCACGAGCGCATCGGCCATGGTGAGCGCCTCGTCCCAGCGCCCGACCTGGAAGGTCGTGGTCATCAGGTTGCCGCGGATGAATCGCAGCATGGCCCGATCGCCGAATCGCTCGGCCACCTCGGCCGCCTGCCGGTAGAACGCGTTGGCGAGCTCGACGTCATCCCGGATGTGGAATCCGAGGTTGTTCAGCACGACCGCCAGCAAGGGCGAGTTCGCGGCCCGGGCGATCTCGAGCGCAGCTTCGAGCGTCCGCCGCCCCTGCTCGGGGTCGCTGACCATGATGCTCGAGCCGATCGTCGTCATCGCGCGCACCTGAAGCTCGGCCAGCCCCAGCGTTTCGGCGGCGGCCAGCGCGTCCCGGGAGATGCGAATGGCGCCCTCGAGGTCGCCCGCCAGCATCCGGTAGCGACCGGAGACCGCCAGCACGCGCGTCTTCACCAGCGACCGCTCCACGCCCGCAAGCTGCTCCTCGGCGCGGGCAAGATGCTCATAGGCGAGATCGCGCTGTCCACGGAACCAGAGCGCCTCCGACAGGAACGCCTCGGCCTCGGCGGCTCGCTCCACCTGGCCGGCGGCCAGCAGCGCGTCGCGTGCCTCCGTGAGCGCTGCCTCCTGCCGGTCGTCGCCGGCGAGGTGAAGGGAGCGGGCCCAGCGGAACACGAGATCGGGCCGCTCGGGATCGTCGCCCGGCCACAGCTCGAGCGCCTCGAGGTGGTAGCGCTCCGCCGCAAGGAACGCGTTGAGGTCGAACGCGCGATCACCGGCGGCGCGCAGCGCCAGCCGAGTGGGCCCGAGCAGGTCCTCGGCGGGGGCACCGGACGCCCGGCGGAGCTCGAGCGCCGAGCGCCAGTGGTGGGCGAGCATCTCGGCGTGGTCGTCCGGACGTCCGAGCGACTCGAGCCACATCGCCATCCGCTGGTGCTTTCCGGCGCGGTCGGCACGGGCCAGCTGTCCGTAGGCGACGTCGCGCACGAGCGCGTGGGCAAAGGCGTACTCGGTCTCTCCCTCGACCGAGGTGCGTCGCTGTCTCCGGACGAAGCCCTTGCGCTCCAGCGCGTGGAGGGCAGCGGCCGTATCGGTCCCGATTGAACCGGCCCAGAAGACCTTGCCGACCACGGATGCGTCGCGAAGGACCTCCTTCTCCACTGCCGGGAGCCCATCCAAGCGAGCGGCGATGATGCCCTGCAGCGTAACCGGCAGCGACCTGTCGATCGCGCCGCGCTCCAGGTACAGCTCCGCGAACTGCTCGGCATACAGCGGATTTCCCCCGGCCCGATCCAGCAGCGCCCGCTGGGTGTCGGCGAGCGTCGGACCGCCCAACCGCTGCCCTATAAGCCGCGCGGTCTGGTCGTCTGAGAGCGGCTGGAGCGCGAGCGTCGTCGCGTTCAGCTTGCCGCCGCCCCAGTTCGGCCGGCGCTCGAGCAGCTCCGGTCGGGCCGTGGCCACCACCAGCAGGGGGACGTCGGCTGCCCATTCCACCAGCTCGTCCACGAAGTCGAGCAGGCTCGCATCGGCCCAGTGCAGGTCCTCGAACACGAGGATCGTCGGGCGTTGCTCAGCCATGGCCTCGAAGAACCGTCGCCAGGCCGAGAACGCCTCGCCTCGACGATCGCCGCCCAGTTCGCTCTGCGTCGCGAGGCCCACGAGGGCGAACAGGTGCGACTCGACCCAGGACGCATCGGCTTCGTCGGCGATGAGGTCCCGGACCGCGGTCGTCAGCTTCTGGCGCGCCAGCGCATCGGCATCCTGCTCGTGGATGCCCGCCTGGGCCTTGACGATCTCGGTCAATGCCCAGAGCGTCACACCGTCGCCGTAGGCGAGGCAGCGTCCCTGGCGCCACGTGATGAGCTCCGGATCGGCCTCGACCAGGGCGGACAGCTCGAACAGGAGTCGACTCTTGCCGATGCCAGGCACGCCGATCAGCGTCACCAGCTGCGAGGTCCGCGTGCTGCGAACCCGCATCAGGGCATCGCGCAGCACGCCGATCTCCTGTTCGCGGCCGATGAGCTCGGACCGGTTGTCGTGCGCGACGTCAACCCCGAGCCGGGCGCGCACCTGGAGCGCCTGCCACACCGTGATCGGTCCGGCTTTGCCCTTCGCCTCGACCGCCGAAGCCTCGCCGTACTCGATGACGTTCCGCGTGGCTCGATACGTCGCCTCGTCGGCCAGCACGCCGTTGACCGGTGCGGCGCTCTGAAGGCGAGCGGCCGTGTTGACGACATCGCCCGACGCCATGCCCTCGCCCTCGGAGGGACGGGCATCGAGGCTGACCAGGACCTCTCCGGTGGTGATCCCGACGCGCAGCTCGATCCCCTCGTCGGTCGCGAAGTCCCGGATGGCGAGCGCCGCGCGAACGGCGCGCTCCGCGTCGTCCTCGTGGGCGATCGGCGCGCCGAACAGGGCCATGACGGCGTCCCCGATGAACTTCTCGACCGTCCCACCGTGGCGCTCGAGCTCTTGGCGTACGCGGGCGTGGTACGGCCCGAGGATGGCGCGCACGTCCTCCGGGTCGAGCCGTTCGGCGCGCTGGGTGAAACCCACCAGGTCGCAGAACAGGACGCTGACGACCTTGCGCTCCTCGCGTCGCTCGGATCCGGAGGGCGCCAGGGGCGTGCCGCACATCCCGCAGAGCCGGAAGCCCTCCGGGTTCGCCTGGCCGCAGCTCGGGCACGTCAGCACGGACAGAAGAGTACGACGCGGCCGCTACCCCGAAGCGCACACCCTGGCCTCGAATGCACGCGGCCCCGGCCTGCCGTATCGTCGGCGGGTGTCAGCACCCCCTCGGATTCGCCCTGCCGACCCGGCCGCCGATGCCGCCGCGGTGAGCGCGATCTACGCGCCCGCGGTCCTCGGGTCGGTCGCCACCTTCGAGGAGGTCGCGCCGGATGCCGATGAGATCGGGACCCGCATGCGGACCGTCCTCGAGCGGCTGCCGTGGCTCGTCGCCGACGCCGGCGGCGAGGTCATCGGCTATGCGTACGCCGGACCGCACCACACCCGGCCGGGCTATCGGTGGTCGGTGAATATCAGCGTGTACATCGAGCCGGGATCGCAGGGACGCGGCATTGGGCGCGCGCTGTACGCGGAGCTGCTCGCCGTCCTCCGGCGGCTGGGGATCGTGAACGCGTATGCCGGCATCGCGCTGCCGAACGCGGGCAGCGTGCGGCTGCACGAGGCGATCGGGATGAAGCGCATCGCAGTCTACGAGCGGGTGGGCTTCAAATTCGACGCCTGGCACGACGTGGCCTGGTACGGCATGCGACTCGTCGAGCCGGCCGAGCCTCCGGCCGAGCCGACCTCGTATCCCGACCTGCGCCCGCCCCCTTGACTCTCGGGTACCCCGAGAGTTCACACTGCGCCCGATGAGCGACCTGCTGTCGATAGGACGCTTCGCCCGGCTGGCCGGGCTGTCGATCGGCGCCCTCCGGCACTATCACGAGGAGGGCGTGCTTCATCCCGCGCGGATCAATCCCGACACCGGGTACCGCTCCTACGGACGCGACCAGCTGGACGATGCCCGCCTCCTCGCGCGTCTCCGCGAGCTCGGCTTGTCGCTCGCCGAGATCCGTGGCTTCCTGGCGGCCGATCCGGCCGATCGGTCCCGCCGCCTCGCGACGCATCGGGCCCGGCTGCTCGCCGTCCTAGCCCGCACCCAGCGCCAGATCCACTGGCTCAATCGATCCATCGACCACGAGGAGCCGATCATGACCGCCACTCGCGCCGCTTCATCCGACGCAGACATGGAGCCCGCCGCCGAGCGAAGGCTGGCCGCCGGCCTGTTCAACCACGTGTGGACGCTGCTGGAAATCGAGGCGCGCGCCGCGGATCAGGACGACGAGATGGTCCACGCCGCACATGCCTCCCGGCACCACTGGGGCAGGGTCGGGGAGCCTGTCAACCTCGCCCGCGGCGAGTGGCAGTGCTCGCGCGTGTACGCGGTGCTCCGGCGCGGTGAGCCGGCGATGTGGCATGCACGTCGCTGCCTCGCGCTCTGCGAGGAGCACGGGATCGGCGACTTCGACATCGCCTTCGCCTGGGAGGCCATCGCGCGTGCCGCCCGCGTGGCCGGGGACCATGCCGAGGCCGACGCCGCGCTGGCGCGCGCCCGGGAGCTCGCCGCCGCGATCGCGGAGGACGACGACCGGGAGCTCCTGCTCGGCGACCTCGCCACCGTCTGACCCCATGGACGCGGCCACGCCATCGGCCTAGGCTGGTTCCAGCCATGAGCACCTTCCGCTACTCCCGATGGGACGGCAGTCAGCAGCTGCCGGCGTTCGACGCGGATGACGTGCTCGACGCCCTGTCGGACGACATCCTCGCGGAGGGCGATGTGCGGCGAGCGCTCCAGCGGCTCATGCAGCGCGGTCTGCGCGGGACGCGGGGCGGCGACATCCCCGGACTGCGGCGGATCATGGAGCGGCTCCGTGCTCGACGCCAGGAGGAGCTCGAGCGGGCGAACCTCGACGGCGTGCTCGACGACATCAGCGCGAGGCTGGACGAGATCCTCGACCGCGAGCGCGCGGGCATCGCTCGACGCATGCACGAGGCCGAGCAGCGCGCCCTCGATGCTGCCCCCGGCCCCGACCAGGACCAGGCACGGATGGCGGAGCAGGTGATGCGGCGCACGACGCGACAGCGGGAGAATCGGCTGGATGCCCTGCCCGACAACCTCGCCGGGCGCCTGAACGGCCTGCGCGACTACGAGTTCATGGACGACGCGGCCAGGGACGCCTTCAACGAGCTCGCCGACGAGCTGCGGCAGCAGATGCTCCAGACGTACTTCCAGGGCCTGAAGGAGGGCGTCCAGAAGGTGACGCCGGAGGACCTGGCCGGCATCCGGGAGATGGTCCGTGACCTCAACGGCCTGCTCGAGAAGCATGCAGCCGGGGCCGACACGACCGACGACTTCGCGCGGTTCATGGCGCAGCACGGCCACTACTTCCCGCCTGGCATCGGCTCGACCGATGAGCTGATCGAGCACCTGCACCGCCAGGCCTCGCAGATGGCGAGCCTCATGAACAGCCTG
>Ga0299913_10004751_pt1 | contig 11460 bp, 10 predicted proteins | sample RVTome_9_FD_201360 | JGI IMG/M metagenome (GOLD analysis project Ga0299913, IMG submission 201360) | Soil microbial communities from uranium-contaminated site in the Upper Colorado River Basin, Wyoming, United States - RVT155D38 (version 2) ... | reverse complement strand
GCGAGATGGACCTCCACCTGATCAACGAGGGCCGGCACGAGAACCTCTGGGAGGTCCTCGGCTCCCACGTCCGCCGCTACGACAGCCCGCAGGGCCCGATCGACGGCACGTCGTTCGCGGTCTGGGCACCACACGCGCGCGGCGTCCGCGTGAAGGGTGACTTCAACGACTGGGACGGACGCGAGCACCCGATGCGCCAGATGGGCAGCTCGGGCGTCTGGGAGCTCTTCGTGCCCGGGGTCGGGTCGGGCACCCGCTACAAGTTCCTCATCCTCGGCGCCGACGGGCAGTGGCGCGAGAAGGCCGACCCGATGGCCTTCCACACCGAGACTCCCCCCCAGACCTCCTCGGTCGTCTACGCGTCCGGCTACCAGTGGGGCGACGACGCGTGGATGACCCGTCGGGCAGAGCAGACCGACGCGCACCAGCGACCGATGTCGGTCTACGAGATGCACCTCGGCTCCTGGCGCAAGCACCACGGCGGCGGCACCTACTCCTACGCCGAGCTCGCCGACAGTCTTGTCGACTACGTGACCGACCTCGGCTTCACGCACGTGGAGCTGATGCCGGTCATGGAGCATCCCTTCGGGGGCTCGTGGGGCTACCAGGTCACGTCGTACTTCGCGCCGACCGCGCGGTTCGGAGACCCCGACGGCTTCCGTCACCTCGTCGACCGGCTGCACCAGGCGGGCATCGGGGTGATCGTCGACTGGGTGCCGGCCCACTTCCCCAAGGACGAGTTCGCGCTCGCCAGGTTCGACGGCACCCCGCTGTACGAGGACCCGAACCCCAGCCGCGGGGAGCACCCGGACTGGGGCACCTACGTGTTCAACTTCGGCCGCAAGGAGGTGCGCAACTTCCTCGTGGCCAACGCGCTGTACTGGCTCGAGGAGTTCCACATCGACGGCCTCCGTGTGGACGCCGTCGCCTCCATGCTCTACCTCGACTACTCCCGTGAGGACGGTGAGTGGACCCCCAACGAGTACGGCGGTCGGGAGAACCTCGAGGCGGTCCAGTTCCTGCAGGAGATGAACGCGACCTGCTACAAGCGTGTGCCCGGCGCGATGACGATCGCGGAGGAGTCCACGTCGTGGCCGGGAGTCACCCGCGCCACGCACCTCGGCGGCCTCGGCTTCGGCCTCAAGTGGAACATGGGCTGGATGCACGACAGCCTGGGCTACGTCCAGAACGACCCCGTGCACCGGCAGTACCACCACCACCAGATGACCTTCTCGATGGTCTACGCCTACTCGGAGAACTACATCCTGCCGATCAGCCACGACGAGGTCGTGCACGGCAAGGGCTCGCTGCTGCGGAAGATGCCCGGGGACCGCTGGCGTCAGCTGGCGAACCTGCGCGCCTACCTCGCGTTCATGTGGGCCCATCCCGGCAAGCAGCTGCTGTTCATGGGCTCGGAGTTCGCCCAGGAGTCCGAGTGGGCCGAGAGTCGTGAGCTCGACTGGTGGCTGCTCGAGCACGTCGAGCACCGTGGCGTGCAGTCCCTGGTCCGCGACATGAACCACCTGTACGCCGACACCCCGGCGCTGTGGTCGCTGGACCAGGACGAGTCCGGGTTCGCCTGGATCGACGCCAACGACGCGACCAACAACATCTTCAGCTTCCTGCGTCGCGGAGCGGACGGCTCACAGCTCGCGTGCGTCGCGAACTTCTCCGCGGTCCCGCACCACGACTACCGCGTGGGGCTGCCGACCGAGGGTCTGTGGACCGAGCTGCTCAACACCGACGCCGAGACGTACTCGGGGTCCGGTGTGGGCAACATGGGCGTCGCGACCGCTGAGACGACGGAGTGGCACGGGCAGCCGGCGTCGACGACGATCACCGTCCCGCCGCTCGGCGTGCTGTGGCTGCACCGCCCCGCCTGACCCTCCTCACTCGGGTCTTAGGGTGAGAGCGTGACTGACGACGGAGCCCTCACCGACGGGGTGGTGACGCTGCGCGGTCGACGCAGCGAGGACCGAACGCACCTGTACGCGGTCGAGTTCGAGGGGCACGAGGTGGGCAGTGTCTGCCTCACCGAGCACGACGAGTCCGTGGGGCGGCTGACCTTCGAGCTCGCGCCGGGCTCCACCGGCCGTGGCTACGCCGCCCGGTCGGTGTCGTTGATGGTCGACTACGCGTTCCGCGGGCTGAACCTGGGCCGCGTCGAGGCGTACGTCGAGCCGTCGAACGAGCGGGCGATGCGGGTCGTGACGCGTTCGGGCATGCGGCGTGAGGGCCTCGTCCGGGGGCACGGCCTGCTCGAGGACGGCCGCGAGGACCGTGTGCTCTACGCCCGGCTGGCGACCGACCCGCCGCTGAGCGAGCCCGAGGGCTTCCGCGCCCTGCTCAACTCCTTCCTCCCCCGCAAGCGCGCGATCGCGCAGATGCTCGTGCGCGACCCCGACGACCGGGTCCTGCTGTGCCGGCTGACCTACAAGCAGGACTGGGACCTGCCCGGCGGCGTGGTCGAGGTGCACGAGTCGCCCCAGCTCGCGGTCTCCCGGGAGGTGGCCGAGGAGCTGGCGCTCGACATCACCGCCGGGGGCCTGCTGCTGACCGACTGGCTCCCGTCGTGGAGCGGCTGGGACGACGCACTGTGCCTGGTCTTCGACGGTGGGGTGCACGCCGCGTCGGTCCTCGACGCGGTCGTGGTGCAGCCGCGGGAGATCCGGGACGCGGAGTTCTGCTCGCCGGAGCAGGTGCGCGAACGCTGCGCGGACTTCACCGCGCGCCGGGTCGAGTCGGCCCTGGCCAACGCGACCGGCCGAGGTCCGACGTACACCGAGTCCGGCCGTCCTGCCAGCAGCTGACCACCCGGCGGGACAGCCGCGTTTCAACAGGCAGGTTGCCGGGACTGGAGGTTGCCCAGGCGCGGGGACTGGTTCCGAGGTGCCGACCTGCCTGTTCAACCGCAGCCTTCGCTCGACTCCCGAGCAGGAGGCGGCGTCAGAACAGCGCGGAGGCGAGTCCCTGACGTCCCTTGAGCACGCGCGGGTCGTCGTTGCCGACGGCCGCGAACAGCCCGATGAGGTGCGTGCGCGCCCGCTCCCGCTCCTCGGCGTCGGTACGTCGCACCAGGTCGATCAACCGGCCGAAGGCGTCGTCGACGTGCCCACCGAGCAGGTCGAGGTCGGCCACCAGGCTCTGCGCGTCGACGTCGTCGGGGTTCTCCGCCGCCGCCTGCCGCGCGGCCTGCGCCGACTCCCGGTCGAGGTGTGCGGTGCGCTGCAGCACCCGGGCCATCGCAAGGCCACCGGCCGCCTCGGCGTCCGCGGGGTTGGCGTCGAGCAGCTTCTCGTACTCCGCGACCGCACGGTCGACGTCCCCCTGCGCGAGGGCGTCCTGGGCCGGCGCGTAGCGCGGGTCGACCTTCTCGCCCTCCTCGTCCTCGACGGCCTGGCCGCCGCGCGGCTCGACACGGCCGGTCAGGCCCTGGGCGACGGCCGCCTGGAGCACCTGGCCGATCAGCGTGCGCAGCTCCTCGAGCGGCGGCGCCTCCTGGAGAAGCGGGGCGAGCTGACCGCCCATCGCGAGCGCGACGAGCGGGACCGACGGGATCTGGAGTGCCTGGGCGATCTGCGGCGCGGTGTCGATGTCGACGCGGCCGAGGAGGAAGCGCCCCTCGAACTCGTCGGCGACCGTGTCCAGGTCGTCGGCGAGCTGCACGGTGGGGGCGGACTGGCCGGAGTAGAACACCAGGACGACCGGCACGTTGCCGGCAGCCTGGAGCTCGGCCTGGAAGTTCTGCTCGTCGAGCTCGACGGAGTAGGACCCGGCGGTTCCCCTCCGCGCTGATCCCCCGGTCCCGGGGGCTGCGCCGGCGGGAGCGGCGGGACGCTTGAAGGCGGACAGGTCGACGGCGCCGGGGCGCGAGAACGGTGGCGTGCTCATGCCCCCATCCTCCCCGATGCCCCTCGACCCAGGAAATCCGGCTCGTGTGCGGCGGCTACAGCTTGGCCAGCTTCGGGAACGGGCTGGTGATGCGCACCATCCGGGAGCCGAAGTCGACGGTGACCGCCTCGTCCTCCCGGTTGACCACACGGCCGAGGCCGTAGGTGTCGTGCGTCACCCGGTCCGCGACGCCGAACTGCTCGACGTCCGGCGCTACCTGGGTGTTGAAGGGGCTGCTGGGGAGGTGTCGCCGGAGTGCGGCTCGTGTCTTCATCACCCCCAGTATGCGCCCTCCCGGCGCCGACACGCCCGGTCGAGCCGGGAAACCCTCGACGCGACGCGGATGTGCTCAGAACCGAGCGGGCTCGCGGTACTCGCCCCACTCCTCGCGGAGCACGCCACAGATCTCGCCCAGCGTCGCCTCGGCACGGCAGGCGTCGAGCATCGCCGGGAGCATGTTCTCCTCGGTGCGGGCGACCTCGATGAGCTTGGCCAGCGCGGCCTCCACCGCCGCGTTGTCGCGCCCCGCCTTGCGGTCGAGGAGCTCGCGGACCTGCTCGGTCTCGACCTCGTGCGAGACGCGCAGGATCTCCAGCTCGTGGGTGACCGACTCCTCGTGGCAGTTCACGCCGACGATCTTCTTGTCACCCTTCTCCAGCGCGGTCTGGTACTGGAAGGCGGCCTCGGCGATCTCGGACATGAACCAGCCCTCCTCGATGCCGTGGAGGATGCCCCGCGTCATCGGCCACGCGGCGTTCGTGTCACCGGTGCAGGCGCGGATCTTCTCGGCGAGCGCCTCGGTGTCGGCGCTGGTCAGCGTCGAGCCCCCGAAGCCCAGGATCCGGTCGAAGATCGCCTCCGCCTCGGCCTCGAGCTTGTCGGTGAGCGCCTCGACGTACCACGAGCCGCCGAGCGGGTCGGCGACGTTGATGACACCGGTCTCCTCCATGATCACCTGCTGGGTGCGCAGCGCGATCTCGGCCGCCTGCTCGCTCGGCAGCGCCAGGGTCTCGTCCAACGCGTTGGTGTGCAGCGAGTTGGTCCCTCCGAGCACGGCTGCGAGCGCCTCGATGCCGGTGCGGACCACGTTGTTGTAGGGCTGCTGCGCGGTCAGCGAGACACCGGCGGTCTGGGTGTGGAAACGCAGCCACTGTGCCTTCTCGGTCTTCGCGCCGTAGACGTCGCGGAGCCAGCGCGCCCAGATCCTGCGGGCGGCGCGGAACTTCGCGATCTCCTCGAAGAAGTCGACGTGGCTGTCGAAGAAGAACGACAGCCCGGGTGCGAACGTGTCGACGTCCAGGCCGCGGGAGAGGCCGAGCTCGACGTAGCCGAACCCGTCCGCGAGTGTGAAGGCCAGCTCCTGTGCGGCCGTCGAACCTGCTTCACGGATGTGGTACCCGGAGACCGAGAGCGGCTTGTAGGCGGGGATCTTCTCCGCGCAGTACTCCATCAGGTCACCGATCAGGCGGAGGTGCGGCTCGGGGCCGAACAGCCACTCCTTCTGCGCGATGTACTCCTTGAAGATGTCGGTCTGCAGGGTGCCGTTGAGGACACCGGGATCGATCCCCTGGCGCTCCGCGGCGACGATGTACATGCAGAAGACGGGTACGGCGGGCCCGCTGATCGTCATCGACGTCGTGACGTCACCGAGCGGGAGCCCGCCGAAGAGGGTCTCCATGTCCGCGGCGCTGTCGATCGCGACACCGCAGTGGCCCACCTCGCCGAGGCTCTTGGGGTCGTCGGAGTCGCGCCCCATCAGCGTCGGCATGTCGAACGCGACCGACAGCCCCCCGCCCCCGCGGTTGAGGATCATCTTGTAGCGCTCGTTGGTCTGCTCGGCGCTGCCGAAGCCGGCGAACTGCCGGATCGTCCAGGTGCGCCCGCGGTAGCCGGTCGGGTAGAGCCCTCGCGTGTAGGGGAACTCGCCCGGCCAGCCGATCGCCTCGAAGTTGTCGAACGCGTCCTCGGCCGCCTTGTCGACCGGCCCGTAGGCGGGCTCGACCTCGAGGCCGGAGACCGTGGTGAAGTCGGCGTCACGGACCCGGGAACGGTCGTACCGCGCCTGCCACCGGGCGCGCGCGGACTCGGCGGAGTGCTGCGAGGAGGCATCGGCGGGCGGGCGGGGCGTGTCTGGGGTCATGTCAAAATAGTAGGACGTCCAACTAACTCTGTCGACCCGGCTCCCGACGAGGTCAGAAGTCGCCGGCCGCCCGCCGCACCGGTCGCAGCACCTCGGAGATCTCGCGCAGCTGCCCCGGATCCAGCGCACCGAGCGCGAACTGCGCGTCCACCAGGTCCGCGGTGGCCGCCTCGACGACCGCACGACCCGCGGTGGTGATCTCGGCCAGGACGGCACGGCCGTCCTGGGGGTGGCGCCGGCGTACGACCAGGCCGGCGGCCTCGAGCCGGTCGATGATCGAGGTGATCGACGTGGGATGCACCTGGAGCCGCTCCCCCATCTTGCCGAGCGGGAGCGAGCCTGCCCGCGAGAACGTCAGCAGCACCAGCGCCTCGTAGCGCGCGAACGTGAGGCCGTGCGGCTTGAGGAGGTCGTCGAGCTGTGCGAGCACCAGCTGCTGCACGCGCATCAGTGAGGTGACTGCGTGCATCTGGTCGACCCCGCCCCAGCGCAGGCCCCACTGCCGGGCGGCCTCGTCGATGGGGTCGAAGTCGAGCTTCTTCGCGCCCTGCTTCGCCATGCCGGGAGACCTTAGTTGACCCGCGGTGCGCCGCGGAGACCCGAGCGCTGCACCACGCGTTGGATCGAGAGGTCACGCTCGTCGGGACGTCCGACGTACCGGATGTCCCGCAGCCCCTGCTCCTGGGCGGCCGACTCGAAGACGAAGTGTCCGTAGCCGAGCACCCTGCCCACGAACGGCTTCTCCACGGTGATGTCGAGGATCCGGCCCAACGGCATGGTCGCGGCCCGTTGTGCCAGGACACCGCTGACGCGGAAGACGCGCATGTTGGTGATCACGAAGCGGTCCATGTACTCCACCAGGGCCTTCCACGCCGCGTGCAGTGCGAACCCGACCGCGACCAACCACGGGAGCCACGCCACGTCGACCGGGGCGAAGACGCCGGCCACCACGAGGGCCACCGCGACCAGCAGCTCGAGCGCGGGGCGGATGTAGACCACCCAGTGGTGGAGCACCTCGTCGACGATCACCTCGCCCTCGTCGCGCAGCAGGTGCTTGCCGATGTTCGGGTCAGCGACCGTGCGCCACAGCCATCCCGCCATGGGAGACCGCCTAACCGAGCAAGGCGTTGAGGAAGTCGATGATGGCGACGAACAACGTGCTCATCATGCGCCAGAGCGCGACACCGGCGTTCTGGGCGAAGGTGGCGAGCTCGGCAGGGTCGCGCAGGAGGTAGAAGCCGAGGAACAGCACCAGGATGATGAGAATCGGCTTCTTCATCGCTGTCTCCGTCCCGAGTGGTGGCAGGCAGCACGAAACCACCTGTTCATGGGCATTGATACCAACGTGCCTCCAGCGGGTGTGGGAGGCGCGCGGTCACGAGGGGGCCGAGTCGCCCTCGGTGAAGGAGTCGAGGAGGACGTCGGCGGCGCGGTAGGGGTCGGACTTCCCCGCCGCCACCTGCTCGGCGAGCTCGTCGAGCTCCGTGCGGGCGTGCACGTCTCCCCACTTCTCGCGGAGCGCGGTCACCGCGATCGCCTCGATCTCGTCGCGCGCCCGCCGCACCTGGCGACGCTGGAGCTCCCCGGAGGACTCCATCCATTCCCGATGGGAGTCGATCGCCTCGACCACCTCGTCGATGCCCGTGCCGACCTGGGCGACGGTGAGCACGATCGGCGGCTTCCACGCCCCCTCGGGCTTCTCGGCCAGCGAGATCATCGTGCGCAGCTCTCGGCGCACCTGCTCGACGCCGTCACGGTCGGCCTTGTTCACGACGTAGACGTCGCCGATCTCGAGGATCCCGGCCTTCGCGGCCTGGACACCGTCACCCATGCCCGGTGCGAGCAGCACGAGCGTCGTGTCGGCGAGCCCGGCGATCTCCACCTCGCTCTGCCCCACGCCGACGGTCTCCACGAGCACGACGTCGCAGCCTGCGGCGTCGAGCACGCGCAGCGCCTGCGGCGTGGTCCACGACAGGCCGCCGAGGTGCCCGCGCGAGGCCATCGACCGGATGTAGACGTCCTTGTCCAGCGCGTGGTCCTGCATCCGGATCCGGTCACCGAGCAGCGCCCCGCCGGAGAACGGCGACGAGGGGTCGACCGCGAGCACACCGACCCGCTTGCCCGCCTTGCGCAGCGCACCCACCAGCGCGGAGGTGGACGTGGACTTGCCGACGCCCGGAGGGCCGGTGATCCCGACGATCTGCGCGTTGCCCGTGTGCGGCGCCAGGCCGGCCATCACCTCACGCAGCAATGGCGAGGCGTCCTCGACCAGCGAGATCAGCCGCGCCACCGCGCGGGCCTCGCCGGACCGGGCCCGCTCGACGAGGTCGGGGACCGACGCAGTCGTCCTTCTCATGCAGAGGGGACTCGGACGATGAGCGCGTCACCCTGGCCGCCGCCGCCGCACAGCGCTGCCGCGCCGACGCCGCCGCCGCGGCGCTTGAGCTCCAGCGCCAGGTGCAGCGCGATGCGGGCACCGGACATGCCGACCGGGTGGCCGACCGCGATCGCGCCGCCGTTGACGTTGACCTTGTCCTCGGACAGACCGAGCTCGCGCGCGGACGCGATCCCGACCGCGGCGAAGGCCTCGTTGATCTCGACCAGGTCCAGGTCGGAGGGCTTGATGCCCTCCTTGTCGCAGGCCTTGACGATCGCGTTGGCGGGCTGCATCTGCAGGGTCGAGTCAGGGCCGGCGACCTGACCGGAGGCGCCGATCTCGGCGAGCCACTCGATGCCGAGCTCCTCGGCCTTGGCCTTGCTCATCACGACCACGGCGCACGCGCCGTCGGAGATCTGCGACGCGGAACCGGCGGTGATCGTGCCCTCCTTGGAGAAGGCGGGACGAAGCTTGCCGAGCGACTCGGCGGTGGTGTCGCCGCGGATCCCCTCGTCCTGGGAGACCACGACGGGCTCGCCGCGACGCTGCGGGATCTCGACGGGCACGACCTCGTCATCGAAGACGCCGTTCTTCCAGGCCTCGGCAGCACGCTGATGCGACCGGGCGGAGAACTCGTCCTGCTCCTCGCGGGACAGGCCGAGGCCCTCGACGTTGCACGACTCGGTCAGGTTGCCCATGCCCTGGGCGGTGAACGCGTCGAACAGGGCGTCGTAGGCCATCGAGTCGACCAGCTTGGTGTCGCCGTACTTGAACCCTTCACGGGACTTGGGGAGGAGGTGCGGCGCCTGGGTCATCGACTCCATGCCCCCGGCCACGATGATGTCGTGCTCCCCCGCACGGATCAGCTGGTCCGCCATCGCGATCGCGTTGATGCCCGACAGGCACACCTTGTTGATGGTGATCGCGGGGACGCTCATCGGGACGCCGCCCTTCACGGCGGCCTGCCGGGCGGTGATCTGGCCTGCACCCGCCTGGATCACCTGGCCCATGATCACGTACTCGACCTGCTCGCCGGAGACACCTGCCTTCTCCAGCGCCCCCTTGATCGCGACGCCACCCAGGTCCGCTGCGGACTGGTCCTTCAGCCCCCCCAACAGCCGACCGATCGGGGTGCGGGCACCTGCGACGATGACGGATCCGGACATGCGAGCCTCCTGGGGAACGAACAAGTCAGTTGCCAGCGACGATACCCACGCGCACCGGCCCACGGGGAGGGGGCTGCGACGCCCGGTCGTGTCGGGATGGTCACAGTTGCTCGCGAGCAGGAGGACCGTCGTACGACCATGGGCGCATGACGAACCCAGGAACCGGCCCTGCCCCGGGCGTTGACGTCCCCGAGCACCTCTTCCTCGGCATCGACCACGTCGGTCTGGCCGTCCCGGACCTCGACGAGGCCATCGCGTTCTACCGCGACGCCTTCGGGATGCGGGTCACCCACGAGGAGACCAACGAGGAGCAGGGGGTCCGCGAGGCCATGGTCGCCGTCGGTGACTCTGGCTCCTCCCTGCAGCTGCTGGCCCCGCTGGACGACCAGTCCACGATCGCGAAGTTCCTCGACCGCTCGGGGCCGGGCCTGCAGCAGCTCGCCTACCGCGTCACGGACGTGGAGCAGGTCTCGGCGATCCTGCGCGAGCGAGGCCTGCGGCTGCTGTACGACGCCCCGCGGCGCGGCACCTCGAACTCCCGGATCAACTTCATCCACCCCAAGGACGCCGGGGGGGTGCTCGTGGAGCTCGTCGAGCCGGCCCCGACGCCGCAGGGTGACCTCGCCGCAGGGTGACCGCGCCGGAGGGGTTCCCAGGGACTGGTCTAGAGAACTAGGTCACACTGGGCTGACACCTCTGGTTACCCGTCGGTAGATTCGCCCCACCCCCCACACTCCAGGAGCGCCCCGTGAAGCAGATCCTCGACGCCATCCTCGCCGGTGACACGTCCGCGGAGGACTACGCCGCGATGGACGTCCCCGACCACTACAAGGCCGTGACCGTCCACAAGGACGAGGTCGACATGTTCGAGGGCCTCGCGACCCGCGACAAGGACCCCCGCAAGTCGCTGCACGTCGAGGACGTCGCCCTGCCGGAGGTGGGACCGGGCGAGGCGCTCGTCGCGGTGATGGCCAGCGCGATCAACTACAACACCGTCTGGACCTCGATCTTCGAGCCGGTGTCGACCTTCGGGTTCCTCGAGCGCTACGGGCGGACCTCCCCGCTGGCCAAGAAGCACGACCTGCCGTACCACGTCGTCGGCTCCGACCTCGCCGGCGTGGTCCTCAAGACCGGCCCGGGCGTGCACACCTGGAAGCCCGGCACCGAGGTCGTGGCGCACTGCCTCTCGGTCGAGCTGGAGAGCCCGGACGGCCACAACGACACGATGCTCGACCCCGAGCAGCGGATCTGGGGCTTCGAGACCAACTTCGGCGGGCTCGCCGAGGTGGCGCTGGTCAAGGCCAACCAGCTGATGCCGAAGCCGGGTCACCTCACCTGGGAGGAGGCCGCCAGCCCGGGCCTGGTCAACTCCACCGCCTACCGGCAGCTGGTCAGCCGCAACGGCGCCGGCATGAAGCAGGGTGACAACGTGCTGATCTGGGGCGCCAGCGGTGGCCTCGGCTCCTACGCCACGCAGTTCGCGCTCAACGGTGGGGCCACCCCCATCTGTGTGGTCTCCTCCGAGGAGAAGGCCGAGATCGCCCGCAAGATGGGCGCGGAGCTGGTGATCAACCGCGCGGAGGAGGGCTACAAGTTCTGGAAGGACGAGCACAACCAGGACCCCAAGGAGTGGCGCCGCTTCGGTGCGAAGATCCGTGAGCTCACCGGCGGCGAGGACCCCGACATCGTCTTCGAGCACCCGGGCCGCGAGACCTTCGGCGCCTCGGTCTTCGTCGCGCGCAAGGGCGGCACGATCGTCACGTGTGCCTCCACCAGCGGCTACATGCACCAGTACGACAACCGCTACCTGTGGATGAACCTGAAGTCGATCGTCAGCTCGCACTTCGCGAACTACCGCGAGGCCTGGGAGGCGAACCGGCTGGTCG
>Ga0299913_10004750_pt1 | contig 11462 bp, 10 predicted proteins | sample RVTome_9_FD_201360 | JGI IMG/M metagenome (GOLD analysis project Ga0299913, IMG submission 201360) | Soil microbial communities from uranium-contaminated site in the Upper Colorado River Basin, Wyoming, United States - RVT155D38 (version 2) ... | reverse complement strand
TGGGGGTAAGCCGCGTCTTCCCGATGGGCACGCCACTGCCGGAGATCGTGACGTTCTTCAGCAGCCCCAGGACGTAGCGCGCGACTCCCGGCCGCGGGCGCGGGCCCGGGACGGGTTCCCGAGCCCGCGTGATCCGGCGAGCCTACCGGGTCCGGCGGAGATCCAGGTTGCCTCCCCTGACGTATCCCGTGATCCGGTCGCCCTGGACGTTCAGCGTCGGGGCGGTGCCTCCGCTGCTCACCAGCTTGATCGTATTGCCCTCGACCCTGCCCTGGATGGGACCGCTGACGTCCGCCCGGCCGGCGACCCGGAGATCCCCCTTCACGTTGGCCCCGGTCTGCTCGAGCATCATCGTCACAGCCGGTCCGGCCACTCCCATCGTCCCGGCCCAGGTGCCGGCGACATCCACGGGAGCCGGGACTGCAGCACTGGGCGCTGTCGACGTACGGTCGGCGCACCCTGCTGCGACCACGAGCGCGATGAGCGCAAGGAGCGGGACTGTAACCTGCTTCAACATCTGAATCTCCTCCTGAGGCACGCCGGCTGGCGGAGCCGATCCCGCGGCCCCGAGCGTGACCCGTGTCTCTTAGTTAGTAGCAGGCCACGCGGTCCGGTGCTATGAGACCTTCGTAGGAACCGGCGCGACAGTGGCCACCATGTCGCGACCGGGCTTCGACGCATCGCGGGGCCGGGTGCCAGCGTCTCATTGACAATCCCGGCGAGCGCGGCCTAGCCTGGAGTCACCCGCGAGACATGAGAGCGAAGGACCCGCCCGGGTGACGCCCACCTGGCTCGACCGGCGCGAATACCCCTTCGCGTCGCACTGGCTCGACACCGGCGCCGGTCGGCTGCACTACGTCGACGAGGGCCAGGGACCGACGATCCTCATGGTTCACGGCACACCGACGTGGTCGTTCCTCTACCGTCACCTGGTGAAGGGGCTGGGCGACCGGTACCGGTGCGTGGTGCCCGACCACCTCGGCTTCGGCCTGAGCGAGCGGCCGGCCGGCTGGTCGTACCACCCGCAGGACCAGGCGCGTATCCTGGCGCAGGTGATCGAGACGCTCGAGCTGAAGGACCTCACGCTGGTGGTGCACGACTTCGGCGGCCCGATCGGGCTGGCCTACGCGCTGGCGCATCCCGAGAACGTCCGCCGGCTGGTGCTGTTCAACACGTGGATGTGGTCGCTGCGGGGAGATCGGCGGCTGGAGTGGTCGGCGCGGCTCTTCGACAGCGCCCTGGGGCGCCTTCTCTACGAGCGTGGGGGCTTCTCGTACCGTGTCCTGTGGCGGCATGCCGTGAAGGATCCGCGGGCGCACGCGGCGGGTATCCGGGCGCAGTATCGCGCGCCGCTCGCGGACCGGGTCACCCGGTACGCGACGTGGGTGTACGCCCGAGCGCTCCTGGGCTCCAGCGACTGGTACGAGAGCCTCTGGCGCCGCCGCGAGCGGATCGCGCGAATCCCCACGCTGCTGATCTGGGGCCTGGAGGATCCGGCGTTCGGCGCATTCCTGCCGCGCTGGCGCGCGGAGCTCGAGCGGGCCGAGGTGGTGGAGCTCGACTGCGGTCACGCCCCGCCCGAGGAGCGTCCCGCGGAGACGCTGGCGGCCCTCGAGCGGTTCCTGGCCGCCTGATCGGAGGTCGTCATGAGAGACGTGACGCTGCACGCGGGCATCCCGGTCAAGCCGGTCTACGGCCCGGAGGACCTGGCCGGGCGCGATCCGGCCCACGACATCGGGCAGCCGGGCGAGTACCCCTACACCCGCGGCATCCACCGGCACATGTACCGCGACCGCCTGTGGACGATGCGCCAGTACGTCGGCTTCGGGACACCGGAGGAGACGAACGCCCGGTTCAGGTACCTGATGGCGCACGGACAGGACGCCCTGAACGTCGCGTTCGACCTGCCGACCCAGCTCGGCCTCGACTCCGATGACCCGCGAGCCGAGGGCGAGGTGGGGCGCGTCGGCATGGCGGTCGACACCCTGGCCGACATGGAGGCGGCGTTCGCCGGCATCCCGCTCGACCGGGTGAGCGTCTCGCTCACCATCAACGGCATGGCGGCGCCGATCACCGCGATGTACTACGCGGTGGCCGAGCAGCAGGGCGCGGCGGCCGACCGCGTGGTGACCACGCCGCAGAACGACATCCTCAAGGAGTTCGTCGCCCGCGGCACCTGGATCTACCCCGTCGAGCCCTCGCTGCGCCTGGTCGGCGACCTCATCGAGTTCTCGGCCCGGCACTATCCGCGCTCCAACCCCGTCTCGGTGTGCGGCTACCACATCCGCGAGGCCGGCTGCACGACCGCCCAGGAGATGGCCTACGGCCTGGCCATCGCCGCCGCCTACGTCGAGATGATGCTGGCCCGGGGCATGGACGTGGACGAGTTCGCGCCGCGCCTCTCGTTCAACTTCACCGCCTGGGGCAAGATCTTCGAGGAGGTCGCCAAGTTCCGGGCCGGCCGCCGCCTCTACGCGCGAATGCTGCGCGAGCGCTTCGGCGCCCGTAACCCCCGGTCGTGGATGTTCCGCTCGCTCATCGGCGGGGGAGGCTCGGCCTTCACCATGCAGGAGCCGGAGAACAACATCGTGCGCGGCGCCTACATCGCGCTGGCCGGCGCGCTGAGCGGCGCCCAGACCATGGCGCTGCCGACCTACGACGAGGCGTACACGATCCCGTCACCCAGGGCCCAGCTCATCGCGCTCCGGACCATGCAGATCTGCGCCGAGGAATCGGGCGCGGCCGACACGGTCGACCCGCTCGCCGGCTCGTACTATGTCGAGACGTTGACCAACCAGATGGAGGAGCGGATTCTCGAGGAGCTCGCCGCCGTCGAGCGCGTGGGCGGCATCGTGGAGGGCATCAAGACCGGCGCCGTCCAGGCCGAGGTCGCGCGCCAGGCCTACCGGTTCGAGCAGGCGATGGCCTCCGGCGCCATTCGGAAGGTGGCGGTCAACTGCCACGTCGGTGACCGCCCGGCGGCCGCCGACCAGGACGTTGAGCTGTACGCGTTCGATCGCCAGGTGTCCGCCACGCAGGTGGCCAGGCTCGACCGCGTGCGCCGCCAGCGTGACGACGCGGCCGCCCGGGCCACGCTGCGCCGGCTCGCCGACGAGGCGCGGGGCCCGGCCAACCTGATGCCGTCGATCCTGGAATCGGTGAAGGCGTACGCGACGCTGGGCGAGATCTGCCAGGCCATGAAGCACGTGTTCGGTGAGCACAAGGAGTCCACGACATGGTGACGACGGAGCGGTTCGGCCAGGGGATGACGTTCGAGCAGTACGTGGCCTACACGGCCTCGCCGGACAACCTCGCGCGCGAGGCCTCCGGGGCGGGCCGCAGCGCAAGCTGGAGCGCGTTCCTGCGCAAGGCGTACGACGCGGCGGAGCTGTCCGAGGCCCAGCAAGCGGCATGGCGCTGGCTGATCGCCCAGCCGGGGGGCCCGGCCAGGGTCCTGGCCATCTCCGAGGAGTGGTCGTCGGACTGCCGCCGCGACGTCCCGGTGCTGGCCCGGATCGCCGACACGGTCGGTCTCGAGCTCCGGATCTTCCCCCGCGACGGCCGGCGCTTCAGTGCCTCGCCCGAGCCCGACCCCGAATCGCCGAGCGCGGACCTCATGGGCCGCTACCTCAACCGCCGCGATGGCGAGACCTTCCAGTCGATCCCGGTGATCGTCTTCTTCTCGAAGGCCATGGAGGAGCTGTACCGCTACGTCGAGTTCCCGCTGGTGTACCGCAAGGACCGGCTGCGGGCCGCCCAGACCGCCCCCCGGCCCGGCGAGGCGGCCGAGCAGACCAGGCAGCGCGCCGCCCGGGAGTTCGCCGAGATGCTCGGCTCGCCGTTCTTCGAGGTCTGGCGCGACGCCGCTCGGGCCGAATGGCTCAGCATGCTCTACGAGCGGCTGCGGGTCGGCTCGCTGGCCTGAGGGGCGGGAGCCGGGCCGCGTGACCCCGCTGGCCGTCATCGGCAAGGACGTGCCCAAGCGCGACGGGGCCGACAAGGTCACCGGCCGCACGCGCTACCTGCACGACCTCGAGCTGCCGCGCCTGGCCCACGGCAAGATCCTCAGATCGCGGCATCCCCACGCGCGGATCCGGCGCCTGGACACCTCGCGGGCGGCGGCGCTGCCGGGCGTGCTGGCGGTGATCACCGGCGCCGAGGTCGAGCAGCACCCGTTCGGCTTCGCCCGGGACCAGCTCGCGCTCAAGACCGGCATCGTGCGCTGCGTGCGCGACGAGGTGGCGGCGGTGGCGGCCGAGAGCGCGGCGGCGGCCGAGGCCGCGCTCGACCTGATCGAGGTCGAGTACGACGAGATCCCGGCGGTGTTCGATCCGGTGGCGGCCGTCCGCCCGGGGGCGCCGCTGGTGCACGCCGGGCGGCCGACCAACCACACCGACCTGCGCTACCAGTTCAGCCACGGCGATGTCGAGCGAGCGTTCACCGCGGCGGCGGCCGTCGTCGAGGGCGAGTTCCAGCTGAACTTCGTCACCCCGGCCTGCCTGGGGACGATGGTGGCCATCGCCGACTGGGACGCCGAGGACCGGCTGACGATGCGGTCGACGACGCAGGTACCGTTCCTCTACCAGCGCGACCTGGCCCGGGCGCTCGGCGTGAGCGGCGACCGCATCCGCGTGCTGCAGCCACCCGTCGGCGGTAATTTCGGCCGGGGCCTCGACCTCTACCCGATCGACGTGATCGCCGCGCTGCTGGCCCGGCGCGTGCGGCGGCCCGTGAAGATCGAGTTCGAGCGCGTCGAGGAGTTCCTCGCGTGCCCGACGCGGGAGCCGTGTACCATCCGCCTGCGCACCGCCGCCGACGGCGACGGCCGGCTGCTGGCGCGCGACTGCCACGTCGTCATCGACAACGGCGCCTACGTGTCGTGGGGGTCGACCACCCCGTACGTGATGCTGGCGACGGTCGCGGGACTCTACCGGTGCCCAACCGTGCGCTTCGACACGACGATCGCCTACACCAACAACCCCTCCTCGGGCTCGATGCGGGGCTACGGCAACCTCGAGTCGACCTTCGCCGTCGAGAGCCAGATGGACGAGCTGGCCGACCGGCTGGGGCTGGACCCGCTCGAGCTCCGCCGGCGCAACGTCACCAGGCCCGGCGACGTGAGCCCGCAGGGCTTCGTCGTCACCTCGTGCGCCATGGGGGAGTGCCTCGACGCCGTCGCCGCCGCCGCCGGCCGCGATCTGCCGGCGGTCGAGGCCGGCTGGCGGCGGGGCGTGGGCTACGCCGGCATGTTCCACGTCGGCGGCGGCGCCCGCATCTACCGATCGGATGGCTGCGGGGCCATCGTCAAGCTGGACGATTTCGGGCGGGTCGCGCTCATGACGGGGGCGACCGAGATCGGGCAGGGCTCGGAGACGGTGCTGGCGATGATCGTGGCCGAGACGCTCGGCATCCCGCTCGACCGCGTCGACGTCCTGAACTCCGACACCGCGGTCAAGCCCTGGGACGTCGGCGCCCACGCCAGCCGCACCACGTTCGTCGCCGGCAACGCCGCCCGCCTGGCCGCCGAGAAGCTGCGCGGCCAGCTCCTGGCCATGGCCGCCGTCGAGCTGGACGCGCCGGCCGAGCGCCTGCGCGCGGCGGACGGGTGGATCTTCGTCGCCGACGAGCCGGGGCGCCGGATCGCGTATGATCGGGCGGCCCGCGCCGGCCACCTGCGCGAGCGCGGACGGACGCTGGTGGCCGAGGCCTTCTACGATCCGCCCACGGAGATGCTCGACAAGGACCTGCGGGGCAACGTGTCGGCGACCTACGGCTTCGCGGCCCAGGCCGCGGTGCTCGACGTCGAGACGGCGACCGGGCTCGTCCGCGTGCGCCGGATCGTGTCCGCGCACGACGTGGGCCGCGCCCTCAACCCGCTGGCCGCCGAGGGCCAGATCCACGGCGGCATCCACATGGGCCTGGGCTACGCGCTGAGCGAGCGGCTCGTGGTGCAGGAGGGCCAGGTCCTGACCGCATCGTTCATGGACTACGCCGTGCTCAAGGCCGCCGACATGCCGGAGCTGGTCGTGCGGCTGATCGAGTCCGGCGAGTCCGAGGGCCCGTTCGGCGCCAAGGGGCTCGGCGAGTCGGGGGTCATCCCGGTCTCGGCGGCCGTGGCCAACGCCGTGAAGGCGGCCACCGGCGTGCGCTTCACCGAGCTGCCGATCACGCCGGCCGTCGTGTACGCGGCGCTGGCCCGGGCCGGCGCGTGAGCCTCTTCGAGGGTGTGCGCGTGCTCGATCTCTCGCGGATGCTGGCCGGGCCCTACGGGTCCATGCTGCTGGCCGACATGGGCGCCGAGGTCATCAAGATCGAGGAGCCCGACGGCGGTGATCCGATGCGCGTCATGGGGCCGCCGTTCCTCCCCGACGGGGAGAGCGCGTACTTCCTGTCGATCAACCGCAACAAGCAATCGGTCGCGCTCGATCTCACCACGCCGGCCGGGCGCCAGGTGTTCCTCGACCTCGCCGCCCGCGCCGACGTCCTGTGGGAGAACTTCCGTCCGGGCGTGATGCAGCGCCTGGGGCTCGCGTACGCGACGCTGGCCGGCGTGAACCCCGGCCTGATCCAGTGCTCGATCTCGGCGTACGGGCAGGACGGGCCCTACCGGGACTGGCCCGCGTTCGACCTGGCCCTGCAGGCGATGGGCGGCGCCATGTCGCTGACCGGGGAGGCGGGCGGACGGCCCGTGCGGATGGGACTGCCGATGGGCGACCTCGCCGGTGGCCTGTTCGGGGCCTTCGCGGTGGCCGGCGCGCTCTTCCGGCGCTCGCGCACGGGCCGGGGCGCGTACGTGGACCTGGCCCTGCTCGACTGCCAGGTCTCGCTGCTGACCTACATCGCGCAGTACTTCTGGGCCGATGGCCGGGTGCCGGGACCGATGGGCTCCGGCCACGCCTCGGTGGTGCCCTACCAGGCCCTGGCCACCCGGGACGGCCACCTCATCGTGGCGGTCTTCGCCGAGAAGTTCTGGGGCGGGTTCTGCCGGGCGGTGGAGCACCCGGAGTGGGAGACCGATCCGCGATTCCGGTCCAACCGCCAGCGCCTGGCCAGCCGTGAGACGCTCATGCCGCTGGTGGAAGCCGTCTTCCGGGAGCGAGCGACCGAGGAGTGGCTTGCCCGCCTGCACGCCGCCGGCGTGCCCGCCGCCCCGATCCTGGGGATCGACCGCGTGCTGGCCGACCCGCAGGTGCGCCATCGCCGCATGGTGGTGGACGTGACGCATCCGCGGCACGGCCCGCTGCCCACGCTCGGCACGCCGGTCAAGATCGATGGCGCCGCCGGGCCGCCGGTGCGCCCGGCGCCGGGCCTCGGCGAGCACACGGACGCGCTGCTGATGGGACTGCTCGGGTACCCGCAGGAGCGCGTCGCCGCGCTCCGCCGCGAAGGAGTGGTGACGTGAACGTGACGATCCTCGGGGGGAGCAACGGCGGCTACGCGGCCGCGGCGGACCTGGCGCTCGCGGGCCACCGGGTGCGGCTGTGGCGCCGCTCGGAGAAGGACCTGGCCCCGCTCCGCCGCGGCGGCATCACGCTGGTCGCCGAGGGCCGGCAGGGCGCGGCGCGCCTGGATCGCGCGACCGCCGATGCCGGCGAGGCGCTCGAGGACGCCGAGGTGGTGGTGGTGCCGCTGCCGGCCACCAGCCACGAGGATCTGGTCAAGCACCTGGCGGGCCGGCTGACCGGGCGCGAGGTCGTCCTGCTCACCCCGGGCACGCTCGGCACCTTCGTGCTGGCACGCGGCCTGGCCCGCGCGGGCGCGACGCTGCCGCTGGCGTTCGCCGAGACCGGCACGCTGCCCTACCTCGCCCGCAGGACGGGGCCGGCGGCGGTCACCGCCCCGGTACGCGCGGCGAACCTGCCGGTCGGCGTCTTGCCCGCGTCGCGCTCGCCGGTGGCGCTGGAGCGAATCGCGGCGCTCTTTCCCGCGGTCCGGCCGTGCGCCGACGTCCTCGACGCGGCGCTCACGAACGCCGGCGTGGTCATCCACCCGCCGCTCGTCCTCGTGAATGCGGCGTCGATCGACGCCGGCCGCTTCGACATCCACGCCGCGGGCACCACGGCGAGCGCCCGGCGGCTCATCGACGCCGTGGACGCCGAGCGCGTCGCCGCCCGCCGCGGGCTCGGCTACGCGGCACCCCACTACGAGCTGGCGACCTACTACGACGAGGGCCGGGCGGCCGAGGGCCTCTACGGCGCCGGCGCCCGGCAGAAGGTCGTCGCCAGCGGACTCTGGAGCGAGGTGGTCACCTACGAGCACCGCTACGTGAGCGAGGACGTGGCGCTCGGTCTCACGCTGCTCGAGTCGGCCGGACGCACCGCCGGGGTGGCGACCCCGACCGTCTCCGGGCTGCTCGGCGTCTTCGGTGCCCTGCTCGGCCGCGAGCTCACCGGCGGCCGTGCCCTCGACCACCTCGGCCTCGGCGACCTCACGCGGCGGGAGGTCCGGGCGCTCTTCCACGAGGGCTGGCAGTCGCACGCCTGGTCCCGGGTGATACGGTGACGTGAGCTCCGAGCGGACTCCGGACCCCCACGCGGATGCCGAGCGACGGTTGCAGATGGCCCTGGCCGCCGAGGCGCGGGCCGAGCGCGACGTTCGCGGCCGGATCCAGAAGGGCTTCTACGGATGCGTGACGATCGTCGTGGTGCTGTTCCTGCTGGCGCTGTTCTTGTCGTAGCGTTGGCCGTCCTCGCCGCCGCCGCGCCCGTTGGCGCCGACGAGCGGATCTGGCGCCTGATCGAGGCCGGCGGTCAGGCCATCTTCGTCCGCCACGCGGTCACGACACCGGGCGTGGGCGATCCGCCCAACATGCGCCTGACCGACTGCAAGACGCAGCGCAATCTGAACGACGTCGGCCGGGCCCACGCCCGGCGGCTGGGCGAGGCGTTCCGCGCGCACGGCATCCCCGTCGCCCGGGTCCTGTCGAGCCCCTGGTGCCGGTGCCAGGAGACCGCGCGTCTGGCTTTCGGGTCGCCCGAGATCTGGGCGCCGCTCGGCAATCTCTTCGGCCGCCCGGAGAACCGTGCCACCCAGGTCGAGGAGCTGCGGGTGCTGGCCGGCGAGCAGCGGACCGGCGGCAACGTGGTGCTGGTGACGCACGGCTCCACGATCCTGGCCCTGACCGGTGTCCATCCCGGCCCGGCCGAGCTGGTGATCGTCACGCCGCAGGGCGACGGGCGCTTCGCCGTGGCCGGCCGGCTGACGGTGCCCTGAGCGGGGGCCGGCGCGCCGGCCGGCCATTCCGTGCTATCGTCCCAGCACTTTCGCCGCGCCGCCCCTGCTTCAAGGAGGAAGCCATGAGCGACCATGCGACCGATCGGCAGTCTCCAGTCACCGTCGACCGCCGGACCTTCCTCAAGCGGGCCGGCGCGGTCGGTGCCGGCGCAGTCGTCGCCTCCCGGCTCTCGGCCCCCGGCCCGGCTCTGGCACAGGACGCCACCTTCCGGCCCGATCCGGGCGCCAAGCGGGGCGGCACGCTGCGCTACGGCATCCTCACCGCCGCGGCTCACTTCGACGTCCATCAGTCCGGCACCGTGGCGAACATCGGCCCCCAGAGCCCGATGTACGACACGCTGCTGCGGCGCAGCCCCACGGACGGGCAGACGATCATCCCGGACCTCGCGCAGCGGTGGGAGATCTCGCCGGACGGCAAGAGGTACACCTTCCACCTGCGCAAGGGCGTGAAGTTCCACGACGGCGCCGACTTCACGGCCGCCGACGTGAAGGCGACCTACGAGCGGATCGTCCGGCCGCCCAAGGGCGTGGTCATCCCGCGCACCCCGCTGTTCTCCACGGTCGGCGACATCGTCGTGCTCGACCCGCACCGGATCGAGTTCCGGCTGACCGAGGCCCGGCCCAGGGCCTACATGCTGGGCGCGTTCGCGAGCGGCTGGAACATCATCGTGCGCAAGAAGAGCCTGGACGACAACCAGGGCAACCTCCGGCAGGTCATGAACTACCCGGGGACCGGGCCGTTCAAGCACGTGTCGCGCCAGGACAAGGAAGTCTGGATCATGGAGCGGAACGCCGGCTACTGGAACAAGGGGCTGCCCTCGGTCGACCGGCTGGAGATCTACAACTTGCCGCCGTTCTCCCCCGAGCTGGGCGCGGCGTTCCTGTCCGGCAAGGTGGACTACGCACGGCTCCTGGACCCGGTCTCGTGGCGCAAGGCCAAGGAGATGAAGGGCGTCACCGCCGCCGCCTTCAACCAGAGCGTCATCCAGGCCTTCTGGACCAACACGGTCAAGAACAAGGCGCTCGCCGATCCCCGCGTGCGGCGGGCCATCCACCTCGCCATGGACCGGCACACGCTGGTCGAGGTGGTGAAGGACACCGCGCCCATGCAGGTGGGCGGGTTCGTGTATCCGTTCCACGAGATGTCGACGCCGCGCCCCGAGCTGGAGAAGAAGCTGGGCTACCAGAAGGACGTCACGCCGGCCGTGCAGGAGGCTCGCCGGCTGATGAAGGCGGCTGGCCACGGCAACGGCCTCAAGGGGCTCGACTTCGTCGTGCGCGACATCGCCACCTTCAAGCTGTGGGCGGTCGCGATCCAGGCCATGCTCAAGGAGCACCTCAACATCGAGTGCAACCTCCGCGTCGTGCAGACCTCGGTGTGGTTCGACGAGGCGGCGGCCGGCAACTTCGACCTCGCGATCAGCGCCATCGTGTCCACCCTGATGGACCCGTCCGACATCTTCAGCGCCTGGTATGGCAAGAACGGCCCCCAGAACTACTCGCGCTGGACGAACCCGGCGTTCCACGAGCTCGCCGGCCAGATCGAGCGCGAGCTCGACGACAGCAAGCGCCAGGCCATGGTGCGCAAGGCCGAGGACATTCTGGAGAACGATCCACCGCTCATCCCGGTGTCGTACGAGCAGATCTACGACGCCTGGTACGGAAAGGTCCGCGGGCAGAACCCCTCCACGTACTTCGGCATCTACGACGTCGTGCGATGGGACAACGCCTGGCTGGCCTGAGCGCCGGCGTCTAGCCCGGGCGTGAAGAAGTACCTGGCCCGCCGGGCAGTGTACGCCGCCGTCACACTGCTCGGCGTCTCCATCAGCATCTTCGTGATCCTCCGGGTCCTGCCGGGTGATCCGCTCGTGGCCATCCTGGGCGTCGAGGGGCACGCGCGGATGACCCCGGCCGACCGGGAGCGCATCATGGCCGACCTGGGGCTGAGCGATCCCCTGCCGGTGCAGTACGTCCGGTGGCTCCGCGACATCGCCGCCGGCGAGCTGGGCAAGTCGTTCTTCCGGGGCGACACCGTCGCCGAGCAGATCCTCCACCGGGGCCCGATCAGCGCCGAGATCGCCGTGCTGGCCCTGGCGGTGTCATGGCTGGTGGGGCTGCCCGTGGGCATCCTGAGCGCGTTCAAGCCGAACAGCCTGCCCGACGCCGTCGCCCGCGCGCTGTCGGTGCTCTTCATCGCCATCCCCGGCTTCTGGCTGGGCATGCTCATC
>Ga0299913_10004749_pt1 | contig 11464 bp, 10 predicted proteins | sample RVTome_9_FD_201360 | JGI IMG/M metagenome (GOLD analysis project Ga0299913, IMG submission 201360) | Soil microbial communities from uranium-contaminated site in the Upper Colorado River Basin, Wyoming, United States - RVT155D38 (version 2) ... | reverse complement strand
ACATCTCTCACCGGCACCAGTAGGCCGTTGACGCCATCCTCTACCACCTGGCGACACCCTCGAATGTCGGTGGCCACGATCGGGAGGCCCATGGCGGCAGCCTCCATGGCCGCCCTTGGAAAACCCTCGCGGTGTGAAGGGAGCACGAATAGGTCCATGGCCGGATAGAGGTCTTCCATGTCGGTTCGCATCCCGAGGAAGCGAACCCCATGAGCCTCGGCATCCTCGACAACGGAGGCAGGTATGGCATCGGACTTGTCCGAGTCCTTGGGGCCGACGATCACGAAGACGAATCTGTCACCAAGTCGCCCAGCTGCCTCGAGCAACTCGAGGTATCCCTTCTCGGCGACGAGACGCCCGACCGACCCGACGATGAGATCGTCGGGGCCTGCACCGAGCTCTTCTCGCATGCGATCCCTGACCCCCGACGTCGTGGCCGCCGGATCGAATCTCTCGAGATCGATGCCATTGCCGAGCAGCCGAGCTCTGCCGCGGGGCACGATCCGAAGGCGCTCGGCAAGTTCGAGGTCCTCGGGGTTCTGGTGAAGCTCAGCGTCTGAGAACCGCGACGCGACGGCCTCTAGCCCATAGACCAGGAGCCGTTTCAGGACCGGGTCGGTCTCGGTGGCATAGAAACCGTGCATCGTGTTGATCACGACGGGAACGCCAGCGAGACGGCCCAGGATTCGCCCATAGACGCCGGGCTTGGGATTGTGGGTGTGCAGCACGGTCAAGGAGGTCTTGCGCATTTCGCGCCAGAGTTGGGCCGCCGCCTTGAGGTCGGAGACGACATTCATCCCTCTGGTCGAGGAGAGAAGGGGAATGTGGGTGACACCGGCCTCCTCCAGCTCTGCAACCCAGGGTCCCGGTGAGCTGATGCCGATCGCCTCCCCTCCAGCATGCTCGATCGACAACAGCTGCGGCCACAGCAGGAAGCGGAGACTGAGGTCGACGGTGGTGAGGTGGGCGACGCGCATGGTCGAGTCGTGGCCGGTGACGCCGTCACCGTGGGCAGGGGTCACCTGGTGATCTCCTGCAGCAGAGTGTCCCAACGATCGGCCGAGGCGTCCAGAGAGAATGCAGCCACACAACGATCCCTGGCGGCGGCACCCATGCTCGCCCTCCGCCCATGATCCCTCAGGAGAGACTCCACCGCGTCGGATAACCCTCCGAAGTCGTCGATTCCGACGACCAGACCGCTCTCACCACTCGCGACGACCTCCCCGGCACCGGGGACATCCGTCGTCACGACCGGCAACCCGCAGAGACCTGCCTCGATCAGGACGCCGGGCATGCCCTCCGGCGGTCGGCTCGTAAGAACCAGGAGATCGGACTCGGCCAGCAGGGCCGGAACGTCATCCCGAGGGCCGAGCACCTCCACGCCAACCCCCTCCGCCCTGGCGCGGACCTCGGCGAGTAGAGGCCCGCCGCCGACCATGACTGCCGATACCGACACGCCTCGGGCCACGATCTCATCTATGAGGTCGAGAAAGAGGAAGGGGCGCTTTTGATCTTCGAGGTGGCCGACGAATATGACTCGCGGCACCTCGCGCCCGCCATCCTCCCTGGGCCGGTACACCTGCGGGTCTCGGCCGTTGGGGATGACCCTGAGCCGAGCATCGTCCCCGATCTCCGCCCGAACGTCTCGAGCCAGCCCGTCCGAAACCGTGACCAGGGCGGCCGCCCTGCGGATGTACAAGCTCCGGAGAGCGCGCCGGATCGGGTTGGCCAATCGCGGGTGGTTGGAGCCGATGATGAGGTAGGCATAAGGGATCCCGCCATCAGCCAGAGCCGCGTATTTGGCCGGTTCGCCCCCGTGGGCGACCAGGGCCGCCGGCTGGAGCCGACCCAGGGCACGCCGCAGTCGCCAGATCGCGCGCGGGTCGAGACCCACCCGTCGCATCGGCCCCCGTGGTACTTCCAGCGAGACATCCGGATCGAGATCGTCATCCTCGGCCTGGAACATGGTCAGGAGCATGTGCTGGAACCGGCCCCTCGTGTTCAGAGCGTCCGTGAGGGCCTGCGCGTAACGCTCCGCTCCACGGGCGATGTCGTAGGAGACGACGTGAACCACGGTTTTCCTGTCATCGTCGCGACGAGCCGGCAAGTAACCCCCCCACCCGAGTCATGGTACTGACCCGCACCCGCCGCACCACCCCGAACTTCGCGGGTGTAGCAGACCTCAGTCTCGCCATGATCCGTCCAGCACGCCCACACGCCGATCCGCGGCCCAGATCACGGACACACTGGTCACCACGAACACGACCGCGACCACGACCGCCGATCGAAGCGGGCTGGAGTAGTGAGCGGCTATGCGTGACGTCACGAAAACTATCGCGAACTGTGGTATCGCCGCGATCAGTATCGACACCGGGTCGCCGAGAAGCCTCGCACGCAACGAATCGATCTGAGGTCGCAGTCGGAACACGACGGGTTCGATGACCAACAGCCCAAGACTGGCCAACGCTCCGATCACAGAAGCCGGTCGCCCAGTCCCACCCTCGCTCGTGAAGAGTGCGAACACGGCCGCGACCGCGTAGGCGCCTCCTGGTCCGATGGTCACCAACACACGCGGCCAAGCGAGAAACGAGATAGGCAGGGCCACCGCGAAGAGTGTTCTCACCCACTCCGTGTCGGGAACGGCGAGGAAGGTCCCGAGTGCGGCCAATCCGAAGTAGATGACACCGAGACCGGACCTGGCGTATCGGGACTCGAAGTCGTTGATGAGAAATCCCATGATCGGAACGGCGACAACGACAACCATCCGCACCCACGCCGGCTCAGTGGAGCCTGCGAGAGCGACGACGACCGCGCCGGGTACGGATGCAGCTGCTATGACGACCGGCGACGCGCCGAGATTCTCCACCATGAGGGTCAGCAGCAGGATCACCCCGACACCGATCCATACGGCGGAAGGAATCTCTCCCGCCAACGTCACCGCAGACAACGTCGCCACCCCGATCAGCAGACCGCCGATCGGCAGTGGGTCGTCTCCCGTGCGTACTGCGTCGTTTCCGCGCACCCCGATGAAGGCGAGACCTCCCAGCGCCAGCCCCCACAAGAAGTAACTTGACTCGAGGATCTCGATCAGATTTGCCACAAGTGCCGAGATTGTATGGAATACCTGCCGCAACGCCGAGTCACCCGACACCCTGAATCGACAGGACCTGTGAATCCATGACCGCGAGCGCGTCGACCGATCAGTGCTGATACTCGCCTATCACCGTGTGAACCCCGAGGTTCGGGATGGCCTTTCGGTGGCGCCGTCGACGCTCCGTCATCATCTGGAGACCCTCATTGGCCGCGGATGGTCGAACGTGGTCCTCGAGGAGGAGATCGGCACCGACCCCGATGCGTTGCCCCCCAAGACATTCGCAGTCACATTCGACGACGGGTATCAGGACAACTTCTTCCATGCAGCTCCGATCCTGGACGATCTGGGGATGCGCGCCACCGTCTACCTGGTCAGCGACATGATCGATTCGGACCGGCCATTCCCCTGGTTGCGTCTGACCGCCCCGGACGATTTCGACGAGATGGATCTCCACATGAATGGCGGACAACTTCAAGCCGCGGGGGATCGGGGAGTGTTCACCTACGGGTCACACACCGCCACTCACCCGATGCTCTCCGAGCTCGACCGCGAGACGGCTTCGGAGGAGATCGCGAGGTCGAAGACCGACCTCGAACGACGTCTCGGCGTCGACATCACCACGTTCTGCTATCCGGCGGGCAACTTCAACGAGGAAACCATCGAGTTGGTTGCAGACGCGGGTTATGACGCGGCCGTGGTGACACCGAATCGTCACATTCCCGAGAGCATGCTCACGCTGCACCGGGTCGGAATCTACAGCCACATAACCCCGAGGCTGTTCGCTCTGAAGACATCCCGGCTGTTCGAAAACGCCCAGAAGAGCAGTCTGTTCTGGGACATGAGGTCCCGCATCAGCCGGCGAAGAGCGGCTTGAGCCGAGACAACGCTTCGGCGCGAGGCTCCAGGCCACGTGTCCTGGTGATGGTGAAGGGTCTGGGGCTCGGCGGTGTCGAGCGACTGTTGTCGGAGGCGATATCTCACCTCGACCGGGACCGATTCGAGTACGAGGTGTGTTACTTCACGCCCTGGAAAGACGACGTGGTGCCTGAGTTCGAAAGGGCGGGCATCCCGATCTACTGCCTGGACATAGCCAACGACGCCACACCGGGGAACATGAGGAAGGTGCGCTCGTTCCTGAAGGAGAAGAACTACAACCTGATCCACACACACTCTCCGTTCCCGTCGGCGCTGACTCGAGTTCTGGCGCCACGCAGGGAGCTCGTCGGGATCATTCACACCGAGCACAGCCTCCCCGGGTCGCGCAATTGGGTCACCCGCATCGCCAACCGAGTGACCTACCCGCTGTGCGACGTGGCGATCTCGGTCTCCAGGGTCGTCGAGAGAGAGGTACGCAAAGGCTGGATGTTCGTGCCGAAGGAATCTCGTGTCATCTACGGGGGGATCGACGAAGAGGCGCTCACAGACGTAGACCCGGCTCTGGTTCGCAACGTCCGGAGGTCGCTGGAGATACCCGAGACCCATAGTGTGGTCGGCAACGTCGCCCATCTCCGCCATCAGAAGGGCCACGATCTCTGGCTCGACGCAGCCCGTCTCGTCCTCGACGAGAGGCCGGACACCACCTTCGTCGTAGTCGGCCGCGAGAAGGAGTTCGGGTACCAACAGGGGCTCGAGGAGCGTGCCCGGTCATTGGGCATCGCGGACAGGGTGCGATTCGCCGGGTTTCAACCCGACCCGTATCCCTTTCTCGCTTCCTTCGACGTCTTCATGATGGCGTCTGAATTCGAGGGATTTCCCATCGCTCTCGTCGAGGCGATGGCAATGGGGGTAGCGGTGGTGTCCACCGAGGTCGGAGGGGTCCGCGAGGCCGTTGGTCAGGACGTGGTCGGCTTGCTTGCTCGCCCCGGCGACGCCGCCGGCCTGGCCTCCCATGTGATCGATCTGCTCGGCGATGACGCTCGGAGGTCGGAGCTGGCCGAGCGCGCCCGCGTGCGGGTGCGCTCGGAGTTCACCGTCGGCCGGATGGTGCAGCTGGTCGAGGATGTGTACGACAGCCTCCTCGCCGTATCAACGAACTGACGTCTACTCCACCGTGACCGTCTTGGCCAGATTCCTCGGCTTGTCCACGTCGAGGCCGCGTGCCGTCGCGATGTGATAGGCGAGCAACTGTAATGGGATGACCGCCGTGACGGTGCAGAGGAGATCGGGACCGGCCGGAACACGGATCACATGATGGGCGACCTCACCGATGTCATCACCCTCCTCCGCCACCAGGACGATGGTGCCGCCACGGGCCTTCATCTCCTCCATGTTGGAGAGGGTCTTCGACCTGACGTGGCTGTCGGTCGCCACCCCCACAATGACGACGCCCTTCTCGATGAGAGCGATGGGACCGTGCTTCATCTCCCCCGCGGCGTAGCCCTCGGCGCGGACGTATGCGATCTCTTTGAGCTTCAGCGCTCCCTCCATGGCCACCGGGAAGTCACCCGAGCGGCCGAGGAAGAAGTAGTCGCGCACGTCGGCCCACGACGTAGCCAGCTTCTCGATCTCCTCGGAGGTGGCGAGAACCCTCTCCACCTGATCGGGAAGCTTCTGGAGGTCGTGGACCAACAGTTCCACTTTGCCCGGGTCGAGCGTGCCCCGCACCTGGGCCAGATAGAGGCCGAGCAATTGCATCGCCACCAGCTGAGTGGTGAAAGTCTTCGTCGCCGCGACCCCGATCTCCAACCCGGCCCTCGTGTAGAGGACCGCATGTGACTCCCTGGCGAGCGCCGAGTCGAGGACGTTGCTCACCCCGATCAGGTTGGCTCCCTGGGCCTTCGCATACCGGACGGCGGCCAGAGTGTCGATCGTCTCCCCGGATTGGCTGATGCCGATGACGAGGGACCTGGCGTCCAGAACCGGGTCCCGGTAGCGGAACTCCGAGGCGATGTCGATCTCCACCGGCAGCCGGGTCCAGCGCTCGATGGCGTACTTGGCCATCATCGCGGCGTGGTAGGAGGTCCCACAGGCAACGACGAAGACCTTGTCGATCGCCCGTAGGAGGGCAGGGTCCATCTCGAGCTCGTCGAGCACCACCCGTCCGGTCTCGGAGACCCTTCCGGCGAGGGTGTCTGCGATTGCATGTGGCTGCTCGTGGATCTCCTTGAGCATGAAGGTCGGGAACCCACCCTTCTCGGCGGCCTCGAAGTCCCATTCGATCTTGCGATGCTCGGGCTCGATCTCCTCGCCCTCGAGGTCGTAGATCCTCACCGATGTCGGGTGGATCTCGACGACCCGATCATCGTCGATGATGACCATCTCCCGGGTGTGCTCGAGGAATGCCGGTATGTCGGAGGCGAGGAAGTTCTCCCCGTCACCACGGCCGACCACGAGTGGCGAGCCGCGCCGAGCACCGACGATCAGATCTGGCTCCGACTTGCGCATGACCGCCAGGGCCAAGGCGCCCTCGGCCTCGTTCATGACCTGACGAACCGCCTCGACGAGAGACACATCCGAGCGCTCCCCGATCATGTGGGCGACGACTTCGGTGTCGGTGTCACTCTGAAACGTGTGCCCCTGCTCGACCAGCTTGTGCTTGAGATCGGCCCAGTTCTCCACGATCCCGTTGTGAACGACGACGACCTCGCCGGACTGGTCTGTGTGAGGGTGGGCGTTGATCGTGTTGGGAGCACCGTGGGTGGCCCAGCGGGTGTGACCGATGCCGGACACCGCCTCCAGGTCGCCGGCCGATTCGACGAGCTCTTCCAGGTCCGCGATCCGTCCGGCCGTCTTGATCAGTTGGATCGAGTCGCCCCGGTTCAGGGCCACCCCCGCCGAGTCGTACCCCCGGTACTCGAGGTGGGCCAGACCCGGGACCAGGACATCGACGACAGGACGGGGCCCTACATAACCGACTATTCCGCACATGGCTGTTCCTTTCCGGGAGCAAGGGAGGAACGCGTACGACAGGAGAACCGGTAGCTAGCTGCCGGTACCAAATTGGGTGGGTCTCTGTTCCGGGATCACTCCCGGGTTTTGCCCCCGCCCATCACGACCATGGTTGGCCGGGAAGGCATCCGCCGAATGATTCGATGACCTTCCTCCTCGTCACCTCACCTGAGTGAGGCCAGGCGCTGGAATCGTCTGTCGTGAGCGTCGGTCCGCTACTCCCCCTTCGCAGAGGCCGCCTCTGTGACGGCCGCGAGACGGTCAGCGTACCCGCTCGCCAGCTCTTTGGAAGGGGCTTCCACCATTATGCGGATCAGGGGCTCGGTGCCGGAGGGCCTGACCAGCACACGACCTTCGGAGCCCAACTCCTCCTCGACCTCGTTGACTTCGTTCCAGAGGGCGTCCATCCCGGCGATGTCGACCGATCGGTTTACCCGGACGTTCACCAGCACCTGTGGGAACTCGGTGATCGCTTCTGCACGCAGATGACGCAACTCCTTGCCGGTGCCGGCCACCACGTTGAGGAGCTGCACGGCGGTCAGGAGGCCGTCGCCGGTCTGAGCGAGGTCGGCGAAGATGATGTGCCCGGACTGTTCCCCACCCAGGAGGGCCTTGCGCTCGATCAGCGCCTCCATCACGTAACGGTCACCGACTGGAGTCTCCACGACGTCGATCTCCGCTTCCGCCATCGACTTCCTGAACCCGAGGTTGGACATGACAGTGGCGACCACGAGATTCTTCTCCAACCGCCCCTGGCCCTTCAGATGGCGGGCGATGATCGCCATGATCACGTCGCCGTTTGCGATCTCCCCGTCCTCGTCGACTGCGATGAGCCGGTCTGCGTCACCGTCGAAGGCGAGACCGATGCGACCCCCGGCATGCTTTGCGATGAACTCGGGCACCGTGGCGCCGCAGCCGTCGTTGATATTGCGGCCGTTCGGTTCGGCGTGGAACACCCGAACGTCGGCGCTGAGACGCTCGAAGAGGTCGGGCGCCGCCTTGTAAGCAGAGCCGTTGGCGCAATCGATGGCGACACCAACTCCGTTGAGGGAGTAGCGGGAGGCACCCACCAGGTGCTGGAGGTACTCATCGTAACCCTCGAGGCTTTCACTGCGGTAGCCGATCGACGAGCCGGTGGCGATCTGCCATCCGGAGGATCGCATGCGGTCCTCGAGCTCTCTCTCCACTTCATCGGGAAGCTTCGTCCCTCGGGCGGCGAGCAGCTTTATGCCGTTGTCGTCGGCCGGGTTGTGGGATGCCGAGACGATTGCACCCATTGTCGCCGCGCTGTTGGAGGTCAGATAGGAGATCCCACCGCTGGGGAGGATCCCGACGTCGACGGTGTCGATGCCGGCGGAGTGGAGCCCCGCCTGGAGCGCCGCCGACAGCATCGAACCGGAGCGGCGGGTGTCCTGGCCTACGAGGACCGGGCCGTCGCGGAGGTGCGACCCGGCGGCCCGCCCGATCTGCATGGCCAGGTCGGGGGTGAGCTCGGAGCCGGCGGCGCCACGAACGCCGTCCGTGCCGAATATCGGCTTGCCATCGTCCAAGTGACGTCGGAGATCCATACCTGGCCTCTCCTCCGGAGGGCTAGCGCTTGGTGAACTGCGGGGCCCGACGGGCCTTGCGGAGACCGTACTTCTTGCTCTCGACGACGCGAGAGTCGCGGGTGAGCATGCCGGCCTTCTTCAGCGCAGGTCGAAGCTCGGGATCGAGCTCGACCAACCCGCGAGAGATGCCGAGTCGAAGGGCATCCGCCTGCCCGGTCGTGCCACCGCCGTCGAGCGAGGCGTCGATGTCATAGCGACCCTGGGTTTGGGTGAGGCTCAGGGGCTCCATCACCCGCATCCGCGTCGCCATCGACGGGAAATAGGCCTCGAGCGGTTTCCCGTTGAGGGTCACCTGCCCCGAGCCGTCGTGGAATCGAACCCGGGCGACTGACTCTTTGCGGCGTCCCGTCGTCTGGACAAGTGGCTTCGACATCAGACTTCGACCTTTCGGATGTTGAGTTGGAGCGGCTCCGGTCCTTGGGCAGCGTGTGGATGGTCGGGACCGGCATATACCTTGAGCTTGCGGGCCATCTGACGACCCAGCTTGTTCTTGGGGAGCATCCCTCGAACGGCTCGCTCCACGACGGCCTCAGGTCGACGCTGGATGAGTGACTCGAAGGTCTCTGCCTTGATGCCGCCCGGGTAGCCCGAGTGGCGGTAGTAGATCTTGGACTGGCTCTTGTCAGATGTCACCGCCACCTTTTCGGCGTTGACCACCACGACGAAGTCGCCGGTGTCCATGTGGGGCGCGTAAGTGGGTTTGTGCTTGCCCCGGAGCACTTGGGCGACCTCGGAGGCCAGCCGGCCGAGGGGGAGGTCGGCGGCATCGACGAGATGCCAAGAGCGCTCGATGTCGCCCGGCTTGGGCGAATATGTCTTGTTGTTGGTCATTTGGAGGTCCTCGCACGCTGAAAGCACGGGGAGCGTTTGGGGAAACGGCTTCTGAGGAGAAGCATCGGGCATGGTATTCGACAACCCGCGCTTAGGCCAATCGGTTGTCGCGTGTCAGACGCCTGCCGTGATCACTGACGCTCAGCCTGTGGAAGCGGGTAGCCCACCTCCCAGAGGATGAGCCCGTGGGGTGGGGCCACGGTCGCCACCGCGGCGCGGTCGCGGGCCGCGATCACCTCATGGGCCAAGCTGCCGTCGGAGAATCCACGCCCCACGTCGTAGAGATAGCCCACGATCGAGCGGACCATCTGATGACAGAAGGCGTTCGCCTGGACCCAGATGTCGACGATCCCATCGGTCTCGACCAGTGACACCTCCGTGACGACCCTCACGTTGCTCTTCCCATCGATGGAACGACAGAACGAGCTGAAGTCGTGCTCCCCGACGAAGGCCGCTGCCGCAGCCCTCATGGCCTCCACATCGAGGTCGCGGCCGGCATGCCACACGGTCTGTCTCGTCAGCGGGTCAGGTGACGGGCGGGTGTCGATCCGATAGCGATAGCGGCGCCACATCGCCGAGAACCGGGCACTGAACCCGTCTTTCACCCTCATTGCATCGAGAACCGAGACTTCCGGTCCGATGATCCCGTTGATCGCCCGCGGCAGACGCACCAGGTCGATCTCGCCTTCGTGCTCGAAGGAGACCACCTGGCCCCGGGCGTGGACACCGGCGTCGGTGCGTCCGGCGACCGACGTTGCGATCGGGGTCTTCAGATAGGTGGTGAGGGCCGACTCGAGCTCGCCCTGCACCGTCCGCATCCCCTGTTGCCGGGCGTAGCCCTTGAACCCGGAGCCGTCATATGCGATGTCGAGCCGGTAGACGGCCACGAGTCAGATCAGCGCCCCGCTGAGGAGGGCGAACGGTGCGCCGAGCAGCAGACGCAGGATGAACGCAGCCGCGAAGCCGATCAGCACCGAAGCGCTCGCCTGCTTGTACGGGAGATCACTCCCCTCCTTCGTGGCTACGACCAGGATCACCAGGTACCAGACCAGACCGACCCAGGAGAGCGGCGAGCCGAAGATCTCCAGCAACAACGGGAGCACGGCGAGACCCTGCATCGCCAGCAGAGTCTGAGGTCGCCCAGAACCCTTGAAGAGACGGCTTGCGGCGAACCAGGTGGCGAAACCGAGGATGAGCCAGGAGACCACCGAGTAGAGCACCAGCTCGAGGAGATTCGTGAGCTCGAAGCCGGCGAATACCCCCGTGATCAGGAAACCGACATAGGTCGCCGCGCCGACCAGGCCCACGATGATGGCGCTGTCGGCCATGGCGTCGTTGTCGAAGAAGGCCTCGGTGTAGACCTTCCTGTCGAAGATGGCGGCACGACCCGCCCTGGTGAACATCTTCACAACCGGGCAGGGTAACGGCCGTCGTCCGGAGGCGATATGTTGACGACGATGTCACCTCCCGTAGGTCGCCCGGACACCCGGTACGTCGAGACCAGTCACGGATACATCGGCTATCAGGTCTTCGGAGCCGAGAGCCCCGACATCGTCTTCGTCACAGGCTGGGTGACCAACATCGACATGTACTGGGACGAGCTCTCTGCGATTCGCTACCTCGACCGACTCGGCGAGATGGGTCGCGTGTTCTTGATCGACAAACGAGGCTCCGGAGTCTCCGACGGATCCACTCGTGGCTACATAGATCCCGTCGAAGACACCCTCGACGATGTGCGAACCGTCCTCGACGCCAACGACTCCCGGGATGCGGTGCTCATTGGAGACACCGAAGGGGGGATGCTCGCCTGTGTGCTGGCAGCGACCTATCCGGAGCGATTCCCCACACTGATCCTGATCAACTCCTATGCCCGCATGGCGCGAGACGACGACTATCCCATCGGCGCCCCGCCTCACGTCATCGAGGCCTTCACGGAAGGGTGGAAGTCGAACTTCGGGTCCACTGCCGACATCCTCGACCTCACTGCTCCCACGGCCGCAGCCGACCCTCGTTTCCGAGCGTGGTGGCCGTGGTTCCAGAG
>Ga0299913_10004748_pt1 | contig 11465 bp, 6 predicted proteins | sample RVTome_9_FD_201360 | JGI IMG/M metagenome (GOLD analysis project Ga0299913, IMG submission 201360) | Soil microbial communities from uranium-contaminated site in the Upper Colorado River Basin, Wyoming, United States - RVT155D38 (version 2) ... | reverse complement strand
GCGAGCACCTCCTCGATCGACAGCTTCTCGCGCTTGGCGAACCAGCCGATCTCGATCGCCGTGAACGCCTTGAGGTGGACCGCCGGGAAGCGCTCCCGGAGGCCGCGGAGCATCTCCTCGTACCAGCTCATCGGCCACTCCGGGTGGAGCCCGCCGACGATGTGGAACTCGGTGACCTCGTTCCCCCCCTGCTCGGCCGCCCGCCGGTAGACCTCGTCGTGCGTCATCTCCCAGGCGTGCGGCTCGTCCTTCAAGGCCGCGAAGCTGCAGAACTTGCAGTTGTAGGTGTAGACGCAGACGTTCGTCGGGTTGATGTGCCGGTTGAGGTTGTAGTACGCAACGTCCCCGTGCCGCCGCCGGCGCACCGCGTCGGCCAGCCGCCCGAGGTGGAGCAGGTGCGGCGTCGTCTGGCAGAGGGTCGCGTCGTCCGCGTCGAGCCGCTCGCCGTCGCGCACCCTCGCCGCGATCCCGCGCAGCGGCTCGGGGAAGCGGGCCGGGTCGATCTCGGGGATCGGCGGCGTGCGGTCGTACGGGCTCGGGGCGGCGGTGGGCATCGTGGGTCCGGGGAGGTACTGGACGCGGTTCGGGAAGGCTGCGGGGGAGGGTCGGGACCGGCCGCAGCGGAGCGGCAGTATAGCAACGGCCCGGCCGGGCTGGCGGGCGGTCCGGAGGCGATCGTTCCGCCGCCGGCCCCGAAGCGCCGACTCTGGCCGGCACCGCCCCGCGGCCGGCACTGGAGTGCCGGAGCCTCCCGCAGCAGGTCGAACGGCGAGGCCATCTCGGGCCCCAAGGCGCGCCGGCGCCAGTCGGGGGCGGCGAGGCGGTCGACCAGGAGGAAGAGGGCCAGCCCCTGCTCCTGCGACCAGTCGTTCTCGCGCCCGCGGAGGAACTCGAGGATCTCGCGATCCCCGCGCGGCTCGTCCGGCTGGAGACGGGTGAACTGGAACCGCGCCCACTCGGCGAGCCCCTCCATCGTCAGGAACAGCTCCTCGAGGTCGGCGTAGACCGCCTCGTCCCCGGCGAAGAACGAGGCGCGCCGCCGGTCGGCCGTCGCAAGAGCCCGGGCGGCCAGCTCGGCGGCCTCCTCGTCGCCGGTCGCGAAGACCGCTCGCCACAGCAGATCGACCTCGGCGGCGAAGGCGTCGGCATATCCGGGGCGCACGGCGAACCGCTGCTGGACGACGTCGTCGTCGAAGCGGGCGGGCAGCTCCCACCGTTGCCCGAGTGCGTCCACCCGGCGCCGCAGCTCCGAGAGCTGCCGCGTGTGGAGCATCTCGTGGATGGCCACGCCGAGGATGCGCTCGACCACGTGCGGGTCGTCCCGTCCGACGTGCTCGCGCCAGATCTCGGGGAGGGCCAGTACGAAGAACGAGCTGCCGCCGTCGCCGGGCGGCGGGTAGGCGACGGCGATCGGGCGCGGCGGGAGGCTCTTCCCGCCGGGCAGGGCGATCTCGCCGCCGTGGAGCCGGGCGTGGATCGTCACCGGCTCGCCGAGGAGGCGGAGGGCCGGGCGCAGCGCAGCGGCCGCGGCGGGAGGGGCGGGCGCGGCGAGCTGGTAGGCGCATTCGCCGTCGAAAAGGATCATGTGCGGCAAGGGCCGCGGGTCGGCGTCGAGCAGCCGGTTGACGACCACCCACCCGTCGAGCGAGCCTTGGAGCCAGGCGAGGTCGTCCTCGGCGAGCCCGCAGGCCTCGACCTCCGCGCCTCGCACCTCGGGTGCGCCGGGGGCCCGGAGATCGACGGCGCCGGCGCACGCGGCCCCAGCGAGGAGGAGCTGCGCCAGCGTGGCCGGGACGCCGCGCACCTCTGCGGAAGCGGCTCTCACACCGCCAGCAGGTCCACCGCCGTCGCCGCGAAGAGCCAGAGCGAGAGCGCGCCGTTCGCCTGGAAGAAGGCCGCGTCGAGCCGGGAGAGGTCGTTCGGGCGGACGATCGAGTGCTGCCAGGCGACGAGCGCCGCGCAGCCGGCCCAGCCGAGCCAGTAGACGGCGCCGAGAGCCGGGGCGCCGGGGGCGTCCGCCGCGTAGAGCGCCGGGACCGCGGCGAGGAGCGCCAGGGTGCCGAGGTGGAGCGCGCCGGAGACGACGAGCGCGCCGGCCGTGCCGAACCGCGCCGGGACCGAGTGGAGGCCGGTGCGGCGGTCGAAGTCGACGTCCTGCAGGGCGTAGAGGACGTCGAACCCCGCCACCCAGAGGGCGACCGCGCCGGCGAGCGCGAAGGGTGTCGGCGCGACGTCGCCCCGCACCGCGATCCAGGCGCCGAGCGGCGCGCCGGAGAGCGCGATCCCGAGGAACAGGTGCGAGGCCCAGGTGAACCGCTTGGTCCACGAGTAGCCGAGGACGACCGCCAGGGCGAGCGGCGAGAGCGCCAGCGCCAGCGGGTTGAGCCGCCAGGCGGCGACGACGAGGAGCGCCGCGTTCACCGCCACGAAGCCGGCGACCCAGCCCGGCGACACCTCCCCGGCCGGGATCGCCCGCGTCGCCGTCCGCGGGTTCGCCGCGTCGAACCGCCGGTCGGCCAGCCGGTTGAAGCCCATCGCCGCGCTCCGCGCCCCGACCATCGCGACGACGATCCACCCCACCGTCCGCCAGCTCGGCCACCCCCCGGCCGCCAGCACCATCCCGAGGAACGCGAACGGCAGCGCGAAGAGCGTGTGCTCGAACTTGATCATCTCGAGCACCACGCGCAGGGTGGCGAGCGGCGAGCGGCGGGCGGGGGCGGCGGAACGATCCACGGGCGAAGGCTATCCGACCGAGGGGCCGGCGGGCTGCCAGCCGTCCGGCTTCTCGCGCCTCGTCGCCCTGTGCATGGGCCTCGCGATGCGCCGCGACAACCGCAGGGACCTCGCCCGGCTGAAGCGGGTGCTCCAGGAGGCTCGGTGAGGCCGCTATGATGGCTCGCATGCCCCGCACGACGCTGTGGATCTCCGTAGCCCTCCTCGTCGCGTCGACCGCCTGCGACGCGACACGGGCGCCCGACGGCGGTGAGCCCACCGTCGCCGTGGCCTCCGACGAGCCGTCCACCACGGCCGACGACGCCCCCGCCGTCTGCGGGCCGCAGTCGCCGCGCGACCTCGCCGTGGCCGGCGGCACCAACCGTCTGCCGGTCCCGGGCGACGGGACGAGGCCGCCGCGTCTGTGCAACGTGCACTTCCACCGGCCGGCCGAGCACGCGGGGATCGGCGAGTGCCCGGCGGTCGCCTCCGAGGCGGGCGGCGACCCCACGGCGGGCGTCTGCGGCTCCGGCGAGCACCGGCCGGTGCGGGTGGGCGAGGAGATCGAGGCGCACTGGGTGTACACGAGCTGCCCGGAGCCGCCGGAGCCGCAGCCCGGCCTCGACAACTGCGTGTGCGGCAGCCAGGAGGGGCCGGACCCGATGGTCTTGATGGTGCTCGGCCGGAAGTACGTGGTCGCCCCGGACGGCGCGAGCGGCGCCGCCGACCGCCTCGCCGAGCCCGCCGGGGACCTCGCCCGCTACGGCGGGTCGACCACCGGACCGAGCTACTCCGGCGGCGGCCCGGACGACCCGCGCCCGTGCTCTGCGGCCCGGGTGCAGTGGGCGATGGACCGCCGCTGCCACGCCCTCCAGGTCTCCGCCCTGGGCGAGTGGTGCCGCTCCAACCCGTGGAACGAGGACCACGCCCACGGCATCCGCGGTGTCATCGAGCGGGAGGACTGGCTGTCGCCCTACACGCCGCGCGAATGAGTCCCCCGGGCGCCCCTCCCCTCCCCTCCCAGCGCCACCTCTTCGACCTCCCGGACGAGGTCGCCTACCTCGACTGCGCGTACATGTCGCCGCAGCTCCGCTCGGTGACCGAGGCGGGCCTCGCGGCGGTGCGTCGGAAGGCCGAGCCGTGGCGGACGGAGTGGTTCACCGACGCGGAAGGCGCGCGGGCCACCGCGGCGCGGCTGATGGGGGCGGAGGCGGACGAGGTGGCGCTGGTGCCGGCGGCGAGCTACGGGATCGCGGTCGCGGCGGCGAACCTGCCGGTCGGCCGCGGGCAGAACGTCGTGGTGCTCGACGAGCAGTTCCCGTCGAACGTGTACGCGTGGCGCGACCGGGCGCGGGAGGCGGGGGCGGAGCTGCGGACGGTGCGGAAGGGGCCGGACGAAGCGTGGACGGAGCCGGTGCTCGCGGCGATCGACGAGGGCACAGCGGTGGTCGCGGTGCCGAACTGTCACTGGACGGACGGGGCGCTCGTCGACCTCGTCGCGGTCGGCGAGCGGGCGCGGGCGGTGGGCGCCGGGCTGGTGGTCGACGCGAGCCAGTCCTTCGGCGCCTACCCGATCGACGTGGGCTCCGTGCGGCCCGACTTCCTGGTCTCGGTCGGCTACAAGTGGCAGCTCGGGCCGTACGGGCTCGGCTACCTCTACGCCGGCTCGCGGTGGCGGCGGGAGGGACGGCCGATCGAGCGCTCGTGGCTCGCCCGCGCCGGGGCCGAGGACTTCTCGAAGCTCGTCGGCTACGTCGACGAGTACCGGCCGGGGGCGCGGCGATTCGACATGGGCGAGTACCCGCAGTTCGTGCTCGCGCCGATGGCACGGGCCGGGCTGGAGCAGATCCTCGCGTGGGGCGTGGACCGCGTCCAGGCGACGGTCCGCCGGCTGACCGACCGCGTCGCCCAGGGGGCGCGAGAGCTCGGCTGCGCGGTCCTGGCCGACGACCGGCGGGTCGGGCACCTCGTCGGTCTCCGCTTCCCGCGCGGCCTGCCGCCCCGGCTGCGCGAGCGGCTGGCCGAGGAGCGGGTCCACGTCAGCCTGCGCGGCGACTCGATCCGGGTCGCGCCGCACGTCTACGACGGCGAGGAGGACGTCGACCGTCTGCTGGCGGTGCTGCGGGGCGTCACCTGACCCGCCCGCCGTCAGCCCTTCGCCGCCCCGCCCCGTAGAATCGGCCGAACGCGCCCGCCCACGCCCGACCCCGAACCGACGCGCCGATGCCGACCGTCAACGACGTCCACTCCCGCCTGAACGCCACCGAGGTGGCCGAGGTCGCGACGCCGCGCGACGTCGACGAGCTCCGGGCCGCGGTGTGCTCCGCCGCGGACCGCCGCCTGCCGGTGTCCGTCGCCGGCGGGCGGCACGCGATGGGCGGGCAGCAGTTCTGCGCCGGCGGGCTGCTGATCGACACGACCGGGCTCCGGCGTCCCCTCTCCCTCGACGCCGAGCGGGGCCTGCTCGAGATGGAGGCGGGCGCGACGTGGCCGGAGGTGATCCGGGCGAGCCACGCGCTCCAAGACGGCGAGCCCCGCTGGGGGATCCGCCAGAAGCAGACCGGCGCCGACGAGCTGACCCTCGGCGGGTCGGTGTCGGCGAACGTGCACGGGCGCGGGATGCTGATGGCGCCGCTGGTCGAAGACGTCGAGGCGCTGACGGTGGTCACCGCGGACGGCGAGCTGGTGCAAGCCAGCCGCGAGGAGAACGCCGAGCTCTTCTCGCTGGTCGTCGGCGGGTACGGCCTCTTCGGGGCGATCGCGACGGTGACGCTGCGGCTCGGGCCGCGGGCGCGGATGCGCCGGCTGGTCAACGTGCTCGACGTCGACGACGCGGTGCCGGCCTTCTACCGGCGGGTCGCCGAGGGGTGCGTGTACGGCGACTTCCAGTACGCGATCGAGCCGTCGGACGCGGAGTTCCTGCGCCGCGGGGTGCTCGCCTGCTACGCCGACACCGGGCCGGGGGTGGAGGTCACCGACGGCTCGGCGGACCTGACGACCGACCAGTGGCTGGCGCTGCTGCGGCTGGCGCTCACCGACAAGCGCCAGGCGCTCCAGCTCTACAGCCAACACTACCTGTCGACCCACGGCAACGTCTACTGGTCGGACACGATGCAGCTCTCGACCTACCTGCCGTCCTACGTCGAGGTCCTGGCGCGCGCCGAGGAGGGGGCGGCCGGGCCGGCCGAGTCGCTGGTCATCGGCGAGCTCTACGCCCCGCCCGACCGCCTCCTCGAGCTCCTCGACCGCTCGCGCCGCATCCTGCGCGAGACCGGCGCCGAGGACATCTACGGGACGATCCGCGCGATCCGCCGCGACGCGACGAGCTTTCTGTCCTGGGCGCACGAGGACTTCGCCTGCGTCATCTTCAACCTGAGGACGCGACACACCCCGGAGCGGATCGCCCACACCTCGGAGGTCTTCCGGCACCTCTACGACGCCGCCCTCGAGCTCGGCGGCTCGTTCTTCCTCACCTACTCGCGCGCCGCGACCCGCGACCAGGTCGAGCGCGCCTACCCCCGCTTCGCCGAGTTCCTGGCGGCGAAGCGCCGGTACGACCCAGACCTCCGCTTCCAGAGCGAGTGGTGGCGCCACTACGCGCCGATGTTCGAGTAGGCCGAATGCCCCCGGCTCGCGACGGAGGGCGGTGTGGCCGGCTGCGAGCGACCGATTGCCGGTGAGCGAGCCCATCTGGCGACTCGCGCTCGCCGCGCCGCCCCACGTCGCGCGGCCCGGCGAGCCCGAGCTCTATGCGACGGCGATGGCGATCCTCCTCGCGCTCTTCGTGCTGCGGGTCGCGGGCCAGGTCGTCGTCGTCCTCGCCCACCCGCGGTGGCTGCCGCCGATGCGCGAGTGGTACTCGGGCCTCCTGCCCTACCGGTTCCTGCTGCCCGCTCAGATCGTCCTCGTCGCGGCGATGACGAAGACGACTCTCGACGTCGCGGCCGGCGGCGCCGACTGGGCCGACCCGCGGCCCGGCCTCGGCACCGTCTTGGTGTGGCTCAGCTTCGTCTACGCGGCGGGGATGATCGTCCGACTCGCCGCCTGGCTCCGCCGGCCGCCCGACCGCCGGCGGGCGTGGATCCCCATCCCCTTCCACCTGGTGCTCGCCGCGTTCCTCTTCATCTTCGGGAGCTGGCACCTGGCGGGCTGAGCAACGGAAAGGGGCCCGTTGGCCTCATTTCACGAGCCATGCAGTCGGCGTCGGCAAGCAATCCGGAAACTGCAGAGTCCGTGGTACCCTAGAGCCTATGGCTGACCTCTTAGATTGGCATGTTCGACGCTTGCATCACTCAATAACCGCATCTTACCAGCTCAGAAGATCTCAGCGTTTGGAACCGAGATCACAGTCCTCATGACCTCGAAAAGCCGGTATCGCTGCCCCGATCACTGGAGTGACCGTGCGTGGTTGCTCGACCGTATGGCAATGCTTCAGGTGTTCCAAAGCACGAGTGATCGGCTTGTATTTGACCTAAGCGGGTGCGCCTGGGTGGACCTTCATCCGTTGGCAGATTTTCTGCTTCAGTGCGCGTTAGCGAGGCGGCGGGGAGTTGTCCTTGATTTCGCTTTCTCCCCCGAAGCCTTCGGGAAGGATCGCAGGGTACTCAGGTTTCTGGTAGACGCAGGCTTCTTTCAAGCGCTAGCCGCTGTCAGTAGTGATGGCAGAATGACCCTCCGTCTAGGGCAAGAAACCTACCCTATTTCCGAACTCTCAGATCGTGAGGCCATCGAACTTCCGGGGCCGGCGCTAGATTGGAGACCATTAATAAAATTGAGAGTACTAGACGCCGGTACCCTAGAGAGCCGGCGAGACGTGTTCAACCTTTGCTACCAGCTTCGCAGATCTGCTCTTGCAGGGAGGAAGGCTCCAGCAATGCGAATGCCGGTCCCTTTGATCCAGCAGAGCAAGCTGCTTTTCCACTCTATTCTCCCTGAACTTATAGACAATATCAGAATCCACAAGCATTCGTCGGCCAGTGCTCTTTTTACCATATTTGTCCGATTCCGCCGCCGGATGGGGCCAGGGCCAGGAAGGGCATTGGCTGAATCGGGCCCAGCAATAACGAGACTAAAGGCATCTACCCATCATTTTTGGCAGAGCGACATCGTTGAAGCGGTGCTTTCCGACGACGGTGAGACGATCCAACAGACCTGGCTTGAGGCATGGCGTAAACGGCCAGAGAATCGTAAGAAGAGGGTTCCGCGTGTAGTATTTCACGAGGGGCGCGAGGTAAGGGTCGATGGCCCAAACGGTGACCTCATCCTTCTTGAAAGCGTTTTCAAACAGAACCTCTCGTCGCTCGCTCCCGACCGACGCTTAAGCGAGGGACTTCCAGAGTTGACCGGCCTGCATGCAGTGAGAAATGCTTTGCGGGGAAGTAATTACGCAATAGGGGTCCGGAGCGGCAAGAACTATGTCGGCATTATTGGACGTTCTGAGGAGGATTCCCAGATCATAAACGAAGGGCGGTTCGAACCAGAGCCAGGGGTCCACTTCTACCTCAGGATGGCAACTCTTGAAAGCGGAGAGCCGAAGGGTTGGATTGACGGTGTGCCGCGAGAGGGACTTGAGAAGGCGACCTCCTGGTGGACGTACGACTACCCGCCTCGCTTCAATCGTGCACACCTAATTGAGACTTATGAGCTTCCTGAGAGCATGAAGGAGGGGGATGTAGTTATTTGCCGCACCCATCAAGTTACCCCCAAGACTGAGCTCTTTGACTTTCTGAAGAAGGCGTTTCAGAGGCAGATACGGCTAATCTTCATGGAAATTCCCACTCCTATCGCACTCTGGCTTTCTGAGCTCCTTACGCTTTTCAGCAGACGAGATTTGCCCGACCTACGATGTGCCATCGTGACGAATACCTACCATCTTCGACTCCATGGTGCATTCGAGCGAGGAGCGGATCTAGCCTTTGCACGTGGTACAGAAGCAAATTCTTCTCCATATTGGCACTCGCGTACCTCGCCGGTGCGAAATCTCCCTGAGGCTGTGCGTCGCACCCGACAGTTGGACTCCCAAAGATTCTGGGACCTCGTGGACTCGCTGGATGGAGTATTTGTCCGCGAACCTGTTCAATGGTCAAAGGACCTAATCTTGCGGGGAGGATTCCTGTCTGTGCCGGCAGCCCTTGCCGATCGGCAGGTCTTTAAGCTTCTCCGTAGACGTTCTGTTTCGTTGGTGCGGGGTTTCCGGCTGCGATCTCTAGTTCCCGCGGCGGATCAATTGAGATTCATCGCCTCTGAGATCAGCTATACAGCCGATGTAGCGGTCAGTACTAGAGCCAGCGACAGCATTCAGGGCCGCATCGGGGTCCTTGAAGGTGTGCGAGTAACAGGTTCCACCGCGGATAGGGTAATTCGCGGTTCGCTTGCGGGTACTCCAAGTGTAATAGTGCCTCTGTTCGTTTACCCGCGCACACTTGTGGACGGTTTGTCCCAAACAGATGTCACGCCGCGTGCCTGTGACTGGTATAATTTCACGAGGCCTGAGAGGTTTGGTCTTGATGCTTCCGAGCCCACTCTCCAGCGACTGGGAGAGACTGGAATGATTAGAAGCACAAGTCGAGATAGCAAGCAGGAGTCCACGGAGGAGCTTCGCAGCTGGGAGATTTGGGATAGACTAGATTTGATGGAGCTCGGACATTTCAGTTACGGTCGGCATCACTATTTGGTATGGCTCGATTTGCTTCGCTTTCTGGCAGAGCAAACGGGTGAAGCGCAGACCTTGCTCGGTGATCTTCGTCAGGCGATAGAGAGGTGGGCCCCTAATTGGATATTCTATTTTCAGCACGAGGTGGCAGATGCGTTTCTGGGGTTTTTGCGAGAAGGAGATCTGGTAAAGGTTGGTATCTACCCGATTGGCGATCTCGAGATGTTTCGCGCAGTTTTTTCGCGCCACTTGTCGATATTGAGCGGTAACGCGTCCCGGCCCTCACTTGAAACCGCCCTCATACTCGACGACGCCGTCGTTTCTGGTCGACATGTTCGCCGAGCTCGAGCTTTGCTTCACGAATTAGGATTCGAGGTGGTGCATTCACTCACGCTCTTAGAACGCAATGATGCGGCGCGGGTACTCGCAGGGTCAATGCGAGATGGAGATGAACATCGCTCATGCTGGAGTCTGTTTGTTCGTCCGGTAGGCAACCGCGAGTTTTGCCCCATATGCTCAGCCACCAAGATAGTGCGGCGAGTTTTCGCCGAGCGAGAAGCGGACGAAGTTGGCGAGCTTTTGGGCGCCTTACTCGGGCGCTGGAGCCGCCGAGACCATCTAGCGCGATTTGAAAGCGTGATAAGTAGCCACCTGCGAGTCCATATAGAACTGCAGGGCGTAAGGCTCAGCAGCGTTGCTAACTCGACGGCACGCGCTCTTCATCTCGTGGGGACCAGCCGTGAGTCACTGAGGGCATTCCTGTCCGATAGCTCGCCCGCACAGAAGATCGAACTAGAGATTCTCTGTGGTATCGCTTTGCATTACTGGTACTATCTTGAGGAGGTCGAAAAGTCGATTGTCCTCAGTCGATTGTTGAACACCCTGTGGAAGGAGGACTCGCGAAAGGCGAGAGAGCTGGCAGTCATCGTTCTGACGGCGCTTGCGGAGATTGCAGGTGAATATGTTTTAGAGTTGTTCGGAGAGGAGTGCCGGTTGAGGGGGCTCCCGAACCTCGATGTAGCAATATTGGGGCGGCTCTTGCTGGAGTCAACAGGCGCCTCCAAAGGTCGTCTCTCCGCAAAAATGAAAAGGTGGCTTCCTCCCGCTGGTAGCAATCTGTCCGAAGAGCAACGAAGTAAAACCGCGTCATTGGTGAAAGTGGTTGGATCGACCGAGGATCCTGGCGGCGAAACGCTATTGGCGCTTGAGATACTTGGGTTGCCAGGAATTGGTCGCGGTCATACCCACTTTTCACGGGTGCTTGAGAGGTGCGCGACGGACCCGGCTGGATTTGTTTCAGGAGAGGACGACGTGCGAAATATTCTCGCATTTCTCGACTTGATTGCAAATGCTGCTAGCGCCAATAAGGACCGTTTGGATGAGGAATGGCGGTCTGCGGAGAATATCTTTGGACCGATCGAAAGCATGCGCCAAGGCTTCGCCGAAGCCTTGAGGAATCGACGGGCAGAGGGGAAGTATCGCGAGCTAGGGAGCTCCGCGCAACGTCTTCGTCGCTATCTTTACCTCGACCCACCCGGCGATGCCCGCAATTTCCGCGAAATTCTTGCAAGTGAACTCATACAATATCCACCATATTTGGTGCGTCGTGTGGTGAGGGATCTCGTAAGTGATAAAATCGAAGATATCTCCGCGAGTGATTTTAGCCTATCGGTTGAGCTGACTGAGAGCGAGAAGCTTTTGCTCGATCCGAGTACGCGGCCCGATCTCCGGCGCGATCAGGAGAGAAGGTTGTTGAGTAGAGACGTAGCTATTGGGAAGCGACTAGTCCTTGAGAAAATTTTTCGCGACCTTCTTCTCGATGTCAAGCATCTTCGGGATGGGAAGCGAAAAGCGACCAAAGGGCCGTTGATCGAAGTTGATTTCTCTGTTGACCGTCGCGAGGATCGTTGGGTGTATGTGGTCAAGTTTCGTAACTTCGCAGACGTTCCAAGCTATCAAGCTGCGCGCCAAGGTAGAACGTGGTCGATCGTTCAGGACGCAACTAGAAGCGGCGGTGGGAACGCGCGAATTCAACATAGCCAGGGTGTCATTAGCAGAGAGCTTGAGTTTCCTTCATTTCCGGGACATCTCGACCAGGACC
>Ga0299913_10004747_pt1 | contig 11466 bp, 11 predicted proteins | sample RVTome_9_FD_201360 | JGI IMG/M metagenome (GOLD analysis project Ga0299913, IMG submission 201360) | Soil microbial communities from uranium-contaminated site in the Upper Colorado River Basin, Wyoming, United States - RVT155D38 (version 2) ... | reverse complement strand
GTCGGCGGCGCTGATGCCGGCCGCCACGAGCGCGTCGAGGACGCCGTCGACCCGAGCCGGCGTGGCCATGCCCGTGGTGTCGCCGAACGACACGCGATCGGCGCCGGCGGCGACGAGCCGCGTCGCTACCGCCGCGACGCGCTCGGGGGCGACGTCGCCCTCGTAGGGGCACCCGAACGAGGTGGACACGATCGCCTCGACCGGGCGGTGGGCGTCGTGAGCGAGGGACGCCAGCTCGGCGAAGCCGGCGATGGAGTCGTCGACCGCGCGTCGGATGTTCTTCTGGTTGTGCGACTCACTCGCGCTCACGACGGCCTGGAGCTCGTCGGCGTCGGCGGCCAGCGCCCGCTCGGCGCCCCGCACGTTGGGCACCAGCGCCGAGTACACGACGCCGGGCGCACGCAGAATGCGGGCCATGACCTCCTCGGCGCCGGCCATGGCCGGGATGGCATCCGGGTGCACGAAGGAGGCCGCCTCGATCCGCGCCAACCCGGTCGCGCTCAGCGCGTCGACGAGACGGACCCGATCCTCGACCGGAATGGGCGCCTCGTTCTGGAGGCCGTCGCGGGGACCGACCTCGCGCAGCTCGACCGCGGTAGGCAATGCACGTGGCACGTGATGCAGGTTACCGACCCTTGATCCGGACCCGGATCTTGACCGGCGTCGGCCCGAGGTCGAGCGACTCGCGAATGCGGCGCTCGAGATAGCGCAGGTACGTCGCCGGCAGCTCGTGGGAGACGAAGAACGTGAACGTCGGGGGCCGGGACGCGCCCTGGGTCGCGTAGAGCACCCGCGGCCGTTTGCCCCGCACGAGCGGGGGCGGCTGCCGGAGCTGGGCATCCTGGAGGATCTTGTTGAGGCGCGCCGTGGGGATGCGCTGCTCGTAGGCCGCTCGCGCCTGGCGGAGCGCGGGGAGAAGCTTGTACGTGTTCTTCCCCGTGAGCGCCGACACCGTCAGCACCGGGGCGTACGAGAGGAACCCGAGCTTGTCGGCGATCTGCGCCTTGACCCGGGCCCGCTGCTCGGTGTCGGGAAGGTCCCACTTGTTGAGGACGACGACGACGGCAGTGCCGGCGGCGTCGACCCGCTCGGCCAGCCGTTGGTCCTGGGCCGTCACTCCCTCGGAGCCGTCGATCATGAGCAGCGCGGCGTCGGCTGTGTCGACGGCCTGCAATGCCCGCACCAGGCCGTAGTACTCGGTCGACTCGTCGACCCGGCTCCGCCGCCGCATGCCGGCGGTGTCGATGAACCGCAACGGCCCGTCGTCGGTCTCGACGATGGTGTCGACACTGTCGCGCGTCGTCCCGGGGAGGTCGTGCACCACGGAGCGCTCGTCACCGACCAAGCGGTTGAACAACGTGGACTTGCCCACGTTGGGTCGACCGACCACCGCCACCGAGAACGGCCCCTCGCTGCCCTGCCCGTCGGCGCCGTCAACCGACGTGTCGGTGCCATCCTCGTCGGGAAGCGCGGCGACTACGGCGTCGAGCAGGTCACCGCTCCCCCGCCCATGGATGGCCGACACCGGCACCGGCGCGCCCAGCCCCAAGCGCGACATCTCCCACGCGTCGGACTCGCGCGACGCGTCGTCGACCTTGTTGGCGACGACGATCACGGGTCGCGCGCCGCGCTTGAGGAGCTGAGCCACCTGGGCGTCCAAGTCGGTGACGCCGACCATGGTGTCGACGACGAGCAGCACGACGTCAGCCTCCGACATGGCGCGTTCGGCCTGGGCGCTGACCTTGCGGCTCAGCTGTCCCTCGGCATCGGCGCCCCAGCCTCCGGTGTCGATCACCCGGAACCGGTGCCCGGCCCACTCGGCGACGAGCTCCTTGCGGTCGCGCGTCACGCCCGGTCGCTCTTCGACGATGGCTTCGCGCTTGCCGACGAAGCGGTTCACCAACGTCGACTTGCCGACGTTGGGTCGACCCACGATCGCGACCGTCTTCACTTCAGTGCGGCGACGAGCGAGGCGCCGTCGGTCGGGACGACTTCGACCGGGTGCGGCAGGTCGTCGAGCGCGCCCCCGTCGAGGAAGCGATCGCGCGACAGCACGACGTCGGGGAGCAGGTAGCGATGGCCGGCGGGCTCGCGTGCGAGAGCGTCGGAAACGTCGGCGGCGGTGAGCAACCCGGTGACGGCGATGTTGCCGCCGAAGAACCGGTTGGGCACCGAGACCGTGCGCACCGGCACGCCGGCGACGCCGGTGAGCGCGGGAAGGAGCCCCTCGAGCACGCGCTCGCCGTAGCCGCCGGTGAGGATCGCGATCGGGCGGTCGCGCTTCGTCGCGACCTCGGCACCGTCGTGGCGCGGCGCGCGATACCCCTCCGCCGGTGCGCCGTCGACCCAGGCGAAGAAGCCCGCCTTCGGGCCGTGCCCGTCGGTGGACTCGCCCGCCACGGCCCGCCGCACGTCGTCGGCGAACGCGCGTGCCATCCCGACCCCGTTCTCGTGCTGTGCGTAGCCCTCGTAGGCCGACGCGGGCGGGAACGGGCGCCCGGCCAGGAGGTAGTACTCGTCGGCGACGAAGGCGAGCCGGCGTCCGACTGCGCTGTGGTAGCGCTCCTGCCAACGCTCCACGGTGTCAATGACGCTCACCGCCTCCTCGGGAGTATGCGGGCGCAGCTCGGGCTCGTGCGAGTGCGCGCTCACGCCCAGGGGCACGACGCCGACCGTCGCCAGCCGCGGGAACCGGTCGAGGATGCCGAGCAACGTGTCGTCGAGGGCGGTGCCGTCGTTGATGCCAGGGCACACGACGACCTGACCGTGCACGTCGACCCCGCCGTCGAGGAGCGCCGCCAGCCACCGCAGGCTCGTGGCGCCCCGCCGGTTGCGCAGGAGGCGCGCCCGCAGGTCCGGGTCGGTGGCGTGGATGCTCACGTAGAGGGGGCCGAGACCTTCACTCAGTACGCGTTCGAGATCGGCTTCGGTGAAGCGAGTGAGCGTCGTGAAGTTCCCGTAGAGGAACGAAAGGCGGTAGTCGTCGTCCTTCACGTACAGGCTCGGCCGCATGCCCTCCGGCAGCTGGTAGATGAAGCAGAACGGGCAGTGGTTGTCGCACGTCCGCACCTGGTCGAAGACGGCGCTGTCGAGCTCGACGCCCAACGGCGTTCCGGCCGCCTTCTCGACCACGACGAGCTGCTCCAGGCCACCACGCCGCAACTCGAGCTCGACGACGGGCTCGTCGGCTTGCACTTGGTACCGGATGACGTCGCGCACAGCCTCGCCGTTGAGGGTGAGCACCTCGTCGCCCGGGAGGAGCCCGGCCGACTCGGCGGGCGAGTGGGGCGCGACCGCCACCACTCGGGCGGTCGGCATGCCTCCAGTGTATTGGTGCTGGTGTCAGGGGCCCGCACGACGGGCGGTACCGTGAGCCAGATGGGAGCGGCAGCAGCACTGAATTGCGCGCCGATACGGCGTCCGAGCGAGCGACCGCGGGCCGGCCACCCCTCTCTGGGATGGCCCGGCCCGCAGCGAGCGAGGCCATAGAGATGGCAGTCGAACGGGTTCTCCTGGCCCAACCGCGGGGCTTCTGCGCCGGCGTGGAGATGGCGATCAAAGCGCTGGCGTGGATGGTGCGCGTCTTCGAGCCGCCCGTGTACTGCTACCACGAGATCGTCCACAACCGGCTGATCGTCGACCGCTTCGAGGAGCTCGGTGTCGTCTTCGTCGAGGAGATCGACGAGGTGCCCGACGGCGCCCCGCTCATGCTCTCCGCCCACGGGTCGGCGCCCGAGGTCGTCGCCGCGGCACGCGACCGGGGCCGCTTCGTGGTGAACGCGGTGTGCCCGCTGGTGACCAAGGTGCACCACGAGGCCAAGGTACGGGCCGGCAAGGGGTTCACCGTGCTCTACGTGGGCCACGCCGGGCACGACGAGGCGGTCGGCACGCTGGCCGTGGCACCGGGCGCCATGCGCCTCATCGAGCACGAGTCCGACCTCGCCGGCGCCCTCCCGACGGTCGAGGACCCCACGAAGGTGGCGTTGCTCGCCCAGACGACGCTGTCCCTGCACGACTGGGAAGGGATCATGGAGCGCACCCGCGAGCAGTTCCCAGAGCTGTGGACGGCGACGCGCAACGATCTCTGCTTCGCCACGACGAACCGGCAGGCGGCACTGTCGGCGATCGCGGCCGAAGCCGACGCCGTCGTGGTGATCGGCAGCGCCAACTCGTCCAACACGATCGCGCTCACGCGCGTCGCCGAGTCGGCCGGCTGCGAGGTTGTCGTCCGGGTCGACGATCCCGACGAGCTCGAGCCCGACACCCTTGCCGGTGCCCGCGTGGTGGGCGTGACCGCCGGCGCCAGCGCACCCGAGGACCTGGTCCAAGCGGTGATCGAGAAGCTCGGACCCGACGCCCAGGTCGACGCGGTGCACGTCACCGACGAGGACGAGTACTTCCCGCCGCCGCGCGAGCTCCGGGAGCTGATGCCGGCACTCGACAGCCTGGCTGCGCTGATGGTCGGCGGCGACCCCGAGCGGTCCCGCCAGCACGGAGGGAGCTTCAGCGGCGACCGCGCCGCCGACGCGTCACTCGTGCTCGCCGACCTCGCTGGCTGACCGGTCCGATCGCCCGGGCAGTCCGGCGAGCGCCAGGGCCTCGTCGAAGCGCTTCTGGAGCTCGACCCGCAGTTGCTCGGTCATCTGCGCCACCTCGTTGCGGCGCACGCGACCCTCGCGTTTCGGCGGCTCGATCGGGTCGCCGACGACGATGACGACGCGATGCGGGCGCGGGATCGTCTTGCCACTGGGGAGGATCTGCTCGCTGCCCGCCACCGCCACCGGCACGACGGGGATACCGAGCCGGGCGGCGAGGAAGCAGGGACCGTCGAAGAGCGTCTCGATCACCGGACCCTCGTGGCGCGTGCCCTCTGGGTAGATGGCCACGGGTTCGCCGCCCTCGAGCGCGGTCTGCGCCGCCCGCAGCGCGGTGCGGTCGGCGGCGCCGCGTTCGACCGGGAACCCACCCAGCCGCGTGAACACCCAGGCGAGCACGCGGTTCTTGAACAGCTCCTCCTTGCCCATGAAACGGATGCGGCGCCGGGTGATGAACCCGGTGAAGAAGATGTCCATCAGCGACCGGTGTGACGGGGCCACGATGTACGCGCCGCGGCGCGGAGCCTTGTTCCGCCCGCGCACGCGTACTCGGAAGGCGACCTTGATCGGCGTCAGCACCACGGCTCGCACCACTCGGTAGAAGATTCGCTGGCCCAACGGCGGTTGCGACTTCATCCACCTACCCCGGCCACCGATCGATAGCGCTCGACGATGCCGGCAACGACGTCGTCGACGGTGCGCGCGGTGGTGTCGAGCACCCAGGCGTCGTCCGCCGGCCGTAGCGGCGACGTCGTACGGTTGGAATCGAGGGCATCGCGCCGGGCGAGGCTCTCGCGTAGGCGGGCGAGCTCGGTATCGCGGGCGGCGGCTTCCTCGTCGCGCTGGCGGCGCCGGGCCCGTTCCTCGTCGCTGGCGGTAAGGAATACCTTCACCGCCGCGTCGGGGAACACGACGGTCCCGATGTCGCGCCCCTCCACTACTCCCCCGCGCCGGCGTTCGACCCACAGTCGCTGGTGATGAACCATCACGTCGCGCACCGCCGGGTGGGCGGAAACCGCCGACACGGCCGCCGTCACCTCCGGACCCCGGATCTCGGTCGTGACGTCACGGTCGCCGAGCAGCACCCGCCCGGGGGGCTCACCGACGACGATCGTGTTCCCGCGGGCCACCGCAGCGGCCCCGTCGGCGTCGCCGGGATCGATGCCGGCTTCGAGCACGGCGAGCGTCGCCGCCCGGTACATAGCCCCGGTGTCGAGCACCTCGAGCCCGAGGGCGCCGGCGACGCCGCGCGCCACCGTCGACTTCCCCGACCCAGCGGGGCCGTCAATCGCGATCACGTCGGTTCGCCCGGTCACGTGGCGGCGCCGTTGGTGAGCACGGCGAGGTCGTCTGCGAAACGCGGGTACGACGATGCGACCGCGGCCCACCCCCGCACGGTTGACGGCCCGTCACACGCGTTGGCCGCGATGGCGACGGCCATCGCGATGCGGTGGTCGCCGTGGCTCTTGAGGTGACCCGGGCGAGGACGACCGCCTTCGATGACGAGACCGTCGGGACGCGAATGGGCCGTGATGCCCAGCTGCGAGAGCTCCTGGGCGATGGTACCGATGCGATCACTCTCCTTGACCCGCAGCTCGGCGGCGTCGCGGATCTCGGTCACCCCGGCGGCGAACGCGGCGGCGACGGCCAACGCCGGGATCTCGTCGATGAGCGCGGGTACCTCGCGTCCGGAGATCGTCGTGCCCGTGAGCGGCGCCGACGCCACGGTGAGGTCGCCGACCGGTTCCCCGAGCCGTTCATCCCGCACCCGGACTTCGACCGGTGCCCCCATCCGTCGGAGCACGTCGACGAACGCGATCCGCGTCGGGTTGAGGGCGACGCCCTCGATCACGACCTCCGATCCCGGTGTGACGGCGGCGGCGACGGCGAAGAACGCCGCCGACGAGGGGTCGCCGGGGACGTCCAGCTCGAACGCCGTCAGCTCGCCGCGCTCGACGCGGGCCGTGCGGTCGTCGACACGTTGCAGCGGCGCGCCCAGGGCGGCCAGCATCCGCTCGGTGTGGTCACGGCTCGGGGCCGGCTCCACCACTTCGGTCGTGCCGTCGGCTTGCAGCCCGGCGAGGAGGAGCGCCGACTTCACCTGACCACTGGCGACTTCGAGCTCGCAGCGGGTGCCCCGGAGGTCGCCGCCGCGGATCGACAACGGCGGGAACGCGCCACCGTCGCGGCCGTCGACGCGAGCGCCGAGGGCGCGCAGGGGCTCGACCACCCGCGCCATCGGTCGCAGGCGCAGCGACCCGTCGCCGGTGAGCACGCTCAGGAACGGTCGTCCGGCGAGCACCCCGGCGAGCACGCGCAGGCTCGTCCCCGAGTTGCCACAGTCGATGACGCCGTCGGGCTCGCGCAGCACGCCGGGTCCCGCGCTCCGCACGACGAGCTCACCCGGGGCCGGTTCCCGGACCGCGACGCCGAGTGCTTCGATCGCCTGCCGGGTACGGTCGACGTCGTCGCCATCGGCCACGCCGGTGAGGCGCGTGGTGCCGTTCGCCAGCGCGCCGAGGAGGAACGCTCGGTGCGAGATCGACTTGTCGCCGGGTACGCGGATTCGGCCGCGCAGCGGCCGGGGCCCCTCGACGGGAAGCTCCACCGGCGGGGTCATGGGAGCTGGATCCGGGACGGGTGGTAGCCGCGGTCGGCCAGCGCCGACTCGAAGCGCGCCACGTCGGGATGGTCCACGACGACGAGGACGAGCACGCCGGTGACGCCTTCGAGCGAGTGCGCGATCTCGAGGTCGGCGATGTTGATACCGAGCTCGCCCGCCAACGTGGTGACCTCGGCCAGCACGCCGGGGCGGTCGGGTACGGGCACCCGCAGCTCCACCAGGCCCTCGTCGACCGGTGTGCCGACCGGCAGGCTGCGACGGGCGGCGCGGGCGCGTTCGAGCAGGGCCAGCAGCCCGGAGCGGTCACCGTCGGCAACCAGGTCGCGCACCTGCGCCAGCGCGCTCAGGTACTCGCCCAGGGCGGCCACGATGGCGTCGCGGTTGGCGACGCAGATGTCGGGCCAGATGCCCGGATGCCCGGCGGCAATGCGGGTCATGTCCCGGAAACCGCCGGCGGCGAGGCGCAACAGCGTGGCGTGCTGCTCGCCCCCGGCCGCGGCCACGTCCATGAGCGTGGTCGCGGCCAGCTGCGGCACGTGACTGACCACGGCGACGAGCGCGTCGTGGTGCTCGGGCGCCACCGCCAGGACCTCGGCGCCGGTCTGGACGACCAACGACCGCAGCGCCGTGAACGCCTCGGGCGCGGTGTGCTCGGTGGGCGTGAGCACCCACGTCGCGCCCACGAAGAGATCGGCGTCGGCGCCGTCGAGACCGTCCTGCTCCGATCCGGCCATCGGGTGGCCGCCGACGAAGCGATCGGCGCGCTCGGGCCGCGCCGCTTCGACCGCCGCGATCACCGGCGCCTTCACCGACCCGACGTCGGTCACGACACCGACCCCGGCGTCGAGCGCTTCGATGACCGTCTCGGGAACCGCGGCAACGGGCACGGCGACTACCACGACGTCGGCGCCGGCAACCGCCTCGGTCAGCGTCGACGCGACTTCGTCGACGGCGCCGAGTTCCTTCGCGTGGGCGGCGCGCGCAGGATCGCGGTCGAAACCGCGGACGTCGTGGCCCGCCTTGCGCAGAGCGAGGCCCACGGATCCGCCGACGAGACCGGTGCCGATCACCGAGACACGCGCCATCCGTCCTCCGGCCCGTCCTACTCGGGAAGGTCGTCGCGCAGGGAGCGGGCGCCTTCGAGGTAGACGTGGTGAAGACGGTCGCGCGGGGTGTCGGTATAGCAATGGATCATCACCCGGATGCACCGGGGCATGCCGTGGTCGATGCCGAGCTCGCGGGCGCAGAGCAGGGGGACGTCGCCCAACCCGACGGCGCGTGCCGCGGTCGCCGGGAACTCCGCCGTCAGGTCGTCGGTCATCGTGAAGATGACGCTGACCAGGTCGTCGTGATCGAGCTCGTTGCGCGCCAAGAGCTCCTTGACGAGCTGCTGGGTCTTCGTCTCGATCTCGGCCTTCGTGTTCTCCGTGCAGGTGACTGCGCCACGAATGGCCTGAAGCCTCACGTGATCGGAGGTTAGTGCGGGCGTTCTCGATCCTCGGGAGTGTTCGTCTCTCCCAGGGCCGCTGCGAACAGCCCTCGTACCTCCCGTTGGCGGAGCGGGCGCCACGCCCCCGGTGCCAGGCGGCGGTCGTGCACCGGCCCGACCCGGGTGCGAACGAGGCGGCGGACGGGATGGCCGACGGCCTCGCACATGCGGCGCACCTGGCGGTTCCGGCCCTCGTGGATGACCAGCTCGAGGGCGGCGGTGTCACCTTGACGCTGCACGAGTCGGACGCGAGCCGGCGCCGTCTGCCCGTCTTCGAGCGTGACGCCGTCGGCGAGTTGGCGCACGGTGCCCCGGGTCGGCACACCCTCGACTTCGGCCAGGTACGCCTTCTCGACCGCGTGGCTCGGGTGGGACAGCAGCTGGGTCAGCTCGCCGTCGTTGGTGAGGACGAGCAGGCCTTCGGTCTCGTAGTCGAGGCGTCCGACCGGGAACACGCGCGGCTCGAGCGGCACGAAGTCGAGGACAGTACGCCGGCCCTGTGGGTCGCGCGCGGTCGTGACGACCTTGGGTGGCTTGTTCAGCAGGTAGTAGACGAGATCGGTGCGCACCTGTACCGGGATCCCGTCGACGGTCAACCGTTCGCGCTCGGGGTCGACGCGGCGGCCGAGGCGCGCCACCTCGCCGTCGACCGCGACCCGCCCGGCGGCGATGAGCTCCTCAGCCGCCCGGCGCGAACCGAACCCGGCCCGAGCCAGCACCTTCTGGAGCCGCTCGCCGTCGTCGGTCACGGCGAGCCCTCAGCCTTCGCCGGCGACCTCGTTCTCGGGGGCCGACTCTTCGGGCCGGGGTGGCTCGTCGGAGATGCGCAATCCGCGCTCGAGGGCGTCGACCACGCTCGGTTCGGGCACGAATTCACCCAACGGGGGGAGGTCGGCGAGCGAGTCGAGACCGAGGCGCTCGAGGAAGTTGCGGGTGGTGCCGTAGAGGACGGCGTTCCCCGGTCCCGGGTCGCGGCTGACTTCCTCGACGTAGCCACGGGCGATCAGCGTTCGCAGCACCGACTCGACGTCCACCCCGCGGATCGCGGCGATCTGCGCTCGCGACAGCGGCTGCTTGTACGCCACGATCGCCAGCGTCTCGAACGCGGGCGCGGACAGCCGTGCGTGCTGCCCTTCCAGCACGAAGCGCTCGACGTACGCCGCCACGTCGGGATGGGTCTGGAAGCGATACCCGCCGGCGACGCGGGCGAGGACGAACCCGCGACCGGTCTCCTCGTACTCGGCCCGCAGCTCGTCGCACAGCTCGTCGATGCGCGCTACCGGGAGCTCCACCAGCTGGGCCAGCAGCCCGGACTCCACCGGCTCGACGGCGGACAGCACGACCGCCTCGACGATGCGGCGGGCCTCGTGGCTGCGGAGCTCCTCGCTGAAGTCGTCGATGCCCAGATCCTCGTTCATGTCGTCGTCGTTGATGTCGTTCATGTCGTCGTCTCGCTCGGTGCCGGCTCGCTCGGTGCCGGTTCGCTCGGTTCGTCGTCCCACTCGTCGAAGGTGGCCCGGTCGAGGGTCTCGCCGTCGGTCCGGCGGCGCACGACGAGGTCCCCGAACGTCTCGATCTGGTCGAGATCGATCACGCCCTGCTTGTAGAGCTCGAGCACGGCGAGGAACCGCACGATTACTTCGAGGCGCTCGGTCTGGCCCGCGGCGATGGAGCGGAAGGTCATCGACCTGTCCTCGGGCAGGACCGCCAGCACCGCTTCGACGGCGTCGCGCACGCTGGCCCGGATCGGCGCCACGTGCTCGGTGTCGACGCGCGCCGAGGGCTTGGGTGCGAGTGCCCGCATCGCGGCGGCCAGCAACGAGCTCGGGGCTACCGCCGCCAGCGGGTCGGGCGCCAGCGATCGGAACGGCTCTTCCGGACCGGCGAGGCGCGGCAGGCTGCGATCGGCGCGGCGGACACGCGCTTCGAGCTCGCGAGCGACGTCCTTGAACGTCTTGCACTCGAGCAGCCGGGCGAGGAGCAGGTCGCGCTCCTCGAAGCGCAGAAGCTCCTCGTCGAGCTCGACGTCTTCGAGCCCCGGCAGCAGGCGCCGGGCCTTGAGCTCGATGAGCGTCGCCGCGATGAGGAGGAACTCGGTGGCGACCTCGAGGTCGAAGGATTCCATGCGCTCGAGCTCGTCGAGGTAGGCGTCGACGATGGTCGACAGGGAGACCTCCCAGAGATCGACCTCCTGCTTCAGGATCAGGTGGAGCAGGAGCTCGAAGGGGCCCTCGTAGACCGTGGTGGAAACCTCGTAACCCATCCCGATCCCAGGGTACAGGTCGGGTACTTTCGCCCCGTGCCAAGAGTGTTCTCCGGAATCAAGCCGTCGGGCGAGATGCACCTCGGCAACTACGTCGGCGCCGTGCGGCGCTGGGTCGCCGAGCAGGACGACCACGACGCCATCTACTGCGTGGTCGACCTGCACGCCATGACCACCCCCTACGACGTCGAGGAGTTCTCCCAGCTCACCCGCCAACTGGCGGCACTGCTGCTGGCGGCTGGCTTGGAGCAGGAGCGCTGCACGCTCTTCGTCCAGAGCCAGGTGCCGGCCCACACCGAGCTGACCTGGATCCTGAACTGCGTCGCCACCGTCGGCGAGCTGCGACGCATGACCCAGTTCAAGGAGAAGTCGGAGGGCCAGGAGTCGGTGACGGCCGGGTTGTTCGACTACCCGGTGCTGATGGCGGCCGACATCCTTCTCTACGACACCGACGAGGTACCCGTCGGCGACGACCAGCGCCAGCACGTGGAGCTCA
>Ga0299913_10004746_pt1 | contig 11467 bp, 10 predicted proteins | sample RVTome_9_FD_201360 | JGI IMG/M metagenome (GOLD analysis project Ga0299913, IMG submission 201360) | Soil microbial communities from uranium-contaminated site in the Upper Colorado River Basin, Wyoming, United States - RVT155D38 (version 2) ... | reverse complement strand
CTGCCGTATTTCTCTGTACCTCGCTCGCGAGCGGGGCGTGCGGTTCCGCGCCGGCGGAGACCGGCGAGCGGGCCGCCCTCGAGTCGATCCGTCCTGAAACCATTCGCGCGCACATGCAGTTCCTCGCCGACGACCTTCTCGAGGGACGAAGGACCGGCGAGCGCGGGTTCGAGATTGCGGCACGCTACGTTGCCGCGCAGATGAGCGACATCGGACTGGAGCCGGCGTTCGGCGAGTCGTGGTACCAGCAGGTGCCGTTCCACACCAGCGAGGTGGGGGGCGTTCGGGTCTCCGTGGCCAGCGGCGGGAGGACACGGACGCTCGAGAACGAGAAGGACTTCGTCATTGCGCCAAACCCCTTCGAGACCCGGACGCTGGTCGAGGCCCCCGTGGTCTTCGCCGGCTACGGCATTACGGCGCCCGAAGCGGACCACGACGATTACGCAGGGCTGGATGTGACGGGCAAGGTCGTGGCCATTCTGGGCGCCGCGCCCTCCCGGTTCCCGAACCACCTGCGCGCCTTCCACTCGCAATCGCGGGAAAAGAACAGGAACGCCGCCGAGCGGGGCGCGGTGGGCGTGATCGTCTTCTCGACGCCGGAGGAGGAAAAGCGCGTCCCGTGGGATCTCTCGGTCACCTATTCGCGGACGCCGGACTTCTCATGGCTCGATCGGAACGAGGAACCGACCGGCGTTCCACGCGCCCTCCGGTTCCGCGCGAAGGTCAGCCGTTCCGGGGCGGGAGCGCTCTTCGCGGGGTCCGGCCGCTCGCTCGAAGATGTGTTCGCCGAGGCGGGGACAGGAAAGCCGAAAGGCCTGCCGTTGAACGCCTCGGTCCGTGTGGAGCTGACGTCGCGGCACGCGCGGGTCCAGAGCCCCAACGTCGGCGGCGTGCTCCGCGGGTCGGATCCGGCCCTGCGCGACGAGTACTTCAGCTATGTCGCACACCTCGATCACCTCGGCATCGTTCCATCCGGAGAAGGTGACCGCATCAACAACGGCGCGTACGACAACGCGTCCGGCGTGGCCATCATGCTGGAGGTGGCCGAAGCGTTCGCCCAGCTCCGGGAACGGCCCGCGCGGTCGATTCTGTTCCTCGCCGTCACCGGCGAGGAGATGGGGCTGCTCGGCGCCGAGTACTTCGTGCACCATCCGCCGGTGCCGCTCGACCGCATCGTGGCGAACATCTCGCTCGACATGTTCCTCATGCTCTACCCGCTGCGCGACGTGATCGCGTTCGGCGCGGAGCACTCGACGCTGGGGGCCGTGGCGGAGCGCGCGGCGCGGCAGCTCGGCATCGCCATCTCGCCCGACCCGATGCCGGAGGAGGTCATCTTCATCCGGAGCGATCAGTTCCGGTTCGTGCAGAAGGGCATTCCCGCGCTCTTCCTCGTGCACGGCTTCGACTCCGGCGATCCGGCGCGAAGCGGCGCGGAGCTGACCCATCGCTGGCGGCAGGAGCGCTACCATCGCCCGGGCGACGACATGAGCCAGCCGATGGACTTTCAGGCGGCGGTCGACTTCGGGAAGCTCAACCTCCTCATCGGCCGCGACGTGGCGAATGCCCAGGAACGTCCGTCGTGGAACGAAGGGGACTTCTTCGGGGAGAGGTTCACGGAGGCGCGGTAGCGCCCGTCGCGAGATCGCAGAGCGCCGCGGCGTACTGCTCGCGGAACCGCGGGAACTGGCGCGTCCACCACGTCGCGACCCGGCTGAGGTTCAGCTCGATGGCCGCCATCGCCCCATCGGGCCGGCGCATCAGGTCGACGCTGACGTGACCGATTCCGCGCGCCGCCAGCCGGCTGCTGAAGGCGGTGAGGGTGGAGGCGAGATCGTGGGGAGGATCCCAGAGGCGGCGCTCACCATAGGCGCCGGCGAGGCCGCGCAGGATGCCCTGACGCCGCCGGGCGCGAATCGGCGGCGACTCGCTCTTCCAGGCGATCAGCACGCGGCCGGCGAGCAGTTCCGCCTTGTAGACGTCACCGTCCTCCGGATTGACTTCACGGCAGAAGATGTCGACCTCGCGATGCCATCGCAGCCGCCACAGCGCATGACGCCTGACCACGCGCACCTGCCGCCCGCCGAACGTGAAGGACGGCTTGAGCAGCACGTGCTCCACCCGCCATCGTTCGAACAGCGCGCGGACCTCGCGGCGGCTGGCCGCGAGCGCCCATTGCATCGTGGGCACGCCGGCTTCCTCGAGCAGCCGGAGGGACGCGGGACGCGGCAGCGCAGCGCCCGCATAGATGCGGGTCCCGCCGGCCGCGGCCAAGGGCAGCACGCAGTTGCTGAACACGAGATCGCAGCCATGGACCGCCGATTCGGCGGCGCCTCGACCGTGCACCACCACGGCATCGACGCCGCGCGCCCGCACCTCGTACGCGATCGCGTCGTAGAGATCCGCGGATCGATCGGGCGGCAGCCCGTTGACAATGGCCATGCGCATCGCTACTCGATCACATGATCGGGCAACCGTCCGGGCGCGAGGCCCTGCGTTTCTGCATGGTGACGACGTTCTATCCGCCTCACAGCTTCGGGGGCGATGGGACGTACGTGCGCGGTCTCTCGCACGAGCTCGCACGACGCGGGCATCTCGTGGACGTGGTGCACTGCGTGGACAGCTATCGCCCGGCGGGACGCGCGCGCCCCGCCGACGCCACCGGCCATCCGAACATCACCGTCCACTCGCTGCGCCACCCGCTGGGCGTGCTGTCGCCGCTTCTCACGCACCAGCTCGGCGTTCCGGTGCTGCAGGCACGCCGTCTTCGGGCGATCCTGGGGCGGCCCTATGACGTCATTCACTTCCACAACATTTCGCTCGTCGGCGGGCCATCGGTGCTGCGCTACGGGGGCGCGATCAAGCTGTACACGCTGCATGACTACTGGCTCGTGTGCCCGACGCATGCGCTGTACCGCTTCAATCGCGAGCCCTGCGCGAAGGCATCTCTCTGCCTCCTGTGCACGCTGTCGTACCGGCGTCCGCCGCAATGGTGGCGGTACACGAGGCTCATGAACCGATCGATCCGGTATGTGGATGCGTTCATCGCGCCGAGCCTCACCAGCCAGCGCAAGCACGAACAGCTCGGGCTGCCCGGCCGCATCGTCCATCTCCCCAACTTCGTCCGGATGCCCGGGGAGGAAGAGGGGATCGAGAGAGCCGTCAGGCAGGTCCCGGGAAAGGCGCCGTACTTCCTCTTTGTCGGACGTCTCGAACACCTCAAGGGGCTGCATACGCTGATCCCTGTGTTCCGCCGCTATGACAAGGCACAGCTGTGGATTGCCGGCGCCGGCAGCGAGGAGGCGGCGCTGCGGCGGCTGAGCGGCCCGGCCGCGAACATCAGGTTCCTCGGCCAGCAGTCCGCGAACGCGCTGACGGACCTGTATCGGGGCGCCGTTGCGGTGCTCTATCCTTCGCTCAACTACCAGATCGGCGTCTCGCAGCCGGGGAGCGGCCTGGGCGCCCCGCTGGTGATCATGGAAGCGTTCAGCATGCGGACGCCCGTCATTGCGAGCCGTGCGGGCAGCATACCAGCGATCGTCGAGCAGACGGGCGGGGGACTGGTGTACTCGAGCAGCGACGAGCTGGCCGCTGCCCTCGACCGGCTCGTCGCGCACCCCGCCGAACGCGATAGACTCGGAATGCTCGGCTACGAGGCGTACCGCCGGCAGTGGACGGCTGACGCACACCTCTCCGGCTACCTCTCGCTGATCGACGAGATCGCCTCCGGCCGCACGCGCGGCCGGGCGGCCGCGGTCTGAACCGCTTGACCGCCACCAGTCCCTCCGGCAGTGCGGTCCGCATCACGGCCATGACGGCCCGCATGGTTCCGGCCGCCGCGGAGATCCATCGCCAGGTCAATCCGGAATCGCGAAGCGCGCGCATGGGGCCGTCCTATTGCGCGGCGTTCCTGGGCTGGTTTCTGCGCGAAGAGCACGGCACCGTCGCGCTCGCCGCTCTCGACGGAGACGGCCGGATCGTCGGGTATGCCGTGGGAGCGCCTTTAGGGTACGCGGCGATCTCGAGCCGCCACCTGGCGTGGTCCGCAGCCGCCGCGGTGCTGCGCCGGCCGTGGGTCGTCTTTGCCCGCCGGTTCCGCCGCGGACTCCCGGGACGGCTGCGGGTTCTGTTCGGGCGCCCTGCGGACACGGATGCCGTTCCCCGGGTGCCGCAGCCGGCGATGTCGCTCGTCGCCATGGGCGTGGTGGAATCGGCGCGAAGAATGGGCGTCGGAACCGCGCTGGTCGCGGCGTTCGAGTCGAAGGCGCTCGAGCGACGGATGCGCTCGGTGCGCCTGTCCACGCGCGCAGACAACGTATCGGCGCGCAGGTTCTACGAGCGCTGCGGCTGGAAGCCTCTCGCCCGAACAGGCGAGCAGGCATACTACGTGCGCGTCCTGTCCGAACGGTGACGCGCGTCGGCTTCTCCGCAACCGGGACTCACGTCCCTCCGAGCTGTTCGCGAATGCCCGACAGCGTCCGCTCGATCGACTCGCGCGCGACGCGCGTAATGATCGGGCGCGCGAGAGGGCCCAGCAGCGCCGGCACGCTTCGGCTGAGCGACAGCGACTCGAGCTCCATGAGAACGCCGCCCGGCACGGCTTCGTAGCGCCAGTACGAGTTCAGGCGCCAGAGAAACCCCCGATCGCTGCCGATTGGCTTCTCACGCGCCAGGGGCGTTCCGGCGTCGGCCACCTCGGCGATCCGGGTCGACACGCTGCGGCTCGAGCGGCGGCCGGGTCCGTGCGCCGTGAACTGGACATCGTGCTCGGTGTTGAAGACGGCGGTGACGATCTCACGCCGCTGGATCTGCAGGTACACGCGCTCACGGCTGCCTTGCCGGCTCAGCAGCCGCCACTGCAGGACGTCCGCCGGCCGGTAGCCGTGGCGCTCCGGGTCGCGAAGGGCGGCGATCAGGCGATCGACCGACACGCCGGGGATCAGCACCGCTGCCCGCCAATGATGGATCGCACCGCCCGGCACCGCCGCTTCGCCCGCCTCAACCTGCCTGATCACGAGCGAGCCGCGCAGGAGGGATTCGCGAACTCCGGCCGCGTCGTGCTCGAAATCCAGGGTCAGGAACCGCCCGGGGTCCGCCAGCTCACGCGCGATGCGTTGCTCGGTGCGTCTGACGTACCGATCCCACGAGGCGACCGTCTCCGGCGCCAGATCCGCGGCGCCAGCCGGCGCCGGAGCGAGCGCGAAGGAGAGAGCCGGGAGCAGCAGGATGACGATCGCTCGCGTCATGGCAGGGCTCGATAGATGACGCGGTCCAGCAACGCATAGTTGACCAGACCGACCGACCAGACCGCGAGCAGGTTGCCGATCGCCACCGGCGCGCCGAACGCCGAGACGTAGAGCGCCGTGAGCGCCACGGTGCCGACGAGCGATACGAGACCGGTGGACAGGATCACGCGGGCCAGCCGCACGGCGGGTGCTTCAGAGCGGTCCCGATCGGCCCACGTCCATCGCTCGTGCCACGCGAAGTTGTGCAGGATCGCCACGAGCACGCCAGCCGTCGTCGCGAGCGGGAGGTGGACGCCGCCACGGGTGAGGAGGACGATGAGGATGACCTGCACCGCGAAACCCAGCCCGGCGACCAGGGCGAACGCGGCGATGCGCGGAAGCAGGAACCGCGACGGGTGCGAGCGGGCCGGCACGACGTCAGGCCTCCTCGACGCCGGGTGGCATCGGCTCGGCGCAAAAGAGCGCCCGCGTGTTCCGCAGCGACGAGGCGGCGAAGACCGCGATCATGCCGGCGATGGCGATCACGCTCCCGAGATCGAACAGCCGGACATCGAAGCCGCCGAGGGTGACCCACGGCGAGAACGCCGCCTTGATCGCGCCCGCCGCGAGGACGATCCGCAGTTCGGTCGGACCGAACGGTCCGAACGACATCCGGAACGTCCCGAGCGAGTGGGCGGCCAGGAACGACTCGGCCGCGAGCAGCACGTAGGCGAGCGCGAGGCCGGCGCCGAGGACGGGCGCCATCAGCCCGGACGCCGCGAGCCCCGCGCCGATCGCGGCCATGCCCGCGATGTCGACCACGTGGTCGACGTAGAAGCCGTAGCAGGGCCGCTGCTGCTGCCGGACGCGCGCGAGGGTGCCGTCGAGGCTGTCGCCCAGCCAGTTGAGGACGAGCAGCGGAACCACGAGCAGCGGCGCCTGCGGCCACAGTGGCGTGAGCGCGAAGGCCGCGCCGATGCCGGCGGCGGAGAGGAGCCCGAGCATCGTGAGGTGGTCCGAGTTGATCCAGGGTGGCAGGCGGCGGGCCATCCAGATCAGCGCCCGCTTCTCCGGTTCCGCCGTGATGCTCCCGAGATACCGGCTTGCGCCGCGTCTCACCGGCGCGACCGTCGCGACCGAATCCATGAGTGCCTCCCGGACGGCCGGGCCGGACGATCCCGCCGGACCTCTTCCTTCCATCCCGTCCTGTCCTGAGATGCGTCAGGTGGCCGCAAACGGGCTCACGTTCCAGCCAGCTCAGGCGCTGGAACGAGAGGCGGCCCGCAAATTGATCGTCTGTGCGCCGAATGCCATTGGGCAGTGGAGGTGGTAATGACCGGAGTGTTCCTGGCTGGCCGGATCCTCCTCGGAGGGTATTTCCTCTACAACGGGATCAATCACTTTCTGAGTGTCGGGTTCATGGCCCAGTACGCGGCGTCGAAGGGCGTCCCTGCGCCAGAGCTGGCGGTCATGTTCAGCGGGCTGCTGTTGCTGGTGGCCGGCGCCTGCATCCTGCTCGGCATCTTCCCGAAGATCGGCATCGCCGCGGCGGCCATTTTCTTCATCGGGGTCACGCCGATGATGCACGACTTCTGGGCGGTCCCGGCGGATCAGCAGATGGCGGAGATGGTCAATTTCACGAAGAACTTCGCGCTGCTCGGCGCGACGCTCATGCTCGTCGCGGTGCCGGAGCCGTGGCCGATGAGCGTGGCGGGCCGCCGGCGGGTGGTGGCGGTCACCTAGACTTGTCGGCGTCAGTGTTCGCTGTCGGTCTCCGGGCTGCCGGGGACCGGCGGCGCCGCCGAGTCCAGGATCTCCCTCGCGCGCTCGAGGTCGGCGCTGCGTACGAGTACGCGGACCCAGCCGAGCATCGGGGCGTAGAACGGCTGTGCGCCCAGCGTATGCTCGTCCGGCACCATCGCCTCGATGCCGGCTGATTCGAGCACGGACTTCAGGAACTGGGCTTCGTGCACCCAGCGGCAGGTGCGCAGCTCGATCCATTCGGACTGCATCACTCCTCCTCGCGGACGACGCGGAAGCCGAGGCTGAACCCGCGGTCCTGCGGCCGGTGCGTATAGCGCAGCGCGCATCTCGCGCTGTCGGCGGCGAAGTACCAGCTGCCGCCGCGAATCACCTTCAGGGCGCTCCCGCAGGCAAGACCGGCGTCCATGCGCCGGTGCTCCGGGTACGGGCAGTGATCGTCTGCGGTCCACTCCCAGACGTTCCCGTGCAGGTCGTACAGCCCCCAGGGATTCGGCGGGAACGTCCCGACGGGCATCGTTCTGCCCCGTTCCGGGGGCGGCGTACGTGGATCCGTCGTGAAGTTCGCCTGCTCGCGCGTCAGCCGGGCGCCCGTGGCATATGCCGTCGTCGTGCCCGCGCGGCACGCGTACTCCCACTCTGCCTCGGTCGGAAGTCGAAGGGTGTCGTCCGCTGAGGCGGTGTTGAGCCGCCGCAGGAACTCTTCCACCTCCAATACGTTGACGTCTTCGACCGGCAGGTTTCCGTCAGCGTCCCTGAAGCGGCTGGGATTACGGTCCATGACCGTGGACCACTGGCGCTGCGTCACCTCGAAGCGCCCGAGCCAGAAGCCGCGCTCGATGGTGACCTCGTGCTGCCGCTCCTGGTCTTCGCGACCGGGCTCGCCCGGCGGGGATCCCATGGTGAACGTGCCCGAGGGTACGTGCACGAAGCGCATGCCGGTCACCGGCTCGACCCACTCTTGGCGCGGCGGTCCGTCGGCGCGCAGCGACGAGCCCGACACGATCGCCGCGGCGACGAGCGCCAGACAGCGCGAGCGACGGCGCCTCGAGGAGGGCTGCTCAGTTGCGTGGTCCGTCGGGCCTCGTCTCAGCACGTGCCTCTATCTGGCCTTCGCTTTGACTCCTCGCGCTGCTGGCGAATCCGCGCCGTATCTTCCCGCATCATCCGCCACATAGGGATCAGGAGTTCCTGGAAGTAAGAACGGGTCGCTACGACGTCAATCCAGAGCGGGATTCCCACGATGACTGCGCCGATCGCGAACAAGCCGAGGAGCTGATCGTCAGGCTCGCGTGAGCGAAGGTGATGCGTACGTCCACCTTCGCCCTTCGGGCTACGGTGGACACCCTTCGCGTGGCTCGCCACCCGAAGCTCACGCCTGGCCGTCAGCTCGCGTGAGCGAAGGGTGGGCCCACCAGGATTCGAACCTGGGACGAACCGGTTATGAGCCGGCCGCTCTGACCGCTGAGCTATGGGCCCGCAGGAGAACTGACGCTCACGGGATGCGGGATCCGGGGCGCGGATGCGCGGGACGCGGGATCCGGGACGCAGGCCCCGGAATCCCGCATCCCGTATCCCGATCTGATCCAGCTACGTCCTTCCCTCCAGGAACGCGCGCAGCTTGCGGCTGCGGGACGGGTGGCGCAGCTTCCGCAGCGCCTTCGCCTCGATCTGGCGGATGCGCTCGCGGGTGACGGCGAAGTTCTGACCGACTTCCTCGAGCGTGTGCTCGGAGCCGTCGCCCACGCCGAAGCGCATCTTGATCACCTTCTCCTCGCGCGGCGTCAGCGTCTTCAGCACCGACTCGGTCTGCTCCCTGAGGTTCAGGTTGATGACGGCTTCCGAGGGCGAGATCACGTTCCGGTCCTCGATGAAGTCGCCGAGATGTGAATCCTCCTCCTCGCCGATGGGGGTCTCGAGCGAGATCGGCTCCTGCGCGATCTTGAGGACCTTGCGGACCTTCGAGACGGGAATGTCCATCCGGTGCGCGATCTCCTCGGAGGTGGGCTCGCGTCCGAGCTCCTGTACCAGGGCGCGCGAGGTGCGAATGAGCTTGTTGATCGTCTCGATCATGTGCACCGGGATGCGGATCGTGCGCGCCTGGTCGGCAATTGCGCGCGTGATGGCCTGGCGGATCCACCATGTCGCGTACGTCGAGAACTTGTACCCGCGCCGGTACTCGAACTTGTCCACGGCCTTCATCAGGCCGATGTTCCCCTCCTGGATCAGATCGAGGAACTGCAGGCCGCGGTTCGTGTACTTCTTCGCGATCGAGACGACGAGCCGCAGGTTGGCCTCGACGAGCTCCTTCTTCGCCTGCTCCGCCTGGTACTCGCCGCGCACGATGGTTTCGAGCGTGCGCCGGAGCTGCTCGGGCGTCTCCTGCAGCTCGTCGGACATCGCCTTCAGCTGGCCCCGCAGCTCCTTCTGCCGCCGGAGGAAGTTCTTCTTGTCCTCTTCCTTCACGCGCTGCCGCTTGTTCTTCGGATTCAGCTGGCGCGTGATGTGATCGATCTCGCGCTGCACGCGCTGCACCGCCTCGACCTGGTCCTTGATCTCCTCGATCATCCGGCGCTTCACGAGCTCGGTGAACTCGATCGTACGGATCCGGCGCGAGAGCTCCACGCGCGCGCGCAGCATCTTCCAGCGGTACCGGCGGTGCTTGCGCTTGTCCTTCTTCGGGATCGGGGCGAGCTTCTCCTCCGCCTTCTGGACGAGCGCCCGGGCCCTCTTCACGGCCTCGATCTGCCTGAGGACCTCCTTCTTGCGGTCGTCGATCTTGTCCTCCGTCAGCTCGTCCTCGGAGAACGTCACCAGCTCCCGGATCGTGCGCGCGTCGTTCTTCAGATCGTCGCCGAGCTGAATCACCTTGCGCGTGACCATGGGCGTGCGGGAGATCGACTTGATGACCGACAGCTTGCCGCGCTCGATGCGGCGCGCAATCTCGACCTCGCCCTCCCGCGTGAGCAGGGGCACGGTGCCCATCTCGCGCAGGTACATGCGGACGGGATCGTTGGTCTTGTCCAGCGCGCCCGGCGTGAGGTCGAGCTCCAGCTCCTCGGCGCCTTCGGCGGTCCGGTCGAACGGCTTGTCGTCGCGGAACTTCTGATCCGAGTCGAGGACCTCGATGCCGGCGCTGCCGAACGTGTTGAAGAGGTCGTCGAGCTCCTCGGACGAGGTGATTTCGGACGGCAGGAGCTCGTTCACCTCGTCGTAGAGCAGGTACCCCTTCTCCTTGCCGATGTTGATGAGCTGTCGGACCTCGTCGTATCTGTCCTCAATCGACAAGGCGTCCCTCCTTCGCAGCGTATCCGTCATGCTCTCCCTCGGTTCATCCCGCGATCCCGGCGGACGGCACTGAGCCGAGCGCCTCGATGCGACGCTTCAAGTCAATCTTCTGCAGCCCGAGCTCCTCGATTCGCGCCATCGCCCCCGGCTCGGCCATCTCCTGCAGACGGTCGATCTCCCGCTGCAGCTCCGCGCGCTCGCGATCGAACCGGATCAGGCGAATCGCGCGCACGCAGTCGCCGACGGCGGCCGGGCAGGCGCTCTCGGCGGCCACGGCGGTGACCAGCCGGGCTTCCTGATCGCTTAGACGCTCCAGCAGCACCCCCTGGATCGATGGACCTGGACGGTCGTGCAGGGAGCGCGCCACCTCCAGGATGTGGCGCGTGGCCAGCGGCACCAGATCCTGCTCGTCCAGCTCATCAAGGGCGGCCAGCGCGGCGTCCGGCTGATGGATGAGCGCCCAGAGCATGCCGCGCTCCGCCGGCCGGACGCGGTCCGGCGGCACCTCCCGCGTCGTGACGGTCGTCCGCCGCGCGACCGCCGCCTTACGGATCTCGCTGCGGACGACCTCTTCGGTGATCCGCGCCTTGTGCGCGAGCCGGTCCGCGAACTGATCGCGCTGCGCGGCGTCGGGAATGCGCGCCGCGACCGCGAGCATCTCGTGCAGGAACGCCAGGCGTCCGTCGGCGGAGCCGAGATCGTGGCCGCGCGCGGCGCGGTCCTGCAGGAACTCCAGATACGGCTGCGACCGGCGCAGCAGCGCCTGGTACTCCTCCCGCCCGCGCTCGCGGATGAACGCGTCCGGATCGGCGCCCGCGGGGAGCAGCGCCACGTTCACGCTGAAGCCCTCGGCCACCAGCATCTCGCAGGAACGGACGGCTGCTCCCTGCCCGGCGGCATCGGGATCGAAGCTGAGCACCACCTTCGACGTGAAGCGCCGGAGCAGCTGCGCCTGCTGGGTGGTCAGCGCGGTACCGCACGAGGCGACGACGGCGGTGACGCCCGCCTGGAGCAGCTGCGCGACGTCGAAGTAGCCTTCCACCAGGACGGCATAGCCGGCCTGCCGGATCGCCTGCTTCGTCAGGTGCAGCCCGTACAGCGTCCGGCTCTTCACGTAGATCGGCGTCTCGGGCGAGTTGAGGTACTTCGGCTGCTGGCCGGCCTCCATCGCGCGCCCGCCGAACGCCACGATCGAT
>Ga0299913_10004745_pt1 | contig 11469 bp, 11 predicted proteins | sample RVTome_9_FD_201360 | JGI IMG/M metagenome (GOLD analysis project Ga0299913, IMG submission 201360) | Soil microbial communities from uranium-contaminated site in the Upper Colorado River Basin, Wyoming, United States - RVT155D38 (version 2) ... | reverse complement strand
TGGGCGGCGACGCCCCCATCTCGGTCCAGTCGATGACGACGACCAAGACCGAGGACGAGCAGGCCACGGTTATCCAGGTCCACGAGCTTGCCACTCAGGGCGCGGACATCGTGCGGGTGGCGGTCCCGCACGAGGGCGACGCCAAGGCCCTTCCCTTCCTGGTGAGGGAGGGCGGCGTGCCGATAATCGCCGACATCCATTTCTCCGTGCGTCTGGCGATGATGGCGATCGAGGCCGGCGTCCACGGCCTCCGGCTGAACCCCGGCAACATGCGCAAGCCCGAGCACATCAAACAGGTGGCCGAGGCTGCCGGACAACGCTCGATCCCGATCCGCATCGGCGTCAACGCGGGCTCGCTCGACAAGGGGCTCATCGCGAAGCATGGGCGCCCGACGGCAGAGGCACTCGTCGAGAGCGCGCTACACGAGATCGCGTTGCTCGAGGAGCACGGCTTCACCGATTACAAGATCTCGGTCAAGCATCAGAACGTCGCAGAGATGATCGCGGCCTACCGGCTGCTCGCCGAGAAGACCGACGCTCCCCTGCACCTAGGAGTGACCGAGGCCGGAACGCCCAAACAGGGGATCATCAAGTCGGCGATCGGGATCGGCACCCTGCTGGCCGAGGGCATCGGTGACACGATCCGTGTCTCGCTCACAGCCGATCCCGTGCAGGAGGTCCAGGCCGGCAAGCAGATCCTCCAGTCGCTCGGGATCCGTCAGGACAGCTTCGACCTGGTCGCGTGTCCCTCGTGCGGCCGCGCCGAGCTCGACGTTTTCGAACTGGCGCGTCAGGTAGAGGAGCGCATCGAGGAGATGGACCTGCCCCCGATGCAGATCGCGGTCATGGGTTGTGAGGTCAACGGGCCCGGCGAGGCACGCGACGCGGACATCGGCATCGCGGCCGGTCCCGGACGCGGCCTCCTGTTCAGCAAGGGCAAGCAGATCGGGTGGGTTCCCCACGACCGGTTGGTCGACGCACTCCTCGAGGAGGCGGAACGGGTTGCGGCCGAGATACGCGCGTCCGGTGTGTCGGAGGCCGGCGAGGTCCAGGTCCTCAAGGGGGCCGCGCGCCGTGCCGGACCACAGGGGCCGCTCGCGATGGATATCCCTATCGGGCGGCCGAGCCAGAACTGACCGAACGGCGTTACCTGCGGGTCGCCCGCTTGATCACGTTCTCCATGCGCACCCGTAGAGCGTCCTCGTCGAACGGTTTCTCGACGTAGTCGTCCACCCCGGCCCTCAGACTCTCGATCTCCGCATGGCCCCCGCCGGCTCCCGTGATCATGATGATCGGCGTCAGTTTCGTCAGCGGTGAGTTCCGTAGCTGCCTCGCGACCTCCGTTCCGGTCATGTCCGGGAGGTTGAGGTCCATGAGGACGAGGTCGGGCCGCTCGATCTGGGCTACCTGGAGCGCGTCCTTGCCCGTCAACGCAGGGAAGACGTCGTAATCATCCGAGAAGAGGACCTCGACCAGCGAGCAGATCGAGGGATCGTCGTCGCAGATCAGGAGTCGGTGGCGCTTCTTCTCCGTGAGCTTCTGCCGGTACATCGACTCGTCCGCCCGTTGCATCAATTCCGTGATCGAGCACGGGTGAGCCGGCTCGTACTCCGCGGCCCCCACACTGAGCGCGACCTTGAACGGCCTGTCGCTCTGGAGGTTGTGGATGTCGAGGCGCGTCTGGAGGCGGGGGATGGAGGTGTCCGCGGCCGGCCCCTTGATCTCGGTCAATAGAACGCAGAACTCGTCCCCACCCACGCGGGCAAGGATGTCGGTGTCTCGGAACGTCTCCCGGAGGATCTGAGCCGCGTCGGCGATCGCCCTGTCGCCCTCCTTGTGACCGAGGTTGTCGTTGATCTGCTTCAGACCGTTCAGGTCGATGAACAACAACGTGAACGCCTTGCCCGTCGACTGGGCGACCTCCGCCTGATGTTCCGCCAGCGCCAGGAAACCGCGCCGGTTGTTGAGTCCGGTCAGCTCGTCCGTCAACGCCAGCTTGCGAAGCTCCTCCGAACGCTTGAGCTCGGTGACGTCGCGTGCGATGCACGAGACACCGGTGATCTCACCCGCGGCGTCCTTGATGGGAGACAGCGTGACCAAGGCATCGAAGAGGCTCTGGTTGGATCGGTTGCAGACGATCTCGAGGTTGTCGACCTTCGACCCCGACAGGGCGTCCTGGAAACCGCTCTCGAACGGCTCGTGACTGCTCGGATCGACGAAAGCTGCAAGCTCGCGGCCCTGCGCTTCCTCGACCGAGTAACCGAAGATCCTTTCGGCCGAGGAGTTCCACGACAGGATCGATCCGTCGGTACCCTGTCCGATGATCGCGTCGTCGGACGATTCGATGATCGCGGCCATCTGTTGCAGCACGGCGGCCTTCTCGAGCTCGGCCGCTTGCCGGCGCAGTGTCTCCTCCGCTCGCACCAGAGCGCGCGCCTGAACTGTGAAGACGTCGAGGGCGAACAAGGTCATCGCGATGGAGAGCGATACGAAGAACTGAACCTCGGCGGTCTTGAACGGAAGCGCAAGCTCCTCCGGGATGATGACGATGTCCGGGTACTTCCATGCGAACGCGAAAAGTCCGGCGATCCCCAGCGCGATCGCGGACGGAAGCCGGAGCACGTCGCGCGTGTAGAGCCTCCGAGCCAGGATCATCAAAGCGACCCCCATCGCGAAGATCGCTATGGGCTCGAGGGTGTCCCAGTACTCGAGCTCGGCCACATTCGTGATCTCATTCATCGGAGGCCACGGGTTTCGCTCCGGGGGCGAGGTTGTAGAGCCCGTAGGGCAGGAAGATCGCCGCGATGATCCGCGCCACGGTGCCGAAGCGCTCGAAGAAGAGCGCGCCGAGCACCTCAACGTAGAGCGGGAACGCGAACAGCAGCAGGGAAAGCCCGATCATCAGCAAGCCGGCCTTCTGCTTGCGTCTGGGATCCTCGATGTTCCGGGTAACGACCAGGATCAGGACCGCGGCGAAGATGGTCATCGTGAACGACCCGGCCTGCATCAGCTGGATCACGTCATCGTTCACGGGAGCCGCCCTCTCTGACCTGGTTGATCGTTCCAGGTATGCATCGGCGTGTGAGCTTGGGCGGCTTAGTCCTGTTCGGGGTGATTCTGAGGTACGTAGGAATGACTAGCCCTCCGGGACCGGGGGGCGACGACCTTCCTGGTCAGATGGGGCTAGTGGGGCTGGGGACTAGCCGCGGCCGGCGTTCGGCCTCTTGCCGTGGTTCGCCTTGTTCTTGCGCCTGGAGCGGCGCCGTCTCGCCTTTTTGGCCACTTCGGTAACCTCCTCATCCACCGCCCACCCCAAGAGCCAAACCCAACGCGGCCGGGGAGCGGACCGACTCGTAATCGCTCGGAACCTTAACTGTTAGACTCCCCGCACCTGCGTTGAGCAGGGGTTTCGCGAAAATGGATAAGCGTCAGCGCAGGGCCCCTCCGTCGAGGGGCTTTCGTTTGTAGGGGAGGGGCGATGGGCGCGCTGGAGGAGGTCAGAGACCTCGCCGAGGCGGTCGTGCGCCGAAGGGCCCTCCGGCTGTGGGACGTCGAGCTCTCGGGTAGGCCCGGAAATTCGGTCCTCAAGGTCTACGTGGACTCCGAAGCGGGCGGGATCGACCTGGACACGGTGGCGGAGGTCTCGGAGGAGATCTCCCGGGGACTCGACCTGCGCGACCCGATCCCGGGTCGCTACACCCTCGAGGTCTCTTCGCCCGGTCTGGAGCGGTCGCTCAAGGACCAAAGGCACTACGAGCTGTCGCTCGGCTCGAAGGTTGTTCTGAAGACGCGCGAGGTGCTCGTCGGCAACAGCCATCGGATAGATGGCGAGATCGCCGGCGTCGACGATCACGCGGTGAAGGTGATGACGGATTCGGGAGCGGTCGAGATCCCCCTCGGGGAGATCAAGTCCGCTCGCACGGTGTTCGAGTGGGACTGACGGGAAGGGGGCAGCGGCGCAGATGAAGATCCCTATGGACTCGCTGCGCGAGCTCGAGCGCGAACGGGGTATCTCGTTCGAGACGCTCGTCGACGCGATCGAGCATGCGCTGGCACAGGCATACCTGCGCATGACGAATACCGATCAAGACCCCTCGGTCGGGGCGCGCGCCGTCATCGACCGCGAGACGGAAGAGGTCGTGGTGTTCCGTCAGGAGCTCGAGATCGATGACGAGACCGAGGCGGTGTCAGTCCTCAAGGAGTGGGAGGACACGCCGGCGGACTTCGGCCGCATCGCGGCCCAGGTGGCGAAGCAGGCGATCCTGCAGAGCCTCCGGGAGGCCGAGAGGGACCAGACGTACGGCAAGTACGCGGGCCGCGAGGGTGACATCGTCACCGGCATCGTCCAGCAGCAGGACAGCCGCTACACGATCCTGGATCTCGGCAACACCGAGGCTCTCATGCCGCCTCAGGAGCAGATCCCGCACGAGCGCTACGAGCACGGAGCGCGCCTCAAAGCGTTCATCTACGAGGTCCGCCGTTCCGCGCGCGGCCCCCAGATCCTCGTGTCTCGCACCCATCCGGATCTGATCAAGCGTCTGTTCGAGCTCGAGGTTCCCGAGATCGACGATGGAACCGTCGAGATCAAGGCCGTCGCACGCGAGCCGGGACACCGCAGCAAGATCGCGGTCGTGAGCAACGATCGCAACGTGGACCCGGTAGGAGCGTGCGTGGGCTCGAAGGGCTCGCGGGTGCGCATGGTGATGAACGAGCTCCGAGGCGAGAAGATCGACATCATCAAATGGACCGACGACCAACCCGAGTTCGTCGCCAACGCGTTGTCGCCGGCCAAGGTAAAAGAGGTGCAGCTGTCCGCCGACGGCGAGACGGCACTCGTGATCGTGCCCGACTACCAGCTCTCGCTGGCGATCGGCAAGGAGGGCCAGAACGCCCGGCTCGCGGCCCGTCTCACCGGCCTGAGGGTCGACATCAAGTCGGAATCGCAGTACCGGAAGGACAACCAGCCGGAGGAGGCCGCTCCTGCGGAGGAAGCCGCCGAGGAGGCCGAGACGCCGGCGTCCTCCTAGCCGGTCCGGTCACACCAGAGGACTAATCTCTCGGTAGACAGAGATGGAAGGAAACAGATGGCGAAGTTGAGGGTCCACGAGGTAGCCAAAGAGCTAGGCGTCACCTCTAAAGAGGTGCTGGCTCACCTCGAGAAGATCGGCGAGGCGGTCAAGAGCCACTCCTCGACGATCGATGACGCCCTCGCGGACCGCGTCCGCTCGGAGATGGGTTCCGGCGCAGCCCCGAAGAAGGCCGAGCCCACGAAGGCGGAGCCCACGAAGCCCGAAGCGAAGAAGGCGGAGCCCAAGAAGCCCGAAGCCAAGAAGGCCGAGCCCACGAAGCCCGAAGCCAAGAAGGCGGAGCCCAAGAAGGCGGAGCCCAAGAAGGCCGAAGCCAAGCCGGCGGCTCAACAGCGTCCGGCGGCGGCCCGGCCCGAGCCCACCGCCGATCCGGCCGCGGCGACGAAGTTCGACTCGGTCTCCGAGAGCAAGGTCGAGCCTTCTCCCGCCGCGGAACCTGTGGCGAAGCCGGCCGCCGCGGTCGCCGAAGCGGAGCCCGAGCCCGCGGCCGGCGACGCGATCAAGGTCCACCGAGGCATCATCGTGAAGGACCTCGCCGAGAAGATCGGCCGCTCGCCCGCCGAGGTCGTCAAGACGCTCATCGGCCTCGGCGAGATGCTCTCCGCGACCCAGTCGATGAGCGACGACGCGATCCTTCTGGTCGCCGAGGAGCTCGGCGTGGACGTCCAGGTCGTCGACCCCGGCATGGAGGAGGACGACGACGACTTCCCCGACGACGAGGACGAGGACGAGGGCGAACTCGTTCCCCGGCCCCCGGTCGTTACCGTCATGGGCCACGTCGACCACGGGAAGACGGCGATCCTGGACGCGATCCGCAAGACGAACGTCGCGGGCGGAGAGGCGGGCGGGATAACCCAGCACATCGGCGCTTACATGGTCAACGTGGACGGCCGTCCGGTCACCTTCATCGACACGCCGGGTCACGCGGCCTTCACGGCGATGCGGGCACGAGGGGCAGATGTGACCGACGTGGTCATCCTGGTGGTTGCCGCGGACGATGGCATGATGCCGCAGACGGTCGAGGCCCTCGACCACTCGCGCGCCGCGGAGGTCCCGATCATCGTCGCGGTCAACAAGGTCGACAAGCCCGAGGCAGACCCGACCCGCACCCGTCAGCAGCTCAGCGAAGCCGGCCTGATGCCCGAGGAGTGGGGTGGCGACACGGTGTTCGTCGACGTGTCGGCCAAGGCCCGCACCAACCTGGACACCTTGCTCGAGATGATCATCCTCACCAGCGACGTCCAACTCGACCTGCAGGCGAACCCCCACGGGCGTGCGCGCGGCGTCGTGATCGAAGCGCACCTCGACAAGGGTCGCGGTCCCGTCGCCACAGTCCTCGTGAAGAAGGGCACCCTGCAACCCGGTGACCCTCTGGTGGCAGGCACGGCATGGGGCCGCGTCCGCGCGATGCTCGACGAGAACGGCAACCGCGTGGTTGCGGCATCGCCCGGCATGCCCGTCCAGGTGCTCGGCTGGCAGTCGGTTCCGGACGCGGGGGATGACTTCCGGGTGCTGGACGACGAGCGCGAGGTCCGGCACATCGCTCAGGAACGCGAGCACCATCGCCGCGAGGCCGAGCACGTCGAACAACGGAAGGTCTCTTTGCAGAGTCTCCTCGCACTCACGCGTGAAGGCGAGGTCCCCGAGCTCAACATCATCCTCAAGGCGGACGCCCAGGGCTCAGTCGAAGCCCTCGACGGGCAGCTGGACAAGATGGATCAGTCGCTCGTCAAGATCAACGTTCTCCGCAAAGGGGTAGGGGCGATCACCGAGAACGACATCACCCTCGCCCAGGCCTCCAACGCGATCGTGATCGGGTTCAACGTGATCGAGAACGCGCAGGCGCGGACGATGGCCGAGGAGGAAGGCGTCGACGTCCGTACCTACCGCGTGATCTATAAGGCGGCCGAGGACATCGAGAAGGCCGCACGCGGTCTTCTCGGACCCGAGATCAAAGAGGTCCCGCTCGGTCAAGCCGAGGTTCGGGCGACGTTCAAGGTGCCTCGTCTCGGCACGGTGGCCGGCTGCATGGTCGTCGACGGTGTCATCCGCAGGAACTCCAAGGCTCGCCTCGTGCGGGATGGGGTCGTCGTGTACGAATCGACCGTGGCCTCTCTCCGCCGGTTCAAGGACGATGCGCGAGAGGTGGCGTCGGGATTCGAGTGTGGGATCGGCCTCGAGGGCTACCAGGACTACAAGGAGGGCGACCTCATCCAGGCCTTCGAGGAGCAGGAGGTCGCTCGCTAAGGCGCGATGTTCATCGGGATCGCGCGCTACGAGCTCTTCATCCCCGCTAGCTCCTCACTCAAGGACAAGAGGCAGGTACTTCGCTCCGTGACACAGAACATCCGCAATCGCTTCAACGTCGCAGTCGCCGAGGTCGATCATCAGGACCTCTGGCAACGCGCGGCCCTGGGGGTCTCGTGCGTCGCCGAGTCGACGGGGCACTGCGCCAAGGTCCTTCAGGAGGTCGAGAAGGCGATCGGCCGCACGATCGTCGGCTCCGCCGAGCTCGTCGACCGGCAGGTCGAGTTCGTCGCGATGGACGACCTATGAGCGAGCGCGTGCGGAAGGTCGAGGCGCTGGCCCGGGAGGTTCTTGGCGAGGAGATCCAAGGGCTCAAAGACCCGCGCATCGGCTTCGTGACCGTCACCAAGGTCAAGGTCACCGCAGACCTCCGTCAGGCCCGCGTGCTGGTCAGCGTCCTGGGGACCCCCGGCGAGATCGCGGCGACCATGGCCGGCCTCGAGAGCGCGCGGACCCACCTCCGTTTCGAGCTCGGCCGTCAGGTGCGCACGAAGTACCTGCCCGACCTGACCTTCGAGCTGGATACGGGGCCGGCGGAGGCCGCGCGGCTCGAACAGCTGCTACACAAGATCCACGAGGACGACCACGACGAGGAGAACCCGTGAGGTTCGACCAGCCCGACTGGGATGATGCGGTGACCGCGCTGCGCGGCGCGGGCTCGGTCGCCATCGCGTGTCACGTCAATCCCGACGGTGATGCGCTCGGCTCGCTGCTCGCCGCGTCACTGGGTCTCCGGTCGGTGGGCAAACAGACGCAGGCGTCGTGGGGGAGCGAGCCTGCCGATGTTCCGTTCTCGTACGCGTTCATGCCGGGCCTCGACGCGCTCGTGCAACCGGGCGACGTCACCGATGCCGACGTCTTCCTCGCCCTGGACTGCGGGGCGGCCCACCGCTTGGGCTCGCTCGAGGCAAAGGCGCGCGACGGTGGAGTGGTCATCAACGTCGACCATCATCCCGGGAACGAGAACTTCGGCAAGCACAACATCGTCGTTACTACGGCTTCGTCCACTGCCGAGATCGTCACGCGCCTGCTGCAGGACCTGGGGGTCACGATCGATCGCGACATCGCGACCTGTCTGTACGTGGGGATCGTCACCGACACCGGACGCTTCCAGTACTCGAACTCGACCCCCGATACCTTGCGTCTCGCGGCCGACCTGCTCGCCCTGGGCGTCGATGCTCCCTTCATCGCGCAGGAGGTGTACGACTCGTCCCCGTTCGGTTTCTTGAAGTTGACGGGACGCGTACTCGACAGGGCGACCCTTCATCCGGACGAGCGCTTCGTCTATACGTGGATCACCCACGAGGACCTCGACGAAACCGGCGTCGCGATGGATGAGACCGACAAGCTCGTGGACATCGTGCGCGCGACCCGCGCGGCCGATGTGGCGGCGATCTTCAAACAACAGACCGACGGCCGATGGAGGGCATCGCTTCGCTCCAAAGGACCAAGTGTGGGAGCCCTGGCACGCTCGAGAGGCGGCGGCGGGCATGACCTCGCGGCCGGCTTCACCGCCGACGACATCGACCAGACGGTCGTCGGCTTGCTGGACGATCTCCGGTCGGCGAAGTGAACGGCGTGCTGGTGGTGGACAAGCCGCCGGGGATGACCTCGCACGACGTCGTCGATCGGGTGCGGAGGGTCCTCGGCACGCGCAAGGTCGGGCATGCCGGCACGCTCGATCCGGATGCGACCGGCGTCCTGGTCCTGGGGATCGGGAGCGCCACCCGGCTGCTGGACTACGCCACGCAGGCTCCCAAGCGCTATCTCGCGGTGGCGCGCTTCGGGACCGCTACGTCGACCCAGGATGCGTCGGGCGAGGTGATCGAGACGCGTCCGGTCGACCTGCACGCGGACGATGTCGAGACGGCGTTGAAGAGGTTCCGCGGAGCGATCGAGCAGACACCGCCGATGGTCTCGGCCGTCAAGGTGGGAGGCGAACGGCTCTATCGCAAAGCGCGCCGCGGCGAGGAGGTCGCGCGCGCCGCGAGGACGGTCACGATCTACGACCTCGAGCTGACGGCGTTCTCGGGTGACGAGGCGACCCTCGACGTCACGTGCTCGGCCGGCACCTACATCAGGACGCTGATCCACGACCTGGGCGCCGAGCTTGGATGCGGCGCGCACATGGCAACGCTGCGTCGCACCGAGGCCGCGGGCTTCCGCGAGGACGAGGCACTTCCGCTGGACGACGTCACCGTCGACGGACTGCGTCCTCTCACCGACGCGGTCCGGACCATCCGGCAGGCCACGATCGACGATGGGGCCGCGCTCCTCGTCAAGGACGGCCGCAGGCTTCCGCCGGAGAGCGATCTGGAAGGTGTCGACGGCCTCGTGGCGTTGATCCACGACGGCGACGTCCTCGCGGTCTACCGGCGCGCGGGTGACGAGCTTGTCGCCGAGAAGGTCATGCCCCGATGAGGAGCCTGGTGGGCCTCGATCCTCTCGAACCGGCCGGCGGCGGCCTCGCTCTCGCAATAGGCACGTTCGACGGCGTCCACGTCGGTCATCGGACCTTGATCGCGCGCGCGATGGAGCGCGCCGCCTCGGAGGGATGGGAGGCCGGCGTCCTGACCTGGGATCGACATCCCGCTCAGACACTGCGGCCCGACAAGGCGCCGCGCCTGCTCACGTCGGCGGCGCGCAAGGCCGAGCTGATCGAGTCGTTGGGCGTGGATCTCCTGGTCGTCCTGCCCTTCGACGAGGCGTTCTCTCGGATCACCGCCGGGGATTTCGCGGGAGACGTCCTCGCCAAGCGCCTCGGGATCGATGCGGTTCTCGTCGGGCCCGGATGGCGTTTCGGTCACGGGCGCGCCGGCGACATGAGCCTGTTGCGCCGCTCCGGTGAAGAGCTCGGTTACGAGGCCGTCGAGGTCGAGGCCGTCGAGGTGGACGGCGAGGTCGTCTCTAGCTCCAGGACGCGCAAGGCCGTAGCGGCGGGAGATCTCGCGACCGCACGCGCATTGTTGGGCAGGCCCTTCGATATCGACGGCGAGGTGCTGACCGGGGACGGCCGAGGGCGTCAACTGGGGATCCCCACCGCCAACCTCGCCGTGGTCGAGGGGCTCGCCACGCCGCCGCTGGGGGTCTACGCGGGCAGGGCTCGCGTCCGCGACGCCTGGTACCTGGCCGCGACGAATATCGGGGTGAACCCAACCTTCGGAGGAGATCAGGTTCGCATCGAGACCTACGTCTTGGACTTCGACGCCGACATCTACGGAGAGCAGATCAGGGTCGAGTTCCACGAGCGGCTGCGCGACGAGGAACGCTTCGAGAACGTGGCCGACCTGGTCGCCCAGATCCACGACGACATCGCGAGGACGCGCAAGTTGCTGACCTAGCAGGTCTCGGTGCTGTTAGAAACCGGAAGGTCTGACCGCCCGATCCGTAGCCAGCCTGGGCGGCGGGGTGCCGGTTGCCAATCTTTGGGGTGCAGGCCCGGTCATTAGGAAGCGGCTTGCCTACACTCAGTTCGAAGCCGAGAGGGCCTCGGGAGAAAGTCGAACGGGAATCAACCCGACCGGATAGTGCAGGAAGGCCGGTTTGTCTGACAACTGTCAGACAACTGTCAGACAACTCGAGGGGTCGATAACCCCCTGCCGCCCTCCGCAACAACTGCCGGCAAACGGCTGGGCGCCTGGCACCAGACGGCCACTTCCGCCGCCGTACACACGTTCTACTGCCCTCGCTCGGGCCGTGCTACGATGCCCTCGGCTCCGCCGGTAGGTCAGACGCGGGTGCCAACCCAGCAACTCAGGAGGTTTTCAGGCGCGCATGGCGCTCCTCAAGGACGAGAAGCAACAGATCATCACGGATAACGCCCGAACCGATGGCGACACGGGGTCGCCCGAGGTTCAAGTGGCGATCCTCACGCGTCGCATCACCGAGCTCACCGAGCATCTGAAGACCCACTCGAAGGACCACCACAGCCGCCGCGGTCTGCTCCGCATGGTCGGTCGACGCCGTCGCCTGCTCGAGTACCTCAGGCGTCAGGACGTCGAGCGTTACCGAGCCCTGATCGCGAAACTCGGACTACGTCGGTAGGCAGGAAGGAGACCGACCCCGCCCCAACCCC
>Ga0299913_10004744_pt1 | contig 11469 bp, 10 predicted proteins | sample RVTome_9_FD_201360 | JGI IMG/M metagenome (GOLD analysis project Ga0299913, IMG submission 201360) | Soil microbial communities from uranium-contaminated site in the Upper Colorado River Basin, Wyoming, United States - RVT155D38 (version 2) ... | reverse complement strand
TGCAGGGCCCGTATATGGGGTTTTTGGGTGGGCGGGTTCAGTGGATCCAGATCAGAGGACAGGCTCTCGTCCCCAGCCGCCGAGCCCCTCGGTCGCCTCGTCGAAGTGCGTGGCGAGACGGTCCGCGTACTCTCGCGCCGCGCCCTCACGGGTCCTCTGCATCACCCGGGAGAAGAAACCGGCGAGAGCGAGCTGGTTGACCTCCGGTGGCGGGGGCCAGGGGGCTGTGATCCGATCGGGGGAGTCGAGGTGCTCGCTGATGAACCTCTGCAGCCAGCCATAGGAGATGGCGTCGATGGTCTTGTGGGTGACGGGAGATCGTTTCTCGCGCGAGCAAGACTCAATAAAGCGCTGGAGCTCCTCCGGGCCCAGAGCTTGCTCGGGTGCAGGCGGTGTGCTCATGGCCGTTCCTCGTCCGTCAATCTACCGGCCCGGGCCGGGATCGCCACGGGTTTCACGCCAAGGGGAGAGGGAGTTGCCACCAGGGGGGCAGATCGTCAGTGTTCACCGCCCCCACCCACTTCACCCACCAGAACCCGCGTCTACCTGGCGCGACCAGCCTCACCGGGCCGCCGTTGCCGTCGGGAAGGGGTGCTCCCGCGAGGTGGGTCGCGAGGAGGAGACCGGACCCGTGCGATCTCGGGAATCGGCGCCAGTAGCCGGTGACGGACCGCACCACGATGCTTTCCGCGCTCACCCTCCCGAGGAGCCGATCGAGACGTGCTCCCGACCACTCTTGTGTGCTGTACCAGCCGCCGGTGCAGTCGAGGGTGGCCGTAACGGAATCGCCGAAGGTGGAGATCTCCTCAACGCGGTAGCCCGTGCCGGCCACCATGACCACATGGGTGGAGGCGTCGAGGTGCTGCACGCGATCGTTGAGCCACTGCGTGGCAGGGATCAGCGAGACGTCCGAGATCTCGTGCGATCCTGTGAAGCGTCTTCTCGACCCGGGCGCGCCGGTCAGAGCCCACACACCCTCGGTGAGCAGATAGGCGACACTCCCCGCTCCGAGCACCGCTGCGAAGCGAATGAGACTGCGTCGGCTCAGGTCTCCCACCCTCGGCTTCACCGGGCGTTGCGCATAGTGCACCGCCACGAGGACGAGGGAGGCCAGGCCAGCACCTACATGAACCTGGGTCATGGTTAGGGGACCGGCCCGATCGGCGATCCCGGAGACCAGGGTCAGACCGCTGACGATGGTGATGAGCGCGGTCACTGAGAGGACCATCGAGATCCCGCGCCCCGGCTTCTCCCTGGCGAGGCCACGCCGTGCGATCATCGACTTCCAGGGAGAGAGCACCAGCATGGCCAGCCCGATCACCCCATGGGCGACGACCACCCAACGACCCATCTCGGTCCCGATGCTGAATGCAGCGAAACCCGAGACGACGGCCGCGACGGCCAGACCGAGCAGGGCGAGATTGGTCTGTCTCGAGGTCATCTCACAATCATCGTCGCCATGTCCCTCCCATGCCCGCGTTGACCGACGGTGGGCTCGCAGACGTCCGGCTAGGTTCACCCGGCGATGAGTGAGCGTCTCGACCGGTGGATGGACGGCTACGTCCTCGCCTGGAGCAGCAACGAGGAAGAGCACGTCAGGGCCCTGTTCACCGAGGACGCCGTCTACGACCCCCAAACCGCAGACGGGGAATGGGACGGGATCGAGGAAATCGTCGCCCGCTGGAAGGAGATCGACGACGACGAGGACAACTGGGCGTTCCAGTGGCGCCCCTTGGTCGAGACCGACGGTCTCGCCGTCGTCACGGGTCGCACCCGCTATGAGGAGCCACCCGCCAGCTACCGCAACCTCTTCGTTATCAGGTTCTCCGACGACGGCCGGTGCTACGACTTCACCGAGTGGTACATCGAGGAGGAGGCGTGACCGGCCCCCACACTGCTCTCGTCCTCGGAGGCGGGGGGCGGTGGGGGGCAGTCGAAGTGGGGATGCTCCAGGCGCTCGACGAGGCGGGGATCAAGCCCGATCTGATCCTGGGGACCTCGATCGGCGCGTTCAACGGGTCGGTCATCGCCGACGACCCTGGGCCCTCGGGGGTGGATCGGCTCACCGCCTTCTGGGAAGAGGTGACCGGGGCCGATCTGTTCGGCGGCACCCTTCTCCGGAGAATGAGGAGTGTCGCCACGCTCAAGCCGGCACTTCATGAGACCTCCGAGATCAGGAGGATCCTGGAGAGGGTCCACGGAGACAGGCTGATCGAGGAGCTGGTCATCCCCTTCCAGTGTGTCGCCGCCTCCATCGAGCGCTCGGCCGAGCACTGGTTCACCAGCGGCCCGATCGTCGACGCCGTCCTCGCCTCGTCCGCGGTCCCCGCGCTCTTTCCCCCTGTGGAGATCGGAGGAGAGCACTTCTACGACGGGGGACTGGTCAACTCGGTTCCTTTGGGGCGCGCCGTCGAGCTGGGGGCCTCGGTGATCTTCGTCCTCCAGGTGGGCCGGGTGGAGACGGCGTTGCGGGCGCCGGAAAAGCTGCATGAGGCGGCGCTCATCTCCTTCGAGATCGCTAGACGCCATCGATTCGCCACCACGATGGAGCACCTCCCCGAGGGCATCGAGGTCCATCTCCTTCCTTCGGGCAACCCGGTTGCGTTCGACGATCGCCGCCAACTGCGTTGGAGCGACACTGGCTCGACGTCGGCGCTGATCGAGGGCGCATACGAGGCGAGCCGGGAATACCTGAGCCGCGCAGGGCCGGCGTGAGACCGCCACACCGCTGGCTCCGCCGGCTGGTGGTGGATCCTGCGGTGGTGTTCGGAGTCATCGTCGCCCTGCTCACCCTCCCGATCGTGGTGCCGGCCGCCGGCTTTGCGTCTAGATACGTCCCCGGGAAATGGCGGATCGCCCGCATCGTCTGGTTCCTGTTCCTCTACCTGGCCATCGAGGCGATCTCGCTGATCGCTCTGTTCGGGCTGTGGGTGGCCTCCGGGTTCGGCTGGAAGCTGAAGACGGCCGAGTTCCAGGTTGCCCACTACCAGTTGTTCGGCTGGATGTTGAGACGGATGGTCGCCTCGGCCAAGCTCACCTTTCGGGTTGCCATCGATCGTGAGGGCCCGCGCTCCCGGGCATCCACGAATGGCCGGAGACGGCCGGTGATCGTGCTCAGCCGTCACGCCGGCCCGGGCGACTCGATGATGCTCATGGACCGGCTGACCAACCTCTACCAAAGAAGACCCCGGATCGTGCTCAAGGAGTTCCTGCAGTGGGACCCCGCCCTCGACGTGATGCTGCACCGCATCCCCGCCGCCTTCGTTCCCTTGGGTCGGGCAGCCGGGGATGCGGTGATCGAGGAGATAGCCCGCCTGGCGGGGACCATGGGAGAAGCCGACGCGTTGGTGATCTTCCCCGAGGGTGCCAACTACACGCCGAAGCGGGCCCGGCGCGCCGTCGAGAAGTTGCACGACATCGGGCGTCCCGATCTGGCCGAGAGGGCCGAGCAGCTTCGCAACACCCTCCCGCCCAAGTCCAAGGGGGTGATGACCGCCATCGCCCAGGCACCTACGCCGACCGATGTCTTCGTGGTCGGGCACGCCGGACTGGAGACTTTCGCCACTCCGGGAGACATCTGGAGGGGGATGCCCTTGGACACCCGGGTCGCGGTCAGGGTTTGGCACATCCCCGCCGAGCAAGTTCCCCCACCCGAGGAGCAGGAAGGGTGGCTATTCGACCTCTGGTCGGAGGTCGATGCCTGGATAACCGAACGGCTGACCACGACGGGGGAGCCCTTTGACGACCCTCACGCCTACTGAGGGCGGCGAAGGAAGGGCATCAACTCGCGGAGTCTCGACCCGGTGGACTCGATCTGATGGCCCTCCATGAGTGCCCGACCCTCCTCGAGCACGGGTGACCCCTCGCGAGCCTGTGCCAGCCACTCGGCAGCGAAGGCGCCCGAGCGTATTTCCTCGAGGATCCCCCTCATCCTCTCTCTCGTGTCGGCGTCGATGATGCGGGCGCCGCGGGTGTACCCGCCGTACTCGGCGGTGTTGGAGATGGAGTGGTTCATCCAACCGAGACCGCCCTCGTAGAGCAGGTCGACGATCAACTTCAGCTCGTGGAGGGTCTCGAAGTAGGCCGACTCGGGCTGGTAGCCGGCGTCCACCAGGGTCTCGTAGGAGGCCTTGATGAGCTCGGACACCCCGCCCACCAACACCACCTGCTCGCCGAAGAGATCGGTCTCGGTCTCCTCTTCGAAGCTGGTCTCCAGGATCCCGGCCCTCCCCCCGCCGATGGCGGCGGCGTAGCCCAGTGCCAGCCCGAGGGCATTGCCAGTCGCATCTTGGTGCACCGCCACCAGGCAGGGGACGCCGCTGCCCTCTTCGTAGGTGCGGCGGAGCAAGTGCCCGGGGCCCTTGGGGGCGGCCATCACGACATCGACCGATTCCGGGGGTTCGATCTGCCCGTAGTGGATGTTGAACCCGTGGGCGAAGAGAAGCGCGTTCCCCGGGTCGAGACCAGGGGCGATGGGCTCCTCGTAGACCCCCGACATGGTCTCGTCGGGCACGAGCAGGGCGACGACATCGGCCCGATCCGCCGCCTCCTCGATGGTCATGACCCTCAGGCCCTCGGCCTCTGCGTTGGAGCGGCTCGCCGAGCCCGGACGGAGGCCCACCAGCACATCGACGCCCGAGTCGCGGAGATTCAGGGCTTGGGCATGGCCCTGGCTCCCGAAGCCGATAACGGCCACGGTCCGGTCCTCGAGCACGGAGCGGTCGATGTCGGCGTCGTGATAGATCGTTGCCATGGCCCCGATTGTGGTCGTTCTTCGTAGGATCGGCGCCATGGCACCGAGGCTGCGTTCCCGGGAAGTGACGGAGGGGCCCGCCCGCGCGGGAGCAAGGGCGATGCTGCGAGCCGTCGGGCTCGACGACGAGGACTTCGCCAAGCCGCAGGTCGGGGTGGTCTCCGCGGGCAACGAAGTGACCCCGTGCAACCTCACCGGGCCCGAGCTGGCGAAGCACGCCAAGCAGGGAGTCGTCTCCAACGGGGGAGTGGGCCTGGTCTTCTCGACCATCGCCGTCTCCGACGGGATCTCAATGGGACATGAGGGGATGAGGGCCTCACTGGTCTCCCGAGAGGTGATCGCCGACTCGGTCGAGCTGGTGATGCATGCCGAGCGATTCGATGCCCTGGTCGCCATCGCCGGGTGTGACAAGTCGTTGCCGGGGATGCTGATGGCTGCTGCCCGTCTCGACCTCCCCGCCGTGTTCCTCTACGGGGGATCGAGCCTTCCCGGCCGTCACCGCGGTCGGGATATCTCCATCGTCGACGTCTTCGAAGGTATCGGCGCCGAGTCGGAGGGAAAGATGACCGAAGAGGAGCTCGGGGAGATAGAGCGCGCCGCTTGCCCCGGCGCCGGATCTTGCGCCGGGATGTTCACCGCCAACACCATGGCCGCGGTCGGCGAGGCGATCGGCATGTCCTTACCCGGGTCGGCCTCGGTGCCGGCGATCGATCCCCGGCTACGAGAGCACGCCGTGGCGTCGGGGGAGGCCGTCATGAACCTGGTCGAGCAAAATATCACCCCCCGACAGATCATGACCCCACCCGCTTTCGAGAACGCGATCACCACCGTGCTGGCGCTGGGCGGGTCGACCAATGCCGTGCTCCATCTCCTCGCCATAGCTCACGAAGCCGATGTGCCTCTCGGGTTGGACGACTTCGACCGGATCTCGACACGGACTCCCCATCTCGGGGATCTCAAGCCGTTTGGCCGTTACCACATGGTCGATCTCGACGAAATCGGCGGGGTGCCCGTGGTGCTCCGCGCCCTTCTCGACGCGGAGCTGATCGATGGGGATGTCCTCACCGTGACCGGTCGGACCATGACCGAGAACCTGGACGGCGTCGTCTTCCCCGGCGATCAGAGCGTGATCCGCTCTCCGCATGATCCCATCTCGGCCAAGGGCGGGATCGCCGTGGTCCGCGGGTCGCTGGCGCCGGAGGGAGCAGTGGTGAAGACGGCCGGCGTGGAAGTGGCCGGGTTCGAGGGCCCTGCCCGTGTGTTCGAAGGCGAGCAGCAGGCTCTTGACGCGTTCTTCGCCCACCAGATCTCACCGGGGGATGTGATGGTGATTCGCTCGGAGGGCCCTCGGGGCGGGCCGGGGATGAGGGAGATGCTGCAGATAACCGCGGCGATCAAGGGCGCCGGCCTGGGCCAGAAGGTAATGCTGGTCACCGACGGCCGTTTCTCGGGGGGCACCACCGGCCTCTGCATCGGCCACGTTGCCCCTGAGTCCGAGGCTGGCGGCCCCCTCGGGCTGGTGGAGGACGGCGACCGGATCAGGATCGATCTCGAGGAACGCCGGCTCGACCTGCTGGTCGACGAGGAGACGCTCGAGGCTCGAGGAGCCCTCTGGTCTCCGGCACCCCCCCGCTATGTCACCGGGGTCCTGGCCAAGTACGCCCGTCTTGCCGGCTCGGCGGCCGGGGGCGCGGTAACGGGGTAGCGGTCTAGCTCTTCCTCTCTGCTTCCGCTTCGGCCAGCTCCCTCGGGTACATCGCCTCCACGCTGACCAGGGCGCTCTTGAAGGCGGGAGTCCCGGATCGGGGGTCGACGACCCGGGGGACGAGGACGTTGGCCTCCGGGTAGTACATGACGCAGTTGCCGGGCCTGATGTCGATCGACCTCAGCGTCAGCCCCCTCATCTCGGCGATGTCGCTGCGGACCACCACCTTTTCGTCCTCGGCGAGCTCGAAGCGGGCGATATCCGAGGGGTTGAGCATGACCACGTCACGGCGCTCCTGTCCCCGGTAGAGATCCTCCTCCTCGTATACCACCGTGTTGAACTGGCCCTCGGAGCGAACCGTCATCAGCCGCAGCCTCCCGTTGGCGTCGCCCGATTCCGGGAGACCGACGACGTGGAACACTGCCCTTCCGGTCTCGGTGGCGAACCGCGGCTCGTGAAAGGTACGTCCCGAGATGTGGAACTCGTTTCGGGTGCGGTCGATGTCGCCGATCGCCTCGTAGCCGGGAATCACCTTGGCGATGGCCTCGCGCAACGTCCCGTGGCTACGCATCGACTGCCAGTCGAGCACGCCCTCTGAGTCGAGGCCCTCACCGATGTCTGCGATCACCGAGACCTCCGAACGCGGCCCGTCGTGACGGGGCGGACCGCCTTCCGACAACCTCACGAAGTTGAACATCGACTCCTGAGTCGTCGGCTCCGGCTCCTCGTCGCGGGCGAGGACGGGCAGGATCAAGGTCTCAGCGCCCCGACCAAGAACATGACCGGTGTTCAGGCTGGTAGAGAGATAGGCCACCAGCTCGAGTCGCTGCATGGCGCGAGCCGCGAAGTCAGCGTCGGGGTTGGATCCGAACAGGTTGCCGCCGAGACAGAGCCCCACCTTCAGCCTTCCCTCGGCGGCGGCGATCATGCACCCCATGGTGTCCAGGCCCTCCGAGTCGGGCGTGGTCACTCCGAGCTTGGTCTCCAACGCCTCGAGCACTGCTTTCTGCAACTGTGGCTTCACCCCCACCGAGCCGACTCCCTGGACGTTGGAGTGGCCCCGAATCGGGAGCAGACCGCGGCCGGGGCGTCCCAGCATCCCCCGGGTCATAGCGAGGTTGGCGATGGCCTGGACATTGTCCACCCCGTGAGCGTGATGGGTAATCCCCATCGCCCAGGCAAAGACGGCGCGGTCGGCCGTCAGGTAGAGGTCGCCTACCCGGGCGATAGTCTCCCGGCCCACGCCCGATCGAGCGGTGATCGTGTCCCAGTGGAGGGTTTCGATGTGGGAGCGGAAGGCCTCCCATCCCTCGGTGTGGTGGGTGATGAAGTCGTGGTCCACCCCGCCCGCCTCGATCACGTGCTTGGCCACCCCGGAGAGGAAGGCTATGTCCCCTCCGATGTGGGGCTGGACGTACTGATCGGCGATGGTGGTGCCGAAGAGAAGACTCCGCAGCTTGGAGGGCACCCGGAAACGGACCAGACCGGCCTCCCTCAGGGGGTTGACCACCACCACCTTCCCGCCGCCCCGTTTCAATCTGGACAGGGTGGTCATGAGGCGGGGGTGGTTGGACGCGGGGTTGGCGCCGATGAGGAAGAACACGTCCCCTTTGCCGAGGTCCTCCAGATCATCGAGGACGACGGTGGCGGTTCCCGAGCCTGTCACCGTGGTCAGTCCCACCCCGGAGGCTTGATGGCAGTAGTAGGAGCAGTTGTTGACGTTGTTGGTGCCGTGGATGCGGGAGAGGAGCTGGATCAGGAACCCCGCCTCGTTCGAGGAGCGGCCGCTCACATAGAAGAAGGACTCGTCGGGGTGGTGTTCCGCCAACTTGTCCACGATCCTGCCGATCGCCTCCCGCCACTCGATGGGCCGATAGCCGGTGTCGAGAGGCCCTGCGTAGAGGGGAGTGGTGAGCCGTCCTGCCGTCTCCAGCTCCCGGGACGAGAGGGAGGTCAGCCGGGTGAAGTCGAGAGCCTCGAAGAAGTGGGCGGGAATCGCTCCCTGCATGTCCGCGGCCATCGCCTGCACCGATTTCTTGCAGACCTCGGGGAAGTGGCCGGTCTCGTTGACCATCCCGCCGAGCTGGCCGCCCATGCCCAGTGCGCAAGTCTTGCAGGCGTTGCGGCTTCGCAACGCCCGATACATGGCAACCAGGCCACCGGGCCCACCCGTCTCCCACGCCTTCCGCACGATGTACCAGATGGCGGGAAAGCCACCACCGGCCCTGACGGCTCTCATCCGCCCGAACTTACCCTTCCTGGGGCTGTGGCTCCCAGTAAAGGGGCTGCCGGTCCTTCGAACCTCCGGTAGTTAGGCCCATATGTGGGACAAACAGCCTCAAGAAATCTCGAGGAGGCTCGCGGGTCTTTTCTCGAGGTAGTTAGGCCCGTATCCGGGCCTAACTACCGGAGGTTTGGCGAAGCACCCGGCGTGGAGAACGAAGGTCAGCGACGAAACCGGGCAGGATCGGTCACCGCGGGGTCGACTCCCACCTCCACCAAGTCGGGTGTCAGGTCCTCACCGGTGACCAACGAGGCGAGCAGTGAGCCATACCCGGGTGAGGTCTGGATGCCGACTCCGCCTTGACCCACCAACCAGAAGAACCCGGGGGCGGTGGGGTCCTCGCCGATCACCAGTTCCCGATCGGGGGAGAAAGTGCGCAACCCGGCCCATTCCGAGTTGACGACGCCGATGCCGAGGGTGGTGGCCTCGTTGATTCGCTCGATCGCCATGGCCACGTCCTCCATCCGGGGTCGGGCGTCGATGGGCTCGGATGGGACCTCCTCTGCCAGGGAACAGAGCAGTTGGACGCCGTCGGGCTTGAAGTAGAAGCGCTGGTCGGCGTCGACCACCATCGGCCAAGCCGCGAATTCCTCGCTCCCGGGGACCATGAAGGCGGTGCGCCGCATGGGCTGGAGGCCGATCGGCTCCACCCCGGCCATCATCGCCACCACATCGCCCCATGCCCCGGCGGCGTCGACCACTGTCTGAGCTCGGATCTCGTCATCTGCGGCTCGCACGATCCAGCTCGATCCGGTGCGCGCGATGGAGTTGACCGCGGCGCCGGTCCGGATCTCGGCCCCGTGGCGGCGGGCGATGCGGACGAAGGCCTGGTGGAGCGCAGCTACGTCGATATCGCTCGCCCCGGGCTCATAGAGCCCGACGGCGATCCGCTCCCGTCGAAGGGCCGGCACCAATTCCGACATCTCCTCGGAGCCCACCTTGCGGGTGCCCTCCCCACTCCCGATCGATCCGGCGGCGATCTGCTCGATCTGGTCGATCTGGCCTTCCTCCCCGATCCAGAGCAGGCCGCGCCGTGTCAGGAGGGGAGCCTCGGTGGAACCCTCGGGCGGGCTCTCCAGGAAGCGACGGCTCGCCCGAGCCAGTGGTCTCACGCCATGGGCGCCATAGTTCACCACGAAGAGCGCCGCTGAGCGCCCGGTGGTGTGATAGGCCAAGGTCCTCTCCATCTCCAGGAGAGTCACCGACCCGAACGGGGCGAGATGGGCGGCCGCGGAGACGCCGGCCATACCCCCGCCGATCACGACGAATTCGGTCACGGGATGACGACGACTTTGCCCGATGCCCGGCGATCCGCCACCCAGGCCAGGGCCTCGTCGGCCCGCTCCAGCGGGAAGGTGCGATCGATAACCGGCCGGAGCCGGCCCTCCTGCACCATCCTGATCAGAAGGCGCGTGTTCTCCTCGCTCCGCTCCGGCTCCTCGTCGGTGAACCTTCCCCAGAACACTCCCACCAGGGCGTTGCCCTTCAGCAATGGGATATTCATCGAGATCTCGGGAATACCCCCGGCGGCGAAACCGACAACCAGGACCCGGCCCCGCCATCGGGTGGAGCGGAGAGCGAGTTCGGTCATCTCCCCTCCGACCGGGTCGTAGACGACATCGACACCGGAGCCGTCGGTGGCCCGATCGATGCCCTCCCGGAGGGGGGTCTGGTCGTAACGGATCACTTCGTCCGCCCCGCACTCGGTCACCAGCTGCGCCTTCTCGTCGGATGACACCGCTCCGATCACGGTTGCCCCCAGCGCTTTCCCGATCTGGACTGCGGCCAGCCCCACGCCACCTGCAGCTCCCAGGACGAGGAGGGTCTCCCCCTCATTCAGGCCGGCCCGGTCGACCAGGGCGTGGTAGGAAGTGCCGTAGGTGGCGGGAATCACCGCCCCGACCTCGAAGCCCACCTCCTCGGGGAGCTTGGCCGTGTTGGAGGCCTTCAGCACCGCCTTCTCGGCGAGGCCCCCGTGGAGCAGGAACCCGCAGACCCGATCGCCGGGGGAGAGCCCCCGTGCCTGGTTGGCCATGGTGACGGTGCCCGCCACCTCGTAACCGGGGGCGAACGGGGGCTCGGGCCTGAATTGGTAGAGACCGGACACCATCAGGCTGTCGGCGAAGCTGACCGCGGCGGCTTCCACCTCGATCAGGACACACCCCGGGCCCGGCTGTGGGTCGGGCAGGTCGCCGATCCTCAGGGCATCGATCCCTGTGAAGTCGTCGGAGATGAGTGCACGCATCGGCCCAGCCTACGGTGGGCCATGGTCGTCGAGGTCTGACACAATCGGACCGTGCCCGTCGAACCACTCCCTTCCCGTTTCGAGCTTCCCGACCCGACTACCGCCGACGGGGATGTCGTCGCGGTGGGCGGGGATCTCGCGCCGGGCACGATCCTCCAGGCCTATCGGAAGGGGATGTTCCCGATGCATCTGGAGGACGGTCACCTGGGGTGGTGGTGCCCCATCGACCGCGCAGTGATCCCCTTGCACGGATTGCGGGTCACCAGGTCGCTTCGTCAGTCGACCCGCCGATTTCAGGTGTCGGTCGACCAGGACTTCGCCGGGGTCATCGCCGGGTGCGCCGACCCTTCGCGACCGGAGGGGTGGATCACCCCCGAGATCATCGCCGCGTACACCGAGCTGCACGAGCTGGGCTGGGTCCACTCGGTGGAGGTGTGGGACCGGGACGGGTCCTTGGTCGGTGGTCTCTATGGCGTGGCCCT
>Ga0299913_10004742_pt1 | contig 11471 bp, 17 predicted proteins | sample RVTome_9_FD_201360 | JGI IMG/M metagenome (GOLD analysis project Ga0299913, IMG submission 201360) | Soil microbial communities from uranium-contaminated site in the Upper Colorado River Basin, Wyoming, United States - RVT155D38 (version 2) ... | reverse complement strand
AACTCGTACGCCACGAATCCCGGTCGGCGGCCGATGTCCTCGGCAAAGCCCTCGTCGACCCGGCGCGTGAGCTCCTCCATCGATCCGCGCTGCAGGCGATACCTCCTGATGCTTGCGAACACTCGCTACTCCCTTCGTTTGGGGTGCCAGTTGCGCTGGGACCGTCGCGTCGTATTCCGCGATAGCACCTCCCTTCCCTCGCCTGCGGCCGCGCCCCGAGTGCGGGCCGCCGGGGGAGCGAACATAGCCACGCCCGAGGCTACTCCTGCGCTTGGCCGCCGCAAGCGTGTGAGCGGGACCATCTGCAAGGAGAAAGTCCCTTGGCACTCCTTGGGATGAGCGGCGCTGGCCACTGGCAGCACGCGCCCCAGCCGGCCGGTCGCCCGACGATCCTCCTGTCACGTGTCGCCCTCGAGAGCCCCCGTCGATCTGCTCACCGCCGGCCTTCCCGCCGATCCGGTGCTCGACGTCGCGCTGTCGCACGCGTTGCTCGAGGACGTCGCGGCTCGCCGGCGTCGCCCCGTTCTGCGGATCTTCCGGCCAGGCCCGACCGCCGCCTTCGGGCGGCTCGACGCGCTGCTGCCCGGGTTCCCGCGCGCGTGCGGGCGCGCCCGCCAACATGGACTCACCCCGCTCGTGCGGTTGGTGGGCGGCCACGCCGCGGTCTACGACGAGCGCTGCGTGGTCGTGGAGGAGCTCAGCGCCGAGGAGGACGTCATCGCCGGCCTGCAGACGCGCTTCGAGCGACAGTCGCAGCGCCTGCGGCGGGCGCTGTGCGAGTTGGGGGCCGACGCGCGGATCGGCGAACTGCCGGGCGAGTATTGCCCGGGGGCGCACAGCATCAACGTCGCCGGCCGCATCAAGGTGGTCGGCATCGCACAGCGCGCGATCCGCCGCGGGGCGCTCACGAGTGCCGTGGTCGTCTGCGGCGGTGGGACCCAGCTGCGCCCAGTCATCGAGTCGCTCTACGCAGCGCTCGAGATCGAGATCGACCCGGGCACGGCCGGGTCGCTGGACGAGGAGCTGCCCGACGCGACACCTGAGGCGGTCGCTCAACGGATCGCAGCCTCCTACGCGCGCGAGTGGCGCCTCGAGCCGCGGGACCTCGACGCGGACCTGCTCGACCGAGCGCGCGGGCTCGCGGCCCGGCACCGCGCGCCCTGACGCAACGCGGCGGGGAAGGATCGGCACGCGGGTGCGCGCATCCGCTGCGGCCGCACGCCTGTCCTGGCCGGGCGATCCGGGCGCCCGCGACCACCCCCGGCGCGACGCTCGCCGTTCTGCGCCGCGCGCTGCTCGAAGACCGAACAGCTCCCGGCCAAGCCTCATCGCGGGGGCATGGCCTCGGGCTGCGGCGCGACCGGATTGCTCATGACCCGAGCCCGGCGAGAAGGTCCGCCGGCTCGCGCGGGCGTAACGTTCTGGCCCCGTCCCGCTCGGAAGGAGGTGGTGCCTCGTGGGCGTTGGACCCGAGCCGGATCGGGACACGCGAAGCGATGACCAACTGGCGCTGGAGGAGATCCGCCGCTTGTTCGACCGCTATCGCAAGATCGCTCGTCACGGGATGGTCACCGAGCGCGACGAGATCGACGAGATCGAAGAGGCGGAGGAGCCTCCCGCTCTGACCGTGCGCTGACGCGGCTGCCCTGGGGCGGCGGCATCCAGGAAGAGTCCGCCGCCTCGAGCCAGCGTGCGCAACCGCCCCCGCCGCCTCGACATAACGCGGTTGCGCGGGGTCTGATCGCGTCGTGACTCGCAGGCGTATCGTTCGCCGTCGGCGATCCCCAGACCGGAGGGAGGCAGTTTGATGCCGACTGCCCAGCAGCCCCCGGCGCGGCACGGACGTCGCTCCCCACAACCGCAGCCCAAGCCTCCCGCGTGGAGCGCGGCACTGCAGTCCAGCCAGCGACGGGCCGCCGCCCGTCGCGCTGCCGCGGAGCACCAGCTGACCGTGCGCCGCTGGCTGCGCGACCTCGCCCGCCGCTGAACCGGCGACGGCGTCGGCGGGCGACTGCGTTTCGTCGCAGTCGCCCGACCACCGGGCCGGCGCGCCGCCTCGCCACGCCGGGCCCTCCGAGCACCAGCGCGCAAAGGTCGGCCACGCCTTGGACGCTCAGGTCTCCTTGCCGGCTAGACGTGAGCCACCGATGGTGGCGCGATCGATGCCTACTGTCTGCTCTCCGCGGCGGCCTTCAGCCTCTCGAGCGAGGTCTCCCAGCGCTTCTTGATGTCGCGCGAGGCGATCGGCGCGGCTAGCTTGCCGAGGCCCTTGAAGCTCACGTCGTCCTCCACCCGCAACCGTGGTCCCCGTAGGGGACGGGCTCAGGCTATAGCGCACGTGCCGGGAGAAGGTCTTTCCCTCCTGGTCCTCCTCGAGCACGGTCGGCGCGTCCGAGCGGGTCACCCGCGCATCCACCTCCTCCTTCCTGCGGGTGCGGTAGAGGTGGTCGTCGCGCGTGTGTGGCCCCGGGTAGTCCTCCGAGCGGGAGCGAGTCTCGAGGTAGCCCTCGAACCAGCGCTCCGGCGTGCCGATCGCCCGCCAGACGTCTTCGGGCGGCCGCTCGATGTCGATGATCTCGCTGAACTGCGGCATGGCTCTCCTTCCCGTCCAAACTCACACTAGCCGCCGCTCGGGAGCCGTCAAGGCGCCGAACCCGGCTCGATGAAGCGATCGACCGTGCTGCGTCGTCCGCGCGCCCCACGGTCCGGATGGAGCGCGCCCATGGCGGGCAAGGGACGGCGACGTAGCGTCTCCTCATCCCACCGGCAGAGCTCGCGATGGCGCGCCACCACGGCTCACCCGCCGACATCGATCTCGCATACGGTGAACTCGGCGCCTACGCCGTGCGCCACGAGATCAGCATCGACGGCCCGCTGCGCGAGTACTACCTCGTCGGACTACTTGACACAGACAACACCGATGAGTGGGAGACCGAGTTCGGATGGCCGATCTGTCGGTCCGATCCCCGAATCTGAGCGGCGATCGACGCGGAAGCAGGACTCCACCGGGCAGCCTCCGCCACGCCCCGCTCTCGCCAGAAGCACGGCCGGTCCGCCCGACCTTGGGAACCGGCGAAGGGACGGCGTCCTGCTCCCCGCGCTCGCATTCGCCCAGATGCGAGCGCCCGACTGCCGCTCCGCGGCGCGCCTGCTGCGGACGACAACCAGGTGTCTGGCGTGACGCTGCCATCGCTTCTGCAATTCGCGGGCCGCTGCGCGGCAGCGAGAGCAGCAGGTGGTCGCTGGCGGCGGTGGGGCGGCTCTTGACCCAGGCGACGATCGCCGCCAGGGCGTCTTCGTCGAGCGGGACGGCGCGGGTGCGGCCGCGCTTGCCGTAGCGCACGATCGCCCACCAGGCGGTGGAGCCCTTGATGGCTTGCCGGAGCCGCGGGTCGCTGGCGCGGCGGCGCTCGTCGATGTCGGTGAGAAGCATGCGGGCGGCTTCGGCGCGTCGCAGGCCGGCGGAGCCGAGCAGGTGCAGCAGCGCGAGGTCGCGCTTGCCTTGGCGGGTCCGGCGGTCGGGTATGCGCAGCAGCCGCGCCCACTCGTCGTGAGTGAGCGCACGCGGCTCGCCGCGGGCCGACGCGCTCCGAGCGCACCGTGCGCAGCTGCTGCGTCTCGACGCCGAGCGCCTCGGCCAGCCCGCGCAGAGCGGAGAGGTGCTTGGCCACGGTGGCCGGAGAGCGGCCCGCGCGCTCGAGCGCGTCGCGGTAGGCACGCACGGCCTCCGGCGTGAGGTCGGCCGGCGCCGCGTCGGGGCCGAGGAACGCGCCGAATGCCCGATACACCGCGGCGTAGATGCGCCGCGTTTCGGGGGAGCGCTGGCGAGCGGCAACTTCGGCGGCGCGGACGGTCAGGCCGCCGGGATCGACGAGCTCGCCGGCGAGCGCGCGTTCCGGCGTTGACCGCGGCGGACGGGTCGCGAGCTCGCTCACGGCCGCTCGCCCGCCTCGAGACGGTCCAGTTCGTTTAGGCCGCTGGGCAGCAGCCACCACAGCTCCTCGCCGGTGCCGGCGTCGACGTCGCCCCACACCAGCGGCGGGTCCTGTTCGCGGAGCTCCTGCAGCCCCCGACGGGCGTGGCTCAGGACGAGGCCGGCCCGTTCGGCGGCCTCGAGCAACGTCCAACGCCGCACCCGGCCGCGGCCGGGCTGGTCTTCGCCGATGACGGCGCGGAGCAGCCGTCGGCGGGTGTCGTCGTCCATTGCCCGGCAGCTTGCCGGAGGCCTCGGACACGTCCGAGAATGCCCTTTCCCGGACACGACCCATGGCGCAGAAGCCGCATGGCGCCTCGAGTCGCCGCTCGTGCCGGGTCGGATTCTCGGGACGTGATAACAGCGCTAAGCGAGATCGAGCACGGCGCAGAGCCGCGCCGACGCCCCGAGCGCGCGTACAACGCCTGTTGGCCGCGTGGTGGGCCGTCACGGGGTGCGGCGTCGCAGGGTGCTGGCGCCGAGCGCCAGGGCGGTGAGCGTGACGGCGGCGATGACCACGATGTCGATCGTGAGACGTCCGCTGAGGCCGTCGCCGCGGGCGACGCGGTCGAGGGCGTCGAAGGCGTAGGTGAGGGGGAGCGCGTCGGCGAGCGTTTGCAGCGCGGGCGCCATCTGGTCGCGCGGTACGAGCAGGCCGCAGAGAAGGATCTGGGGCAGGATGAAGGCGGGCATGAATTCGGTGGCTTGGAATTCGGTGGTCGCGATGGCGCTGACTAGGAGGCCGAGCGAGACGCCGATCAGGGCATTGGCGATCGCGAGCGCGAGAACGGCCGATGCCGGTCCGGTGACGTCGAGGCCGAGCACGCCGAATGCCACCGCAGACACGGTGGCGGCCTGGGCGGCGGCGAGCAGCGCGAAGGCGAGTGCGTAGCCGGCGAGGATGTCGAGCTTCGCGAGCGGCATGGCCAGCAGCCGCTCGAGCGTGCCGTTGGTGCGCTCGCGAAGCACGGTGATTGAGGTGATGAGGAACATCTGGATGAAGGGAAAGAGGCCGAGCATCGGGCCGCCGATGCGGTCGAACGTCTCGGGTTGATCGTCGAGCAGATACTTGGCAAGCGCGACGATGAGACACGGCGCGACCAGGACGAGGGCGAGCGTTTGAGGGTCGCGGCGCAGCTGGGTGAGCACGCGCGTCGCGGTGGCGCTGGCGACGCGCGGGCTCATGCTGCTACGTGGGGGTCGAGCAGGCGCAGGAAGGCGTGTTCGAGGTCGGGCGTGCCGGTCTGCGCGCGCAGCTCGGATGGGGCGCCGGTGGCGATGATCTGGCCGTCGTGCAGGAGCACGAGGTGGTCGCAGCGCGCCGCTTCGTCCATCACGTGGCTTGAGACGATGAGCGTGGCGCCGGCCGCGGCCATGTCGGCGAACATGGCCCACAGGTCGCGTCGGAGCAGCGGGTCCAGGCCGACGGTCGGCTCGTCGAGGACGAGCAGTTCGGGCTGCCCGAGAAGCACCGTGGCGAGTGACACGCGCGCGCGCTGACCGTCGGAGAGCTCGCTGACCAGCTGGTCGGCGTGGTCGGCAAGCTGGACCGCGGCGAGCACCTCGGTCGCGCGTGAGGCGGGCGCGTCGAGCACGCGCGCGAAGTAGCGCAGGTTCTCCGCGACGGTCAGATCGCGGTAGACGCCGAGGCCCTGCGTCACGTAGCCGGCGCGCCGTCGCAGCGAGGGCGCGCACGCGGGAGCACCGAGCACCTCGACGGTGCCGCCGGCGATGATCTGCGAGCCGATGATCGAGCGCAGCAGGGTTGTCTTGCCCGACCCACTCGGGCCCAGCAGCCCGGTGATCTGCCCATTCGGGACGGTCAGCGAGACGCCCTGCAGGACCGGGCGGCCGCCGCGCATGACACGTAATCCCCGAACGCTGATGGCTTCGCTGGGCGTCGTTGTCGCGCCGCCGCCCGCCGCGGTCTCTGGCGCGCTTGATTCCGGACGCATCAGGCCGTCGACGCCGGATCGTCGGCAGCTGTCGCAGCAGACGGCCGTGCATGACCGCCCGCCGGCGGCGGTGCCGAACTGGCAAAGTGGATGATCGCGTCGGCGTAGGCGTCTGGCTCTTCGAGCATGGGCAGGTGTCCTGAGTCCTGCATCCAGTGCAGCTCGGCGCCGGGGATGTCGTCGATCAGTCGGTGGGCGATCTGCTCGCCGAAGTTGACGTCGCGCCGTCCCCAGAGCACCAGGGTCGGGCGCGTGAACGCACGCATCCCCGCCACCGCGTCCATCGTCGCGCGCCGGTGGGCGGGGTCCAGCTGCCACGCGAAGAAGCGCCGCAGCCGCTGCCAGCGCGCCGCGGTGGCGATGTGCGGCGCCACGAACGCCTCGAGGATCTCGTCGGTGAGCACTTGGCGGCGGTGGACGGCGATCGCGAACAGGCGCCGGCGGACGTGGGGTGAGTGCAGCAGCGCGAAGATCAGCGGGCTGGTGAGCGGGTGGACGATCAGCTTGAGGTAGATGCGTTCCTCGTCGCTGGGCCAAGGCGTCGTAGGCCTCGATGTTGGTCAGCACGACCGACCGCAGCCGCTGCGGGGCGGTACCCATGAGCAGCAGGCAGGTCGCCCCGCCGTGGTCGTGACCGACGACGTGCGCGGTGTCGATGCCGAGCGCGTCGAGCAGTCCGCAGATCATCACGGCGTCGCGCGGCAGCCGGTAGTCGTCGCTGAGCGCGACTTCGGTGTCGCCCAGGCCCAGAAGGTCCGGGGCGATCATGCGGAACCGGGCGGCGAGGCGAGGGATGGCTTCGCGCCACTCGTAGGCGTGAAACGGGCAGCCGTGTAGCAGCACCAGCGGCTCGCCGTCGCCCTCGTCGAGGTAGGCCACCGCGACGCCGTCGACGTCAACCCGATGCTTGCGCGCCGAGAGCTCGTCGCGGCTCCGATCGCCAGCGCGGATCCGCGCGTCGCGATCAGGCAGCGCGGGAAACGTGCCGCTGCGCCGCGCGGCGGTCTGCTCGCCCGGAGCCCTGCTCAACTGACAGCGGCCGTCGAGGAGCTCCTGCGCTTCGAGTCGCCGGTCCAGTACCAGGCCCGCCGAGCGACCCGGCAGGTCTGCGTCCACGGTGTCCAGATCCCCGCCGGCGCGCGTGTCGTGCTGCTGTGGGGATCCGCCAACCGGGACGAGCGACGCTGGCGGCGCGCCGACCGCCTCGACATCGCACGCGAGGCCAAGCGTCATCTCGCGTTCGGCGAAGGCATCCACCACTGCCTCGGCGCGCCGCTCGCACGCCTTGAAGGCCGGATCGTGCTCGAGCAGGTCCTCGCACACATGCCGAGCTATCGCATCGTCGGTCCTGTCGAGCGGGTCACGACCCACAACACACGCGGCGTCGTGCGTCTTCCCATCGAGGTCTGAGGCGCGTGGCGCACGATTGTTGTGATCGAGCGGAGGAGCGTCCCGCAGATGCCGGCGGCCGCTCCACCCGTGTTCCCGCCGCGAGCCCGCGTCAACGCGCGCGTCACTCGACTGGCACGTCGGCGGCCCGCATGACCCGCGGGATCTTCGTAGCGGGCGGCTCCGGCCGCCGCCCGATGCAACGACCACGCTCCCGAGCGACCCGGCCGCTCGGCTGCGAATCCAAAGCCGGATAGGAGCTGCGGTGCCGAACATAGGTCCCACCGAACTGGTGATTGTGCTGGTGCTCGCGTTGCTGGTTCTTGGCCCGAAGCGACTGCCCGAGGCCGGCCGCACACTTGGTCGCGGCATCCGGGAATTCAAGAGCTCGATTTCCGAGCAAGCCTGAGCACGGCCGCGTCGCATCCCGGCTCTCGGCGGACGGCCGCGCACGATCGTGCGGCTTCCGCGTCCGCTGTGGCGATCGCCTTTCCTAGCGCTCGGCAGCTACACCGGCCGCGACCTCACGCCCGGCGCCACGATGTCGCTGCGCGCGAGGGGTTCGGTGACCCCAAGCGCCGCCGTGTGGCCCGGTGAGTGCTTTGGTTTGGTGTCGCGCCTCGGGTCCTTCTGAGCGGCCAACCGAGAGAAGTCTCGTCGCGCATGCGAACATACGTTCGTGACGACTCAAGGATCGGCGTACGCCCGTTTCCGGCCAGCCCTGAAGACAGGCAACATGGCCATCATTCGCAGCGCCGCGGGCGAGCTGGCGGGCGTCGACCTGGGTGACGCCCTCGCGGTGTGCGTCGCCATTCGCAAGGCCGAGCCGCACCGCTTCGAACGCGCGGCGCTCCGGTGGCTCGCGCGTTTCTGCGTCAAACGATCCGCGGCGACGCTCGCGGAAGTGCAAGCGGCAGCATCGGCATTCGAGAACATCGCCGACGATCCAGGGGCACTCGACACGCTACAACGACTCTGCACCCGCTAGGCCAACCGACTATAGGAGTCGACCGGGTCTCACACAGACGCCGGCACCGCTCGTGTCAGCTCTAGCGTCCACCTACGACAGACCCAACAGACCGGGCACGCCCTTGCACCTGCCAGGTGCGACGCCGGACCGTGTCGAGCTAGTACGGCGGCCTGCAGACGGGTCCACGACGTTCGGCGCCGGCTCCGGACCTTCGGTCCTTTAAGACCGACGCGCATTGAGCGTCGGCCCTCACAGCCGTTTAGGCACCGAGGCGCGTTCCGGTGCCTGAATCCGTGAGAAAAGAATGCAAATTGCGGACTTCGTCTCGTCGCCCGTCGACAACGTGAACCCACGGAATTGCAGGACTTTCAACCCTGTTAGAGCGATTGCGGTCCACGACTGAAAATCGTGGTGTCCCCGGTTCGAGTCCGGGTCTCGCCACTGGGAGGCGTCGAAATCCCGCATGGCGACTTGGTTCTCTAGTTGCAGGTGGAATGACGGGCGAGCTGCAAGCGACAGCACACGAAACGGTCGTGGTGTCCCCGGATCGAGTCACGGTCCGCGTCCGCCTCGGAAACGCCTGCAAACACCGCGGTTGTCGTCGCCCGGCAAGCCGTGAGCCGTATCGATCGAAACGGCCCATCGGCCTTTTCCGGCCTTTCGCCTCTTTCGAGGTCCTCCGGCGCGGCCGGAGTGACCGACGATCCCGGTGATCACAGGGCGGGCGCGACCGCAAGGCCGGCGCTTACAGCGGCGTTGCTGAGGTCGCTGTCCCAGGTGGCGAGGATCGTCTCGCCAGGGCCGAGCGCGAGGGCGCTTGCGAGATGCACCGCGTCGTAGCCACGCAGCGCGCGCTCGTCCGCGAGCTCGCCGGCGCGCCGCGCCAGCGGTTCGTCGACGCCGACGATCACCAGCTCGGCAGTGACCGCGTCGAGCTCGGCCACGGCACGGTCATGGGCGCGGGCGGTCAAGCGCCTGGCCCGCCGCGCCGCGGCAAGTGCCGCGCGCGCTTCCGGGTAGGCAAGCAGACTGGAGGCGGCCGCGTAGCCGTCCCACAGCTCCGCTGCGACATCGGAGCCGTCCTCGACGACGATCAGCTTGATCAGCGCCGAGGTATCGAAGTACAGCCTCAGCGCCGCTGCTCCGCCACCAGCTCAGACACCGAGCCGCGGGCAGCCACGCTCGCGCGGCGGGATGAGCGTGGTCGCTCGGGCAAGCGCACCAGCCCGCGGCGCACGAGCTCCGCCAATGCCTCATCGCGACCGATCGCAGACAGTCGCGCAACGCGCCTGCCCCGACGGGTCACGACGATCTCGACACCCCGCTCGACGCGATCGAGGTGCTCGCTCAAGCGATCGTGCAGAGCGCGAACGCCAACCTCCTCCTCCCCACCACGATGTAGCGTCATACATCGCAGCCTAGCAGCTACATCGCAAAGCGGAGCTCGAAGCCGGCGGGCATCGCTCCCGGCGCGGCGTACGCCGACACGTAGGTCGCGACGTCCACCTCGCCGATCGCCGACGGATCGGAGGAGCGCGTTGAAGAAGGTCTGCAGGTAGGGCCGCTCGCGCCCGGCGACCAGCATCTCCGCAACGTCGCGCGCGCTGTGGAAAGCGAAGTGCCAGACGCGCGGATCGGTGCGCAGGCGACAACGCGGCCGGCAACACCGGTGAGCTCATGAAGCTCTGCCGCGTCCGCTACACCGGCTGGCGTCGGGTGGTTGGCCCCGTTGACCGGCCGCGGTGCCCCGCCGGTTCAGGCCGGTTGCAGGGCCGTCTCGAAGAAGGTGGTCAGTTCCGCGGCGACGGTTTCCGGTGCGACCACCGGGGCGAAGTGGCCGACGCCCGGGACTTTGCGGACATGGGGGTCGGCAACGTGCCCCGCGATGTGCTGCACCGCCTCGCCGAACGCTGCGCGGAGCAGGGTCTCCTGGCCCCACAGGAGCAGGACCGGCACGGTGACCTGCGCCAGCGCCTCGGGGTCATCCGGCCCGGGCCCCTCGAGAGCCATGAGTTGCTGGAGGAACCGCAGCAGCTCCGGGACCCCTCCGGCCCAGCGCTCGTGGAAGTCGGTCCCCTCCAGGGCAGCGATCTCGTCGTCGTTGCAGATCCCGGGGGTGAAGGCGTGCACTGCATCGACGAGCCGGCCGTCGGCAGCCGCCATCCCCACTTGCTCGATGGCGGCACCGAGGCGACCGAGGTCGGCCTGTCCAGCCGGCCCGAGGGTGTCCGCCCCCACGCCGGACTCCCATGCGGCCACGGCAGTCACCGCGTCGGTCTGGGCCGCCGCGCCGAGCGCGAACGGGCCGCCGCCCGACCAGCCCATCAGACCGACCGGCTCGCCGATACCATCGACGAACCCGTTGACGTCCTCCTGGAGGCGCGGCAGCGAATGGTCCGGATTGTCGGCGGACAGCCCGCGGCCACGGGTGCTGGGCAGATAGCAGGTGAACCGGTCGGCGAGGTGGGGGAGCAATTCATCCCACGCGAACTCGCCGTCACCGATCGCGCCGTGGACCAGGACCAGCGGCGGCCCCTGTCCGATCACTCGTCCGGCGATCTCGGTGCCGTCTGCGGACACGGCTCGCTGGATCGGTCCTTCGGTCATGGCGTCCCTCCTGGGTGTGGCGCCGCGGTTCGGCGCGTCCCGCCGACGCTAGGTGGCGCGGCCGTGCCGCAGCATCGGCGCGATTGACCATTTCGCAGCTACGGCCCTACGCGGTTGTGCGTAGCTGCGGCGCCGTCAGCGGGTGGCGGTCAGCCCGTGGTCGATGGCGTAGCGGACGGCTTGGGTCCGGGAGGTGACGTCGATCTTGTAGAAGATGTTGGTCAGGTGCCGGGCAACCGTGCGGTCGCTGATGAACAGCTCCTCGCCGATCTGCCGGTTGGAGCGGCCGTCGGCCACGAGTGCCAGCACCTCGCACTCGCGCCCGGTCAGCCCGTCCGGCGCTTCCTGCGCGGGCCGATGCGCGCCCAGCCGCTCGAACGTCGCCTCCGCCAGCGTGACCTCGGCAGCGGCGGACTCCTCGTCGCCCAGTGCACGATAGGCCTCCGCGAGCCGGGCGCAGTTGCTCGCGGCGTCGTACGCCGCCCCGAGCTCATGCCAGCGCCGGCAGGCGTCGCGCAGTACGGGGAGGGCCTCTTCGGCGTGGCCCTGGGCCAGCAGCACGGCGCCGCGCGCGGTG
>Ga0299913_10004741_pt1 | contig 11472 bp, 10 predicted proteins | sample RVTome_9_FD_201360 | JGI IMG/M metagenome (GOLD analysis project Ga0299913, IMG submission 201360) | Soil microbial communities from uranium-contaminated site in the Upper Colorado River Basin, Wyoming, United States - RVT155D38 (version 2) ... | reverse complement strand
GTCGAAGCGCTGCTCGACGGCCTCGAGGAAGCGTATCATGGCAGTTTGCATTAGCGGCCGAATATTCAGGAATCGTCAGAACGTTCGTCCCTGCACTCCCTCTGGGCCTCCTCGCCGCCGCGCCCCTGCTCGCGCCGCTCGCCGCCTGCGCCACCACGCCCGCGCTCCCCTACGTCGCCGTCGCCGGCGACAACACGTGCATCGTCACCGTCGCCGGAGCCTCCTACGCGCTCCCCGACCAGGCCCCGGCGCTCGCCGCGCGGCTCGCCGGCCTCGCCCGCCGCTCCCACTCGGCGCTGATCGGCCCGCGCCCGGCGCTGGCGCGGCCGGGATGCTGGGACGAGGCGGTCGCCGCCGTCCAGGCCGCCGGCTTCCGCCGCATCGGCTATTTCGCCGACGACCCCGCCCCGCCTGGCGCCCGCGAGGGCTGAGGCGGGCGCCTGTCACGATAGATGCTTGCACCTACTCGATTGTGTTCTATATAGGTGCAACCCGCAACCCGGAAGGAACCGCCCCATGTCGTTCGCCGATTTCGCCGGCTCGCCCAAGGGCGATCTCATCGGCGCCATATTGGAAGCGTCGCTCCCGCAACTCGTAAGCTATTCCGAAGCCGGCCGGCCGGCGCTGCTGGCGGTCGCGCCGCGGATCGCCAGAGCCGGGCTGGTGCTGACCGACACCGAGAAGCAGCATGTCGGGCGCTGGGTGCACCGGCTGCTCGGCCCGCGCGGCTGGCGGCCCGCCGCCAAGAAGCGGCTCCCCGACGGCTGCCTGTTCAGGACCGCATCGGTCTACGAACGGGTCGACGGCACCGTGCCCGCCGCCGCGCCGGCGCGCGCGCCGCGGCCGCGGCCGGCGGCGAAGGCGCCGGGGCCCGCCGAGCGGCTGGCATCGGCGCGCGCGCGCGCGCGGGCGCTGCCGGTCAGGCCGCCGAGCGTGAGCCGGTTCCTCGCCGACAAGCGCCGCGCCGCGGCGCGCGAGCGGTGAGGGCGGTCGTCGACAGCTCGGCCCTGCTCGCTTTGATCCTCGACGAGCCCGGCGCAAGCGAGGTCGAGCCGCTGCTCGATGCGCTGGTGATCAGCACCGTCAACCTCGCCGAGGTGGTGGCCGCGCTCGCCCGCGACGGCAATCCGGAGGAGGAAGTGCGCGGCATCGTCACCGATCTGGCGCTCACCGCCGTCGCTCCGGACGAGGAGATGGCGATCGACGCCGGGCTGCTGCGCGCCGCCACCGATCCCGCCGGCCTGTCGCTGGGCGACCGCTTCTGCCTCGCCCTCGCCCGCCGCCTCGCCGCGCCGGTGCTGACCGCCGACAAGGCATGGCGCCGGATCGAGCGCGCCGCCGGCGTCCAGATCCGCACCATCCGCTGAAGGCCGCTCGCACGGCGACCGGCTGGCCCCGACGCTCAGCGCCGAGGCTTGCCCCCTTTGCCGGCCCGATACTCCGCGCGATCCTCGGCGACCCCGGCTTGCGCCTCCGCCTCGCGCTCTACGTGGCGCTTCAGGACGTCGTCGATCCGCGTCTGCCAGCCGGCGCCGCCGGCCTTGAAATGCTCGATCACCTCCGGCGACAGCCGCAGCGACTGCTGCACCTTGGGCCGGTCGCCGGCCGGCGGCCGCCCGCGGCGCGTGAAGGTGCCGTCGGCGGGCCGCAGCACGCGATCGCCGACCCGGATCTGAGCCCGCTCGAAAAAGTCGCGTCCCAGCTTCGGCACCTCGCCCTCGAAGGCGGCGCGCCGCTCGGCCTCAGCCGAAGAGGGCCCTGAAATAGTCTTCCTGCTCATCCTTGTCCGCCTTCCGGAGCGAAATGATCCTCATTTCCTCGCCGCGCTCCACCCATATGCAGACCACGGCCGTCCCCCGAAGAAGCCCGACCGAAACCCACCGTTCCTCCCCGTAATCGTACCAGTCGTCGTATCGCTCGACGCACACGCCCTCGAACAGCTGCCTGGCCTCGGCGAGGCCTGTCCTGAGCTTGTCGAAGGGTCGAGCCCGTGCTTCGCCAGGTTGCGCTCCCGCTTGGCGGGATCGAAGCCGATCTTCACCTCGCTTTATGTAGCAGCGAAAATGCGCCGGCGCAATCGTACGCCGGCTCGATCCCGCCGCCCGCGCTGGCTCCGCCCCCGCTGGCTCGGCGTCGCCGCCCGGCTTATTCTGCCGCCATGAAGCATCTCGCCGCCGCGCCCCTGCTCGCGCCGCTCGCCGCCTGCGCCACCACGCCCGCGCTCCCCTACGTCGCCGTCGCCGGCGACAACGAGTGCATCGTCAGCGTCGCCGGCGCCTCCTATGCGCTTCCCGGCCAGGCCCCGGCGCTCGCCGCGCGGCTCGCCGGCCTCGCCCGCCGCTCCTCGACGGCGCTGATCGGCCCGCGCCCAGCGCTGGCGCGGCCCGGCTGCTGGGACGAGGCGGTCGCCGCCGTCCAGGCCGCCGGCTTTTCCCGCATCGGCTTCTTCAGCGACGACCCCGCCCCTCCCGGCGCCCGCGAGGGCTGAATGTGTCATGACCTGTTTGCGGATCAAGTATCGCTTCGATCCGCCCGCGAATAATCGATCCGTCCGCGCGTAATCCCCCGTTCACGCCGCCGCGCTACAACCCCGTCTTGAGCGTGCCGAAAGATTGCGCCCGGGCTCGCAGCGCCTATCTAGGCGTTGTATGCAGGGGAGGCCGCGCCGGCCATCGCTGCGGCGACAAAGGACAAGCTGGATGAGCGACGACAACCGCACCCCTCCGCCCGGCCCCTCCGGCCCCGACAAGGAGCCGGGCGCCAGCGGCTGGATGAAGAGCCTCCTGATCTGGGCCGGGATCCTGCTGGCGGTGGTGATGGTGGTGCAGATGGCGGGCGGCGGCGCCACCGCGGCGCGCGATTCGATCCCTTATTCGGAGTTCCTGAACCGGGTCGACGAAGGCTCGGTCAAGTCGGTGACGATCGGCAAGGAGGCGGTGTCGGGCCGCACCACCAACAACGAGACCTTCCGCACCAACGCGCCGGCGCAGGACACCCAGCTGATCGAGCGGCTGCGCGCCAAGGGCGTCGCCTTCGACGTCCAGCCCGAGGCGCAGGCGAGCCTGTGGACCTATCTGCTGGTCCAGTCGCTGCCGTTCCTGCTCATCCTCGGCATCGCCTTCTTCGTGATGCGCCAGATGCAGAAGAATGCCGGCTCGGGGGCGATGGGGTTCGGGCGGTCCAAGGCCAAGCTCCTGACCGAGAAGCACGGGCGGGTGACGTTCGACGACGTCGCCGGCATCGACGAGGCGCGCGAGGAATTGCAGGAGATCGTCGAGTTCCTGAAGGACCCGACCCGGTTCGCCCGCCTCGGCGGCAAGATCCCCAAGGGGGCGCTGCTGGTCGGCTCGCCCGGCACCGGCAAGACGCTCCTGGCGCGCGCCATCGCCGGCGAGGCCAACGTGCCCTTCTTCACCATCTCCGGCTCGGACTTCGTCGAGATGTTCGTCGGCGTCGGCGCCAGCCGGGTGCGCGACATGTTCGAGCAGGCCAAGAAGAACGCCCCCTGCATCGTCTTCATCGACGAGATCGACGCGGTCGGGCGGCATCGCGGCGCGGGCCTGGGCAACGGCAATGACGAGCGCGAGCAGACATTGAACCAGCTGCTGGTCGAGATGGACGGCTTCGAGGCCAACGAGGGCATCATCATCATCGCCGCCACCAACCGGCCCGACGTGCTCGATCCGGCGCTGCTCAGGCCCGGCCGGTTCGACCGCCAGGTCGTCGTCCCGCGGCCCGACATCGACGGGCGCGAGAAAATCCTGCTCGTCCACATGAAGAAGGTGCCGCTGGCGCCCGACGTCGACCCGCGCGTCATCGCCCGCGGCACGCCCGGCTTCTCCGGCGCCGACCTCGCCAACCTCGTCAACGAGGCCGCCCTGCTCGCCGCCCGCAAGGGCAAGCGCCTGGTCGCGATGAGCGAGTTCGAGCTCGCCAAGGACAAGGTGATGATGGGCGCCGAACGCAAGTCGATGGTGATGACCGAGGAGGAGAAGAAGGCGACCGCCTATCACGAGGCCGGTCACGCCCTGGTCTCGCTCCATGTCGAGGGCTGCGATCCGCTGCACAAGGTGACGATCATCCCGCGCGGCCGCGCGCTCGGCGTGACCTGGAACCTGCCCGAGCGCGACCGCTATTCGATGTCGCTGACCCAGATGCGGGGCCGGCTCGCGCTCTGCTTCGGCGGCCGCATCGCCGAGCAGCTCATCTACGGCAAGGACGCGCTCAACACCGGCGCCTCCAACGACATCCAGCAGGCGACCGAGCTCGCCCGCGCGATGGTGATGGAATATGGCATGAGCGAGAAGCTCGGCTGGCTCAGATATCGCGACAATCAGGAGGAGGTGTTCCTCGGCCACAGCGTCGCCCGCAGCCAGCACGTCTCCGAGGAGACCGCCAAGCTGATCGACGCCGAGGTTCGGCGGCTGATCGAGGATGCCGAATCGACCGCGCGCAAGGTGCTGACCGACCATCTCGACGAGCTGCACCGGCTCGCCGGTTCGCTGCTCGAATATGAGACGCTGACCGGCGAGGAGGCGAAGCGGTCGATTCGGGGCGAGGATATCGGCCGCGGAGACGGTTCCTCGAGGCCGTCGCTCGCGCCCGCCTCCGCCTCGATCCCGAGCACGCGGCGGCCGCGCGGCGGCGGCATCGGCGGACCTGCGCCCGCCGGCGCCTGACGCGCGGCTGGACGTCGCGGCCGGCCGGCCCCGGCCGGGGTGACGCGTCCCCGCGCGGGCGGTAAGGGGCGGGTGGATTTCCCCTCCGATCGCGCTTCAGGATCCACGATGACCGATGTGAAGATCGCGCGCGCGCTGCTCTCGGTGTCCGACAAGGCCGGGCTGGCCGGGCTCGGACGGGCGCTGGCGCGGCACGGGGTCGAGCTGGTCTCGACCGGCGGCACCGCCCGGGCGCTGCGCGAGGCCGGGCTCGAAGTCCGCGACGTCTCGGACCTGACCGGCTTTCCCGAGATGATGGACGGGCGGGTCAAGACGCTCCACCCCAAGATCCATGGCGGCCTGCTCGCGGTGCGCGACGACGCCGCCCATGCCGCCGCCATGGACGAGTACGGCATCGGCGCGATCGACCTCGTCGTCGTCAATCTCTACCCGTTCGCCGCCACCGTCGCCAAAGGCGCGCCGCGCGACGAGATCGTCGAGAATATCGACATTGGCGGCCCGTCGATGCTGCGCTCGGCGGCCAAGAACCATCGCTATGTGACGATCGTCACCGACCCGGCCGATTATGGCGAGCTGGTGGCGGCGCTCGATGCCGGCGGCGGCACGACGTCGCTCGAGCTGCGCCGCCGCCTCGCCGCCAAGGCCTTCGCCGCCACCGCCGCCTACGATTCCGCGATCTCGCAATGGTTCGCCTTCGCCGATCAGGGGGCGCTCGTTCCGGACACGCTGACGCTGGCGATGAGCCGCGGCGCCGAGCTGCGCTACGGCGAGAATCCGCACCAGCGCGCGGCGCTCTACCTGCCGCAGGGACCCCACGCCCGCGGCATCGCCCAGGCCGAGCAGGTGCAGGGCAAGGCGCTGTCGTTCAACAATTACAACGATGCCGACGCGGCGCTGGAGCTGGTCGGCGAATTCCGCGACGCCGGCCCGGCCTGCGTCATCGTCAAGCACGCCAATCCCTGCGGCGTCGCGCTCGGGAAGAGCCTGGCCGACGCCTATGCGGCGGCTTTCGCGTGCGACGGCGTCTCCGCCTTCGGCGGCATCGTCGCGGTCAACGCTCCGCTCGACCGCGCGGCCGCCGAGGCGATCACGCAGATCTTCACCGAAGTGGTGATCGCGCCCGGCGCCGACGCCGAAGCGCGCGCCTTGTTCGCCACCAAGAAGAACCTTCGCCTGCTGCTCACCGGCGAGCTGCCCGACCCGGCGCGGCCGGGGATGAACGTCAGGTCGATTGCCGGCGGGTGGCTGGTCCAGACCCGCGACAACGGGCGGGTCGGGGGCGCGGACCTCAAGGTCGTGACGAAGCGCGCGCCGAGCGAGCGCGAGCTCGCCGACTGCCTGTTCGCCTGGACCGTCGCCAAGCACGTCCGGTCGAACGCCATCGTCTATGCCAGGGACGGCGCCACCGCCGGCATCGGCGCCGGCCAGATGAACCGGCTGGAATCGGCGCGGATCGCCGCCTGGAAGGCGCAGGACGCCGCGGCCAGGGCGGGCTGGCCCGAGCCGCGCACGATCGGCTCGGCGGTGGCCTCGGACGCCTTCTTCCCCTTCGCCGACGGCCTGCTGGCCGCCGCCGAGGCCGGCGCGACCGCGGTGATCCAGCCGGGCGGCTCGATCCGCGACGAAGAGGTGGTCGCCGCCGCCGACGGAGCCGGCCTCGCCATGGTCTTCACCGGCCTGCGCCACTTCCGCCATTGAGCGCGCGCGGAGCGGGCGGAAGCCCCCCGCACCGGCGAGCTACTCGACGACGATCATGTCGAAGCGGGCGATCCTTTCGTCGCCGCACCAGATCTCGACGCGGCGCGCGCTGCCGCTCGCTTCGTAGCGGACGCGGTCGTTGACCGCCGCCTGCGGGTCGGGCGCGAGCGCGAGATCGAGCGCGAGCGTGCCGGCCGGCGCGCCCGCTCGCGCGGTCAGCTCCGGGCGGAACCCGGCCATCATCACGTCGACGCGGCCGTTGACCAGCATCCGCCCGCCCTCGACCGAGCCGACCCATTCGCTGGTGCGGCGGAACGGGCAGGCCGGCAGGGTGGGCCCCGCCGCCGCCGTCCCCGTCGCGTTGCCGGCGCCGTTCGCCGCGGCGGGCTCCGGCAGGTCTGCCCCCGGCTCCTCGCGCTCGGGCGCGCAGGCCGTCACGGCCAGCGCCAGCGCGACCGCGGCAGCTGCGAATCCGAATCTCATCTTCTGTCGTCCTTTTGCGTCATGCCAGGGCGCTGGCCCGTTCGCCGATCCGGTGCAGGTCCTCGACGAAGCGGGCATATTCGGCTTCCTTGTCGTCGCGCACCCGCAACAGGAAGCTGGGGTGGACCGTCACCCACGCCTCGCCGCCTTCGTCGGGCAGCGCGTGCGGCGACCCGCGCATCCTCGAGATGGTGACGATCTTCCCGAACAGCGAACGGGCGGCGGTCGCTCCCAGCGCGACCGTCAAGGCGGGCTGGATCAGGGCGCGCTCCTGCTCGATCCACCAGCGACAGGCCTCGATCTCCGGGCCCTGCGGCCTGGAATGGATGCGTCGCTTGCCGCGGGCCTCGAACTTGAAATGCTTGACCGCATTGGTGACGTAGGCGGCCGCGCGGTCGATGCCGGCATCCTTCAGCGCCCGGTCGAACAGCTGCCCGGCCGGGCCGACGAACGGGCGCCCGGCGCGATCCTCCTGGTCGCCCGGCTGCTCGCCGACGAACATGATCGCGGCGTCGAGCGGTCCCTCGCCGAACACGGTCTGGGTCGCATGCCGGTAAAGGTGGCAGCGGGTGCAGACCTTGGCGTCGCCGAGCAGCCCTTCCCAGGCCGCGAGCCGGTTGCCGCCGGGCGCGATCCGCCGCTCGGCGGCGTCGGCTTCGGCAAGGCCGGCCTGCTCGGCCGGGCTGAGTCGGGTCTTCGGCTGGCTCATCTGCGTACCGGTCAACGCCGGCGCGGCGAGCTTTCTCCCGATCGCGGCGCGGCGCACCTCTCGCGCCATCGCCTCGAGCCGCCGCAGCAGCGGGTGGCCGCCCTCGTCGAGCGCGTCCGGGCGATCGCGCAGCCGCAGCAGCATCGCATAGAGCAAGGCGAAGCGTTCCGGATCGTCGTGCCGGATCGCGGTCTCGGCGAGGGTGAGGAAGGCGCGCGGCACCGCGAAGGCCGCGGGCGCCGGTGGACTCGTCGCGCCGGCGGCGCCGAACAGATCGGCTGGCGCCTCGCCGATCCGCCATTCCACGGCGGCGACGGGGACGCCGGCAAGCGCCAGCGCCCGCGCGGCCGCGCGCCAGCCGTCGAAATCGCCGCCGTGGGCGAGGGTGACGATCCGACGCGGCCCCGCAGCGTCATCCGGTTCGTCCATAGGCCGCTCGCTCGCCGCTGATCCGGCCGACTGTCGCGCGGCTCGCAAAGGGAGTCCAGCCGCTTCCGCCACGCGCTATTTTCCAGCATCATGACGGCATGACCGAGCGCGCCGTACCGCAGCCCTACCGCCCCGTGCCATGGCAGGGGCCTTCCGCCTTGAGCCCCGAAGCGGGCACCGCCCGCGCCCGCGCCTTCTACGAGCGTGCCCGCACGCGCCGCACCTGCCGCTTCTTCTCCGATGAGCCGGTGCCGCGCGCGATCGTCGAGCAGGCCATTCTGGCCGCCGGCACGGCGCCGTCCGGCGCCAACCGCCAGCCGTGGCACTTCGCCGTCATTTCCTCGCCCGACCTGAAGCGGCGGCTGCGCGAGGCGGCGGAGGCCGAAGAGCGCGCCTTCTACGCCGGCCGGGCCGGCGCCGAATGGCTGGAAGCGCTCGCTCCGCTCGGCACCGACGCGGACAAGCCCTATCTCGAGGTCGCGCCGTGGCACATCGTCGTCTTCGGCCAGCGCAAGGGCGGCCTCGCGCCGGGCGAACTCAGGCGGAATTACTACGTCACCGAATCGGTCGGCATCGCCTGCGGGATCCTGCTGCTGGCGCTGCACGAAGCGGGGCTGGCGACGCTGACGCACACCCCCAGCCCGATGGGCTTCCTCAACCGCCTGTGCGGCCGGCCGCCGCACGAGAAACCGGTGATGGTGATCGTCGCCGGCAGGGCCGCTTTCGACGCGACGGTGCCCGAGCATGCCTTGCTCAAGAAGCCGCTCGGTGAGATATCGAGCTGGCTCTGACATTTTCGAGGGGGGAGCCGGCATGAACGCGACTACCGAGCCGGGCCGTCGCATCGCCGAGCTCGACATCGTGCGCGGCGTCGCGGTGATGGGCATATTGGCGATGAACATCGTCGCCTTCGCGATGCCGTTCCAGGCCTATCTGAACCCGATCGCCTACGGGATGGAGGGGCCGGCGGACTACTGGTCGTGGGTGCTGAGCTTCGTCTTCGTCGATGGCAAGATGCGCGGCCTCTTCTCCTTCCTTTTCGGCGCGAGCATGCTGCTGGTGATCGAGCGGGCGCAGGCCTCGGGCCAGTCGCCGGCCGGCGCCCATTACCGGCGGATGATCTGGCTGCTCGTCTTCGGGCTCATCCATTTCTACTTCATCTGGTTCGGCGACATTCTCGCCGGCTACGCGATGGTCGGGATGATCGCCTATCTGTTCCGGCGGCTCTCGCCGCGGGCGCTGATCGGCTGGGGCGTGGGGCTGGTGATCGTCCAGCTCCTGGTGTTCGCGATGCTTTCGGCCGGCGCCGCCTTTCTGAAATACAAAGCGGGCATCCCCGGCACCGATGGCGAGCTGGTCGCGCAATGGGAAGAGATGGAGGGCGCGTTCGGGGCGCTCGAGGGCCAGGCGCTGGCCGACAAGCTCGCGCTCTTCACCGGCGGCTACGCTCCGCTGACGCTGGAGCGGCTGTCCGGCTGGTACGAGCCGTTCACCGGCCTCTTCATGTTCGGCTGGGAGACGCTGGCCTACATGCTGTTCGGGATGGCGGCACTGAAGACCGGCTTCTTGCGCGGCGAGTGGAGCATCGAGCGCTACCGCCGGGTCGCGCTGGTCGGCCTCGCGGTCGCCGTCCCCGCCTATGCGCTGCTCGCCTGGCTGCTCACCCGCGACGGCTTCAGCGTGCCGATGGTGCTCGGCCTCGTCATGGCCGCGACGGTGCCGTTCCGGCCGGCGATGGTGCTGGCCTACGCCGCCATCATCATTGTGCTGACACGCGGCGGCGGCGCGATCGTCGCGCGGATCGCCGCCGCCGGCCGCGCCGCCTTCACCAACTATCTCGGCACCAGCATCGTCATGACGACCCTGTTCTACGGCTATGGCATCGGCCTCTACGGCACGATGAGCCGGGTCGAGCTGTGGATCGTCGTCGTCGCGATGTGGGCGGTGATATTGATCTGGTCGAAGCCCTGGCTCGACCGCTTCCGCTACGGGCCGTTCGAATGGCTGTGGCGCAGCCTCGCCCGCTGGCGGCTGGAGCCGATGCGGCGCCCCGCTCCCGCGCCGGCCGCGGCCGCGCGGTGAGCGCCCGCTATTCGGCGGCGAGCAGGCGCTCGGCGCTGCCGAGGTCGACGCTGACCAGGCGGCTGACGCCTTTCTCGATCATCGTCACGCCGAACAGGCGGTGCATGCGGCTCATCGTCACCGCGTTGTGGGTGACGATGAGGTAGCGGGTGTCGGTCTCGCCGACCATGCGGTCCAACAGGCCGCAGAAGCGCTCGATATTGGCGTCGTCCAGCGGCGCGTCGACCTCGTCGAGGACGCAGATCGGGGCCGGGTTGGTCAGGAACAAGGCGAAGATCAGGGCGATCGCGGTCAGCGCCTGCTCGCCGCCGGAAAGCAGGGTGAGCGTCGCCAGCCGCTTGCCCGGCGGTTGCGCCATGATCTCGAGCCCGGCCTCGAGCGGATCGTCCGATTCGACCAGCTCGAGATGCGCCTGCCCGCCCTCGAACAGCGTCGTGAAAAGGCTGCGGAAGTGGCGGTCGACCTCCTGGAAGGCGGCGAGCAGCCGCACCCGGCCCTCGCGGTTGAGGCTGCCGATCGAGCCGCGCAGCCGGTGGATGGCGGTGCCGAGCTCCTCGCGCTCGGCCTGGCTGGCGGCGCGGCTCTCCTCGAGCTCGCCGAGCTCGGCCTCGGCGATCAGGTTGACCGGGCCGATCCGCTCGCGCTCCTGCGCCTGCCGCTCGAGCCGGGCCGATTCCTCCGCGACCGCCGCGATCGCGGCGGCCTCGAAGCCGACCTTGTCGGGCAGCAGCGGCGGCGGGCATTCGAACTTCTCGCCGGAGATGCGCGCCATCTCGGCGCGGCGGCCCTCCTGGCTCTCGGCGCGGGCGGCGGCGCCGGCGCGCGTCTCGCGGGCGGCGGCGAGTGCCTCGCCGGCTTCGGCGAGCTTCCCGTCGACGTCCCTCAGCGCCTCCTCGCCGGCGCGCTCGTCGGCGGCGCCGGCGCGCGCCGCCTCGGCGGCCTGCCGCGACTCGCCGGTGAGCGCCGCGATCCGCCGCTCGAGCTCCTCGGGCGCGTCGGCGAGCCGCCCGGCTTCCTCCTCCGCTTCGGCGATGCGGCGTCCGAACTCGGCGTGGCGCTCGGCGGCGGCGGCGGCGCGGGCGCGCCAGTCGGCCTGCTCCTCGCGCGCCGCCTCGGCGCGTTGCCGGTCGGCGCTGACGGCGCGGGCGTGGGTGGCCGCCTCGGCGCGGACTTCGGCGAGCGCGGCCTGCGCGCGCTCGGCGGCGTCGCGGAGCCGCGCGACCTCGGCCTCGGTGGCGGCGGCATCGGGAAGGGTCGCCCACTCCGCCTCGGCGGCCGCGAAGGCGCGGCGGGCGTCGGCGAGGTCGGCCGCGGCCTGGTCGGCGCGCTCGGCGAGCCCGCTGCGCCTGAGCTCGAGCCGCTCGATCTCGACCGCCCCTCCGTCCTCCTCGC
>Ga0299913_10004739_pt1 | contig 11473 bp, 9 predicted proteins | sample RVTome_9_FD_201360 | JGI IMG/M metagenome (GOLD analysis project Ga0299913, IMG submission 201360) | Soil microbial communities from uranium-contaminated site in the Upper Colorado River Basin, Wyoming, United States - RVT155D38 (version 2) ... | reverse complement strand
CCGGTTGCACGACGGGACCCAGGGACACGTCCAATGTCTTCGCGATCGTTCAGGAAAGGGTGGTGCAACCGGACATCATCGCCACCAACCAACTGATGCCCTCCATGTTCGATCCTGCGGCCTTCGAAGACGAGGTCGCCAATGGGTTCGATGCGGGCCGTTTCCCCGACTACACCATCGAACAGGTGCAATTCGAGTGGCGGGCATGGTTCAGTCCCACTTTCCTGCTCTCCCCGGCCAGCGCCACCCCCGAGATCGCCGGGATCAGAACCGCGATCCTCGGCTCGTTGTGGCTGGTGGTGATCACCGTCCTCTTTGCCGTTCCTGTTGGCGTGGGGGCGGCTATCTATCTCGTGGAGTTCGCCAGACCGTCACGGCTCAACGGGATCATCCAGACCAACATCAACAATCTCGCCGGTGTCCCCTCGATCATCTATGGCATGTTGGGCTTGGCCATTCTGGTGCGAGTGCTCGAGCCGATCACCTCCGGTGACATCTTCACCGGGGGTGTTTCGCCATCCGACAACGGACGGACCATTCTCTCTGCGGGGGTGACCCTGGGTTTGCTCACTCTCCCCGTCGTCATCATCAGCGCCCAGGAAGCGCTCAAGGCCGTGCCTGACTCACTACGGCAGGCCGGGATGGCGCTCGGCGCCACCAAGTGGCAGACGGTGCGCAGCCAGATCCTGCCCGTGGCGATGCCGGGGGTGCTCACCGGGACGATTTTGGCTGTGGCCCGGGCGGTGGGAGAGACCGCGCCGCTGATCCTGGTGGGCGCGGCCAGTTTCATCACCATCGACCCCACCGGGCCCTTCTCCAAGTTCACCGCACTCCCCATCCAGATCTTCCAGTGGACCTCGTTCCCCCAGGAGGAGTTTCGCAATCTGGCAGCCGCGGCCAGCATCGCTTTGCTCCTTCTGCTGTTGACCCTGAATGCAGCCGCCGTGATACTTCGCAATCGATTCTCCAGGAGAGTGGAATGACCAACGACACGTCGACAGACGAGACGGTCGCCGCCGGGAAAGAAGAGACAACGGCTCCCATGGCGCAGCTGCCAACCCCGAATGAACCGCACCACGACACGTCCACCGTGATCGAGACCAAGAGCATGAACGTGTACTACGGCGATTTCCTCGCCGTGGCCGACGTCGACCTGGACTTCGCCAAGAACCAGATCTCCGCCCTCATCGGGCCATCAGGGTGTGGCAAATCGACTGTGCTGCGCTCGCTGAATCGGATGAACGACCTGATCCCGTCTGCCCGCACCACAGGAGAAGTCCACTATCACGGGGAGAACATCTACGCCGAAGGCATCGATCCGGTTCGGGTCAGACGCACCATCGGGATGGTCTTTCAGAAACCCAACCCGTTCCCGAAATCGATCCACGACAACATCGCGTGGGGTGCCAAGGTCAACGGTTACAAAGGCAACAAGGTCGAGATGGAGCAGTTGGTCCAGGAGGCGCTCGAAGGAGCCGCACTCTGGGACGAGGTCAAGGACAAACTCAACGACTCTGGATACTCGCTCTCCGGGGGGCAGCAGCAGCGTCTGTGCATCGCCAGGGCCATCGCCACCAAGCCCGATGTCATCCTGATGGACGAGCCTTGCTCCGCTCTCGACCCGATCGCGACGCTCCGCATCGAGGAGCTCATGCTGGAGCTCAAGGAGGACTACTCGATCATCATTGTTACTCACAACATGCAACAGGCGGCTCGGGTCAGTGACAAGACGGCGTTCTTCAACGTCAAACTCGACGACGCCGGAATGCGGACGGGGCGGCTCGTCGAGTACAGCCCGACCGAGCAGCTGTTCACGTCGCCCAAGGAGAAGGACACAGAGGACTACATCACAGGCAGGTTCGGATGACGGACACCAGAGACACGAACATCCATTTCCATCAGGAGCTGGACGAGCTCGAGCGCAAGGTGCTCTCGATGGTCGACCGGGCCGAGCAGATGGTCGAGATGGCCGTCCAGGCGGTCACCACCGACGATATTGGCCTGGCAGGGAGAGTGATCGAGCTCGACGATGGAATCGACGCCACTTACAACGAGGTGCATCAGGGCTGGACTTCGTTGATGGCGAGAAACCAGCCCTTGGGCTCCGACCTCCGCCGGATGACGAGTCTCATCCAGCTCAACGTCACCTTCGAGCGCATGGGCGACCAGTGCGTCAACATCGCCAAGATCGCCCAATTCAACGAGGGTCTTCCCCGGGTGGAGAGAATCTGTGAGCAGATCCGGGAGATGGGCGACCTGGTGCGCCCGATGATCCGAACCGCCATCGAGGCCTACGTCCGCGGTGACGTCGACGAGGCCAGGCTGCTGCCCGCCATGGACCAGCCGGTGGATCGCCTCAACGCCAACATGTACAAGGAGACGGTCGCCGTGGGGGGAAACCCCCAGCTGCTCGAGTGGGCCACCAAGATGCTGATGGTGTCACGGGCGCTGGAGCGAGTCGGCGACCAGGCAGTTGACTTCGGGGAGCAGACGGCTTATCTGATCACGGGAGAGCGGGCCGAATTCGTCGAAGAAGGCATGGCTGGTTCGACCGATGACCGCAACGACTGAACTCCGAACACAGCGCATTCTGATAATCGAAGACGAGCCCGGACTGGCCGAGTCGGTCCGATACGCCCTCGAGTCGGAGGGTTTCGACGTGACCGTTGCCTCGAGCGGTTTCACCGGGCTAGACGTCGCCCGTCGCTCGTCACCCGACCTCGTGCTCCTCGACCTCATGCTCCCGGAGATGTCGGGTCTCGACGTTTGTCGTCAGATCCGTCTCTCCTCGGACGTCCCCATCATCATGCTCACGGCGAAGGACTCCGAGGCGGACAAGGTGACTGGTCTCGAATTGGGCGCGGACGACTACATGACCAAGCCCTTCTCTATGAGAGAGCTCATCGCCCGGGTACGGGCGCACCTGCGCAGGGCAGCCAAGTCGGGTTTGCTCGCAGACTCGAACGAAGTCCTCCGCGGCGGACACATCGAGCTCGACATCGACGCCCATATCACCCGGGTCGGTGGCGACGAGGTGGAGTTGCGCCCCAAAGAGTTCGAGCTCCTCGAGTCGCTGATGAGGCGCAAGAATCGTCTCGCGGCCCGGCACACCCTCATCGACGAGGTCTGGGGCCCGTCCTACTTCGGGGACACCAAGACGCTCGACGTGCACATCAAACGTCTCCGCGAGAAGCTCGAGGCCGATTCGTCCCAGCCCAAGCACATCGTGACTGTGAGAGGTCTCGGCTACAAATTCGTAGATGAGTAGCCGCTCCCAGGCGAGAATCAGACTCTCCAGCCGCTTTCTCGTCTACTACGCAGTCGCCTATTTGGTGCTGATCGGCCTGATGGGTGTCGTCGTCGACCGAAGCATGCGCAACGCCCTCGTCTCGGAGATCGACGAAAACCTGGTCATCACAGCCAGGCTGGCGAGGGAGAGCCTCCCAGGCCAAGAAGCCGGATACCAGGACTGGGCCGAGGCGGTGTTCCGGGCGAGCGGATATCGGACCACCCTCATCGACACAGACGGATTGGTGCTGGCCGACTCCCACTCCGATCCGGCGGTGATGGAGAACCACCGCGGCCGGCCGGAGGTGGAGACGGCGCTCACCGGTGAGGTAGGGGTCGACAACCGCGTCTCCGAGAGCACTGGGTTCGACCAGCGCTACGTGGCCCTGCCGCCTCAGGAGGGGATCATCGTGCGTACTTCGGTTGCCACGCGGGTCATCGACGACGACTTGGGGTCGGTGCGTCTCGCGATCACTCTCACCGCGGCCGTCTTGGGGCTGCTGGGGGTCGTGGTCGTCGGATTCCTCGCCCGAAGGATGGCCCAGCCGATTTCTGAGCTCACCGACCAAGCGCGGGCGGTCGCCGAAGGGGACACGGATGTCGCGCCGCTCCGCTCGCGAGTCTGGGAGCTCGACGAGCTGGGGCTGGTGATCTCGTCGATGGCTAGACGTCTGGGTCGGCGGCTCTCCGATGCCGAGGCAGCGACGGCGACATTGGAGGTGGTCCTGGGCGCTTTGCCACAGGGGACCGTTCTGATCGACGGCAACGATCGTGTCGTGTACGCCAACCCGTCGGCTTACACCATTCTGGGCGCGGTGCCCAACGACCTGTCCGGTCTCGCCCCTCTTCAGCTACAGACGGCCGTGCGTGAGGCGCGGGCGAAAAGGGAGCAGGAGGAGAGAGTGCTGGACCACGGTGCTCCCACTCGTCGTCTCCGCGGTGTGGCCACACCGTTCACGGAAGACGATCGGGTTCTCCTGCTCGTCGTCGACATAACCGAGCGGGAGCGCACCGACTCGATCAGACGCGACTTCGTCGCCAATGCATCCCATGAGTTGAAGACCCCCGTCTCGACGATCATCGCCTCCTCCGAGGCGTTGCAGATCGCCCTGGACAGAGACGACGGATCCGCCTCTAGTTTTGCGACCCGCATCGAGGACTCGGCACGTCAGCTCGATCGCCTCGTCGGCGACCTGCTCGATCTCTCCAGGCTGGAGAAAGACCGTCCCGAGATGAGGCCCATCAGACTCGATCACCTGGTTCGGGACGAAGTCGAGCGGATCAGGGGAGAGGCGGAGCTGAAGGGCCTGACACTCGACGTCGCGGCCGATGAGGTCGTGGCGATGGTCAATCACCGCGATCTCGCCATCGCCACCCGGAATATCCTCGACAACGCGGTGCGGTACACGGCCGCAGGCGGATCGATCTCCGCTCGGGTCGCTCGTGACGGCCGACAAGTCGTGATCTCGGTGACCGACACCGGTGAGGGCATACCGACCCGGGACACCGAGCGGGTCTTCGAGCGCTTCTATCGGGTCGACTCGGCGCGGGCGCGGGCGACGGGGGGCACGGGTCTGGGTCTCTCCATCGTCAAACACGTTGCCGAGAGCCATGGCGGGACCGTCTCGGTGGAGAGTGAGCTCGGGGTCGGCTCGACGTTCACGATCCGGCTGCCGGCCGACAGCGAAGGCGGAGTTCCTGCGGACAATTAGGCTATGTCCGCCGGTTTCCCGGCTCATCAGATGCTCGATTCCATCTCACAACCCGCAGACCTTCGCAGCCTCGACCAGGCTCAGCTCGCTTCGCTCAGTGAGGAGATACGGTCGTTCATCCTCGAGAAGGTCTCGAAGACCGGGGGACACCTCTCACCGAACCTCGGTGTCGTCGAGCTGACCCTGGCCCTGCATCGCGTCTTCGAATCACCACGAGACAGGATCATCTGGGACGTCGGGCATCAGGCATATGTGCACAAGATCGTCACGGGTCGGGCCGGGCGCTTCGACGAGCTTCGTCATTCCGGCGGATTGTCCGGATACCCGAGCCGTGAGGAGTCCGAGCACGACTTCGTCGAGAACAGCCACGCCTCCACATCCCTGAGCTATGCCCTGGGACACGCCCTGGCCAACTACGACGGCTGGACCATCGCCGTGATCGGTGACGGGGCCTTCACCGGGGGGATGGCCTACGAGGCCCTCAACCACATCGCCGTCGCCAGACCGGAGCGGATGATCATCATCCTCAACGACAACGGGCGCTCCTACGCTCCGACCGTGGGCGGTCTCGCCGCCCTCTCCAACCTGGCGCACTACCGCATCGACCCCCGCTACGAAAAGGCGAAAAACGCCATAGGCCGCATGTTGCGGGGAATCCCGTTGGTCGGGGAGACCGCCGACGAGATGGCGAGCCGCATGAAGGATGCCGTGAAGCAGATCCTGGAGCCGGCCACAGTCTTCGACGCCCTCGACATCAAGTACTCCGGGGCCATCGACGGTCACGACATCGCCCTCATCGAGGAGACCCTGGAGCAGGCGAAGGCGTACAGGGAGCCCGTGGTGGTCCACGTGATCACCGAGAAAGGCAACGGCTACCGGCCGGCGATCGAGGACGAAGAGGAGAAGCTGCATGGTGTCTCGGCGTTCGACGTCGCCACCGGGAAGGCTCACAAGTCGGAGCTGAAGCTCACCGACGTCGCCGGCCGGGCCCTGGCCGAAGCCGCGGCCCGCCGCCCCGCCCTCGTCGGCGTCTCGGCGGCGATGATCTCGAGCACCGGCCTCAAGGAGATGGCGCAGCGTTTTCCTGACCGCGTCTTCGACACCGGGATCGCCGAGCAGCACACCGTGACACTCGCTGCCGGCATGGCGATGGCCGGGAAGCGCCCTGTCGTCGCCCTCTACTCCTCGTTCTTGCAGCGCGCCTTCGACCAGATAGTCGTCGATGTCGCCCTGCACGACCTGCCGGTCACGTTCCTCATCGACCGGGCGGGAATCACCGGGCCCGATGGGCCGTCGCATCACGGGGTGTTCGATCTCTCGTATCTCCGGATGATCCCGAACCTGGTGATCGGCGCTCCGGCCGACGCCAGCGAGTTGTGCGCCATGATCGAGACCGCCGTCGACCACGACGGCCCAATCGCCATCCGCTACCCGAAGGGCGGCGCCGTGTCGGTGCCCGCCCTCCCCGTGGAGCCGCTGGAGATCGGCCTCGCCGAACTGGTCAGCGCGGGGACGGACGTGCTCTTCGTCGCCGCGGGCCGGATGGTCGAGATCGCCGAGAAGGCCGCCATCGACCTGGGAGAGAAGGGTGTCCATGCCGGTGTGGTCAATGCCCGATGGGTGAAGCCTCTCGATCCGCGGATCCTGGAGTGGGCGGCACCCGTCGACCATGTCATCACCCTCGAGGACAACGTGGTCGCCGGCGGATTCGGGGCTGCGGTGATGGAGGCTTTCGCTTCGGCCGGTCTGGTCAAGAAGGTGACCAACATCGGCGTCCCGGACCACTTCCTGCCTTTCGGGTCGGCCGCCGATGTCATGGAATCGGTGGGCATGGACCCCGATTCCGTGGTCGAGCGCGTCTTGCTGGCGGTCGGTCACCGGTCCTGATCCGGTTCCGTGCGGGTTCTGTACGTGTGACGCGCACACAACCCGCGCAGAACGGCTAGAGACGACCCGGGATCGCGATACGGCGCTCGTACCAGCGGAGGACGAGGCTGAGGGCGAGGGTGAGGACCACGTAGATCACCACCAGGATGAAGAAGGACTCCCGGAAACGGAAGGTGCTTCCGCTGTAGATACGGGCCATCTGAGTGATCTCGCGCACTGCGAGGATCGAGACGAGCGAGGTGTCCTTCATCAGGGAGATGAGGTCGTTGCCCAGCGCGGGAAGCATGTTGCGCACCGCCTGGGGCAGCACGATGCGACGCATGATCTGCCGGTCGCGCAGGCCCAGCGCCCGCCCCGCCTCGGACTGCTCCTGGGGCACCGATTGGATGCCGGCTCGGAACACCTCGGCGATGAAAGCGGCATAGAAGAGACTGAGGGCGGCGGCGCCTCGTATGGCGTTCGAAATCGAGCGACTCTCCATCCTGACCAGGTCGGCGAAGTCGGGAACCAGAACGAGTGCGATGAGAAAGATGAACACGATCATCGGAATGCCGCGGACGAACTCGATGTAGGTGGCAGCGACATTGCTCAGCAACGGGTTCTTGGAGACCCGGGCGAGACCGATGATGAGGCCGAGCACCATTGCCACGATGAACGACCCGAAGGTGAGGTAGAACGTCATCAGGATCCCCTCGGTGAGCCGGAGGGGAATCGGGAAGATGTTGGCGAAAGCCTGGCGATATTCCTCGCTCAGGATCACGGCGAGGACGAGCACCCCGATGATGGTGAGCATGGCCACCAGCCACCAGGGAAACTCTCGGGCATCGAACCGGTACGCCCCCCCTGGGGTGGGAATGGCGGCCAACTCGGTTTCGGCCGGCCTGCTTCGATCACTCATCGTGGGGCAGGAACATAACGAAGCGCCGGGTCCGATGACCCGACGCTTCGACTATTCGATTTGGTTTCGACTCAGCCTTCGATGTCGTCGTAGGTGACGTCGAAGTCGGGGCCGAACCATGTGCGGCCGAGCTCCTCCATGGTGCCGTCGTCCCTCATGGCCTGGATGGCCTGGTTGACCGGGTCGACCAATTCCGAGCCCTGGGGGTAGATGAACCCGAGCGGGTCGGACTGGAGGGGGTCGTCGATGGTCTCGATCTGGTCGGCGTTCTCACCGATGTAGCCGAGACCGGCGGCGTCGTCGATGATGACCACATCGACGTCACCCGCGATCAATGCCTGGATGGCCAGACCGAACTGGTCGAACGCCTGGATCCGGTCCTCGCCGACCAACTCAGCAGCCAGCTCGAAGTTGGTCGTGCCCACCTGGGTGGCTACGACGGCATCGGAGTTGATCACGTCGTCTGCCGTGGCGAACCGATCGTCGCCGATCTGCTTGATGAACTTCTGCTCTACCACCATGTAGGGATCGGAGAAGTCGACGATCTCCTTGCGCTCGTCGGTGATCGAGATGCCGTCGGCGGCGGTGTCGAACTCACCCTGGGCCACTTGGTCGATCACTGCCGGCCAGGCTGCCTCGACGAACTCGGGCACACAGTTGAGCCGCTCACAGATGTCGGTCCAGGCGTCGTAGTCCCACCCCTGTCCTTCGGTCTCACCGGCGAGGATGAAGTTGAAGGGCAGATAGGCGTTCTCGACGCCCACGGTGACCGTGCGGCCCTCGAGGTCGGGAAGGTCCGCCATGGCCTCGGTGGTCGAGGTCATCGCCTCCGTGGTGGAGGTCATCGCCTCGGTCGTGGAGGTCTCGGCGGCCGCTGTGGTCGTGGCCGAATCGGCCGTCGTGGTCGTCGCGTCCCCGCCGCCTTCCTCACCACAAGCGGCGAGGGCTAGGGCCAGGACTGCGATCAGGGCTATCAGTCGTATCAGTTTCTTCATGGTTTGGGGTTCCTCCTATAAGAACCAGGGGAGAAGCGTATTACCCGGGGTGCCCCAGTGCGAGCCGGTCCGGCCCTTTGCTGAGCATGCCCAAATGGGTTCGGGCTAGGGTCGCTCGCTAAGCGCTCCGGCCGCAAGGCCCGAGCCGCCCCTAAGGATGGAGGACAAATGAAGACAACCAAGCTCTTGGTGGCTCTAGCTGCCTTGGCGCTCGTATTCGCTGCCTGTACGACTGGCGGCGATGACGACACCGACACGACGGAGGCATCCGGGACGACGGAAGCGCCGGACACGTCTGAGACCACCGAGGCCACCGACACCACCGAGGCACCAGGCACGACCCAGGCTGACGGAGGCGCCGCCTCAGGCGCGATCCTCGACGCGGTGCTCGACAGGGGAACCGTCCGTTGTGGAGTGAACGATGTGCTCCCCGGCTTCGGTGTCATCGGTGACGACGGTGAGTTCTCCGGGTTCGACGTCGACTTCTGCCATGCTGTGGCTGCCGGCGTGCTCGGCGATCCCGAGGCTGTCGAGTTCGTGCCCCTGACTGCCGATGCTCGGTTCACCGCACTGCAGGGTGGTGAAATCGACGTGCTGATTCGCAACACGACATGGACGGCGACCCGCGATGGCCAGGAGGGTGCCACCTTCCTGTTCACGACGTTCTACGACGGGCAGGGAATGATGGTTCCCGCCTCGACCGGTTTCACCGAGCTCGAGGACCTCGCTGACGCCACCATCTGTGTGCTCTCCGGCACCACCACCGAGTTGAACCTGACTGCGGTGTTCAACGCCCGCGGCATCCCGTTCAACCCGGCGGTCTTCGCCGACAACGAGCAGCTGCAGCCGGCTTACGAGAGTGGGCAGTGTGAAGCATGGACCTCCGACTCCAGCCAGCTCGCCGCCTTCAAGGCGACGATCGAAGAGGCCGGGGGCGAGGAGCAGTTCATCATGGCCGAGATCTTCTCGAAGGAGCCGCTCGGCCCTGCTGTTCCCGACGGTGACTCCGCGTGGGCGCAAGCAGTCGAGTGGTCGGTGATGGCTCCGATCCAGGCCTGGGAATTCGGGCTCACGGCTGCTGACATCGGGTCGTACGCCGGTGAGGACCCCAATGTTCTCAACTTCATCGGTGCCGACGGTTTCGACCCGGGTCTCGGGCTCTCGCCGGACATGAACGTGACCATCGTGGAGGCCGTGGGCAACTATCAGGAGATGTACGAGCGACACATCGTCCCGATCGGTCTCCAATTGGAAGGAAGCCCCAACGACTTGTGGACCAACGGCGGGCTCATGTACGTGCCCCCGTACCGCTAAGACCCTCTAGATCGGGGGTGCTCCCAAATGGGAGCACCCCCGAGTCCAAGTCGAGCACGGCAGCAGATTGACATCACCCCACGGCGATTCCAGGGTCCGGCCACCGTTCTGGCGCGATGTTCGCGTCCTACGGGTGGTGGGACAGGTCGTCGCGGTGGTGGTGGTGTTTCTGCTGTTCCGCTGGCTGTTCGGCAACCTGATCGACAACTCCGAACGGGTGGGGATCTCCCTCGACTTCGGTTTCCTCGGTCGTCCCACCCAGTTCCAGATCCCCTATCACGACGAGTTCGACCCGCGCTCGCCCGTATGGCAGATGGTTCTCGTCGGCATCAAGAACACCCTTCTGGCCAGTGCCTTCGGAATCGCGGTGGCCGCGGTGGTTGGTCTGTTCGTAGGCATCGCCCGTCTCTCGACCAACTGGCTCGCCGCGAGGATCGCCGCGATCTATGTGGAGTTCTTCCGCAACATCCCCCCGCTGGTGATCATCATCTTCTTCGCATTCGCGGTTTTTCTCTACGGTCCGCTTCCCAATCTGAGAGAGTCGATCGAGATCGGTTTCCCGGGGACAGATCACAACCTGTTCACTTTCAGTCTCGAACAGTGGGGGATACCGAGCCTCGGCGACAACGGCAATCTCGGCCTCTACGGTGCGGTGGCGGCGGTGGCCGTCGTGGTGGCCGTCGTGGTTTGGCGTTGGCGCACGAGGGTCAACGAGGAGACCGGGGCCCCACATCACCGGGTTCTCTGGTCGCTGGGTGTCCTCACGGCTCTGCTCCTCGTGGGCTACTTCGCCCTCGGTGAGCCGTTCCGGGTCACCTGGCCAACGCTCAGTGAGAACCGTCGGCGCATCATCGACGGGTTCGCCCTCAACGCCGGGTTCATATCGGTGGCAGGTGCTCTCGGGCTCTACACCGCCAGCCACGTCGCCGAGATCGTCCGGGGATCGATCCTCGCGGTGTCCAAAGGGCAGACGGAGGCGGCCAATGCCCTGGCCCTGACCGGCTTTCAGACCTACCGATTCGTGGTCCTTCCCCAGGCGTTGCGCATCGCCTTGCCTCCACTCATCAATCAGACTCTCAACCTGGTGAAGAACACCTCCCTGGCCGCCGCGGTGGGCTATTCCGAGATCACGAACCTCACCGCGGCATCGATCGGGAACGGACGGCCCGCCATCCCCTCGATCGTGATCCTGATGGCGGTCTACCTCTCCTTCTCACTGGTGATTTCATTGGTCCTCAATGTGGTCAACCGTCGGATGCAGTTGGTGGCGCGATGACCGCAGTGGTCACGCGGCCGCCGGCAACGCCTTCCAGATCGCCGGTGGGGTGGGTGAGGCATCGGCTCTTCCCCAACCTGGCCTCGAGCATCGTCACGCTGAT
>Ga0299913_10004738_pt1 | contig 11475 bp, 7 predicted proteins | sample RVTome_9_FD_201360 | JGI IMG/M metagenome (GOLD analysis project Ga0299913, IMG submission 201360) | Soil microbial communities from uranium-contaminated site in the Upper Colorado River Basin, Wyoming, United States - RVT155D38 (version 2) ... | reverse complement strand
CGGCTCACGGGGACAGTCCGAGCCGCCACCAAGTCGATTGTCGGCGACCTCCGGGACGGTTGGCGCGAGTTCATTTCCCGGCCATGGGTCGTCGCGATCATCGCTTCGTTCGGCCTGTTCCAGCTGACCTACTTCCCTGCCCTGCTCGTGCTCGGGCCGACGGTCGCCAACGAGCATCTCAATGGCGCCGCGGGCTGGGGCACGATCATCGCGGTCGAAGCCATCGGCGCGGTCGTCGGCGGGCTGGTCGCGCTGCGGATCCGGGTTGCGCGTCCGCTGGTCGTCAGCGAGCTCGCGGTCGTGCCGTCGGGGTTTCTGCTCTTCGCGCTGGCCGTGCCGTTGCCGCTCGCGGCGATCGCCGCGGTGGGGTTCTTCGTCGGCATGGGCTTCGCGCTCGGCGAGAACCTGTACGTGACGGCCTTCCAACGCAACATCCCGGGGCACGCTCTGTCGCGGATCAGCTCGTACGACTGGTTCGGATCCGTGGCGCTGAACCCGCTCGGGTACGCGCTCATCGGCCCCATCGCCGCGGCCATCGGCACCGCGGAGACGATGGTCATCACCGGCATCCTGAACATCCTGGTCTGCATCGGCGTGGTCCTCGTGCCCTCGGTCCGCGGTATCCGGACGCATCCGGAAGCCGTCCCGCCTGGGGACCCGCGAGCGACAAGTGGGATGGGGATGTAAAGGCCCGTCCCAGGTTTTCTACGGTCCTGTCGCCCTCGCGAACCTACGCTTCCCAGCAATGCCCTCCCAGCATGTGACCACGATCGGTGCCGGCTACGTCGGCCTGGTGACGGCCGTGGGGCTCGCGCGCCTCGGCCACGAGGTTGACCTCGTCGAGATCGACCCAGGCCGCCGGGGCATGCTCGAGTCGGGCAAGGTCCCGATCCACGAGCCAGGCCTGACCGAGGCCTTCGGCGAAGCCCTCGAGTCCGGCCGTCTGCAAGTCACGGACCGATCGGAGCAGCCGGCCGACCTGGTGCTCGTCTGCGTGGGCACGCCGATCGACCACGACGGGCGCAGCGACCTGACGCAGCTCGAGTCGGCCGTGAGCGGGATCGCCGAGCGACTGCCCGACGTCACGCTCGTGATCCGGAGCACGCTTCCACCGGGCACGAGCCGACTCGCACTGGAGTGGTCCGGCCTGTCCCCCTCGCAGGTCTTCACGAACCCGGAGTTCCTCCGCCAGGGCTCGGCGCTGGAGGACTTCCTCCACCCGTCGCGCATCGTTATCGGTCGGTTCGCCGAGGCCGATCCTGATCGGCTCCGTGACGTCAGGGCCCTCTACGAGACCGTCGACGCCCCCCGACTCGAGGTCGACGTCGCTGCCGCCGAGCTGATCAAGAACGCATCGAACGCGTTCCTCGCCCTCAAGCTGTCGTTCGTCAACGAGGTCGCGAGCCTCAGCGAGGAGTACGGCGCGGAGGTCGGCGACGTCCTCCGCGGCGTCTCGATGGATCCGCGAATCGGGAGCGCGTACATGCGGCCGTCGTTCGGCTTCGGGGGGAGCTGCCTGCCCAAGGAGCTCCGTGCGCTCGCCGCCGCAGGCGTCGCCCGCGGACTGCCGATGCACGTCACGACCGCCGGGTCGAGCGCGAACGCATCGTCGCAGCAGCGCTTCGCCAGGAGGATCGCCACCGTTCTCGACGGACTCGAGGGTCGCACGATCGGGATCCTGGGCCTCGCGTTCAAGTCGAACACGGACGATGTCCGTGATTCGCCGGCGATCGAGCTGGCGCGGGGGCTGCTCTCGTCGGGGGCGCGCGTCCGCGCCTTCGATCCGAAGGCGGCGACAAAGGCCGCTCAGGCGCTACCGTCCCTGGAGATCGTGGACGACGCCGCCGAGACGATGCGGGCTGCCGACGCGATCGTCATCGCGACTGAATGGCCGGAGTTCGCGGACCTCGCCTGGGCAGAGCTCGGGGCGACCATGCGGCGCCGCCTCATCGTGGACGGCCGGCGCCTGCTCGACCCGGATCGAATGCGGGCCCTGGGGTTCGAGTACGTCGCGGTCGGGAGCCCGAGCGTTGCGTCGCCGGCGCCGATCGAGGAGGCACGACCGATTGAGCCGCCCGGCGCCGTGCCGCAGACACCCGTCCTCGCCGAGGGACCCTCACACACCGGGGGTTCCGGACGGCGCCGTTGAGGCGGTGACCTGTCGCACGTCAGGACCTGGGCGTCCTCGCGCCAGGTTCCGAACGCTGCTCGTCACCGTTTCGCCGCACACGTTGTCCCGCTACAGTCGTTCGGATGCTTGCCAGGCTCACGCAGCTGATCCTCAGCATCGGCGTCGTCGGGATCGCGTTCGTCGCGGGCATTGTCGCCGCGGGCGTCATCAACCCATCGCCATTCTTTCCCTCGCCCTCGGCTGGGCCGAGCGCGCGATTCTCAGGGCCGGCGTCAACCCGCCTCACGTCAGCCATGCCGTCGCCGGACGAAAGCCTGACGGCCGTGCTCGTGGGCGCCGGGGACATCGCGGAGTGTGCAAGGTTCGAGGACGAGCTGACGGCCGACTTGATCGAAACCATCCCCGGAATCGTGTTCACCCTCGGCGACAACGCCAACCCTGACGGGACGCTCACCGAGTTCGAGGAATGCTACGGCCCCACCTGGGGACGCCCAGGCATCAAGGAGCGCACGCGACCGACGATCGGCGATAACGAATACAACACCTCCGGGGCTGTCGGCTACTTCACGTACTTCGGCGATGCCGCGGGCGAGCCCGGCACCGGGTATTACGCGTATGACGCAGGGGCGTGGCGGATCTATGTGCTCAACAGCGAGTGCAGACAGGTTGGAGGCTGCGGAGAGGGCTCGCCTCAGGAGTCCTGGCTGCTCGATGACCTTGCCGCGGAACCCCGTCGCTGTGTCCTCGCAATGTGGCACCACCCGTACTTCACCTCGGGTCGGAGCTTCGGTGGGAGCAGTTCCACGAGGAATCTCTGGCGGATTCTTCAGGCGGCCGGCGCCGAGCTGGTGCTCAGCGGGAGCGATCATCACTACGAACGGTTCGAGCCGCAGACCGGGGCAGGCGACGCCGATCCCGACGGCATCGTCCAGTTCGTCGTGGGTACCGGCGGGAGCGAGGGGGACGACCTCCGCGTGGACGCTCCACACAGCGTCGCCCGCGCGTTTGACGTGTTCGGGGTGCTCCGCCTCGAGCTCGGGCCCCGTGGTTACGCTTTCGAGTTCATCTCCGTCGCCGGGCCGGAGTTCAGCGACAGCGGCACCGGCAAGTGCAATTGACCCCAGGCGATAACGCGCTCAGGCATGAAGGGTCCGCCCGCGGCTCGCGGCGAGCAGGGGTGCCACGTTCTCGACATTCCGGGCGACCCATCTCGGATCGCCGGCCGGCTGCCGGCCGCGCCGCAGACCGGCGGTAACGTGCGCCGCCCACCAGTCGACCCCGACAAGCCAGGCCAGGTCGTCGCTGAGCCGCAGGCCGAGGCGCGACCAGTACGTCGCGGTCGCCTGCCGGAACTCGCGGGCGGCCCACGGCCGCTCGAGCCAGAGTTCACCGACCTCGAGCCGCGTCCGCGATCGCGACAGCATCGCGACGAGGTGGAGCAAGTCCGAGCCGGGGACGCCCGCGGGGTGCCAGTTGTCCCAGTCGACCACGCCGGCAAGGTACCCCTCCCGGGCGAGGAGGTTGCCCGTCCACAGATCGCCGTGCTCGAGCACGCCCGGTACGTCACGAGCTCGCTCCCGCACGAGTTCGAGCGCACGTCGGAGGTCGGCGGCCGAGCGCGGGAAGCTCCGAATGATGACCTCCAGGCGCTCCTCGGCGGCCACGGCGGGCGTGTCGCTGAGCGGAAGCGACGCCGACCACGTGACAACCTCCTCCAGCAGCTGGGCCGGGAGTTGCCGGGTAGGCGTTCCAGGGAGCTCATCCTCTGTCGACCAGCCGACACCGAGCATCGTCCCGGCGCGAACCAGACGTGGAACATTCGGGATGGCGGCGTCAGCGAGCCGGCGGAGGGCGTCGCTGTTCCGCGATACGTCTTTGAGCCCGCCCTCGGTCGCGAGGCGGAGGAGCATCGGAGGCTCGCGCTCCTGGGTCAATCGCGCCAGCGCCGAACCATCGCCGCTGACCCTCAGGTCGACAGGCCCGCCGACGTGCCCGGCGTGCTCGGCAATCCGGTCGGCAACCCGCACCTGGACCGGGCCGCTACCCAGCCGAACCACGGCGCCGCTCATCAACGCGAAGCGCATCGCCGCCTGCCACCGAGGCCGCCAGCCGGTGGGCGGAATGCGCTGGCGATCCCAGTAGCGCAGGTGGCGCCCGCCGACTTGCGATACGCGCAGCAGACCACGCTCGCGGGCGAGCGCCGAGCGGACCATCCGACCTCTGGATTCACCGCGAGCCGGCATGCGCCCCCAAGCCACTGATGGATGTCCCGCGGGGAGGCGCAACTGCCAGTCCTCGTCGGCCTCGACGAGTGCACAAGCGGCCGGGTCGTCAGCCGGCGCAAACAGCCACGCGACACTCTCGAAGGTCGTCCGCGTCATGTCGTGAGGGTTGACCTCCGTGGCGTCCTGGGGCGGCGGGAAGTCCGGGAAATCCCCAGTGTGCGGCGCATCATGCCCGTCCGCCTGCGATCTCGCCCGAACGGGCTCACGTCATCTGCAACGCATTGTCCACGACGACTGGCCCTATCGGGGCGGCCGGCACCGGGACCAAGGACGGGGTTGCCGCTAAACGCTTCAACGCCCTAGGGTCATCGACGAGAGAGGGCCGGTCCGCGGAGGGCCGCCGCTTCCGACAAAGCCAACCCCGCAGCGATGCGGGCGCGGAATGCCTGCGTGACTCCCTGGTCGCGGGAGCCGGACGGGCTGCCGAAGAGCGGGGGGTTCGGGGATGTCTTCGATGTTCGCGCCTCTGGGGCGGCCACGCCATTCGAAGCACGCTCGATCAGGGGCCAAGCCCGGCAGAGCGGGAACATGGCGTGATCGCCTTCTGGCGGCGGGCGTAACGCTCGCGGTTGGGGGCCTTCTGATCGTTGTGAGCCCTGCGCGTGCAGGCAGCGACTACCTGCTGCTCTCGCGGGACCGTCTCTTGTCCCTTCCGACGCACGGCAATGCCTGGGACTACGTCGTCGACGTTGCGCGGTCCGCATGGCCGTCGCCGGAGCTGGACGACCAGGACAACAAGACGAATGTGCAGGCCCTCGCAGCCGCGCTCGTGTACGCGCGGACAGGCAACAGTGACATGCGTGCCAAGGCGCGCGGCGCGATCGAGCGCATGATCCCCACGTACAACCTGTCAGAAGGCAGCGGGCTTGGGCCGGCGCGCCAGATCGCCGGTTGGGCGCTGACCGCAGACCTGATCGGCCTTGATGGATCCCTGGATGGGGCATTCCGCGACCTGCTCCGCCGGGCGCTCAGTCGGCCGATCGGAACGCATTCCCGCTGGGGCGGGAGCCTGCGGGCATGCCACGAGGATTCGGACAACAACTGGGGCGCGTGGTGCGGCACGAGCCGGATCGCGGCCGCGCTCTACCTCGGCGATGCGGCGGAGCTGGACCAGGCCGAGCGCGTCTACCGAGGCTTTCTTGGCGATCGGGCGGCGTGGTCGCACTTCCGCGGTCAGGGCTCATCCAACGGCGTCCTCAACACCGCGATCCGGACGTGGTCGTGCGATGCATCGCCTGACGCGTACGTCCCGACGAACCCGGATTGCGGCGGCAGGTCCGGCGCGTTTCCAGCGGATGCATCCCGCCTGGGCGCGTACTCGTTGTTCGACGCCATGTACCAGTCCGAGACCACGGCCGGGATCGTGCTCTCGACCGAACTGCTCCACCAGGCTGGCTACTCCCGATCGTGGGCGCGTGACGCGCTCGCCCGGATCGCCTGGTTCGACTACAAGCACGGGGCGTGGAACCTGGGCACTGTCCAGTACCACTGGCCGTGGCTGATCAACAAGCGTCTCGGGACGAACTATCCGACGGTCGCGGCGCGGTACGGCCGGACATTCGGGTACACCGATTGGCTGTACGGAAGCGGCGGCTCCGACGACGGGCCGGACCGCACGCCCGACCCGACCCCGGATCCGACACCGGAACCCACGCGAGAGCCGACGGCGGATCCGACGCCGGACCCAAGGCCGAGCCGGAATCCCAAGAAGGGCCGCGGCCACAACAAGATTGCCCCGACAGCCAGCCCGGCGCCGGCACTGAGCACCATCGACGGGAGCACGCCGATCGGGCCTTCGGACACGCTCTCGACCACGGGCTGGACGTCCGGGCAGGCCGACAGTCCTGGTCGAACGGGCGCTGCGAAGGACGGGAAGGCCAAGTCGCCGGCAGATGCGAAACAGGGGCGGCAGCGGACAAAGTCGTCGGAGGTGACCCAGGAGACCGATCCCGCGTCGATATCGACCCAGCTCATCGCGGTCACCATCCTCGCGGGGATGCTCATGCTGATCCTGCTCCAGCCGCGACGCCGGAGAGGTCCATCGTGACGCCGGTGCGTTAGCGCTAGCGCCGTGCGGCCCCGCCCGCGCGGCCCGGAATGGGTAGCGCGGGGTCGGGCCGGTCCGATCCCCGCGTCGAATCGCCGAACCACAGGGCTACCAGATCCTGGCCCAGGAGGCCCGATAGGAGCCGCACATCCGGCTCGAACTCAACTTCGAGCTGGCGCCGAAGCTCGACGGACACCTCGTCCCGCGAAGCGTTTCGGCGAAGCATCGGGCTCTGGACGATGCGCCGGACCAGCTCCAGCGTCCGCGCCTCCCCCAGCACGCGCGGGAGGACGCGCCACGCGCCGAACTGGACGGGCCGTGAGCGTGCCAGCGAGCCGATCGGCCCGCCGCGCGACCCGTGGGCCGGGTTGTAAACCTGGAAGGAGGGCGGGCGATAGGTGGGATCGACGCCAATGAACTCGAGGATCGCCCGGAGATGCGTGGCGGGGTCGCGCATGACCTGCTCGAGCACTCGGACGAGGATCGCGTCGCGCCCGAAGACCTCGAACCAGCGCACGAGCTGCTCGCCGAACCGGGCGCGGTCTCGATAGGTCGAGAGCCAGGGGTTCGAGTTCCGCGGGATACGTCGTCCCTGCCGGCGGTCGTCTTCCGCATCGAGCGCTGCGCCGAGGTCCAGGAGGTCCTCTGTGCCGCCCGCGACCTTGTGGGCGTGGAGCGACGCGACCATGTCGATCGGGTTCCGGACCAGGACAATGACGCGCGGGTCGGTCGCCTCCGACGCGATCAGCGTCGGGGCATCCCGCGAGTACAGGTACCGGGTGGACGCCTCGCCAACCCGCGCCGCCGATCCGGCATTCTCGAACAGGGCGAGGTAGCGCGCGCGGTCCACGCCATATCGGAGGTAATAGCCGGAGTCCTCCCACGCCAGGTCTCGAGCGAAGTAGCACGGTTCCTTGAACGGCGACATGAAGACGTCGGGATGGTCCTTCAGCCATTCGTAGAGCGACGTCGTGCCGGACTTTGGCGCTCCGACGATGAACAGGTTCGGCCGCACGATCGATCCGCCCGGCTACGCCGGCGCGCCGGAGTGCGCGACGGTCGCGCCCGGTTCCCGCAGCTCGAAATCGCGGCCCGGATCGCCTTTCAGCGCGATGTGCGCGGCGATTCCGGCGATCGCCAGCAAGAACCACAGGTATCGCTCATACGACAGGTGCAACGCGATCCCGCTGACCAGGTAGCCAACGAGCCCGAGGAAGAGACCCGTCGCAAGGTGCGCGACGCCGGGTCGCGATGCCAGCCACCAGCGGCGCGCCCGCATGAGGTTCCGCATCGTCACGAAGAAGATGGCAATGAAACACGCCAGACCAAGCGTGCCCGTCTCTGCAGCCACGCTCGTGTAGAGGTTATGCGCCTGGCGCGTCTCGCCGAGGCTGACCCGGGCACTGACACCCGTCTCGGCCACGAGGCCGGCGTACTCCTCGTAGTACTGCTGGAACTGGCCGCGGCCCACGCCGAACACGGGATGATCCGACCAGACGTACAGGGCCGCCAGCGTTGATGTTGCTCGACCGCGGAGATTGCCCGTGTCGCCGACGTCCACGGGGTTCGTCTGCGTCGCCGACCTGCCCTGATCGAGGTTCAGGAGGCCCTGGAGATCGACCAACCGTGCCCCGTATTGCGGGAACGCGACCAGGACCACGGCAAGGATGGCCGCGAGCAGGCCGAAGTGCCAGCGTCGCAGGTAGCCGAAGAACGCCGCCGCGACCAGCACGACACCGAGTCCGACCGCAGCGCCGCGAGAGAACGTCGTCGCCATGCCACACAGGATCAGGAAGGTCAGGCCGAACGCGAGCGCACGGAACAGGGTCCGCTTCTCGCCGAGGGCGAGTCCCACCCCGATGGGCAGCAGCACGAGCATGACCTGTCCGTACCGATTGGTCTCGCCGATCGGACCCTCGGCGCGCGGCGTTCCCTCCAGGCTTGCGCGGAATGTCTCGCCACGTACATCCCGGCCGGGCAGGTCGACCGTTGCGAAGCCCCCGTAGTCCTGGCCATACGTGCCGGTCACCGCCTGGAAGGAGGTGATGACGCCCAACGCGGCCGCCACAACGAGGACCGTCCAGACTACGGATCGAAGCGCGCCGAAGCTACGGATCACGTTGATGATGACGAAGTACAGACCGAACCCGCCGACGAGAAATCCGATCAGGCTGTCCGTGGTGTCCCCCACGTCCCGCGATCCGATGGCAGCGAGGACCTGGACGAGCAGGTAACCGAACAGGAGCGGCAGCGCGGATGTCATGACGACCGGCTTGCGCCGGAGGATGAGGTAGTCGCCGAGCGGGAGCGCAAGCAGGAGCGGGAACGCGATGGCCACGAACGCAGGCAGCCCGTGAGCGCTGACCGCGACTGCGGCGGCGTTGCTGTAGAGGATGGCGATGACGACATACGTCGCCAGGCCTGGTCGCGCCAGGGACACGATGAGGGCGACCACGCCCAGCACCGCAAAGACGGCGACGAGCGGTGATTGCGCGATGACAAGGCCAATGACGAACGCGACGCTGGTGATGAGGAGCGCAGCCGCAAGCGCAACGGCCCGGCGACCGGCAGGCCCAAAGAAGGTCGCGACGGACTGTGCGAGAGCCGTCACGCGGCTCGGGCCCCGGTGGGCGTCTCGTCGCTTGCCTGCTCCATCGGCGCCGGGCCAGCGTCACTGCTTGCCGTTGACGTCTCGCTCGCCGGAGGATCTGCGCGCTCCGTCCGCCACCGGTCGTACGACCGGCCGCGAAGGAGATTCCACGCTGCGTGAAGCGAGGCGACCTGGACCGTGCAGAAGTACGCCGGCAGCGCCAGCAGCGGGTGATGACCGACATTGCGCTGCGCGAGCGCGAGCCCGGCCGTCGCGAGACCGTAGAACGCGAGCTGCGCCCACAGTGCGAGGCGATACACGGCGCCCCGGCGGTAGAGCCGGACGCTCCCCAGAGCCACGACGGCGAGCGGCACCGCCATGACCCGCATGAGCACCTTGTGGGAGAAGACCTGCATCGCGTAGAAGCCTGTCCGGCGCGGATCGAGGACGCGAGGAACGGCGGCCACACAGCGCAGGCCGCGAGTCATGATCCGGACCCTGCGCGCGTATTCCAGGCTCCTGGATGCTGATACCGGCTCGTAGGCCGTCGCCTCGGGCTCGAAGACCAGTCGATACCCAGCATCGATCACGGTCAGCGACAGGAAGAAGTCATCGTTGACGCCCGGCGGGATTTCCCTGAACAGGTCTCGTCGAATGGCGTACAACGCCCCCGTCCCGGCGATGACATTCCCGGCCCGACTCTGCGCCCGTTTCATTGCCCGGTCGAAGTCCCAATATGACCGCTCGCCGACGGCGACGGCGTCCACATCCTCGCCGCGGACATAGACCTGGTTGCCCGCGACCCCGCCAACCTCGGGATCGGCGAAGGCGCGCACGAGCCGGCGAATGCAGTCGGGGCCGAAGATGCTGTTGGCGTCGGAGAGGATCAGGATCTCCCCGTCTGCCGCGGCCACCGCGGCGCCGATCGCGGCGGCCTTGCCGCCGCGGGGCAGGTCGAGGACGCGAATGTTGGGCTCGCCCAGGGCGGCCACGATGTCCGGGGTCCCGTCATCGGACCCATCGGACGCGACGATGATCGATACCTGTCCTGCATAGTCCTGCGCGAGGACGCTCCGGAGCTTGCGCTCGATCCGGGTGGCCTCGTTGTAGGCGGCGACGATGACCGTCACCGACGGGCTGATGTCACCCTCCACATGCGGGCGGCGTACCAGCGCGCCACGGAGGAGCACCAGCGCGGGGAACACGGCGTAGCTGTAGACAACCCCGGCCACGGCGGTCCAGAACAGCGGGCGAATCACGCGGCAGCTCCCTCGAACATGGCGACCAGCCTCGCGACATTGGTCCGAAGATCGAAATCCCGCTCGATCGTGGACCGTCCCTCATTGCCGAGGCGTTGACGAAGACCGCCGTCACCTGCCAGCCGAGCAAGGGCATCGGCGAGCTCATCGGCCCGACCGGGGGTGAACAGCAGGCCGTTTCGCTCATGCTCCACGAGCTCCGGGATCCCGGAGAGCCGGCTGGCGACGACGGGCAGGCCGCAGCTCATCGCCTCCATGAGCACGACCGGGATGCCCTCGCGCTGCCCGCGCGCCGATACGACACTGGGGGCCGCCAGGACATGGGCGCGGCGCAGCTCGCCGATGACGGCGTCCCGCGCGAGCGGGCCCACGAGCGTCACGGCATCCTGAAGCCCGAGTCGCTCGATCGCCTGGCGGAGCATCGGCTCATCAGGTCCGCGACCCACGAGGCGACATGAGACTGCCACGCCTCGATCACGAAGGATCGAGCACGCCTCGATCAGGACGACCTGGCCCTTGACCTCGTGGAGCGTGCCGACGCAGACGACCCGCAGTCCGGCGGTAGATGCGGCTTCCTCCTCCGAGCTCGGCGAGAAGACGGCCGTGTCCACCCCAACGTGGAGGGTCTCGAGCTTGTGCCGCGGCACAGCACCGCAATCGCCCTCGATGACGGCGCGATTGAACTCCGAAATGGTGATCGCGAACCGGGCCTCCGCGAGCTTGCGGCAGAGCATCCGCCGATCGACGTGCACGTCCGAGCCGTGCGCCGTGAAGCTGTAGGGGATCCCGGTGAGCCGGCTGATGATCAGCCCCGCGAGAGCGGGGTGCCTCGCGAAGTGGCAATGAATGTGGTCGACGCCCTGGCTCGCCATCAACGCTGCGGCGTGGACGATCTTCGGGAAGAGCACCAGACCCGCCGCAAGGAAGCGCGGCTTGCCGATGTTGTCTTTGACGAGATTCGCGAGCGAGGACAGGTAGGCACGCGGCCGCCGGCGCAGGAACCGGGCGTGGCTTCCCACGAACGACCATGCGAGGAGGGGCAGGTATCGAGCTCGAGCCACCATTTCCGCCGCACCGGGCTGGAGCACGGCGTCGTGCTCTCGGAGCAGCGGATAGATCGACACGTCGACGCCGAGCGCCTGCACCTCGAGGATCTCGTTCAG
>Ga0299913_10004737_pt1 | contig 11476 bp, 8 predicted proteins | sample RVTome_9_FD_201360 | JGI IMG/M metagenome (GOLD analysis project Ga0299913, IMG submission 201360) | Soil microbial communities from uranium-contaminated site in the Upper Colorado River Basin, Wyoming, United States - RVT155D38 (version 2) ... | reverse complement strand
TGACGCGCGAGGACCGGCGACATCTCAATACCGGCTCGGACTCGGAGGTTCTGCTGAATGTGTTCGCGCACGAGCTGCAAAGCCGCACCAACGGTGGTCCGACGCCGGCGCAGATCTTCGACTCGGTCGAGGCGGTGCACCAGCGCTGTTCCGGCGGCTATGCCGTCGTCGCGATGATCATCGGCCACGGCATAGTGGCGTTTCGCGACCCCAACGGCATACGGCCGCTGGTGGCCGGGGTGCGTGAAACGGCGCGCGGCAACGAATACATGGTCGCTTCCGAGAGCGTCGCGCTGGACATACTGCGTTTTCGGAAGCTGCGTGACGTTCGTCCGGGCGAGACGATCTACATCGAGAACAACGGTACCCTGCACAGCCGGGAACACAAAGGTCCGGTGCGGCATGCACCGTGCATCTTCGAGTTCGTGTATTTCGCGCGACCGGACTCCATCATCGACAATCTCTCGGTCTACAAAGCAAGGCTGCGCATGGGCGAACAACTGGCCGGGCAGATCGTTCGCGAGTGGCCCGATCACGATATCGACGTCGTCATACCGATTCCGGACACCAGTCGCACTTCGGCAGTGCAGGTGGCGTATCACCTGGGCGTCAAATACCGGGAAGGGTTTATCAAGAACCGGTACATTGGCCGTACCTTCATCATGCCGGGCCAGGCGGAGCGTGCGGAGTCCGTGCGCAGGAAGCTGAATGCGATCGACCTGGAGTTTCGCGGCAAGAACGTGTTGCTGGTGGACGACTCGATCGTGCGGGGCACGACCTCGAAGCAGATCATCCGCATCGCTCGCGATGCGGGAGCGCGCAAGGTCTACTTCGCGTCGGCGGCGCCGCCGGTGCGCTTCCCGAATGTTTACGGCATCGACATGCCGGCCGCCTCCGAACTGATCGCCAACGGGCGTTCGATCGAGGAAGTGCAGGAGATCATCGGCGCGGACAGGCTGATTTACCTCGACCTGCACGGCCTCGTCCGCTCGGTCCGGCACGACAACTCGAGCATTACGGAGTTCGACACGTCCTGCTTTTCGGGCGAGTACATTACGGACGACGTTACTCCGGAGTACCTCCGCAGACTGGAGACGGCCCGTAGCGACGGAGCCAAGAGCCGGAACGGGCCGAACCCCCGGCACGTCTCTCGAGCGGCGTCGCCGACGGAGGACGTGGACGCGGATGTAGCAAGGAAGGACAGAGCCGCAGGGATGTAGGTAGAGTGCGCGGTGGAGCGCTGTAGGAGCCCGCCATTGCGGGCGACAATTGCTTTCCTTTGTCGTCACGATCCCCCACAGATGTCGAGGTTGCGACAGGTGGAGGCGACTCAGCTCCTCCGGCCGTGGTCGCCCGCAACGGCGGGCTCCTACAGCCTTCTCACAACGGTTGGATACGCCTTATCGAGTGTGGGCATGAGTATCAAAGTGATGATCATCGATGCGCAGGCTGCTTTCCGCACGCTGCTCATGCATCACGTCACCACCTGCTGGCCCGACGCGTCGATATCCGACTACGATCCGACTGCCGTCGGACATCTGCCGGAGGAATTCAGCGGCGCCGGGAACGACATCGTGCTGCTCGGCGACAACCAGGGCAATCGTAGCGGCATCCGGACGCTGCGGCAGTATGCCCGCAAACCGGAATTTCCGCCGATCGCCTATTTCTGCAGTAACGGCGAGATGAAGCGCGAAGCGGTTGCAGCCGGGGCGGCGGCGGTGTTCCTGCGGACCCGCATCAAGCACGACGAACTGGTGGTGAGGATCGGTCATATCCTCCGCGCGCGTCGCCGAACGTCTTCGACGCAGTCGCTGTTCATCGGGGATGAGAAAGCCGGTGTCCATCCGCTGGTGAAAGGTTACCGCTTCCTGAAAAAACTGGCCGCGAGCGAACATTCGGCGGTGTATCTGGCAGAGAAGGAATCGTCCGGGATGAAGATGGTTCTCAAGGTCCTGCGCCAGGTTCCGGACCTTTCGGAGGGCATCGGGGCGTTCGACCGCTTCTTGCAGGAATACGAGATGATCGCGGATCTCGTGCATCCGAACATCGTGAAAATCCACGATCTCGGGGTGAGCGACGACCACGCGCACATCGCCATGGAGTATCTCTCGGGTGGCGACCTGAAACAGCGAATCCTGGACGGGATTACGGAAGCGGACGCCGTGTCCTATGCGCGGCAGATTGCGAGCGCGCTCGCCCAGGTGCACAGCGTCGGGATTATGCACCGCGACCTGAAACCGGGCAATGTCATGCTGCGCGAGGACGGGAGCATCGCACTCATCGACTTCGGCCTGGCGAAACGCATGCGCCTGCTCCAGGAATTGACGGGCAGCGGGGAGATCTTCGGCACGCCATACTACATGAGTCCGGAGCAGGGACACGCGGACGACGTCGACGCGCGCAGCGACATCTACAGTCTGGGCGTCATCTTCTACGAAATGCTGACCGGTGAGAAACCGTTCAAGGCTTCGAACGCCATGGGCATCATCTACAAGCACAGTCACGCGCCGATTCCGACTCTCTCGCCTCGGCTCGAGAAGTATCAGATGCTGCTGGACAAGCTTCTCGCCAAGCGGCCGGACGATCGGTTACAAGGCGCGGAGGAAATGGTCGAATGGCTGCACCGGACGTGACGCCCGCAGCGATCGCGGCGTTCTGCGAAACGAGGACGCCAGAGGAGTGGGTCGAGCAGGCGAGTGCGCGCCTGCCCGAACTGCTGCTCGATCACGCCAATTGCGAGTTGAAGGCGGCATCGACGGCCATCGGTTTTTTGTATCGCTACCCGGAGCGAGGCCGCCTCGCCGCGCGGATGTCCCGGCTGGCGCGCGAGGAGCTGAGACATTTCGAGCAGGTGAAGAAGCTGATGCAGGAACGCGCCGTGCCGTACTCGCGGCTTTCTGCGTCACGTTATGCAGCGACTCTGCGTCAGGCCGTGCGTCCCGCCGAACCGTCTCGCCTGCTGGATACGCTGCTCGTCGGAGCCATGATCGAGGCGCGGTCATGCGAACGTTTCGCCGCGCTCATCCCGCATCTGCCGACAGGGCTCGCGGAGTTCTACGCCGGCCTGCTGGCTTCCGAAGCGCGCCATTTCGAGGAGTATCTCGCGTTCGCAAAAAGCGAAACGGAAGCAGACGACGCGACCGTCGAACGTCGACTTGTGGAGCTCAAACGTATCGAATCCGCCCTGATCACCGACCCGGACCCCGAGTTCCGTTTCCACAGCGGCATGCCGGTTTCCGCCTGACGACGCAGCCGTTAGCCAGTCGCCCGCAATGGCGGGCTCCTACATATTTGGTGCGACGATGGAAACGGCCCCTGTAGGAGCCCGCCATTGCGGGCGACCGCAGTTCTGCGACGAAACGCTACCCCCTCTCGAGCACACTCAACTCCGGACCGCTCACGTCCCAGCGCACCACGCTCCCCTGTTCGAACCAGTCGCCCAGCACAATCCGGGTCGCAGGCGTCCCGTCCAGCAAAAACCGGTGTACCGCCGGCCGGTGCGTGTGCCCGTGCAACAGGGTCCTGACACCCCGTTCCTTGAGCAACTGCTCCACCTCTCCTTGATTGACGTCGGAAATCTGCGGGTCCAGCGAGCCGCCGTGCGCCATGCTGTCGGCGCGCGCCTGTCTCGCGATCGCCTGCCGCTCCGCCAGCGACTTCTTCAGCATCATCGCCTGCCAGCCCGGGTTACGCGTGATCGTTCTCACTTCCTGATACTTGACGTCATCGGTGCACAAGGCGTCACCGTGACTCAAAAGCACGTCCTCCCCGTACAGGTTCACCCGGCAGGGATCCGGCAGCAACTGAACGCCCGTGTCCTCCGCGAACTTCTCGCCGATCAGAAAATCCCGGTTCCCGTGCATGAAAAAAACCGGCACATCGCGGTCCGCGACACCGCGAATCGCGCGTTTCATTTCCCGGTAATGTGGATTCGGGTCATCGTCGCCGATCCACGATTCGAACAGATCGCCGAGTATGTAAAGTGCCTCCGCGCGCACGGCTTCCTGCTCGAGGAACTCTACGAATTGCTCGCCGATCTCGGGACGATCCGCTTCGAGATGCAGGTCGGAGATAAAAAGCGTCGTCACGTCCGGCCTCCCGAAAACGCTATTGCCCGGGCTCGATGCGCGCCGCCTTCCGTATGACGATCGGCGAGACGGGCACGTCCTTGTCGAAACCTCCGGCAGGGCCGGTAGGCACGTCGGCGATCTTGTCCACCACGTCCATGCCTTCGATCACATACCCGAAAACGGTGTATCCCCACCGGTCCGGGCGCGGATTGAGCGAACCGTTGTCGACGACGTTGATGAAGAACTGCGCATTCGCGGTATGCGGTTCCGCCAGCCGCGCCATCGCCACGGTACCGCGCAGATTCTGCAGACCGTTGCCCGATTCATTAGGGATCGTCTCGTCTCCTCCTTCCTTTTCTTTCAGGTCGCGAGTGTAGCCGCCTCCCTGAATCATGAACCCGGGAATCACCCGGTGGAACACGGTGCCGTCGTAATAGCCGCTGTCGATCAGCTTCAGCAGGTGGGCAACGGTGAGCGGTGCGCGCCGGCCGTCGAGTTCCATCACGATGTCACCGGCGGTGGTTTCAAATTTGACGTGTGCGTGGGCGGGTACGGCCTCGGCCGCGACGGCTGCAGCCGGAAAACAGAGGCTTGCCAGGAGGGGCAGTATGAATCGCATTGCGTTCCCTGTTCGGTGAGTGGGCATGACGCTGAACATTGTAGTCGGCTCCGGTGCGCAGTGTAATTACCTCATTTGACTGACCTTTAGGCCGGCCGTATGATCGTGCCCCCGCGACACTGGCACCGGTCGGGACGACCGGTATCAGCGCGTGTGGGGTGGATCCGCCGGCGGGGCATGGCGCAGTCTGGTAGCGCATCTGCTTTGGGAGCAGAGGGTCGGCGGTTCGAATCCGTCTGCCCCGACCATCATCGGAGTCCGGCTGACTACGAAACAATGCGCCCGTAGCTCAATCGGATAGAGCATCAGCCTTCTAAGCTGAGGGTTGCAGGTTCGATTCCTGCCGGGCGCGCCAGTTTTGACGTAAGCGGGTCGCCCGCAAATGGCGGGCTCCTACAGGGGCCTCCCTTTTTCGGACGATTACCACGACGATGTAAAACGACGCTGTAGGAGCCCGACCGCCATGGATGGCGGGCGTGCCGATACGCAGGAGCAAGCCATCGGCCGCCATTGCGGGCGACCGACGGTGGTCAGTAAGATAGCGCAACAAATGGTGGGCGTAGCTCAGTTGGTAGAGCCCCGGGTTGTGATCCCGGTCGTCGTGGGTTCGAATCCCATCGCTCACCCCATTTAATAAACGGACGGAAGCCCCCCTCGCGACGGGCGGCCGGGGTGACGACTTTGCGGGGGCCTCTAGCTCAATTGGTAGAGCAGTGGACTCTTAATCCATTGGTTCGGGGTTCAAGTCCCCGGGGGCCCACCATACGCGAGTCGACGTCCCTTCGGAGCCCGCCCGGATTCGCCGGGTTTCACAATGTCTGAAAGCCGGTGGGGGTGCGACGGGGTAGGATAATCCGCATCAGCCCCCATATGATTCGCGTTATACTCGCGCAGCCGCGAAGGTCTGTTGCCAGGGCCGGCGACCGCTGAGGACTCAAACCGGAAAATATATCGGCGGAACAACGAGTTGCAGAGGGTACACCGAGAAGACTCGGGGCAAGCCCGCGCGAAAGTGGCGGAATTGGTAGACGCGCTGGATTTAGGATCCTGTGGGGCAACCCGTGAGAGTTCGAGTCTCTCCTTTCGCACCAATATCCTCGGACAGTTTAAGCATTTGAACATAAACGATAATCTGGCGGGGCGCCGTCCGGCAAGCGCCGCGCCGGGCTTTTGGATGAAGGGTCAGGGCTATGATGGTCACTGTTGAGTCGACGGGTACGCTCGAGCGCCGTATGCGTGTCGAGCTGCCGGCCGAACGCATCGAAAAAGAGGTCGAAACGCGACTGAAGAAAGTCGGCCGCACGGCGAGGATCAAGGGCTTCCGGCCCGGCAAGATCCCGCCGAAGGTCGTGCGCCAGCGTTACGGCGGCCAGATTCGCCAGGAAGTGCTCTCCGAGCTGATGAAAAAGAGTTACACCGATGCCGTGATCCAGGAAAACCTGAATCCGGCAGCCGGTCCGAAAATCGTTCCCGAGGCGACCGGCAGCGGCAAGGGTTTCGCCTATGTTGCCACCTTCGAAGTCCTGCCCGAAGTCCGCCTGAAGGATCTGGAAAAGATCGAGGTGGAGACGCCCGAAGTCGAGATCAGCGACGACGATCGCGAGGACATGATCCGGAATCTGCGCCAGCAAAAGGCGACCTGGGAACCCGTCGAGCGCGCGGCCGGGGAAGGCGACCGTGTCATCGTCGATTTCGACGGCGAGCTCAAGGGCGAGCCCGTGAAAGGCGGCAAGGGAACCGAAGTCCCGGTGACGCTCGGACAGGGGCAGATGCTGCCCGATTTCGAGAAGGCTCTGTATGGAGTCGCCGCGGGCGAAGAGAAGTCCTTCAAGGTGAAGTTCCCGAAGGACTATCACGCCGAGGATCTGGCCGGGAAGAAAGTCGACTTTGCGGTGAAGGTACATCGCGTGGAAGAGGAAACGCTGCCGCCCCTGGACGATAGCCTGGCGGAACTTTACGGCGTCGAGGAAGGTGGACTGGAACAGTTGCGCGTCGACGTCGTGAGCAACATGGAGCGCGAAGCGCAGGAAAAGGTCAAGGCGGACATCAAGGAGCAGGTAATGAACGCCCTGCTCGAGCTGAATCCCATCGACATTCCGAATTCGCTGACGCAGCAGGAAATGCATTCGCGCCAGCACGATGCCATGCGCAGGCTCGGCATCGAGGATCATGCCAAGGCACCGCCGATCGAAAACTTCCGGCCGGGCGCCGAACGAAGTGTGCGGCTAGGTTTGCTGATGCGCCAGCTGATCGAGGACAAGGGGATTTCGGTCGATCCCGAACGGGTAAAAAAGAAGGTAGAGGAAATCTGCAGCGGTTATGAGCAGGCCGACGAGATGGTCGCCAGCTACCTCGGAAATCCGCAGGTGATGGCGCAGATCGAGTCGATTGTCCTCGAAGAACAGGCGGTGGACTGGCTGGTCGAGCAGGGCAAGGCCAGGACGCGCAAGGTCGGCTTCAAGGAGTACATGAACGCCGAGCTCTGAGGCTCCGGACCTTCGGTCACCGAAAATTCTCGTTCGAATCCGAATTTTTGCGAGCGCTTTGAATCTAACAGGAACCCGTATGAACACAACAGCATTGAACCTGGTACCGATGGTCGTCGAGCAGACGGCCCGTGGCGAGCGCGCCTACGACATTTATTCGCGGCTGCTCAAGGAACGTGTCGTGTTCATGGTCGGGCCGGTCGAGGATTACATGGCTAACCTCATCGTGGCGCAACTCCTTTACCTGGAATCCGAGAATCCGGATAAGGACATTCATCTTTACATCAACTCTCCCGGCGGCGCGGTGACTTCGGGTCTGTCGATCTACGACACCATGCAGTTCATCAACTGCGACGTCAGCACCATATGTGTAGGGCAGGCCGCCAGCATGGGCGCGCTGTTGCTCGGCGGAGGCACCAAGGGCAAGCGTTTTGCGCTGCCGCATTCGCGCATTATGGTGCACCAGCCGAGCGCGGGCTTTCAGGGGCAGGCCACGGATATCGACATTCATGCGCGCGAAGTGCTGTCCTTGAAGCAGCGGCTGAACGAAATCATGGCGAAACACACCGGCCAGACGGTCGAAAAAATCGACCGCGACCTGGACCGAGACAACTTCATGAGCGGCGAGGCCGCGGTGGCGTACGGACTGATCGATACCGTCCTCGAGCAACGAGCCGAAATGGCCGGCAAGCTGAAGCCAAAAACTGATTAAGTTCATTCATTTAGAACGGCCATGCGTCTAATGAGACGTGGCACTTTGCACCCCAAAGGTGCGCATGTTATATACACTGTCAGTCGTAACAGACTGATTTTCAGCGACGAGGTTGCTTGCTATGAGCGATGATTCCCGCGGTAAGAACGAAGACGGCAAGCTCCTCTATTGTTCTTTTTGCGGCAAGAGCCAGCATGAGGTGCGCAAACTGATCGCCGGTCCGTCGGTGTTCATTTGCGACGAGTGCGTAGAGCTCTGTAACGACATCATTCGTGAGGAACTCGAAGACTCGGGTGAAACCGGCCGCGACAAGCTGCCGAAGCCTCACGAAATCAAGGCCGTGCTCGATGAATACGTCATCGGTCAGCAGCGTGCCAAAAAAGTGCTGTCGGTTGCCGTATACAATCATTACAAGCGTCTGGACGATCGTGCATCCGATCGCAGCAAGGACGATACCGAACTTGCGAAGAGCAACATACTCCTGATCGGTCCGACCGGTTGTGGCAAGACATTGCTTGCGGAAACACTCGCGCGCCTTCTCAACGTGCCGTTTACGATTGCGGACGCGACGACGCTGACGGAAGCAGGCTATGTCGGTGAAGACGTCGAGAACATCATCCAGAAGCTGCTGCAGAAGTGCGACTACGACGTCGAGAAAGCGCAGACCGGCATCGTCTACATCGACGAGATCGACAAGATCTCGCGGAAGTCGGATAACCCCTCGATCACCCGCGACGTTTCCGGCGAGGGCGTGCAGCAGGCGCTCCTGAAGCTGATCGAAGGGACAATTGCCTCGGTGCCGCCCCAGGGGGGACGCAAGCACCCGCAGCAGGAATTCCTGCAGGTCGATACCGGCAATATTCTGTTCATCTGCGGCGGCGCGTTTGCCGGGCTCGAGAAGATCATTCTCAACAGGTCGTCGAAGAGCGGCATCGGTTTCGTCGCCGAGGTCAAATCCGGCGATATGGAAAAGAGCATCGGTGAACTGCTGTACGAGGTCGAGCCGGAGGACCTGATCAAGTTCGGCCTCATTCCGGAGTTCGTCGGCCGTCTGCCGGTGGTTGCGACGCTCGAAGAACTGGACGAGGACGCTCTCGTCAGCATCCTGCTCGAACCGAAGAATGCACTGACCAAGCAGTACCGGAAGCTGTTCGACATGGAAGGCGTCGATCTCGAGTTCCGTGACGACGCTCTGCGAGCGGTGGCCAAGCGGGCCATGAAACGCAAGACCGGCGCGCGCGGATTGCGCACGATTCTCGAGAGCGTGCTTCTGGATACGATGTACGACCTGCCGTCGAGCACCAACGCGAAAAAAGTGGTGCTGGACGAGGCAGTAGTAACAGGAGAGACCAAACCGTACGTAATTTACGAGTCGGAAGAACCGCCGACCGTAAATCTGGAACAGCAACGCCGACCTACCGGCTCCGACCACCGGTAAGATCAGCCAAGGTTTCTATTGCCGGTGCAGGAGCCCGCCATTGCGGGCGACAGCCAGTCGGAACCGCATGTCGCCCGCAATGGTGGGCTGCTACAGCCTCAACAGGGACGTTGATATCTGCGGAAAGGCCCTCATCTCTCTCCGATGCCGAACGGCGCACACATACACTGATCTGGGGTAAATACCGTGTCTGACGACGAAACTACCGCCACCTCCGAACTGGAACTCCGCGACGAAACCGGCGACACCGGCAAAGGCACCCCCGTCTTGCCGTTGCGAGATGTGGTTGTATATCCGCATATGGTGATTCCGCTGTTCGTCGGGCGCGACAAGTCGATCATCGCGCTCGACCGCGCCATGTCGTCCGGCAAGAAGATACTGCTGATCGCACAGCAAAAGGCGGATCTGGACGATCCGGCTGCCGAAGACCTCTACGACGTCGGAACGCTCGCGACCATCCTGCAGTTGCTGAAGCTACCGGATGGTACGGTCAAGGTGCTCGTCGAAGGTGTCGAGCGCGCCCACGTAGATCAGTTGACTCTCGACGATCACTTCTCCGCGGACATCTCCATCCTCCGGGAGAGCGAAGATCACGACGAGCGTGAAATCGACGTGCTCGTACGTTCCATCATCGCGCAGTTCGAGCAATACGTGAAACTGAATAAGAAGGTACCGCCGGAAATTCTCACGTCGCTGTCCGGCATCGATCAGCCCGGTCGCCTCGCGGACACGGTGGCGGCCCACATGGCGCTGAAGCTCGCCGAAAAGCAGAGGATTCTCGAGATTCAGGACGTCAAGGTTCGCCTGGAGCAGATTCTCGGCATCATCGAGGGTGAAATCGACGTGCTGCAGATCGAAAAGCGCATCCGCGGCCGTGTCAAGCAGCAGATGGAGAAGAGTCAGCGCGAGTACTACCTGAACGAGCAGATGAAGGCCATTCAGAAGGAACTCGGCGAGATGGAAGATGCGCCGAACGAGCTCGCCGACCTCGAAGCGAAGATCGAGCAGGCCGGCATGACCAAGGAGGCCAAGGAGAAGGCCACCGCTGAACTCAACAAGCTGAAACTCATGTCACCGATGTCGGCGGAAGCGACCGTTGTTCGCAATTACATCGACTGGCTGCTGAAAGCGCCGTGGAAAAAGCGCAGTAAGGTCATCCGCGACCTTGCCCGCGCCGAAAAGGTGCTGGAGGAAGATCACTTCGGCCTGGAGAAGGTCAAGGAACGCATACTCGAGTATCTCGCGGTGCAACAGCGCGTCAAGCGACTGAAGGGTCCGATCCTGTGCCTCGTTGGGCCTCCGGGCGTCGGCAAGACCTCGCTTGGCCAGAGCATCGCCAGGGCGACGAACCGCAATTTCGTGCGCATGTCGCTGGGCGGCGTGCGTGACGAGGCGGAAATCCGCGGTCATCGGCGGACCTACATTGGGTCGATGCCGGGCAAGATCATCCAGAACCTTGCGAAGACCAAAGTCAGGAATCCGCTGTACCTGCTGGACGAAGTCGACAAGATGGCGATGGACTTCCGCGGCGACCCCTCTTCCGCGTTGCTGGAGGTACTCGACCCGGAACAGAATTCGTCGTTCAACGACCACTACCTCGAGGTCGACTTCGACCTATCGGATGTGATGTTCGTCTGCACGGCGAACAGCCTCAACATCCCGGCGCCGCTGCTCGATCGCATGGAAGTCATTCGCATTCCGGGCTACACGGAAGACGAGAAGCTGAACATTGCCCTCAAGTACCTGATCCCAAAGCAGCTCAAAGAGAACGGCCTCGAAGAGACGGATCTGACGATTTCCAAGGCTGCGGTACTCGACATCATCCAGCACTACACGCGCGAAGCGGGTGTGCGAAACCTGGAGCGCGAGATCTCGAAGATTTGCCGCAAGGTGGTCAAATCGCTATTGCTGAAACCTCGCACGTCTCCGCTGCGGCTCACTCCGCGCACCATGGAAAAGTATCTCGGCGTGCGTCGCTTCCGTTACGGCAAGGCAGAAGAGAAAAGCCAGGTGGGTCAGGTCACCGGACTCGCGTGGACCGAAGTCGGCGGCGAACTGCTCACGATCGAAGCCGCTGTCGTACCGGGTAAGGGAAAACTGACCCATACCGGACAGCTCGGCGACGTCATGACGGAGTCGATCCAGGCAGCG
>Ga0299913_10004736_pt1 | contig 11476 bp, 9 predicted proteins | sample RVTome_9_FD_201360 | JGI IMG/M metagenome (GOLD analysis project Ga0299913, IMG submission 201360) | Soil microbial communities from uranium-contaminated site in the Upper Colorado River Basin, Wyoming, United States - RVT155D38 (version 2) ... | reverse complement strand
CGGAGATCCCCCGCATCGGCGAAACCTGGCGTCTTCGGGTGAAGCTCAGGCGGCCACGGGGTTTCGCCAATCCCGCGGGCTTCGATTACGAGCTGTGGCTCGCAAGACAGCGAATCGGCGCCACCGGCTACGTAGTCGCCGACGCAGACAACCGCAGAGTCGAGAATGTCGCCATCGACCGGCGCTCGTTATTGCGGCAGCGGCTGGTCGACAGGATTCTGGCGCTAACCGGCGACCGGGATGCATCGGCAGTCCTTCTGGCAATTGCCGTCGGAGCGCGCCACCTCATCACCACAGAGCAGTGGGATCGATATGCCGTCAGCGGCACAAGTCATCTCATGGCCATATCGGGGCTGCATATCGGGCTGGCGGCCGGTGGCGCATGGCTTCTCTGTCGCGTTCTGTTCTCGACGTTCTGCCGTTCAGCGAATGTTCGCGATCTCGCCGTCGTGGCGGCAACAGTCGTCGCGTACGCGTACACCGAAATTTCCGGCTTTGCGGTGCCTGCAACACGCGCGCTGCTGATGGCGCTCCTCGTGTCGATCGCGCTCCTGCTGCGCCGGCAGCTGGCTTCCGACAACGTCATCGCCGTCAGCTGCGTTGCCATTCTCGCAAGCGATCCGCTGGTGATTCATGCGCCGGGCTTCAAGCTGTCTTTCGGTGCCGTTGCCATTCTTTTGTGGTTGGCGCGTCAGCAGCACATTGCCGGCGACGCCGGCAGCATTTCAGGAGGACGGAGATTTCTCACGGCCATACGCAACCTGTCCGCCTTGCAGTTCACGCTGCTCCTCGGGCTTTTCCCGATAACGGTGCTGACATTCGGCCGCGTCTCGTGGCTCGCGCCGGCCATTAACCTGCTCGTATTGCCGCTGTTCAATCTCGTTACCGTGCCCGCAGCTCTGCTGGGCCTGGCGCTCGATGGTCCCCTTGCGGTGGCGGGCGACCGGCTGATCGGTCTCGCCTGGCAGAGCGTGAGACTGCTCGTGTGGCTGGTCGGTATTGCGGCAGACTGGCCGCCTGCCCGGCGCTACACTGCGACTGCGACAGGAGTCATGTTGCTGATCGTTCTGCTGCCGGCGATCTGGGCTGCGGCCCCGCCGGGCTTTCCAGGGAGGCGGATGGCATGGATCGCGGCAGTGGCCGTTTTGCTATACAGGACTCCGCCGCCGCCGCCCGGATGCGTCGACCTGATCGCGCTGGAGGTCGGGCAGGGGCTGTCCGCCGTTCTTCGCACCGAGCGGCGCGTGCTGGTTTTCGACACCGGCCCGTCGTTCAGAAGCGGCAGCGACACCGGCAAGCTCGTTGTCGTTCCGTGGCTGAGGGCGATCGGCGCCCGGCGATTGGACTTGCTCGTTGTCAGTCATTCGGACGACGATCACTCCGGCGGCGGCGCGTCCCTCGTCGAGTCGATCGATGTGGCGCAAATCAGTGCCGGCGAATACCTGGCATCGATTCGCCGTCCGCAACTGCGTTGTCGAAACGGCCAGGCATGGCTCTGGGACGGCGTGCGATTCTCGATCATGCATCCCGGCGTCTATCCGCTGCAGACCGCTAATAACGCCTCCTGTGTGATGGAAGTCGCCGTCGGGCCGCACAAGATACTGTTCACCGGCGACATCGAATCGCCGATCGAGAATCATCTCGTGCGGAGCGCGGCGCTGACAGAAGTCGACATTGTTATCGTGCCACACCATGGCAGCCACACATCGTCGGGCCCATCCTTCGTTGCAGAGCTTCGTCCTGCTGTCGCGATCGTATCGGCAGGCTATGAGAATCGCTGGGGTTTTCCGAAAGACGACGTGGTCCAACGCTGGCGCGCAGCGGGCGCTACGGTCATGAATACCGCGACCTCCGGCGCAATCCATTTCCGTGTCTGTGCGGACAGCGGCATTCAGCTGGTCGCCGAGCACCGCTTGCGGCGGCAGAGATACTGGCATGATGCTGCAGGCGAATGACAAGGCGCGCGGCCATTGCTGCAGAATTTTTAATCCGGGCGCTGTATATTCCGCTTTTCAGCGGGTCAGGCTGTATGGTTGAGATCGTTAAATCCGGCGGCTGGTTGATGGCGCCCATAATTCTTTGCGCCATTATTACCATGGGGATCATCCTCGAACGCTTCTGGACGCTGCAGCAAAAACGCGTCATCCCCGAGGATCTGACCAGCAAGGTCTGGGGATGGGTGAAGAAAGAAGCGCTGGACCAGCGTCAGATCCAGACGCTGCATCAGGGATCGCCCCTGGGCCAGATACTTGCTGCGGGACTGATCAATCGCGACCGCGAACGCTCCATCATGAAGGACAGCATCGAGGACACGGGGCGGCATGTGGTGCACGAGCTCGAGCGATACCTCGATACGCTGGCTACGGTCGCGGCAATTTCGCCACTGCTCGGGTTGCTCGGCACCGTCTTCGGCATGATCAAGGTATTCGCTGCCATCACCACTCACGGGGTCGGCAATCCCACGGTGCTGGCGGGCGGCATCGCCGAAGCGCTGATCACCACGGCGGCGGGCCTGGCGGTCGCGATTCCCGCCCTCATCGGCTACCGCTATTACCGCAACCGTGTGGACACGCTGGTGGTCGACATGGAAAAGGAAGCGATCAAGCTGGTTGAGGCGCTGCACCGGCGGCAGACGCGAGTCGGGATCGACTGATGAAGCTGAGCATGCGGCCAAAGCCGGAGCCGGATGTGAATCTCACGTCGCTGATCGACGTTGTTCTGCTGCTGTTGATATTTTTCATGGTGTCGACGAGTTTCGTCAAGGAGTCACAAATTTCGATCCGTCTTCCGCAGGCGGACAATTCGGCAACGGTCGAGGAGCCGCTGGAACGGCTCGACATCATGATTACGGAGCAGGGTACTTACCTCGTGAACGGCCGCGAGCTCATCAACAACCGACCGGAGACGATCCGCAACGCTCTGCAGAAGATATCCGGGGGCAATTCAAACCTTCCGCTGATTATCAGCGCCGACGCTAATGCCCGGCATCAGCACGTCGTCACCGCAATGGACGTTGCGGGAAGGCTGGGATTCGTCCAGATCAGCATTGCCACCGTCGACGATCCGACCGACGACGAAATTCCATGATGAACCTCGAGCAGGTTTGACAGGCACTGGTGACGAGAATCAACCCGCATGCTGCAAGCGTATACAGGCGTCTCTGGCAATACGTCGTTCCCTACCGCTCTCTCGGCCTGATTGCAATCATCGGCATGGCCGCGACCGCTGCCGTCGAGGCCGGCATGGTCTCACTCCTCAAGCCGCTGACCGACGACGCTCTGGTTGCGCGTAATCTCGAAACCGTGAGGTGGATGCCGTTTGCCTTTATCGGCATTTTTATCGCTCGCGGGCTGGCCGGGTTTGCAACGGAGATGTCGCTCGGCTGGATAGGGCGCGGTGTGATCAGCTCGCTGCGGCGCGACGTGTTCACAAAATTCCTGACTCTGCCGTCGCGGTTTTTCGAAAATCATTCGACGGGTCCTCTGTTGTCGAGGATGACATACAACGTCGAAATGGTCGCCGAATCCGTCACCAGTGTCGTCACAATCCTGATCCGTGACCTGTTGACGATTTTTGCGGCTGTTGGCGTGATGCTTTATCAGAGCGTACGTTTGACGATCTTCGTTGGCTTTCTCCTGCCTGTCATCAGCCTTCTGGTGCAGGTTCTGAACAAGGCCTTTCGGCGTTACAGCAGCCGCATTCAGGACTCGATCGGCGAGGTCACGCAGGTCACGGAGGAAGTGGTGACCGGCAACCGGGTGGTGAAAATCTTCGGCGGCTACGAGTACGAGAAAGACAGGTTGATCGCGGTCGACGAGCGCAACCGCAAGCAAAACCTGAAGCTCGTCCGCTCCCGTGGGCTTGGAGTTGCCGTTACCCAGATCATATTCGGCTTCGGCGTCGCCGGAGTCATCTATGTTGCAGCCGTCGAATCGATCGATGGCGGTCTGACGCCGGGTAACTTCATCGCCTTTTTCGGCGCAATGATGCTCATGTTGCAGCCGCTCCGGCGGCTTACAAGCGTCAGTGCCACGCTGCAGCGAGGCATCGCTGCCGGCGATAGCCTGTTCAGAATTATCGACGAACCTGACGAAGTCGATTCCGGCGATTTTCGTGCCGAGACGGTAAAAGGCACCGTCGAATTCCGCAACGTGCACTTTTCCTACGGAGAGGAAAAGGGGCAGGTACTGGACAACCTGTCGCTTACCGTCGAAGCGGGAAAGTCGCTTGCAATCGTCGGGCAGTCAGGCAGCGGCAAGTCCACCCTCGTGAGCCTACTGCCACGTTTCTACGACGTGGAAGGAGGAGAAATCCTCCTCGATGGCACGCCGGTGCAGAAATATGCATTGGATAATTTGCGATCGCATATCAGCCTCGTCAGCCAGGATGTCGTCCTGTTCAACGACACGATTGCCAACAACCTCGCTTACGGGCAGCTCAGGCAATGTTCACGCGATGAGATAATGCGCGCGGCCGAGGCAGCACACCTCGCCGATTTCATTGCCGAACTCCCGAACGGCCTCGAGTCCATGGTCGGCGACCGCGGCGTGCTGTTGTCTGGGGGGCAACGGCAGCGCATTGCAATCGGACGCGCCTTGCTCAAGAACTCGCCCGTGCTCATCCTCGACGAGGCGACGTCTTCTCTCGATTCGCAGTCCGAGCGACGCATCCAGGAAGCGCTCAACGCGCTGATGCGCGACCGCACGACTTTGGTCATTGCGCATCGCCTTTCCACCGTCGAAAGCGCCGATCGCATCATCGTGCTGGATCGCGGCCGTATCGTCGAATCGGGAACACACAGCGAACTGCTCGCCCTCGACGGACATTACGCGGCGCTCTACCGGATGCAGTTCACCGACGCGCCGGCCCAGCCATAGGCAGGTTGCCGATGTCAACGCGAAAATACGGGGGCAATGAGCGGGGTCGTTTCGTCGACAGAATCTGGTACGGGGAGTCGCTGTGGTTTTTGCCGTTGATGCCGCTGAGCTGGCTCTTTGCGCTTGCTACAGGCGTAAGGCGTTTTTTTTATCGGGCAGGGATCTTTGGCTCCGTCGACATCGGCAAGCCGGTCATAGTCGTCGGCAATATCACAAGCGGCGGCACGGGCAAGACGCCGGTTACGCTGTGGCTCGCCGCCCGATTGAGGGAGTTCGGCTTCCAACCGGGAATCGTCAGCCGGGGTTACGGCGGCAGGGCGGGTGACCTGCCGGTCGAAGTGACGGCCGACAGCAACTCCCGTGTTGTCGGAGACGAGCCCCTGCTCATGGCGAAAAGACGGATCTGTCCCGTTGTCGTACATCCGGACCGGGTAGCTGCCGGCAGGAAACTGGCCGCCTCCGGCTGTGACGTGATCATCGCGGATGACGGATTGCAGCATTATCGCTTGAAAAGACGCTTCGAGATCGCGGTCGTGGACGGCCACAGGGGGCTCGGCAATGGACACCTTCTCCCCGCCGGGCCACTGCGGGAGCCTGCTTCGCGCCTGCGATCGGTCGACCGGATCATGCTGCATGGTGGCAATGGCGCCAACGTCGATGGAGGCGAGCTCGCCGGCACGGACTATTCGACCTTCGAACTGGCGGCTTCGGTTGTGCGCGATCTGCAGGGCACCAAGGAGATTTCGCTGGACGCATTCCGCAACAACACCGTGCATGCGATTGCCGCCATCGGACATCCGCAGCGTTTCTTCCAAATGCTCGAAGCGCAGGGCGTCAAGGTTCTGCCGCACGCGTTTCCGGATCACGGCATGCTGGCTCATGCAGATCTGGAGTTTGGCGATGGTCTCGACGTCGTCATGACCGAAAAGGACGCTGTTAAAATCGAGCGGCCGGCGCCCTTGCATTGGTGGTACGTGGTCGTTGATCTTAAACTCCGGGATTCGGCCTCGCCGGACTGGCTTCGCGCGCTGGCGGATGAACTTCATCGGGAGTCTGCAACTTGACACACAACAGCTTCGTCGTCGTGATTCCCGCGCGATATGCGTCTGAAAGGCTGCCTGGCAAGCCTCTTCGGAGGATCGGCGGCAAGCCCTTGTTGCAGCATGTCTTCGAACGGGCCGTTGAAAGCAACGCGACGGAGGCGATCATCGCCACGGATGACCCGCGCATTGCAGAAGCGGCGGAAGGTTTCGGTGCGACGGTCTGCATGACCGCAAGCCATCATCAGTCCGGCACTGAAAGGCTGGTGGAGGTCAGCCGCCTGAGAGGCTGGGCGGCCGATCGTATCGTGGTCAATCTGCAGGGCGATGAGCCGCTGATGCCCGCTGAGCTGATCAACCATTGCGCGCAGCTGTTGCAACCGGGGGAGGTCGATATGGCGACCCTGGCATCGCCCATTCAGTCACAGGCGGATTTCGTCGATCCGAACGTCGTGAAGGTGATTCTCGATTGCAACGGCGATGCGATCTACTTCAGCCGCGCGGCACTACCCTGTTCGATAAGCTCAGAAACGGACGATCTGGCGATGCGCACCGCTCTGCATCATCACGGAATCTACGCCTATCGCACGGAGGTGTTGCAGCGAGTAGTCGCAGCTCCGCGTTCGCCGTTTGAAGAATGCGAGCGCCTGGAACAGTTGCGCGCCATTTATATGGGGATCAGGATACGCGTCGGCATACCCGAACGTCGCCCGGGTCCGGGCGTAGATACCGAGGCTGACCTGGCCAAAGTGGAACGGCTGCTCGCGCCGGGCGCTTGAAGGCTTCCGCCAAAAGAGGGAAAGTGCACCGTACGGAATGTCGATCCGCCAATATTCCATGCCATGAAGCGCTGAAGTGGATGTGACGCGTGCAACACCTCCAATCGGATGCCACTGAATCAGACGCCATAGTGATCTTCGGCATCACAGGCGATCTCGCGTACAAGAAAATCTTTCCCGCGCTCGCCAACCTGATGCGCCGCGGGCGACTGGACATGCCGATCCTGGGTGTAGCTCGCGAGGGCTGGTCGACGGAGCGCCTGCGGGAGCGCCTGTATGACAGTCTGCAGGAGAACGGCGGCAGCGCCGGCGAGGCGGTCGGCGCAGAACTCGGCAACAAGCTGCGCTACGTCGCCGGGGATTACCGGGACGACAGTACGTTTCGAAAGCTCAAGGAGGCTTTGGGCGAGTCGAGCGCGCCGTTGCACTATCTCGCCATCCCGCCGAGCCTGTTCGGCGAAGTCGTTGCCAGACTTGGAGCCTCCGGTTGCAACCGTGGTGCGCGCGTGGTCGTCGAAAAGCCGCTGGGGCGCGATCTGAAGTCGGCGCAGTCGCTGAATCGCAGTCTTGCGCAGCAATTCGAGGAGTCCCGGATTTTCCGCATCGACCACTATCTCGGCAAGGAACCGGTGCAGAACCTTCTCTACTTCCGCTTCGCCAACAGTTTTCTCGAGCCGCTGTGGAACCGTGTGCATATCGCGAGCGTGCAACTCACCATGGCCGAGACTTTTGGCGTCGAGGGCCGGGGTCGCCTGTACGAGGAACTGGGGACGATACGTGACGTAGTGCAGAATCACCTGCTGCAGGTAGTGAGTCTGCTGGCGATGGAACCGCCGGTGCGTTACTCGAGCGATTCGCTGCGGGACGAGAAGACGAAGGTGCTGCAGGCGGTTCGCAGCGTGGAGCCGCGAAACGTCGTGCTTGGACAGTACTCCGGTTATCGACAGGAGCCGGATGTTGCCGCTGATTCCACTGTCGAGACATATGCTGCAATGCGCCTGGACATCGATTCGGCGCGCTGGGCCGGCGTGCCGTTTCTGCTGCGTTCGGGCAAACGGATGGCGGTGACGGCGACGGAGGTAATGGCCCGCTTCCGGTTGCCGGCGCATGAGCTGTTCGGCGCGGCGCCGGGCGCGCCCAACTACGTCCGTTTCCGTCTGGGTCCCGATCGTGTGTCCATCGGTCTCGGTGTGCTGACCAAGGAATTGGGAGAGGAAATGCGCGGTCGCTTCAGCGAACTGCTGATGTGCGACGAGGAGGTCGAAAAAATCGATGCATACGAGCGATTGATCGGAGACGCGCTGCGGGGCGATCCCACCTTGTTTGCTCGACAGGATGCAATCGAGGCGGCGTGGGCCATTGTCGATCATGTCATTCATACGTCACGGGAAAGCGGGAATGTGCCGCGGCCATACGCGGCCGGCAGTTGGGGACCGTCCGAGGCAGATGCGCTCACAGAAGGAATCGGCGGGTGGCATGAGCCCGGCGTCGAATGCTGACCGCGGCGTATAGTTAGCGCATGGACTGGGTTGCGCGCGAAGACGTCACTGCGATGGAGAGCGCCGCGGCCGAGTTTATCGCGCTGCGACTGACGAGGGCGGCGGAGGAGCGGGGCCGGGCGACACTGGCAATAAGCGGCGGGAGCACGCCGTGGGGAATGTTCGAGCGGCTGGCTTCACAGGCGGCTCCGTGGACCGACGTGCACCTTTTTCAGGTCGACGAAAGAATAGTGCCGCGCGAACACGACGCGCGGAACTGGAAGCGATTCCTTGAAAACCCGCTGTCGCTCCGCATCCCTCGCGATAATTGCCACCCGATGCCTGTGGATGTCGAGGACGCGGAACTCGCCGCCGCTGTCTACTCGGCCACTTTGACCGGTTACAGCGGCGAGCCGCCGGTGCTGGACGTCGTGCACCTCGGCATCGGCGAGGACGGGCACACGGCATCGCTGTTCAGCGACGACGCCTTGCTTCAGGAACGGCAGCGCTGGGTTGGCGTGAGCCGGCGCTACCGGGATCACCGGCGGTTGACCCTGACCCTGCCGACGCTGAACCAGGCGCGTTCTGTGGTCTGGCTTGTGGTCGGGGCAGGACGCCGGGGAGTGCTGGCGCGCTTGCGCGACGGCGACCTGTCCATCCCGGCAGGTCGTGTGCAACGGGATCGGGCGGTCGTCTTCACGGATCTCGACGCCGCGCCTGCCACTGAGCGTTCGTGACTGATGCCGTGGACGCCAGGCTGTCGTCCAAGCCTCCTTAACTCCGCGGAAGCTGGTGTCCCCCGAAGGCGTTGCGCAGCATCGCGAGCAAACGCCCGCCAAAATCGCCGCTTCCCTGTGACGAAAAGCGCGCCATGAGCGCGGCGCTTATTACCGGCGTGGGAATGCCGAGATCGATGGCTTCCTTTGCGGTCCAGCGGCCTTCGCCGGAGTCCGCGATTTCGGCCGCTACCTTGCGCAACGAGTCCTTGTCTTTCAGGACTCCCGCCGTCAGTTCGAGCAACCAGGAGCGAATCACCGTGCCGTGACACCAGGCGTCGGCGATTTCTGCCAACGGCAACTCGAGATCCTCTCTGGCCGCGAGCAACGCAAAGCCTTCGGCGTAAGCTTGCATCAGCCCGTATTCGATGCCGTTGTGGACCATCTTCGCGAAATGGCCGGCGCCGACGGGGCCGCAATGCACCCAGCCCCGATCCGGAGATGGCGCCAGGATTTTCGCAAACGGTGCAACGCGTTCGATCGCTGCGGTACTGCCGCCCAGCATCAGCCCGTATCCGTTTTCGAGGCCCCAGATGCCGCCCGACACCCCGGCGTCGACAAACTCCACACCGCTGTCCGCGAGCAGCTTTGCGTGCCGCTGCGAATCGCGGTAATGGGCGTTGGCGCCGTCGACGAGAACGTCATCCCGTGCCAGCAGCGATACAAGCTCATCGATCGTCCGTCGTGTAGGTAAACCGGCAGGCAGCATCAGCCACAGCAAGCGAGGCGTTGGCAGCGCGGCCACAAGATCGGCCAGAACGCTGAACGTTTGTATGCCGTCGTTATCCGCAAACGCGTCGAGCGCTTCAGCAGAGAGGTCGAACACGGATACCTCGGCGCCTCCACGTTTCCAGCGCTCTGCCATGCTGCCGCCCATTTTGCCCGCTCCAACCACGCCGATTTTCATCTCATTGCCTCCTTGTCCAAAGACAGCATAACGCCGTCCTGCCCGCGAATGGCCAGTCGTAGCGCTGCTCGATGTTACCGCCCAAGGTTTTGAGTGATTGCAATTTCTATTTACGGCGGCCTGATGAGTACACTGGAACGGATCGGGGCTGTATAGAGCTTGATGGCTCCAGTGCCCTCCGACTCGTCGGAAACGAACAAGTACCACTTGTCGGCGCGGTGGAAGGTTCCCAGGTCGGTCCCGAGAGAAGTGTAGCTTGCCTCGACTTTACCGAATTCGCCTAAAGCTGATTCCGTGGTGCTGTGGATTTCTATCCGCCCGGCGTTGTCCTGAACCGGAATCAGTACTTGGCCATCGATAAAAATCGGGTTCGATCCGTGTCCTACCTCGAATTCAGGGGTATAAGCTTCTTCGCTGTCTGTGAAGGTGTCCGGCGCCGGACCCCATGCGCGGCCCATCACCCATTTGATAGCACCGGATTTCGCTGTGTAATATAAATGAAAGGTGCCGTCAGTCGCTTTGTAAATCCCCAGCGCCCCGAGTTCGTCGCCGCTGCCGAATACCTCCGGGTCACTGTGAGCTAGTACTATGCCTTGATCTGCAAAGGTGATTCCGCCATCCGAAGTGAACAACTTGATATCGCCGGAAACGGAGCCGCCATGACCGGTCAGCACCGTCGCGTATAAATAGATGATACCGTCATCGACCATTGCGCAAACGCGCCAGAATCCTTCTTCCTCGCCTCTGTTTGGTGAGTGCGCCAATAGCGGATTGGAAGGATGTTTGGCCCACGGCCCCAACAGGCTGGTTGCAGTCGCCACCCCCAGCTTTCTGTGCGCAGGACCGCCGTCCGAGTCTCGATCCCCGTCCGCGCCAATGTAATAAAGAAGATAAATGCCGCCCTTCTTTACGACCGCGCCAGCGGAGCCATGATCGAATCGCGCGTCCCATGCGCCGCTGTCGGGCGTCAGAATCGTACCGTGAGGCGTAAACGCCCACTCCGATAACGGTACAACGCCTCCCTCGGCCGGGCCGTCCGGCAGGACCTGCGCAGCTAGCTGCCCGGGGAGGGTCAGCCCGGCACCGAGTACTCCAGCTCCTGCCTGTTGCAGGAAACGCCTTCTCGAAACGGCATTGTAGATATCAGCGGCCACGAGCTCGCTCCTCTGCTTATCTTTACGATGTATCTTCAGGGGGATGTGCGGAGCCGGCTGCCTTCGGCACGCCCGGTGCCGGAAAGAGCCCAGCCCGGGCTGGATAGCGGGATGTATGTATGGCTTCCGCAGGTCTATGGTGCAACATAGACGAAGTTCGTACAACCAGCGATCGAATTCTGATAAATAGCGCCTGCCGTCAGCACCCGTCGATGTGCCGGGAGCGCATCAGAACCGCAGCCCGGCGACCGCATGCACGCTGTTCTGTGGTGGGGCACGATGCAAACGCGTTTCCACGGAGAACCAGCATGAGGATACCCCGGAGAGTTTTGACGGTGTCGGTGTTGACCGCATTCACCGCGACGCTGAGCCACGCACAGAGCGGGCTGCCGGAGGATCTGGCCGGGCAACTCGACGCGATGTTCGCGGCGGCGCAACTCGATGTGCGTGCGCCGGGGCTCGTCT
>Ga0299913_10004735_pt1 | contig 11477 bp, 9 predicted proteins | sample RVTome_9_FD_201360 | JGI IMG/M metagenome (GOLD analysis project Ga0299913, IMG submission 201360) | Soil microbial communities from uranium-contaminated site in the Upper Colorado River Basin, Wyoming, United States - RVT155D38 (version 2) ... | reverse complement strand
GGGCACGTCCTGGCGCAGGCCGAACTCGTCGGGACGTATGAGAAGAAAGGGCACTGAGCAAGCGCGGCCACCAACGCGCTGCCCCTCGCCTGAGAACAAGATCAAGGTCCCCTTGCACTCCAATACATCCGATATGATCTTCGATCTGACGCCTGATCGAATATACTTCCGCCACCTATCGGCTCTATCCGGGGAACATCATCCTGACCGGCACGCCGGAACGCGTGGGGTCGGTGGGTCCCGGCGACCTGATACTTGCCGAGGTCGAGCGCATCGGCAGGATGAACGTCGCGGTGCGCGCCGCCTGAGATCGGAGCCGAGGCCAGACGGGGCGCTGGTCGAGGCGCTGGTTCCGGCTCGGGGTCAGGGCTCGAGTTCGGCGGCGAAATCCATGAGGCTGGTGATCTGACCGTCCGGGACCGTGACGATCTCCGTGTGGTCGGGCATCTGAAGGTAGCGGCCGAGGCCGTCCACAACGTCGCCGACCGCAAAGTCGAGCGGTGGCCGCGCCTCGTCGTTGGTGAACAGGATGATGATCGCCTCCGGATCGACCAAGCCGTAGGCGTCGCCCCCCGCACCGTAGGCGACGCTCCGCTCGATCGGGGTCCGGCTGAACGCGGCCAGCGCCTCGGCGATGCGCTCGCTCTGAGCAGGATCGGCCTGATGGAGCGCGTTCGGATCCTCGCCCGGCGCGTGCCGGTGCAGGAGCCACGCCCCACCGGGATCGCGCTCGAAGCGATAGGACTTATTGCCTGCGTAGATCTCGACCGCGGCGAGCTCGCCGATTGGGAGCGGCACCAGCCAGCGCGGCGGCGCTTGCGCCTCGCTGCCGTACCCTCCGCTCACGTGGCCGCCGTCGAGGACGGCCTGCCACTCCTTACCGACGAAGCCCGACATCAGGTAGAGGTCGTCCCGACCCCTCAGCCGCATGTACTGGAGCAGGCCGTCGGCGCTCTCGTTGCCGAAATCGGCCTCCAGGACAACGCCGCCCGGGTCCTCGAGCGTGATCGCAAGGCGCGGGTGCTCGAGCCCGAACTCGGCCAGGCCGGCATCGGCGATCTCGTCACGCCCGAGCGCGCGCACTGGATTGGCGGTGTGCATGAACTTGACCGCGCGCTCGATGATCTGGGCGAGCTCCGCGTCGACCGCCGCAGCGCTGCCTTCCCTGACCCAGCCGTCGGCCTGCCGGACGAACACCGCCGGCGCTGCGTCCGCGCCGACCGTGACCCGCCTGATGCTTTCCGGCGCCAGCCGGAGCACGCCAAGCGCCTCGGACTGCACGAGCTGCCGGCGTTCCGGCAAGGCGCCGGTGACCAGCATGATCACCAGGTAGGCCAGCGCGACCGCCCCCGCCGCCGGCATCCAGAAACGGTTGACCGCCGCGATCATCGCCGTCGCCACCAGACCAGGCTGCCGAGCGCGATCATCGAGAGCGGCAGCAGCACGACCAGGACCAGGAAGATGCCCTGCATCTGCCCCTTGGTCAGCAGCACGAGGGCGGGCGCCGGGATGCGCGAAGCGACCCTGACCGCCTGCTCGTCGCGCAGCAGCCAGCGCACCATGGCGAGCGCGAGGTCGCTGTTGGCGGTGTAGGGGAGAAAGGAGTTGCTCGCGAAGTCGCTATCGCCAATCACGATGGCCCGGAACGGGCGGCTGCCGGCCCCTGCGAGCGTGCCTTCGATCGCCGCGGCGAGGACCTGCGCCTGGGGCTGGCTCGGCGGGGCGGCCTGGTCGGCGACCGGCGCGGGCTCGGGCTGACGTTCGGCGACCGCGGCGACCGGAGTCGAATGGCTGTCGGCGCTGCTCGAGACCAGCGGTGCGACCTGGATGCCCTCGGCCGGCGGCACCAGAGCCAGCGGGCGGACGCCCGGGTAGAACGTGAACGACACGTTCCGGGTGATCGGGTGCGGCTCGTAGGCAGTCACCGCGACCATTTCCGGGTCGGTGCCGTAGTGGCTCCTGGCGTCCACCACCACGGCCTGCGGCAGCCGCACCCCGAACGTCTCCAGCAGCTGCTCCAGCCGGGGCTCGAGCGCGAACCCGAGGTCGTACATCAGCAGCAGCGAGCCACCCTGCTGCAGATAGCGCTCGAGCGCCGAGCTTTCCCCGGGCAGGTAGGTGGTGCGCGGGCCGGCGTCGATTGTGACCGCGCAGTCGGGCGGGATCGCCCCCTCCGCGGCGGGCGTGATCTTGCGGACGTCGTAGCCGATGCCTTCGAGAGCGCGGCGCAGGCGCCCGAAACCGTGACCGGTGGTCAGGATCACCGCCGCATCCGACTGGTCGTGGCTGTGGCCCGCCGCGCCTTCGAAGTGGGTATGGAATTCGAAGTTGTCGATCGGGTACTCGTCGTGCCCCTCGATGAAGCAGATCGTCACGACCCGCTCGCGCACCACGCGCTGGATGCCGATCGCGATCTCGCTCTCGTCGAACGAGCGCACGGTGATGCGGCGGCCATCGGCCTCGAGCACGGCGGCGTTGTAGAGCTTGATGCCGAAGTTATCGGCGAGCGTCGGCTGCCGGTCCGGATCGACGGTCCGGACCTGCAACAGCGGGTTGCGCCGGCCCATGATCTCCATGATGTCTGCGGCGCGCCGGGCGTTGGGATCCTGGCCCTGGTAGAAATAGGTGAGCTGCACGGGCTGGTCGAGGCGGTCGACCACCTCCATGGCCTGCTGCGAGGGCGTGAAGACCTCCTCGCGCGTCAGATCGAGATGCGCATCGTGCAACGACAGCGCGACGTTGGCGAGCGTGGCGACCGCGAAGATCAGGACGACGACGGCGCCAGCGTAGGCCCGCGAGGCGAGTGCCCCCAGCCGCGTCTGCAGCGGCAGGCGCAGCGCGCAGGCGAACAGCAAGGCGACCGCGACCAGCCAGCCGAGCAGCCAGACCAGGTCGACGAACGGCAGCTCCTGATGGTCCACCTCAGCGTCTCGCCAGCGCGCGCACGCTGAGCAGCAGCCCGAGCAGGATCAAGGTCGTGAAGAAGCCGAGATCGGAGAGGTAGAGCGCGCCGGTCGCGAAGGGGGTGAAGTGCGCCAGCAGCGACAGGTTGACCACGATCGCACCGTAGGGATCGGGCAGCAGCGAGCCGAGGCTGTCGAGCATCCACATCAGGAGGAACAGTCCGAGCGAGACCGAGGCGGCGACGATCTGGTTCGCGGTCAGCGCCGAGATCGCGAGCCCGAGCGAGGTCAGCGCGCCGCCGAGCAGGACCAGCCCGAGGTAGCCGCTGTACACGGGGCCCCAGTCCGGGTCGCCGAAGATCTGGAGCGTGATCGGGTAGGCCACGGTCGGCGCCAGCATCGTCACGATGACCGCCATGCTGGCCAGGAACTTCGCGAGCACCACCTCGATCTCGCGCACCGGCGAGGTCAGCAGCAGCTCGAGCGTGCCGCTGCGCCGTTCCTCCGCGAGCAGGCGCATCGTGATCACCGGCACGATCAGAAGCAGCAGCATCGAGGCTTGAAAGAACGCGTGCACCAGGGTCGCGATCTTGTTCAGGAACAGCATCGCGGTGAAGGTGTAGCCCATCAGCAGCAGAAAGACCGCCATGACCGCGTAGGCGATCGGCGAGACGAACAGCGCCCTGGTCTCCTTGGCGAGCAGGGTGGTGAAGGTCCTCATGCGGCAGCCCGCCCGGTGAGCTCGAGGAACAGGCCCTCGAGGTCGGTGCGGGTCTCGGTCATCTCGAGCAGGCCGAAGTCGCCCGCGGCGAGGCGCGCGGCGACCGCCTCCGCCGCCGAGGGCGCCCCGAGCTGGACGACGAGATCCTGCACCCCGTCGGCGACCGGCGTCTGCGAGACGATGCCGGTCACGCCGGGCACGGCGCCGAGCGCGGCGCGCACGGCATCCGGCGAGGCGGCCCGCACGCGGACCCGCAACCTCGGGCTGGCGCCCTGCTCCAACGGCTGCACGCTCAGCAGCCGGCCGTTAAGCAGGATCGCGACGCGCGTCGCCACCCGCTCGATCTCGCTCAGGATGTGAGAGGTCACGAGGATCGTATGGCGGGCCGAGAGCGAGCGGATCAGCTCGCGGACCTCGATGATCTGGCGCGGATCGAGGCCGTTGGTCGGCTCATCGAGGATCAGCACGTCCGGGTCGTTGAGCAGCGCCTGGGCGATCATCACGCGCTGGCGGTAGCCGCGGGAGAGCTTGCCGATCGCGAGCCCGCGGACCGCCTCGAGCGCCAGCCGCGTGCAGGTCGCGTCGACCGCCTGCCGCAGAGGCCTGGCGCCGAGACCTTTGAGCCGGCCCATGAACGCGAGGAACTCGCCCACCCGCATGCTGGGGTAGAGGGGCACGTCCTCGGGCACGTAGCCGATCCGGCGCCGCGCCTCCAGGCCCTGCTCGACGATATCGAAGCCGGCCACCCACGCGCGGCCCGAGCTCGCCTGCAGATAGCCGGTCAGGATGCGCAGGATGGTGGTCTTGCCCGAGCCGTTCGGACCCAGCAGCCCGAGCACCTCACCCGCCCCGGCGGCGAAGGAGACGTCCTCGACGCCGAGCCTGCGGCCGTAGTGCTTGGTGAGATGCTCCGCGACGACGACCGGCGCCATGAACCAGAAGCCACGGCGCCGGAGCGTTGCCGCCCCGGCGCGCAGGTAATGCGGGGACCCTGTGGTTATGCCGCCACGATCAGTCGTAGAAGTCGGGCGCCTTCTTCATCGCGTTGAAGGCATCCGGGTCGTGCGCGGTGAAGAAATCCGCGTCTTCCGACGCCATCATGTAGCGGATGAAGTCGTACGACTTCATGATCCCGGCCGGATCGTAGGCGAGCACCAGGTTGGGCGGGATGTGCTTTTCCACGTTCTCGCGAAAGTAGACGTTGTCGGAGGTCAGGACGAGCGTGCCGGTATTGGGCAACCGGACCACCATCATCTGCATGCCCTTGGTGTGGCCGCGCGCGCTCTTGACCACCACGCTGCCGTCGCGGAACAGGTCCAGGTCGCCGTTCAGCACCAGCATGTCGAAGGCGTTGGGCTTGTCGCTGCCGACCGGGGCGCGCAGCACCGCGGCGTCGGCCGGGATGAACGGTCCGGTGAACGGCTCGTTCGGCCACATCGCGTAGTCGATCTCGTCCTGCTGCAGGACGATGGTCGAGTTCGGGAACTTGGCGATGTTGCCGCCGTGGTCGAGGTGCATGTGGCTGACCACGACGTATTTGATGTCGTCGGGGCTGAGGCCGATCTTCTCCAGCTGCACGTCGATCGCGACGTCCGGCGTGTTGACCGGCTTGAGGCCATCGAACAGCGGCCCCCAGTAGCTCGGGTCCGTGATGATCTTGTCGTTGTTGCCGGTATCGAACAGCACGTTGCCCTGCGGGTGCTGGATCACGAAGAAGCCGACCGGAATCTGGATCGGCGGGTCCATTGGGCCGAAGTTCTGCAGGACGCCTTTGCCGATCGTCAGCGCGCCCGAGCTGAACGCATAGAGCTTCATCCCGGCCGGCGATTGGGCGAGCGCCCCGGTCGCCAACGCGCTCCCCATCAACATCGCCAGCGCTGCCCCGAGCACATGCGAGCGTCTCATTGGTTTTCCTCCCCGTTCGGATCGCCACCCCTTCCCCGGACCAAAACTCGCCGCCGAGGAGTGCAGCCAGGCTACTCCCTGATGCCGGATCGCGTCCAGGTGTTATTGCTGCGCCCCCACGCTCCTGCGCCCGGCCTGAAGGAGGGCTTCGCCAAGGGGAGAGGGGACGATGCCGCACCGAGCGCCCGGGAGCGCCCTCATGAGAGCCCTCACAACCAGAGCACCTGTTTGCGGTAGTCGAGATCGGCCAGCAGCGGCTCGGCCGGGCCCTCGTGGGTGATCTGGCCGCGGTCGAGCACATAGGCGCGATCTGCGAGCGCCAGGACCAGGTCGAGGTCGTGCTCGATCATCAGGATCGGCACCTCGCGACGCAGCGCATCGAGGGTCTTGAAGATCTCCTCGGTGACCGCAGGCGCCAGGCCTTCGAACGGCTCGTCGAGCAGCAGGAGCTTGACGTTGCCGGCAAGCGCGCGGGCGATCGCGACCATCTGCCGCTCGCCGCCCGAGAGCACGTCCGCCTTGCTCGCGAGGCGCTCGCGCACGCGCGGAAAGTACGCGAAGATCCGCTCGCGGTCCCAGTGCACGCCGGCGCCGCTCCGCCGGCGCAGGCCGCCCATCGCGAGGTTCTCGTCCACGGTCAGGTTCGGGAACAGGCGCCGGCCCTGGGGGACCAGCCCGATGCCCAGGCGCGCGACCTCCTCGGGCGGCTTGCCCTGGATCTCCTGGCCCTGGTAGCGGATCCGCCCGCTGCGCGGCGCAACGATGCCCATGATGCTCTTGATGGTCGAGGATTTGCCGGCACCGTTGCGGCCGAGCAGCGCCACCGCCTCGCCCTCGCGGACCTCGAGGGCCACGTCGTGCAGGATGTGGCTCTTGCCGTAATAGGTGTTGACGCCCTCGACCTGGAGGATCGGCGCGCCCGGCGCCGCGGCCCTGGGCGCTCTGCGCACCAGCGCCTTGCGGCCGGCGCCGAGATAGACCCGCTGGACCTCCGGATCGCTGCGCACCGCTTCGGCCGAGCCATGGACCAGCACCTTGCCCTCGCTCATGACCGTGATCTCGTCGGCGAAGGCGAAGACGCGGTCGATGTCGTGCTCGACCAGGATCACCGCCATCTCGGCGGCGAGGCGCCGGATCAGGCCTGCGATGCGCTCGCGCTCGGCGGCGGCGAGGCCGGCGAGCGGCTCGTCGAGCAGCAGGATCCTGGGCTTGGCGGTCAGCGCCACGCCGATCTCGAGCAGGCGCTGCCCGCCGTAGGAGAGCTGCTCGACGGGCGCAGGCTCGAGGCCCTCGAGGCCGAGGAACTCGATCAGCGCGCGGGTCTGGTCGTTGACCACTTCATGGTCGTCGGCCGCCCGCCAGAGATCGAAGCGCCCGGGGCTGGTCGCCTGGATGCCGAGGCGGAGGTTCTCGCGCACCGTCAGGCCCGGGAAGAGGTTGGTGATCTGGAACGAGCGGGCGATGCCGCGGGCGACCATACGATCGGCCGGGAGGCCGTCCACCCGCTCGCCCTGCAGCAGGATTGCCCCGGCATCGGGCGGGTACATGCCCGAGATGATGTTGAACAGCGTGGTCTTGCCGGCGCCGTTAGGCCCGATCAGCGCCTGCAGGCGGCGTGCGCGGACCTCGAGATCGGCGCTGGCGATGGCCACCAGGCCGCCGAAGCGCTTGGCGATGCCCTGGCAGACGAGCAACGCCTCGCCCGGCGTGGGCGGGTTGGAATGCTTGAGGAATGGTGGCAGCTCGGGGTTGGGCAGGGGCTTGACGCGCGCCGCCATGGCCGCGAGGTCCTCGGCGTAGCGGCGGAAGGGGGCAAGCAGGCGCTCGCCGAGCCCGATCAGGCCCATCGGCGAGAACAGGATGAAGGCCATGAACAGGAGGCCGAAATAGAACTGCCAGGCCGCCGTGTATTGGGTGAGGATCTCGCGGAACAGGATGAAGAACAGCGCGCCGAGCGCGGGCCCGAGAAAATGACCCATGCCGCCGATCACGGTCATGGCCAGGATCTCGCCGGAGAAGACGACGTGCACGCGATCGGCCGAGACGAAGTAGTGCAGATAGGCGCTGAGGCTGCCGGCGAGGCCGAGCGCGGTCGTCGAGAGCACGAAGGCGATCAGCTTGTAGCGGCGGACCGGATAGCCCACGAACAGCGCGCGCTGCTCGTTCTCGCGGATCGCGACCAGGACCCGGCCGAACGGCGAGCGGACGACGCGCCAGATCAGGGCGGCGGCGAGGAACACGATGAGCGCGATCAGGACGTAGAAGGTCGTCTGATCGTCGAGATCGACGCCCAGGACGTCGGGTCGCCGGACGCCGCCCAGGCCGTTCTCGCCGCCGGTGAACGAGGTCCAGCGGTAGACGATGTAGAAGGCCATGGCGGTGAACGCGAGCGTGAGCAGAGAGAAGTAGACGCCGCGCCGGCGCAGGACGAGGAAGCCGATGACGAGGCCGGACAATGCCGCGAGGGCGACGGCGAAGGCGATCGCCAGGAGAAAGGAGCCCGGCGCGAAATGGAGCTGGAACAGCGCCGCGGCGTAGGCGGCCAGCCCGAAGAAGGCGCCGTGGCCGAACGAGAGCAGGCCCGTGTAGCCGAGCAGGAGGTTGAAGCCCAGGCCGACCAGGGCGAACAGCGCGATCTCGCTGGCGATCGAGGTGGGCAGGCCCAACGCGCCGGTGAAGAACGGCAGGACGACGAGCGCGGCCGCCAAGACCAGGAGCGGGTGGCGGAGAACCCGGAGGCGGTTCATTCGAGCCTTGCTACCTTCTCGCCCATCAATCCGCGCGGGCGGAGCAGCAGGACCAGCACCATGAGCGCGTACATCGAGGCTTCGGCCGCGGGCGGGTAGACGAACACGGTGAGCCCGCGCACCACGCCGACCAGGAGCCCCGCGACGACGACGCCCCAGAAGCTGCCGAGGCCGCCGATCACCACCACCACGAAAGCCGCGGTCAGAATCTCGATGCCCATGGCCGGCTGTACGCCGGCGAGCGGCGCCGACATCACGCCCGCGAGGCCAGCCAGCGCGATGCCGAGGCCGAAGATGGCGGTGAGCACGGGACGCAGGCTGATGCCGAGCGCGCGGACCATCTCGGGATCGCTCGTGCCCGCGCGCACGATCATGCCGAACGGCGTCCGGTTCAGGAGCAGCCAGGTGCCGATCACCACGATGGCCGCGACGCCCAGCATGGTGAGCCGATAGTAGGAGTAGATGAAGTCGCCGATCAGGAGCACGCCGCGGAACATCCCGGGCATCGGGAAGGGCAGGCCGGTCGCGCCCCAGATCAGGCGCAGGCTCTGTTCGGTCGCCATGGCGAGGCCGAAGGTGAACAGGAGGGTGAGCGCCGGGTCCTCGCGGTAGAGCCGGCGGATGAACAGGGTCTCGATCACCATGCCAATCATGCCGACCAGGACCGGCGCGACGATCACGGCGCCGAGGAAGCCGAGCCGGCGCTGGATCTCGAAGGCGAAGTAGGCGCCGAGCGCGTAGAAGGCGCCGTGCGCGAGGTTGACCACGCCGCCGAGGCTGAAGATCAGCGACAGGCCGAGCGCCAGGATGATGTAGTACGACCCGACCAGCAGGCCGTTCGCCATGTGCTCGAGAGCGAAGACCATCCGGCGCTCACCGCTGCGGCAGGGGGCAGGGGGCGCACTCCCTGCCCCGCCGCATCACGCCATGCTGCAGGGGTTCTCTTCTTTGCTCGGCTGGATCAGCTCGAGATCCTGATCGGGACCGGGCTGCGGCTCGAGGACCTCGAAGATGTCCCACTCATCCTGGGCTGCGGACGGGTCCTTGACCTCGACCACGTACATCTCCTGCAGAAGCTGGTGGTCCCAGTCGCGGAACTTGCCGGGACGGCCTTTCAGGATGTCGAACTCGGGGCCGCCTTCGAGATACTCGACGATCGCCATGCTGTCGGTGCCGCCGGTCTCGTTGATCGCCTTGAGCAGGATCTGGGTGCCGACGTATTCGCCCCAAGCCTGGTTTTCGGGCGGCTTGCCGTAGCGCTCGACGAACTTCTGCGTGAACGCCTGCGAGGCCTCGTTGTCGAGCCCGTGGTACCAGAGGCTCTGCCAGTGGCCCGAGAGCGATTCCAGGCCCGCCGCCCAAAACGGCCCCGTATCCATGACGCCGCCGGCGAGTGGATAGTCGAGCCCGTACTCGTTGTATTGCTTCAGGAATGTGGTCTGATCGACGCCGGCCAGGTTGATGTAGACGAAGTCCGGGTTCGCTTGCCGGATCTTGAGAATGTAGGCGCTGTAGTCGAGGGTGTTGGTCGGCACCATGTCGTTGCCGAGGTTGATCCCGCCGTTCTCCTCGAGGAACTTCGACGAGACGCGGTACAGGTCGTGGCCGAAGGCGTAGTCGGCGGTCAGAAAATACCACTTCGCACCATCGATCAGACCCTGGCGCTGCTGCCATAGCCCGATCGTCTTGGTGTACATCGTGTTGCAACCTTCGACATGGAACATGAAGCGGTTGCAGTTGCTGCCGCGCAGCGCGTCCGAGTTGGCGCCGGTGTTGAAGTAGACGGTCTGCAACCGGTTCGCGACATCGGCGATGGCGAGCGCCGAGCCCGAGCTGATCTCGCCGATCAGGCAGGCGGCGCGGTCGCCCTCGATCAGCTTCTGCGCCTTTTCGGTCGCGACGCCCGGATTGACGCTGTCCTCCGTGATCAGCTCGACCCGACGACCGAGCGCACCGCCATCGGCGTTGGCTTCGTCGACGGCCATGGTCGCGCCCATGACGGCGTATTCGCCGAGCTGTCCGAGGAAGCCTGTAAGGGGCGTGAGGTGGCCCACCCTGATGGCATCCGCCTGCGCGCGGACGATCGCCGGAAAGCCGAGCTGGCTCGCCGCGACGAAGCCGGCGGCGCCGGCCGCAGTGGTCGTGAGGGCGCGCCGGCGGGTCATCGGCCGGACCGCGCGCGTTGGATCAGATGTCATTCTCTCGCCTCCCGCTTTATGGCGTGCGTGGCTTCGCCTCGCCGATCGGCTGACGCACGCCCACGCCAACGACCCGTGCCTGCGGTGCACTTGGTGGCCGGTCAGCCCAATCATAGACAAAGCACAGGCCGGCGGCAACTCGCCGCGCCCGCAGGGAGCCGGCCGGCGAGCTGATGAACTGTCCCTACCGCCCACAACCGGCGCCTGAACTCCCGAAGGGACCAGCGCTCGATTCCGGAGGACGCGTTCGATGCCGCGCAGCTCGGCCTGCATGTCCGCCTGCAACGAACGGGCGACGGTGGTGGCGAGCTTCATGCGGTCTCACGTCGAGGTTCCACCCCAACTGGTCGGGGTCGCGCCGCGCCGGCTCGCCCTGGATGACGAAGGTGTCGCCGCCGATCGTCAGCTGATCGCCGGGATGCGCGGCCGCAACCTCGCTCGCCCGTACCTCGAAAGTCGCGGTCTCGGCGTGGATGCGGGTGTCGCCGAGCCGACGATCGTGTCCGGGCGCCTGGCCATCACCCGCACCGACACCGGCTCGCCACCCGCCGGCGTGTAGACCGCGTCGATCCCGAACGCGGCGAACGTCGCGTCCACCGCCCCGGCGAACGCCGTCATCAGGTGCGCTTGCCCTTGATCAGCACGCGCGGGCGGGTGCAGATCGGCAGCGGGTTCGACTGCACGTGCAGCATCACCCAGCGGGCGAACTGCTGATCCACCGCCTGCTTCCTCGACCGCCGGCGGTAGCGGTGCCGACGCTGGGCATCGCCTGGTCTCCCGGCTACGCTCCTCGCCGGCCTCGAGGCTCGCTTGGCCCGTGAGCGAGACGCCGGGGTGGGACGAAGAGCGGGCTCAGATCACGAAGATGTACACCGCAATCAGCGCCACCACGGCGAGAATCGTCGACGCCACGAGCACGTGGCGCACGATTGGCTGCTTCTCGCCCTGGCGGGCTTCGGTCGGGGTCAGTTTTTCCGGCATCGCGGTCACCTCATGGCTGATG
>Ga0299913_10004734_pt1 | contig 11478 bp, 11 predicted proteins | sample RVTome_9_FD_201360 | JGI IMG/M metagenome (GOLD analysis project Ga0299913, IMG submission 201360) | Soil microbial communities from uranium-contaminated site in the Upper Colorado River Basin, Wyoming, United States - RVT155D38 (version 2) ... | reverse complement strand
TCGAGGTCAACGAGGCGGCGCAGTCGCTCGTGCAGCTGCGCGCACCACTGGTGCCTCCACGCGGCGAGGCGCGCTCGGATCTGCAGATCATCTTCGCGCTCGCGACGCGCCTTGGTCTGGCCGAGCACTTCTGGGGTGGCGACCTCGACGCCGCGTTCCGCCATCAGCTCGCCCCGAGCGGGGTGACGCTCGAGCAGTTGCGCACCGAGCCCGCGGGCGTGCGCGTGCCGCTGGCGACGCGCCACCGCAAGTACGCCGAGCTGGACGGCGCTGCGCCGCGCGGGTTCCGTACGCCATCACGCAAGATCGAGCTCTACTCCGAGGTACTCGCCGATCACGGGTACCCGCCGCTGCCCGAGTTCGAAGAGCCGCGAACGAGCCCGAGATCGCGGCCCGACCTCGCGGAGCGCTTCCCGCTGATCCTCACCTGCGCGAAGTCGCTGTGGTTCTGCGAGACCCAGCACCGCAACGTCGCGAGCCTGCGCCGCGTCGTGCGCGACCCACAGGTCGAGCTGCACCCCGACACGGCGCACGCGCGCGGCATCGCCGCCAGCGACTGGGTCCGGATCGAGACGCCCCACGGCAGCATCCGCGCCCGCGCCAAGCTCAACGCCAGCCTCGACCCGCAGGTCGTGTGCGGCCAGCACGGCTGGTGGCAGGCCTGCGACGAGCTCGGCCTGCCCGGCTATCCGCCGTTCGGCCCCGGCAGCGCCAACCTCAACCTGGTGCTGCGTCAGCGGCCAAGCGACCCGATCAGCGGCAGCTCGCCGCTGCGCGCGTCGGTGTGCAACGTCGCCGCCCTCGCCGCGGCGGACACACCGTGACCTCCACGGCGTCAGGCGCGGGCTGAGAGCGCCGACGGCGGACGACCGGCGATCAGCCGGTGCGTTCCTGGTGCGCGATCCACTCGACGAGGTCGTCGACGTCGCCGGACTCGCGCTCACGCGTGTACGCCTCCGCCCACTTCCGGATCTCCTCCTGGTCGAACCCCTGGGCCTCCAGGCGCTCCTTGGCCTGGTCGGCGAGCAGCCGCGCGGCCTCGATGTGGGAGACGTCGGGCTCGGCCTCGGACACACCGGCCTCGGCGGGCTCCTCGGGTTCCAGGTCCGGATCCGCTCCGGTGCCGTCGGTCATGGCCACCCTTTCGTCGTGCGCGATCGACGCGCCGGGACAACGTCGCGGAGCCCGGGTCCACGAGCCGCGCGCGGGACCGGCTACGCCAGCGGGAACTGTACGCGCCGGCGGTGCCGTCGTGTCGTCAGGACGCCCGCTGCGCGAGCAGATCACGCAGCCAGTGGGCGCTGGACTTGGGTATCCGCTGCTGGGTCCCGTAGTCGACGTAGACGATGCCGAAGCGCGGCATGAAGCCCTTGGCCCACTCGAAGTTGTCCATGAGCGACCACCACGTAGCCGCGCAGGTCGACGCCGGCGTCGCGCGCCTCCAGCGCCGCGGTCAGGTCCTGCAGCGCGGCGGGCAGGTCCCAGTGGTACAGCGTCACCAGCGGGGTGATGTCGCGCTCGAGCAGCCCGTCGACCAGGAGGTCGTAGAACCCCAGCCCTGGCGTGTTGGGCCGTCCGCGTCCCTCCGGTCGGATCCGCGGCCACGAGATCGAGAACCGGTAGGCGTCGACGCCCTTACCGTCGCCGCCGGTGCTCCCTCGATCTGGAACGCCGACGTCGCCACGCCGATGCACAGGCGGTCCAGGCGGGCAGCGTCCATGATCGTCTCCTTCGCATCGCCGAGCGGGTCTCCAGCGCCACGCAGCGGCGCCGGGCTGGTAGCCCGTGCCCGGTCGTGGGCGCGCACCGGTCGTCCCCTGCCCATCCCCTACCCTGGGCTGGTGTCCAGCGCAGGCGATCTCACCGACCAGCTGCGGGACAGGGGCTTCCGGGTCACCCGTCCACGGCAGGCGGTCTGGCACGCCCTCATGGACGCCGACGGGCACCTGACCGTCGAGGAGGTCGCCGCGCGCGTCGCCGAACGCCACCCCGGCGTGAACCTCGCCTCCGTCTACCGCTCGCTGGCGCTGTTCGCCCAGCTCGACCTGGTACGGGAGTCCCGTCTGGGCGACGAGGACGTGACCCGGTGGGAGCTGGCCCACCCCGACGAGCACTTCCACCTGGTCTGCGACACCTGCGGTCGCGTCGACCACCATGCGGGTGACCTCGTGGCGCGGATCGTCGGGCACCTGCGTGCCGGGCACGGGTTCGACGCGACGTCCGTCGAGCTGTCCGTCGTCGGCACCTGCGCCGACTGCCGGACGCGGGCCACGACGCCCTGAACAGCTCCCATCTATTGCGAACTGCTCGCGATAGTGGCTATCGTGGTGCCGCTGGACGTGATGGGTCGCCAGCTCCCGCCGACCGGAGGATCACCGGTGCACGCTCCCGACGGCTTCCTGAACGCAGGCACCGCAGTCACGACAGGAGTGTTGAGCGTCAGCGCCGTCGGTGCGTCGCTGCGTCACATGCGCACCTCGCTCGCCGACCGGCAGGTCCCCCTGGCAGGGCTCGCCGCCGCGTTCATCTTCGCCGCGCAGATGTTCAACTTCCCGGTCGCTGCCGGCACCACCGGCCACCTGCTGGGCGGTGCGCTCGCGGCGGTCCTGCTGGGCCCGGCCACGGGCGCGGTCGTCGTGACGGTGGTGGTCGTCGTGCAGGCGCTCGCCTTCGCTGACGGCGGGCTGACCGCGCTCGGGTACAACGTGCTCAACATGGCGATCGTGACCGCGTTCGGCGGCTACGGCATGCTCGTGCTGCTGCGCCGCGTGCTGCCGGACAACGCGACGGGAGTGGTGGCCGCCACCGGCATCGCCGCAGGACTGTCCGTGCCCCTGTCCGCGGCGGCGTTCGCCGTCGAGTGGCTGTTCGGTGCCACCGTGCCGGTGCCCTTCGACACCGTGTTCGGCGCGATGGTCGGCGTGCACCTGCTGATCGGCATCGGCGAGGGCCTGATCAGCGCGATCGCCGTCGGCGCGGTGCTGGCCGTCCGGCCGGACCTCGTGTACGGCGCGCGCGATCTGGACCGCGCACAGATCGCGATGCGACCGCGGGTCGGCATGCGGCCCTTCGTGATCGGCGCGGCCCTCGTGGCGCTGCTGTTCGCAGCGGTCGTGAGCCAGTTCGCCGCGCCGGACCCCGACGGCCTCGAGCGCGTCGCTGAGGACCAGGGCTTCATCGAGACCGCCGAGGATCACGCGCTGGCGACGGCACCGTTCGCCGACTACGCGACCGAGGGCCTGCGCAACAAGTCGGTCAGCCTCGCCGTCGCCGGCGTGACCGGCGTGATCATCACGCTCGTCGTCGGTCTGGGCATCGTCGTCGCAGTACGGGACCGCGCGGCCGGCAGGCGACCGGACGCCGACCGCGCACCACGGTCGGCCGGCACCAGCTGACGGGTGAGGGCGAGCGTCAGCGAGCCGGTGGGAGGGGATTGACATGGGCGCCGGCCACAGCCACCCGCTGTACGTGCACGCGCACTCACCGACGCACCGGTTGGCGCCGGAGGTGAAGGTCACCGCGACGGTCGCGTTCGTGTCCGCGGTGGCCGTGACGCCCCGCGAGGCCATCTGGGCCTTCGCCGTGCACGCGGCCTGCGTCGCGACCGCGGCGGCCGTGTCGCACATCGGCCCCGGCTTCGTCCTGCGACGCCTGCTCGTCGTGGGGCCGTTCATCGCGTTCGCGCTGCTGATCCCCTTCGTGGGGTCCGGCGACCGCATCGACGTCCTCGGCGTCGCGGTCTCGCGTGAGGGGCTGTGGGGTGCCTGGAACGTCATCGCCAAGGCGGCGCTCGGCGCGACGGCGAGCATCCTGCTGGCCGCCACGACCGAGGTGCCACGCATCCTGACCGGCATGACCCGGTTGCGGGTGCCGGCGGTCCTGACCGCGATCGCGAGCTTCATGGTGCGCTACCTGGAGATCATCGCCGGCGAGCTCGGCCGCATGAGGACGGCGATGGCGGCACGTGGCTACGCCCCGCGCTGGCTGTGGCAGGCCCGGCCCGTGGCGATCTCGGCAGGAGCGCTGTTCATCCGGTCCTACGAGCGCGGCGAGCGGGTCCACGCGGCCATGCTGGCGCGCGGGTACACCGGCACCATGCCCGAGATCGGCGTACCGCGCGCGAGCGGCCTCCAGTGGTGGACGGCGGGGCTGCTCCCCGTCGTCGCCTGGACAGCGGCGGTGACGGCACTCGTGGCTCCGGCATGACGGCCGCCGGGCGCACGATGCGGACGGCGACCGACGGTGGTGCTCGCGCGTCCGCACCTGCGGTGGAGGTCAGCGGCCTGCGCTTCCGTTATCCCGACGGTCACGAGGCGCTCGCCGGGCTCGACCTGCGCGTCGAGCGGGGGCAGCGGGTCGCGCTGCTGGGACCCAACGGCGCCGGCAAGACGACGCTCGCGCTGCACCTCAACGGCATCAGCGTCGCGGACGCCGGCACGGTCCGCATCGGGCACCTGGTCGTGGCCGAGCCCCACCTCGCCGAGGTCCGCCGACGCGTCGGCCTGGTGTTCCAGGACGCCGACGACCAGCTGTTCATGCCGACCGTGGCCGAGGACGTGGCGTTCGGACCCGCCAACCTCGGCCTGCGCGGCGCGGAGCTCGACGCACGTGTCGACGAAGCGCTCGCGGCCGTGGGAGCCGACGGGCTGCGCTCCCGCACACCACACCACCTCAGCGGGGGCGAGCGTCGCCGGGCTGCGCTGGCCACGGTGCTCGCGATGCGCCCCGACGTGCTGGTGCTGGACGAACCGACGTCCGGGCTCGACCCGGCCGGGCGGCGGGAGCTCGTCGACGTGCTCGGCGGCCTGCCAATCACGCAGGTCGTGATCACCCCCGACCTGCCGTTCGCGCTCGAGCTGTGCCCGCGGTCGGTGATCATCGATGGTGGGCGGGTGGTCGCCGACGCCGCGACCCCGGACCTGCTGGCCGACGACGACGTGCTCAGGCGGCACCGCCTGGAGCTGCCGTTCGGCTTCGACCCCCGGGCGGTCGCACGCCAGGACTGATCGAGGTGCCGGTCGTCGCGGACCGCGCCACGGCCGCGTCGGGCAGCGTCCCAGCACCTCGTCGCCCGTGAGGTGGCCGTGTTGTCGTTGATCTGCCTGAGGTCATCGACGTCGAACAGCCCCGACCACGTCGTTGAGCACACCGGTCCGACCGGGCACCCGATCGCCCGCACCGGATCACGGGGCACCGACGTCGGGAACAGGTGGACCCGTTGACCAGCACCGATGAGAGAGGAGCAAGGTGGCGACGGCGACGGCGTGGGTCCTCGCGATGCTCCTGATGGCGGCAGGCGTGGGGAAGGTGACCCGGCCGCGACCGGCCAGCGCGGCGCTGCGGCGGGCGCGCCTGCCCGCCGGCGAGCGATTCGTCCGCACCATCGGCGGCGGTGAGATCGTCCTGGGCGGCATGACACTGATGCTCGGTGGCGCGCTCCCGGCGGCCGGGCTCGCCGCCGCGTACGCGCTGTTGGCGCTTGTCGCGCGGCGTCAGCAGCTGGCGGGAGCCGACTGCGGGTGCTTCGGGACCGACACCGCGCCGGTCACCTCCCTGCACGTCGGCGTCGACTGGGCCGCGGCGGCGATCGCGCTGGTCGCGGCGATCGCGCCGGGACCGGCGGTGACGGCGGTCCTCGCCGCCCGACCGGGATCGGGCGTGCTGGCGTTGACGCTCGCAGCCATCGCCGCGGCGGCGCTGCGCCTGCTGCTGACCGCCGCGCCGGACCTCACCGCGGCGATCGCCCTGCATGAACCGGACGGCGCCACGTGATCATCGTCGTCACCGCGCTCACGATCGTCGTGGCCGTCCTCACCGTGCTGGTGGCGGGGCTGCTGCGCAGCCATGCCGTGATCCTGCGGCGGCTCCACGAGCTCGGCAGCGGCGTCGAGGCCTCCGACGCCACCGCGCCGACCGCTGGGCGGGGCCGCCGCGCCGACGAGCCGGATCTCGAGCTGCCGGCACCGCCGGCGGTGGTCGAGGGTCGCGCGGCCGCCGACATCAGCGGGGTCGGCCCCCGCGGCGAGGCCCACGCGATCCGCGTCGTCGGCACCGGCAATGACACGGTGCTGGCGTTCCTGTCGTCGGGCTGCACGACCTGCCACGCCTTCTGGGACGAGCTGCGCGCGGCCACGCCGTCCGACGGGACGCGGATCGTCGTCGTCACCAAGGGCGAGGACGCCGAGAGCCCGGCCGCCGTCGCCGACGTCGCCCCGACGCACCTGACGGTGGTCATGAGCAGCGAGGCCTGGACCGACTACGGCGTGCCGGGAAGCCCGTACGTCGTGCACGTCGACGGGCCGTCGGGTCGCGTCCGCGGCGAGGGCACGGGCCCCAGCTGGCAGCAGGTCCAGCAGATGCTCCAACGCGGCGCGGCGGACCTCGACGCCCGCCGGGGGCGCCGCCGCAAGGCGTCGGCCGACGTCGAGCGCGAGCAGGACGTCGACCGCGTGCTGCTGGCTGCCGGCATCGAGCCCGGCGACCCCAGCCTCTACATGCGTGCCGACGGCACGAGCGTCGAGCCACCGGACACGGTGGACCGCACACCGACCGGCCGCGCGACGTGATCCCGGCCGTCGGCATCGCGCTCGCCGTGCTCGCGGCGATCCGCAGCACCTGGTCACCCTGAGGGGAGTCGATGCTGGGCAGCATCTCCCCGGTCGGGGAGGCAGCGCGCAACCAGCGGTGGTGGCTGACGGCCACCGCCTACGTCGCGGCGTCCGCCGGTGCGGGTGCGCTGCTGGGAGCACTGCTGGGCGGAGGCGGCGCCCTGCTGGCCGGCGGGCTTCCGACGCCCGTCCGCCTGGCCACCCTCGGCATCCTGCTCGTCGTCGCCGCCGCGGTGGACACCGTCACGCGGGGAGCAGGTCCGCCATCGTGGCACCGGCAGGTCGACGAGCGCTGGCTGACGACCTACCGCGGCTGGGTCTACGGCGCCGGCTTCGGAGCCCAGCTCGGCGTCGGCGTCGCGACGATCATCACCTCGGCGGCGACGTACGCGATGCTGAGCGCCGCGCTGCTCGCGGGGTCGTGGGGCGCGGGCCTGGCCGTCGGCGCCGCCTTCGGCGTGGCCCGGAGCCTGCCGCTGCTGGCGATGGCCGGCGTGGACGCCGCCGACCGCCTGTACACGGTGACGCGCCGCGTGGCCCGCGCCGAGCCGCTGGTCCACCGCCTCACCGTCGGTGGTCAGGGCGCCCTGGCCGCCGTCGCCCTTCTGGTGGCGCTGACGACATGACGCAGGAGGCACGGTGAAGCTGACTGCACACGGCCTGGCCGCGGCGCTGCCCGGCGGCTGGGAGGGCACCATCACGGCGGAGCAGGCGGCCCTGGTCCAGGGACACGCCCTGTCGGCGGACCCGCGCGCGCAGGCGCCCCCGACGACGCCGGTCGCGCAGTTCGCGACGTTCCCGCTGCCGGCGAGCCGCGACGACTTCGGGGGCGAGGCCGTCGAGGGCATGGGTCCCGACGACGTGTTCATGTCGCTGCTCGAGTACGGGTCGGAGGAGGTCTCGGCGGCGCTGTTCTCCGACGTGGGGCTCCCCCGCCGTCTGGATCCCCGTGCGTTCAGCCCACGCATGCTGCACCGGCGCATCGCCGGCCACGCGGGCCTGCAGCTGTTCTTCCACGACACCGGCCGGGCGTTCTGCCTGTACGTCGTGCTCGGCAACGCCGAGGACGCGCACCGCCTGGTGCGCCGCGCCGAGCAGGTCCTGGCGACCGTCGAGATCGAGCCACGGGCATGACGGCATCACCAGCGCAGGCCGACCACGCGCTGCCACGTGGCCGGCCGACCACCGGAGCGCACGAGCACCCGGGAGCGAACCCGAGGACCGTCGTCCGGCAGACCGCCGCTGGACCGCCGGCCGCGTCGTTCGCCGAGCGCGCCGTCGCGCGGCTGTCCCGGCTGCTCGGGCGCCGGACGTCGACCCGCCGGTCCTTCCTGTACCGCGCCGCGGTGGTCGGCTCGGCCCTCGCGGTCGATCCCGTCGGCTACGTGCTCAAGCCGGGCACGGCGTACGGCTCGGTGTGCGGTGCGGCCAACACGTGCAGCGGCGGCTGGAGCGTGTTCTGCTGCACCATCAACAACGGCGCCAACACCTGCCCCGACCACTCCTACGTCGCCGGTTGGTGGAAGGTCGACGCCTCGGCGTTCTGCCTGGGCGCACCGCGCTACTACATCGACTGCAACCGCCGGCCCAACAGGTCGTGCCGGTGCCGCTGCAACACCTCCGGCTGCGACCGGCGACGCACGTGCTGCAACGTCTTCCGCTACGGCCAGTGCAACACCCAGATCAAGGGCGTCACCGCCGTCGTGTGCCGGATCGTCACGTGCACCCCGCCGTGGGAGTGGGACCCGAAGTGCGGGCGGACGGTCCGCACGTCGGAGTCCACGCGCACCCACACCTCGGCGTGCCTGCCCGGCACCAACCCGTCGCGCATCGAGATCAAGTACCAGGACATGGGGCTGGTCGGCTCGGTGCTGGGCAGGCCGGCCACCTACGAGCACAAGGCGGACCGTGGCGGGCGCAAGCGTCGCTACGACAACGGCATGATCCTGTGGCACCGTGACCACGGCGCCCACGAGGTGCACGGCTGGCCGGCGACCCGCTACCGGCGCAGTGGTGCCGAGAAGGGACCGTTGGGGTTCCCCCGCACCGACCACCGGCCTGTCGGCGACCGCTCCGGCCAGGTCATCCGGTTCGAGCGGGGCTCGCTGTACCGCCGGTTCGGCGGGTCGACCAGGATGGTCCTGTGGCGCGCCGACCGCCGCTACCGCACGCTCGGCGGCCCGCGCGGACGCCTGGGCTGGCCCACCTCGGACACGCGATCGACGACGGCGCCCGGCAAGGTCACCACGTTCGAGCGGGGCGCCATCTACATGTCGCCGAAGACCGCTGCGATCGAGGTCACCGGCAGGATCGCCGACCTGTACGCCGAGCTCGGCGGTCCGGGTGGGTCGGGCCTGGGCTTCCCCACGTCGCGGGTCCGCACGCTGCCCGACGGCGGCCGCACGCAGCGCTTCGCCGATGGCCTGATCATCGGTCCGTCGCCGCGCCGGGTGCATGCGGTGCGCGAACCGATCCGGCGCCGCTACATGGGCGCCATGGACGGACCGTCCGGACCCTGGGGCTACCCCATCACCGACACAGGGACGATCATGGGCAAGGCCGGGCTGTGGAACAGGTTCCAGCACGTTGTCGCCTACTGGAGCCCCGACGCCGGCGTGCACTGGTTCGAGCGCGGCCCGATCTATCGCCGGTACCGGACGCACGGCGGTGCCGCGGGTCCGCTCGGCTTCCCGGTCACCGACCAGCACACCACCGGCGACGGGCGCCAGCGGGTGCGGTTCCAGCACGGCACCATCACCCACGACCCAGACACCGGCACGGTCACCGTCAGCTGACGGCCGGCCGCCTCGGGCGGTCCGGTGTTCGGCGTCCGGGATCCGGGCATGGTTCCCACCTGAGCCACCACCCATCTCGGACGCGGGAGCGACGATGCCCACGGACATGATCGAGGTCTCCGGACTCCAGGTCGGCCGACCGCTGCACGACTTCCTCACCAACGAGGCCATCCCGGCCGCCGGCATCGACGACGACCGGTTCTGGTCCGGGTTCGCGTCGATCATCGCCGACCTGACGCCGCGCAACCGCGAGCTGCTCGCGGTGCGTGACGACCTGCAGCAGCGGCTCGACGAGTGGCACCGCGCACGACGGGACGAGCCGCAGGACCAGCAGGCGTACCTGTCGCTGCTCAAGGAGCTGGGCTACCTGGTCACCGAGGGCGACGACTTCACCATCGACACCACCGGCGTGGATCCCGAGATCGCCGAGATCGCCGGACCTCAGCTGGTGGTGCCGGTCACCAACCCCCGGTACGCACTCAATGCCGTCAACGCCCGCTGGGGATCGCTGTACGACGCGCTGTACGGCACCGACGCGATGGGTGACGAGCCGCCGCCGGGCGAATTCGACACCGACCGCGGCGCGCGCGTGATCACCTGGGTGCGCGACTTCCTGGACGGCGCGACGCCGCTCGAGGGCGCCTCCCACGCTGACGTCACCCTGTACCGGGTCGCCGACGGCGCCCTGGTCGCCACCGTCGACGGCACCGACGTCGGTCTGGCCGATCCCGGGCACTTCGCCGCGTACGGCGGCGACGCGGACGCGCCGAACAACGTGCTGCTGCGCCACCACGGCCTGGGAATCGACCTGCGCATCGACCCCGACGACCAGATCGGGCAGATGGATCGGGCGGGGGTCGCCGACGTGGTCATCGAGGCGGCCGTCACCACGATCGTCGATTGCGAGGACTCGATCGCGGCGGTCGACGCGGTCGACAAGGCGATCGCCTACCGCCACTGGCTGGGCCTGATCACCGGGAAGCTGCGGGCCAGGGTCGACAAGGGCGACGACTCGTTCATCCGGACGCTGCACGACAACCGGACGCTGACCGGCCCCGACGGCGAGGACGTCGTGGTGCGCGCCCGGTCGCTGATGCTGGTCCGCAACGTCGGGCACCTCATGACCACGCCGGCGGTGCTCGACGCCGAGGGCGAGCCGGTGTTCGAGGGGCTGCTGGACGCCGTGGTCACCGTGCTGTGCGCGACGGCCGACGCGGACCGGCCCGAGGCCGACCGCAACTCGCCCGCGGGCTCGGTGTACGTCGTCAAGCCCAAGATGCACGGGCCCGACGAGGTCGGGTTCACCGACCAGATCTTCAGCCGCGTCGAGGATCTGTTGGGCCTGCCGGCCAACACAGTCAAGATCGGCGTGATGGACGAGGAACGCCGGACCAGCACGAACCTCAAGGAGTGCATCCGCGCTGCAACGTCCCGCGTCGCCTTCATCAACACCGGCTTCCTCGACCGCACCGGTGACGAGATCCACACGTCGATGGAGGCGGGTCCGATGGTCCGCAAGGCCGAGATGAAGGCCCAGCCGTGGATGCAGGCCTACGAGGACCGCAACGTCGACATCGGCCTGGCGTGCGGGCTGCAGGGCCGGGCGCAGATCGGCAAGGGCATGTGGGCCGAGCCCGCGAACATGGCGGCCATGCTCGAGCAGAAGATCGGGCACCCGACCGCCGGCGCGAACACGGCGTGGGTGCCGTCACCGACCGCGGCGACGCTCCACGCGACCCACTACCACCAGGTCGACGTGTTCGCGCGCCAGGACGAGCTCGCCGACCGGGGGCCCGCGCCGCTCGAGGACCTGCTGACCATCCCACTCGGCGATCCGACCTGGAGCGACGACGAGATCCGCGACGAGCTGGACAACAACTGCCAGGGCATCCTCGGCTACGTCGTCCGGTGGGTGCAGCAGGGTGTCGGATGCTCGACGGTCCCCGACATCAACGACGTCGGCAAGATGGAGGACCGCGCCACCTGCCGCATCTCGTCGCAGCACATCGCCAACTGGCTGCACCACGGCGTCGTGTCGACCGGGCAGGTCGACGAGGCGCTGCGCCGCATGGCCG
>Ga0299913_10004733_pt1 | contig 11480 bp, 7 predicted proteins | sample RVTome_9_FD_201360 | JGI IMG/M metagenome (GOLD analysis project Ga0299913, IMG submission 201360) | Soil microbial communities from uranium-contaminated site in the Upper Colorado River Basin, Wyoming, United States - RVT155D38 (version 2) ... | reverse complement strand
GCCTCACCGAGGAGCCTGGATGGGGGAGGGGCTTCCAGGATCGTGCAAAACATGGATGTTTTGCCCGAAGCCCCCATGGATGGGTTCACGGCGTTCCTGGAAGCTCCTCCCCCATCGAGGCTCCGGTCACCACTGCGTTCAGCCGTTCATGAACAATGCGGGACGGCGGCAAGCGCTTTAGGGGTTGTGTCGCCCCGGCGGTCGGATGGGAACCCGCCGCCGGAGGCCGTGTCTGAAGGCTTAAGTCAGCTATAATGCTGCCTTTGTGGGAGGAGGCTATGACCAAGCTGAAGACTAAGGGCGGGTTCGCAGCCGGCTTGCTTGCAGCCTGTCTGGCTGCGGTGCTGGCGGCCTGCTCGACGTCGCCCACCGGACGCAGCCAGCTCGTCCTGAAGTCGGATGCTGCGCTGGCTGCAGAAGGACAGCGACAATTCAACATGATTCGCGAGCAGATGCCGCTGGTCAAGGAGCGGCGGACCATCGACTACGTGGCCTGCGTCGCGAATGCGATCGTCGACGAACTGGAGGGCGAGGATGCGGCCATGTACTGGGAGCTCGCCGTCATCGACCAGCCGGACATCAACGCCTTCGTCCTGCCGGGCGGCAAGATCAGCGTTTTCAGCGGCATTCTGCAGGTCGCGCAAAACGAGCATCAGCTGGCGGCGGTAGTCGGGCATGAGGTCGCTCACGTGACCGCAAAACACGCCAATGAGCGCGCATCTCGTGCCTCGGTTTCGAACGTCGGCATCGACATCGCCGCGATCCTGCTTGGTGGAGGCTATGCAAGGCAGACGCAGGCGGCGCAGCAGACCCTGAGGACAGGTGCCGCGCTGGGCATCATGAATCCGTTCAGCCGCAAGCAGGAAACAGAGGCAGACGTCGTTGGCCTCGAATACATGGCGAAGGCCGGCTTCGATCCCCGCGAAAGCGTGACGCTGTGGAAGAACATGGCGGAAAAGAACGAGACCAAGGTTCCCGAGTTCATGTCCACTCACCCGTCCGGCGATACGCGTATCGAGTCACTGGTGAGCCAGTTTCCCACGGCGCTCGCGTACTACAACGAAGCAAAGGCAAACGGCAAAGAGCCGAACTGCAACCCTTGACAGGCGCAAGCCGCTTGTCATTCAAGGATTACTTTTCCGGCCACGCCGACAGCTACGCCGCTTATCGGCCGACTTACCCGCAGGCACTGATCGACTTTCTTGCCGATTGTTGCGAGCACCGTCGCAGCGCCTGGGATTGCGCTACGGGCAACGGCCAGACCGCTCTCGCTCTTACCCGCTACTTCGATCGCATCGTCGCGACGGATGCGAGCGCCGCGCAGATCGATTCGGCGCCACCCCATCCCAAAATTGAATATCGCGTAGCTGTCGCGGAGACGTCTGAACTTCCCGAAAAGTCGATCGACCTGGTTACCGTCTCGCAGGCACTGCACTGGTTCGACATCGATCGGTTCTTCGGCGAAGCAGTACGCGTGCTTGTGTCGGGAGGTGTGCTGGCCGCCTGGAGCTATGGATTGTGCTCGGTCGAGCCCTCCGCCGACGCGCTGGTACTCGAGTTGTACCGTAATACTGATCGCTACTGGCCGCCGGAACGGCGCCTTGTCGAAGGCGGCTATCGAAGCATCGAACTGCCGATGCCCGCCATCGCGGCGCCAGCGTTCGAAATGACCGCCTCCTGGCGGGCTGATGCGATGCTCGGTTACCTGAGAACCTGGTCCGCCTGCCGCCGTTATCTCGAGGACCGCGGTGTCGATCCGGTAGACAGTATCGAGGGCGCGCTGCGTTCGGTGTGGGGACCGGCGTCGCGCGAGGTTCGCTGGCCGATCGCCCTCAAAGCAGGGCGCGCATGAGCGACATTTAGCCGGTTTCTCACTGGCCGATAGAGTCCAGCCGTCTTTTCTGCGACACTCATGCCTCTGCTGACTGACCCGATCAGGTAATGGCACTTCCGACGCGCACATTTACACGAATCCTGTTGCCGGCCGTTCTGCTTTCCGGCTGTGCGACCTTCGAGGATTTCGTCAACGCCAGAAGCGGGGAAAGAGTCCCGGAGATGCCGCCTCTCGAAGAGCGCCCGCGGCTCGACCCGATCAGTCGAAACTACTTCGTGCTTGAAACGCCGGAGGAGACGATCGTCGGTGAACCACAGGTCGTCTTCACGACGGCTGACGACACGTTCCCGGACCTCGCGCGAGAATACGGCCTCGGCTACGACGAGCTGGTGGCCGCGAATCCGGGCATCGATCCGTGGCTCCCGGGAGAGGGCACGCCCGTATTGCTGCCGACCCAGTACGTTCTGCCGGACGGACCGAGACGCGGCGTGGTTCTGAACGTCGCTGCAAAACGGCTTTTTTACTTCCCTGAAGTGGCCGCGGGCGAGCCGCTGCAGGTAATGACCTACCCGATAGGAATAGGGCGCGTCGGCTGGGAAACCCCGCTGGGCGCCGCCAAAGTGGTGGCGAAAGCAACCGACCCCACCTGGTATGTGCCCCGGTCCGTGCGCCAGGAGCATGCGGAAGCCGGCGACCCGTTGCCGTCGGTCGTTCCGCCGGGCCCGGACAATCCGCTCGGCCGGCATGTGCTGCAGCTCGACATGCCGGGATATCTGATTCACGGCACCAATCGACCCTATGGCGTGGGTATGCGCGTCAGCCACGGCTGCATTCGCCTTTACCCGGAGAACATAGAGCTTCTCTACTCGATGGTGGACATAGGCGAGCCGGTAAGGATCGTGAACGAGCCCTATCTGGTCGGCAGGCGGAACGGCGAACTGTACTTCGAAAGTCACGCGCCGCTGGAAGACGACGCGACCAGTTCGGAACAGCGTCTGCAGCAGTTATTCGCTGCCGCGCGCAACGAGTCCGGTGCTTTCGCCGACGAAAACGAGCAAGGGCTCGCGAGGGCCATCGCGAGTGAAGCGCTCGGTGTGCCCGTACGCGTCCTGCTCGCCGACACACTCGAAATCTACAGTCGGGCGCGAGTTGTCAGAAACACCGTGGAGCCGGATCCGGAGGTGCCGACGCTGGCCGAGGTACGTGAACTGCTCGATGCGCCTGTGGAGCCGGCCAAGGCCGATGCCGAGCCCGAAGCGGTACCCGCCGGCTCGCTCGGTCAGGCGGAACTCAATGAATGAGCTGATGAAGAGTCCGGACGAGTCGCCCTGCAAAAAGACCGATCGAGGGCTTCCCCAGCCAGCAGGCAATACGGTCAGCAAAGCGATGCCGCTGAGCGACTGGCTCACGCTGATGCTCGGGGAAATAGAACAAAAACGTGCGGAAGCGACTGCCGCAAGCGATGAGCAAAAGCGCCGTGGGAGCCCGGCGCGCGGGGGAGCATGACGGACGCCTTCGACACCGCGCGCATGGCCGGCGTCTACATCAGGTAGCGTAAGAACTCCTCCGGCAAGGCGTCAGTGTCGACACTCGCGTTCGCATCAAGCGGTAACTCGGCGGAACTGTACGTATTCCAGAAAAGGAAGGTCCGGCTGCCCGCGTGGCGCTCGTTCAGGTCCCTGATCACCGCTGCCATCGCCTTCCCAGTGTAAGTTTCCTCCAGTTCCAGGTCGAGTTCGTCCTTCGCAAAGCGAATCGCCGCTTCCGTTTCTTCGTTGCTGTGCGCATATCCGCCGGCGTAAAACTCGTGCCGCAGGCGTAGGTTGACACGCTGGGAAATGCGCCGAGGTATCGAGCTATCCAGTCGGTGCATCATGCGAGCCGTCTTTGTGAGAATGTGCTTCAGTCCGTCCTCGTTGCACACGGACGTATCCGATACGCGAACCGCGTGCACTTCCGTCTCGAGACCGGACACTGTGAGGCCCAGCGCGAGACCTGCAGCGGTGCCCATCGTTCCTGCAGCGACGTAAAGCCTGTCGGGCGGAGGCAGCAGTCCGGCTGCAATCTGTTCGGCAAGTTCGACGCCGGCGCAGACGAAACCGTAGCACCCGACCCAGTTGGTGCCACCGGCGGGAACGACCCACGGATGGCGGCCCCAGAGATTTTCTCGAAGTATCTGCAGCCGATTTCTGTAGGCTCCCCCGTAGCGAACCACCGACGTGCCGATCTGAACATGCATGCGCAGCGATGTGGATACATTCGGAGTCGGTCGCTGGTGGGACAGGAAGCAGATGCAGGGGTAGCCGAGCCGGTCTGCGTACAGTGACGTGGCAAGCGCGTGGTGGGAGCCGACTGTGCCGAAGGTTGCAATACGCTCGCAGCGCTTCTGCCGCGCACGATGAAGAATGTATTCGAGTTTGCGAACCTTGTTGCCGCCGTAAATGTCGCCGGACAGATTGTCGAGTTTTACGCTGAGTTCGCGGTTCCCGGACGGCAGTTGCAGGCGATATTGGCGGACGGGAGTCGGCAAATTCGCCAGGGTCTCCTTGCCGAGCAAACCGGAGAGCGGGGGCAAGCTTGACAGATTCGGCCCGTGCAACATGACTCGGCACATCCGTTACGATTTCTTCCATCGTCGTGCAACTGCATTATTTCACAGTTGCGGCGCGGGCGTGCCTCCCGGGAGCCACGAAATGACGTAGTCATTTGCGGCACAGGTCGTGAGCCTGCATTATTCATGAACGCTTGGCCTTGGTGGTGGGCGGAGCCCCGACGAGGGGGAGGGGTTTTCAGGAACGCCGTGAACCCATCCCTGGGGGCTTCGGGCGAAGCATCCATGCTTCGCACGATCCTGAAAACCCCTCCCCCTCGCCGGGGCTCCGCTGCGACGCTGTGCGTTCATGAATAATGCAGGCTTAGAATAGTTGTGCGTGCGATCAACCGGATTGCGGAGACGAGTTTGCCGCCAGTGCAGACGTAAACAAACAATGCAGAGGCTCCTGAGCGGCGGCATAACCGTTACCGAGATCGCGCCGATGGACGGACCTGTGGACGTCGGCGCCGAGACCACCGCAGCCTTCATCGGCCGCTCGCTGAGAGGACCGCTCAATACGCCCGTTCTGATCCGCAACTTTGCCGCCTTTAGAAATCGCTTCGGCGGCATGTGGAATCGCAGCGCTCTGGGCCCGGCAGTCGAGCAGTTCTTCGATCACGGGGGCAGGCAGTTGTACGTCGTGCGCGTTGCCAACAATGCCCGCGGCGCCATGATATGTATTCCTGCTATCCACGGCGTACTCGTACTGCGAGCGGTGGAGCCGGGCTCTACCGAAAGTATTCGGGCGTCGGTCGACTACGACGGCGTCGATCCCGGTGACTCGGAGCACTTCAACCTGACTCTGCAGAGGGTGGCGCCGGACTCGGGATTCGTGGTCGATCAGGAAATTTATCGCCGCCTGTCCTGTAAAGCAGGCGACGGGACCTTCATCGGCCAGGCCCTGGCCAGTTCGGAGCTCGCGCGGCCGCAAACTCCACTACCCGCGGGCCGGCCGATGCCGAGCACCGATCCGGCCAACCGCTACGATCCGGGATACGTCATACCGGTACAGCCGGGAACGGACGGCCTGGCGCTGTCGGACTACGACCTCGTCGGCTCGGCCGTAGAGAGCACCGGCATCTTTGCCCTGAACCAGGTGGAGCGGCTGGATTTTCTTTACATGCCGCCGCCGGGCCAGCATGAAGATCTCGGACCGGCCGCGATTCTGGCCGCCGAGTTGTACTGCCGCAGGCGCGGCTCGATGCTGTTGCTGGATCCTCCGGCAAGGTGGAAAACGCCGGAGTCCGCCATCGCCGGAATTCGCGACGCCGGCTATGCCAGTCCCAACATCCTAGCGTATTTCCCGCGCATGTACTGCAGGAGTGAAGGCGGGCCGCCGCGTGCTGTAGGCGGTGCGCTCGCCGGCATGCTGGCCAGGCTGGACCGAAACCACGGTCCGTGGCGGGACCTGGATCCGAAGAACGCCGCTTTTCGCAAAGATCTGATCCCGGCCAGCGAAGTCGGTGTCGAGGTGTCAAGGCAGCTCGTTCGCGAAGGTCTGAACGTGATCGCGGCACAGCCCGGCCGCCCGGGGACGCTGAGCGGTTCCGTCACACTCGCGCGAGACTGTGCGACTGACCGCAGGTTCTCGAGTCTCGGAGTCAGGAGGCTTTGCCTGACCATTACGAACGACGTCGCACGCGCGACCCGCTGGGCTGTGTTCCAACCGAACGAATCGCGTGTTGCAGAGCGGATCCACGCGCAGGTGCACGCTTATCTTTCCTGTCTTGCCGATTGCGGCGCGTTCAGTGACGACCACTTCGTCGTCCAGTGCGATGCCGGATTGCACGCCCGGCAGAACGGCATGGAGCGCGGCGCCACTATCCTGCTGGCGTTTCGCCCTGTCGGCGCCGACGCTGCGATCTCACTGACATTGCACCAGACGGTATCCGGATGCAGGGTTGCCACGAGCGCGTTCGCGCCCTCGATCACTCAATGCGCGTAGGCGCTCCGTAACCGCCGCCGCCAGGGGTCTCTATGATCAGGCAGTCGCCCGAGCTGAGTTTCACGGTCGCGGTACCGTCGAGCATCCCGACCTGACCGCCTGCGCGTTCGAGGCGATTGACGCCGGTGCGTCCCGGCCCGCCTCCGTTGAGACCGAACGGCGCCACAACGCGGTGATTCGAGAGAATGGAAGCGTCCATCGCCTCGCGGAACCTCAATCTGCGGACCGCACCGTCACCGCCGCGCCAGCGACCCGATCCGCCAGAGCCTCTGCGGATCGCGAAGGACTCGACCAGTACCGGAAACTTCAGTTCCAGCACTTCAGGATCGGTCATGCGCGAGTTGGTCATGTGCGTCTGCACCGCGTCCGCTCCGCGCCAGCCGGGGCCAGCTCCTGCGCCGCCGGCGATCGTTTCGTAATACTGCAGACGTTCGTTGCCGAAGCTCAGGTTGTTCATCGTTCCCTGCGACGCCGCCAGCGCATTCAGCGCCCCGAACAGGGCATCGGTGACGCACTGGGATGTTTCGACGTTGCCGGCAACCACTGCCGCCGGCCGGCAGGGGCTCAACATACTGTTCTTCGGGATGACGATTTCGAGCGGCTCGAGACAGCCTTCGTTCATCGGTATGTCTTCGCCGACGAGACTGCGAAAAACGTACAGCACAGCGGCTCGCGTGACGGCTTCCGGTGCATTGAAGTTGCTCGGCGATTGCGGAGACGTGCCGGTGAAATCAACTCTCGCCACATCCCGCTCATGCTCGACCGTTACCCGCACCCGGATGACTTCTCCGGAGTCCAGCGCATATTCGAATGAGCCGTCGGTAAGCGTTCCGATAAGGCGGCGCACGGCCGTTGCAGCATTCTCCCGCACGAACTGCAGATACTGTTGTACCGTCGACATGCCGTAGCGGTCCACCGCCTTTTGCAGTTGGCGAATTCCCTGCCGGTTGGCCGCAAGCTGTGCCCTCAAGTCTGCGAGATTCTGCTCGGGGTTGCGCGCCGGGAACGGTGCGCGCGCCAGCAGCGCCAGCACCTCCCCGGTACGGAAGCGCCCGTCGCGGACAAGGCGGAAGTTGTCGATCAGCACCCCTTCTTCGTCGATGTGCCTGCTGGTCGGAGGCATGGAGCCGGGCGTAATGCCGCCGATGTCGGCGTGGTGCGCGCGTGAAGCGAGGAAAAACAGCGGAGAGTCCGAGCCTGCGAACCACGGCGAGACGACCGTGATGTCCGGCAGATGGGTGCCCCCGTTGTAAGGCGAGTTCAGCATAATGGCGTCGCCGTCCCGCAGGTCGTTCGCCGTGTGCGCGATGACGCTGCGAACGCTTTCACCCATCGAACCGAGATGGACCGGCATGTGCGGAGCGTTCGATACCAGACGCCCATTTGCATCGAACAGCGCGCAGGAGAAGTCCAGCCGTTCGCGTATGTTCACCGACAGCGCTGTGTTCTGCAGCACTGTGCCCATCTGTTCGGCGATATGCATGAACAGGCGATTGAACACTTCCAGTCTCACGGGATCGGGCTTCACGCTTCCTGCCGCTTCCCGTGCAGCCGTCGCTTCCGCGCCGGACCGTTCCAGCAACAGATGTCCGCGTTCATTCACGCGACTCCGCCAGCCCTGGTCGATCACGGTCGTGCCGTTGGCTTCTGCAATCACGGCCGGGCCCGATATCGTGAAACCAGCGGGAAGCGATTCCCGCCGGTAGATCGGGACGTCCCGCCACCTGCCCGCGACCCACAGCCAGCCTCCCGATTCCGGCTCCGGCTGAGTGCCTGCCGTAGTGAGCGGATCTTCGAACACATGCTCCGCGCCGGTTCCCGCGACGCGAACGGTTGCGATGAGCAATTCACTGTCGCCGAAGTCACTGCCGAAGCGGTCGCTGTAGGAGTCGGCGAATGCGGCTTTCATCTGCCTGGCAGTCGTCAGCGGGACTTCCAGTATGGTCTCGGAACCGCTGACGCGCACGCCGACACGGATTTCGAAACTGCGATTCCTTTTACTCACGTTTTGCCGCGCGAGCAGCTCGGCGCACTGTTCCCGCAGGCGCACGATGGCGGCGTCGAGTTCCTGCAGGTTCTGTTCGTCGAGAGGCGCGTCAACGGATTGCTGGCGCTCGACGCGAAGGTCGGCGAGCCCCATGCCATAAGCTGAAAGGACGCCTGCCATCGGATGCAGCCACACCGCGCGGATGCCGAGCACTTCTGCCACCTGACAGGCGTGCTGTCCACCGGCACCGCCGAACGAGCATAACGTGAAGTCACGTACGTCCTCGCCGCGCTCGATCGTAATTTTGCGGATCGCATTCGCCATATTCTCGACGGCGACGGTAAGAAAGCCCTCCGCCACTTCCTCAGGACCTACAGCGGCGCCGCTTTCGTCCGAGACGGCGCTCGACAGCTCGTCGAATTTCCTGCGTACGAGAGCGTCGTCGAGCGGCTGGTCGGCAGAGGGGCCGAATACGCGTGGAAAAAGCTCTGCAGGAATCCGCCCCAGCAACACGTTTGCGTCCGTCACCGTCAGCGGCCCGCCCCGCCGGTAGCTGGCCGGCCCGGGATTCGCACCGGCGGAGCCCGGGCCGACCTGGTAGCGCCCGTCTGAATAGCGGAGAAGCGAGCCGCCGCCCGCCGCAATCGTATGGATCTTCATCATTGGCGCGCGCAGGCGCACACCGGCGACTTCCGAATCGTTGCTCCGCTCGTACTCGCCGCTGTACGCGGACACATCCGTCGACGTGCCGCCCATGTCGAAGCCGATCAGTTTCCGGAATCCTGCCGCGGTTGCGGTCTCGACCATTCCGACCACACCGGCTGCCGGTCCCGACAGGACACTGTCCTTGCCGCGGAAATTGTCCGCATCGATCAGGCCGCCATTACTTTGCATGAACACGAGGCGCTCAGGCCGCGCAGCGCCCACCAGCGCATTCCGCAAATTTTCGACGTAACGGCCGAGCACCGGCGTGAGATAGGCCTCGGCGAGCGTCGTCTCCGCGCGGCTCACGAACTTGATCAATGCTTCGACTTCGTGCGAGACGGAGACTTGCGAAAAGCCGGCCTGTCGCGCGAGTTCCGCGGCGAGGCGTTCATGCGCAGGATGACGATAGCCGTGCAACAGGCAGATCGCGACCGAGGTGATGTCCTCTGCCGCGCACTGTTGCAGCGCCGTCTTCAGGGCCTCCTCATCGAGCGTCCTGAGGGTTTCACCTTCGGCCGTAATTCGCTCATCCGCTTCAATGACCCGTGCATAAAGCGGCTCGGGTTTGACGATATCGAGCGCGAAAATATCCGGCCTGTTCTGATAGCCAATGGACAGGCTATCGGCGAAGCCGCGTGTAACGACCAGTGCGGTCGCCGAGCCACGACGCTCGAGCAACGCGTTGGTCGCAACGGTCGTACCCATCTTCACCGCGCCGACCGGCCGTCCCGGCCACCCGGCCGCCGCCCAGCGCCCGAGCGCCCGCCGAATGCCTTCAGCGGCGGCATCGGTGTATTGCTCCGGGTTGTCCGACAACAGTTTCGCGGTTTCCAGGCCGCCGTCCGGCCGCAACGCGACGATATCGGTGAAGGTGCCACCGCGGTCGATCCAGAATTGCCAGTCAGGCGGCATAGACCTCTTCGCCAATTGTTGGAGCGGGGCAGCCAAAGGAACACCACGTTAGCATTCGACGAGCAACAGCGGAATTGGCGATGCGGGCACGTGGATGAATGACGGCGCATTATTCATACACAGTCGAGGTCGGTGGCAAGCGGAGCCCCGCTCGGGGGGAGGGGTTTTCAGGAACGCCGTAAACCCATCCATGGGGGCTTCGGGCGAAACATCCTGTTTCGCACGATCCTGAAAACCCCTCCCCCCGAGCGGGGCTCCGCCGAGACGTTGTGCCGTTCATGAATAATGCGCCGCGGCTCCGGTTGCCGTTATGATGAGAAGAAACACTGGGAAAATCACCAAGGAAGCAACATGCACCCCGCCTTTATTTGCCTGATTATTGCAGGCGCCGTCGCTCTCACGCCGCTCGCGAGTGCGGAGCAGCCTCCGCGCGCCAGGGATCTGGGCGTGCCCTTCGACGGAACTACCGGCCCGCTCAACGCGATCACGGACGTCGAGGGCGTGACGGTCGGGCATGCGTCTATCGTCCGCGATTTGCCGGAGAACCGCGCGGTGCGAACGGGTGTGACGGCGGTGTTGCCGCTGGGAGAAGCGACGAGCGGTCGGCCGGTGTTTGCCGGATGGTTTGCATTGAACGGCAACGGTGAAATGACCGGCACGGCCTGGGTCGAGGAGTCGGGCTTCCTCGAAGGTCCGGTCATGATCACCAACACGCACAGCGTCGGCGCGGTGCATCAGGCGACGATCGAGTGGCGCGTGCAGCAAGGCAGCGCCGATGCCAGTGGCTACTGGTGGTCCTTGCCGGTCGTTGCCGAAACCTGGGACGGCCACCTGAACGACGTCAACGGTTTTCATGTGAAAGCCGAACACGCGCATGCCGCGCTCAACGCGGCGTCCGGCGGTCCGGTGGCGGAGGGCAATGTCGGCGGCGGCACCGGCATGATCTGTCACGAATACAAATGCGGCATCGGTACCTCCTCACGAGTCGCCGAAACCGGCCGCGGTTCCTACACCGTTGGCGTTCTCGTGCAGGCCAGCTACGGGCTCCGCGATACTCTGCGCATTGCCGGGGTGCCGGTCGGGCAGCATCTGACGGAAGATCGGGCCTACGCCGGCCTGGCGAAACCGGTTGCAGAGAGCGGCTCGATTATCGTTGTCGTCGCAACGGACGCGCCGCTGCTGCCGCATCAACTGAAAAGAATCGCCAAGCGCGCAAGCCTGGGAGTGGCGCGAGTCGGCGGCATGGCGGGCAACGGATCCGGGGACATCTTTATCGCGTTTTCAAACGCGAACGCGGATGCAGTCGATCAGGCCGAGAGCAGCACAAAGGTGAGAATGCTCGCAAACGAAAGAATCAGTCCGCTGTTCGATGCGACGATACTGGCAACGGAAGAGGCGATCGTCAATGCAATGATTGCCGCCCGGGACATGACCGGCGACCGTGGCCACGTGGTCAGGGCAATCGATCACGAGCAGCTGCGCACCGTGCTGCGGCAATATAACC
>Ga0299913_10004732_pt1 | contig 11481 bp, 7 predicted proteins | sample RVTome_9_FD_201360 | JGI IMG/M metagenome (GOLD analysis project Ga0299913, IMG submission 201360) | Soil microbial communities from uranium-contaminated site in the Upper Colorado River Basin, Wyoming, United States - RVT155D38 (version 2) ... | reverse complement strand
CCGCCACGGCGCGGCGCGGCCTGGGTGACGATGCCATCCCGGGTAGTCCTCCCGTCTCGTCGAAGCGCGCCTGGCCGGGGCCCGGGTCACTGACGCTGGCGTGCTCGCCCCCAATCGGTGCCGGCGGGCGCACGAGGCGACCGCGGCCTTGCCGACACCACGACCGAGCAAGAATCGGACCACGGCGAGGTTCTCCGGCATGCCCCGCACATCGGCAAGTTCATCTAACGGCGGGCGAATCCGCCGTGCGCCTTCGGCGGCCGGCCCTCGCGCGCCCCGTATTAGCGAGGCTGATCTAACGGCGAACGAACGCGCCCGCAGGGGCCGGAATATTCACCAGGCGCATAGGAAGGCGATCGGGCGATCCTCGGCAGCTCGTCCCCAGCAGTTCGTTCTCCGTTGGATGACAGGGGCTAATACTCCGGTCGATCGCTCTGGCGCTTACCGGCCTCGGACTCTGGTGGCGTTGGCCTTGATCGCGTCGTGGACGTACTGCGCCAGCCCTGGCGCGATGTGCTCGTAGGTGGCGGTGAAGCGCGGATCGGCCAGGTACATCTCGGCCAGCCCCACGTGCATCTCGTGCGAGCACGGATAGAAGGCCCGGTCGATCTGCAGCCGATGCGCTTCGGCGCCTTCCATCGCCTCCGGACTGTCGGCCGGCAGCCCGGCCTGCATGGCGTCCACCAGCTTGTCGGTCGCCGCCTGGCCCTCGGCCTTGATCCGCTGCCAGTCGGCCTTCGTGTAGGAGCGCGTGCGCCGTGCCGACGCGCGGTACGCGTCGGTGTCGCCCCAGCGCTCCTCGACTTCGGCGGAATGCTGGTCCGGGTCGAAGTCGCCGAAGACCTCGAAGCGCTCCTCCGGCGTCAGGTTGATTCCCATTGTGTGTGCCTCCATTGCCTTCTCGACGGCGGCCACCATCCGCTCCAGCCTCCCGATCCGGTCGAGCAGCATGGCGTGCTGCCGACGGAGGTGGGCCGATGCGTCGGCGGCGCCATCGGTCATGACCGTCTTGATCTCGTCCAGGCCGAACCCGAGCTCGCGGTAGAAGAGGATGCGCTGCAGCCGCTCGAGATCGGCGTCGGCGTAGCGTCGGTAGCCGGCATTCGACCGGCCGCTCGGATTGAGCAGCCCGATCTCGTCGTAGTGGTGCAGCGTCCGCACCGTCACCCCGGCCAGCCGGGCGGCGGCGCCGACCGTGAGGCTCATCGGTCCGTCCATGCGTCGCACGATAAACCCTCACGTTACGTGAGGGTCAAGCGAGGACGATTGCTGCCAGATTCACGTGAGGCGGGCACGTGGCAGCCCGGCCGTGGCGATCTCTCGCCAGATTCACGCGTCGGCCGCCTTCTGGCAGGCGCCCGCGGTCAGATTCACGCCAGGCGTGCAGGTGGCTCGGATCGGCTCGCCAGCATGTCTCCTCGTGTGAATCTGGCAAAGCGCCCGACTGCAGTTAATGCTGGGCCAGCTGCTCGCGACACCAAGCGATGAACATGTCGTCATCGCGGTCGGCAAGCGTGACCGGGCGTAGGCCGAGCTTGCCGGGGTACGTCAACGCCTGGCACTGCTCCCACTCGGCCTCGCTCAACGGGACTGTGCACCCGCCGCAAGTACAAGCAGCACCGCCAGGCCGATCGCGGCGGGTCGGCGTTTCACCCTCAGACCGATGCGATCTCGGCCGCGGAGGCCTCCGCGCGCAGGTGCGCGTATCCAGGCTTCACCTGCTCGTTGATGATCCGCAACCGGCCGTCGAACGGCCAGAAGGCGGACTTGATGGCGTTCAGCGTCAGCCACTCCATATCGTCCAGGCCGATGTCAAAGGCGTCGGCCAGGGCCGCGAACTCGCTCGACAGCGTGATCCCGCTCATCAGCCGGTTGTCGGTGTTTACGGTGACCCGGAAGCGGAGCCGGCGAAGCAGGCCGAACGGGTGCTCCTCGATGCTGGCGGCGGCACCGGTGTGCACGTTCGAGGTCGGGCACATCTCGAGCGGGATGCGCCGGTCGCGCACGTAGGCGGCCAAACGGCCGAGAACCACGCGCCCGTCATCGCGCATCGTGATGTCGTCCACGATCCGGACGCCATGGCCCAGCCGCTCGGCGCCGCACCACTGCAGCGCCTCCCAGATGGAGGGCAGCCCGAACCCCTCGCCGGCGTGGATCGTGAAGTGGAAGTTTTCGCGGGCGATGAGGTTGAAGGCGTCCAGGTGCCGGCTCGGGGGGAAGCCGGCCTCGGGCCCGGCGATGTCGAAGCCGACGACCCCCGCGTCCCGGTGGCGGACCGCCAGCTCGGCGATCTCGACCGATCGGGCCGCCTGGCGCATGGCGGTGATGAGCAGGCCCACGGTGATGTCGCGCCCTTCGGCGCCCCGCCGCAGCCCGGCGAGCATCGCTTGCGTCGTCTCGTCCAGGGTCAGGCCGCCATCGGTCAACAGCTCAGGCGCCATGCGGACCTCGGCGTAGACGATGCCGTCGGCCGCCAGGTCCTCCACGCACTCGGCGGCGACGCGCTCGATCGCGTCGCGGGTCTGCATGACCGCGACCGTGTGCCGGAAGCCCTCCAGGTAGAGCTCCAGGCTCTTGCGGTCGGCGCCGCGCGTGAACCATCGGCCCAGCTCCTGGGGGTCGGCGGTGGGGAGGTCGCGGTAGCCGGCCTCGGCGGCCAGCTCGATGACCGTCGCCGGCCGCAGCCCACCGTCGAGATGGTCGTGGAGGAGGACCTTGGGCGCGCGCTGAATGGTCTCGAGGTCGAGGGCCATGGTGGCGGGGACACTACCGGGGTAACGCGCGTGCGGCAACTTTGGTCGTCCCATTGCCGTTCATCGGCCGTCGCAGCCACGCGACGCGGTCGTCGTGGGTCCCATTGACGCTCAGCCGCTGGGGATGCGACGCTGCGCGCGCTGAATGAGTCAACGGGGGGCGTGCCGAGGATGCATGGCATTAGAGCGACGGTGACGGCGTTGATCCTGGCGGGCTGTACTGGCATCAGTACCGGGACCAATCCGGCCCCGACGACGGTGTACGAGCCGGACCTCGCCGGCCCGATCGCAGACTGGGAGAGCTACGGCGTCCACGGCGTCTACACCATCCGTGTGCGCGGCGAGACACTCGAGATCGACGAGGATGTTGTGGCGCTGAGTGGAAGCGTCGGCCACTCCGACAGCCTGGTGATGTACGGCCAAGACCAGGGCATGGCCTGGTATGTGGCTATCCCAGACTCGGCAAACGAGAGTCAGCCTGAGTGCTACGACCTGCGGTCGGAGAATGCTTGGGAGCGACCAGACGGAATCTTGTTCGGCTTTGCGGCGGAGGGCGGGTATGGCGACGACATCGGCATCCTGCTGCCCAAGGCCGAGGAGTGGCCTGCCACCAATTACCGCGTGCTCGAGGACGGCCGATTCCCCATCGAATACGGTAGGTTCTGCCTGAACATGTGGGGCGAGGTACGGAGGGTCGAGCTGGTCGCCGCGGGGTGAAACGCACCTGTCGGATCCCTACCATATAGAAAGATGCCTGAACTCCCCTGGACCTTCGGCCGGCGGCCGCTGATCGTGGCTGCCGCGACACCCCTGACCGACGATGGCGCCGCGCTGGACGAGCCTGCCATCTGGCCGATGGTCGCCTTCCTGGCCGAGCACGGCGCCGACGGCGTGTTCGCCTGCGGCACCACCGGCGAGGGTATCCTGCTGACCGATGACGAGCGTCGCCGCGCCGCAGTCGCCTTCCGCGCAGCATTGCGCGGGACGCTGATCATCCACTGCGGGGCGCAGACCACCGCGGCGACATCGGCCCTGGCAGCCCATGCGGCCGAGATCGGGGCCGATGGCGTGGCGGTCATCCCGCCGCCCTACTTCGCCCTCGACGACGACGCCCTCACCGCCCACCTGACCGCTGCGGCCGCCGCCTGCGCCCCGCTCCCCTTCTTCATCTACTGCTTCACCGCCCGCAGCGGCTACCCGGTGCCGGCCGGCGTGATCGAACGGGTGCGCGAGCAGTCGGACAACCTGGCCGGATTGAAGGTCAGCGAGTCGCCGTTCGCGCGGGTCGAGCCGTACCTGGACCTGGGCCTGCCGGTGCTGGTCGGCAGCGAGCCGCTCATCCCGCCCGCCGTGGCGCGCGGGGCCGCCGGAGCCGTGTCGGGCCTGGCCGCCGCCTTCCCCGATATCGTTCGCGCGGCGCTCGACCAGCCGGACGTCGCCGCCGAGGCGCGCCTCACGGCGCTGCGGACGGCCATGGAGGCGCAGCCGTTCATCGCATCGGTCAAGCACGTGCTCGCTCGGCGCGGCGTGCCGATTCAGCCGGACATGCGCGCGCCGATGCGCCCGCTCAGCCCGGGCGAGGGTGCCCGCCTGGATGCGGCGCTGGAGACGCTCGCGATGCCGATGGGCGTCGGTTAACGGCGGCCGGTCAGCTGGGCTGGCGCGCGCGTATTAGCACCGGTAATCCAACGGAGAACGAAGGCCTGAAACCGGCCCTACGCTGTCGCTCTCATATCGCCCCGTGAATATTTCGGACCTGATCGAGGGGTTCATCCGCCGTTAGATGAGCCTGGGTAATACCGGGGCAGGCATCACGGCAGGCCGACAGCGCTAGCCGGTCTCGCCCGTGTCACCGGCCACGGCCATGTGCCCGCCGGTGGCGATCCCGGTCTCGCGGTGGTAGGGCGCGGTCGCCGCGTCGTTCATCTCGAAGCGCGACGGCGGGGCGGCGCCCGCCAGGCGCGCGATCTCCTCGGGGGTGAGCTCGTACCCGTAGCGGATGGCGGCCACGTTCTCGTCCACGAAGCGGCGCGGGAGCGACTCGCGGATGGAGGCCTCGTCGAACTCGATCTCGGCCAGCCGCATGATCCGGCCCAGCGCGATCATGTTCCCGAACAGCTCCTTGCCGAAGTGCTCCGAGCCAAGCGATGCGAACGGGATCTGCTCGTCGCCCTCCCTCCCCAGGCCCAGGTCGGTGACGACGGTGCGGCCGTGGATGCGCAGGTGTCCCTTGTCGGCGAGCTTGAGCATGATGTCCGCCTCCTCGACCACCGGGTTGAGGATCGGCTTGTCGTCGAAGATGACGAACGCGTCGGACATGCTGCCCCGCACCGACGAGTCGTAGTCGAACAGCACGGTCACCTGCTTGCCCATGCGCGCCAGCAGCGCCCCCAGCACGCTGGCGATGACCCGCACGCCCTGGCCGCCGACGCCGTCGAGCGCAATCCGCGTGGCCACGAGGCTAGACCGATGCCTCCGGCTCCACGCCCGCCTCGCGCAGCGCGTCCTCCAGCGTGATCTCGCGCTGCGCGACCCGCAGCTTCAGTTCGGAGGGAAGCCGCTGCATGAGCGCAAGCTTGCGCTGCGCCTCCGCCTTGCGCTGCTCCTTGGGATCCAGGTTGGCGGGCGCCGCATCGGCTGACGAGAGCGGCTTCAGCGGTCGCACGTCCCCCGCGCCCTCCGCCACGGCTTCCGCCTTCTGCGCCGCCAGGTCGTCCGGCTGATCCTGGGTGGCGGGGTCCTCGCCGGTGGCGCTGATCTCCGTATCGCCGGGCGCGACCGGCGCCCCGGCCGGTGCGCTGGCGCCGGTGCGCAGCCACTCCGGGATGGGAATACCGGCCTGCGACAGCGCGTCGGTCAGCGAGAGCTCGCGCTGTGCCACCTGCATCTTCACCTCGGCGGACAGCTGCGCCATGAGCGCCGCTCGCTCCTGTGACTGGGCGCGGCGGCGGGCCTTCTCGTCGTCATCGGCGGTGGGTGGCTTGGCGGTTGCCCCGGCGGCGCCGGGCGAATCGGTCGCCGAAGCCATCGGTCCGGCCGGCTGCGCCGGCAGGTCGGCGGGCCGCTCGGGAGTCGCGGTCGTCCCGGACCCATTGCCGTTCGTGGTGGCCGCCCCGCCATCGGTCCGGGGATAGAGCACGCCGATCTCGAACGGGTTGAGATGCTCGGCGTCTTTCGCCGCGCGCTTGTAGGTCTTGCGGTAGAAGGTCAGCATCTCGTTCGCGCTGGCAAAGCCGATGCGCCGCCCGTTGTTCTCGATGCATTGGCTGGTGATATCCACGAAGCTGAAGCCGGGGTGCTCGATCGCCTCGCGGATGACGTTGCGCATGTGCAGCTGGTGATAGACGGTGGTCTTCGCGTACAGGCTGGACGACGACGAGCGCACCAGGCCCTGCAGGTTGATGGGCGTGTTCGGGTTGCCCGCCGGGCTCGACAGCGTCTTCGTGCCGGACGGCGTGGTGGGGCCTGTCTGGCCGCCGGTCAGCCCGTAGATCTCGTTGTTGTTGCAGAGGACGGTCACCGGCGCGTTGCGGCGGATGGCGTGGATCAGGTGGTTGCCGCCGATGCTGGCGGTGTCGCCGTCGCCGGCCACGACGATCACGTTCATCTCCGGGCGGACGGTCTTGATCGCCTCGGCCACCGGCAGCGTGCGCCCGTGCAGGGTGTAGACCCCTTCGTGCTTCATGTAGCCGCCCATGCGGCCCGTGCAGCCGATGCCGGTAACCACGATCGTGTTGCGGTCGTCCAGGCCCATCTCGTCGAGGACCATGGCCAGCTGCATCATGATCGTGCCGATGCCGCAGCCCGGGCACCAGATGGTCGGGAACAGGTCGAGCTTCAGGCGGTTCTTGAAGCCCAGCTCGGCGAGGGCGGCCTCAGGCATCAGCCGACTCCCAGCGGCGAGCGGGGCTGTGCGTCGGTGGGCGCCGGCGGGATGGGCGGCTCCGGAGGCCCGCCCGAGAGCACCCGGTCCAGGCCGTCGCGCACGGCCTCCATGCTGACCCGGCCGCCGAGCAGCGGCACGCGCTTCACTTCGCGCCCCAGCGCCAGCTGCGCCATGTCGGCGTACTGGCCGTCGTTGGCCTCGATGCACACGATCTGCTCGTAACGATCGGCGATGGCCCGCAGCTCGTCGGTCAGCATGGGGTGGATGCGGATCGGCCGGAACAGGGCGTACTCGGTGGCCAGCGGCGCGGCGACCCGGCTGACGATGCCGTAGCAGATGATCAGCACCGGTGCGTCGACGTTCCAGCCGTGCTCGTACAGGGGGTAGCGCGCCGCGACCTCCAGGTGGCGGTGCTTGGCCGCGTAGAACTGGCGCAGGTACTCGTCGGCGTCGGCCGTGGCAGGCTCGCCGACGTTCGGGCCGTGCTCGTACATGAGCACGCCGGCGAAGAAGCGCGGCTGCCCGTCCGGATGCTCGCCCAGCGGCGCCACCGTCCGCGGCGCGACCTCCAGGCCCTCGGCCAACTCGTCGAGGTCCACCACCTCGTTGAGATGGGCGACGAACGTATCCGACAGCAGGATGACCGGCGACAGCGACTCCTCTGCGGCGTTGAAGGCGGTGACCGCCACCCGGAACGCCTCGGCCACGCCGTTCGGATAGAAGGCGAGGGGCGTGTAGTCGCCGGTGCTGCCGTAGCGCACCTGGGCGATGTCGCCCTGGCCGGGCATGGTGGGCATCCCGGTGGCCGGCCCAACGCGTTGGACATTGATGAAGACCGATGGCACGCCCACCTTCTGCGCGTAGCCCAGCGCCTCCTGCATGAGGCTGATGCCCGGGCCGCTGGTGGCGGTGAAGGCCTTGGCCCCCGCCAGGCTGGCGCCGATGACGGCGTTGGCGCTGGCGATCTCGTCCTCGGCCTGCAGGAAGCGGAACTCCGTGTGCTCGGCCGCCCAGCCGGAGGCGACGTTCAGGATCTCGGTCGAGGGGCTGATGGGATAGCCGGCGTAGTAGTTCGCTCCGGCCGCCACGGCGCCGCGGAACACCGCCTCATTGCCCTGAGTGAGCTTGCGGGTCATGCGCGTTTGATCATTGGGTCGTCGATGATAGACGGTTGCCCACTGGGCCGAGCGGCGACCGGATAGGCGCTGATGCCTCCGACGGTCGGCCGCTGAGTCAACGGGGCGTCAGGCTCACCGAAACCCGACGCCCCTCCGCTCCGCTCGGCCTACGGCAGCTGGAGGATCTCGATGGCCCTTCACCAGCGCCGCGGACGGCAGGGTGCAGGACTTCCTCGCCAACTGGAGCACCCTCCAGGAGCCCGCCGGAATCCGCTGAGACTCCCGCGCTAGTTCCCGACGATCACGATCCCCTTCACCGACGCGTTGTCGATCACCGTGGTGAAGATCACCTCAAGGGCGCCGTCGACGACGCTGACCGGGAACCGGAGCACGAACCCGACGTCGTGGCCGAAGTTCGCAAACATGTCGTAGTCGTTGAGCACCTGGCCGCCTTCGATCGACACGTCGAAGGTGCGCCCCCCGGGTGATGTCTGGAACGTCTCGGCCAGGAAGAGCTGCACCTCGTAGTCACCGTTGGCCAGGTTGAAGGACCAGGAGGTATCGCCGTAGAGCTCGTTCTGGAAGACTGACTGCGGCGTGTTCGCGGGGGCGGTCGGGTGGAGCGTGATCGGGTCGCCGGTGCTGAATTGCGTGCCGCCGCTGACAAAGCCTCCCGAGTCGGTCCACGGCGTGCCGGCGATTCCGCCGGCCCCCGCGTTCACCGCGAACTCGATCGGGCGGATCGAAACACCCTTGATTGCGGCGTTATCTGCGCTGCCGTTGGCGATGTCGATCGTCAGGCCGTCGCCGTCGTCGACACTGACGAGGAAGGCCTCGACCACCGCGGTGAAGTCTGCGCCGCCCGCCTCCTCCCACTGGTCGTAGTCCTCGAGGGCCTGGGTGCCCTCGATCGACACGTCGAACAGGCGAGCGTTATCGGCATCTGCGAACACCTCGGCGAAGTACAGACGTACTTCGTAGTTGCCGTCGACGACCGGGAAGGCCCAGGTCTGCGGTCCCCAGGTCTCCGATTGGAAGACCGCTTCGGGAGTGCCTGCCGGCACCGACGGATGGCCCAGGTCGATGGCCGTTGCCGTGTTGAAGGTGGTGCCGCCGGTTCGGTAACCGGTGTCGGCCACCCAGCCTGCCGGCGGAGCCTGGTTGCCGGCATTGACGAACAGCGGAACGAGGTCCGCTGTTCCGGTGCCGGTCAGCGGCACGCTCAGCGGTGACCCGGTTCCATCGTGCGTCACGTCCAGATTGGCCGACCTGGCACCCGTCGCGCCCGGCGCGAATCGAAGGGTCACGTCCAGCTCGTCGCCGGGGGAGAGGGTCGTCGCACCGCCGGTGATGACCGAGAAGTCACCGGAGTCGGCACCGCTGATCGAGAGGCTGCTGATCGTGACTCCCGGGTCGCCCGGCGCACCGGGATGCGTGATGGTGACGACCTCGTCGGCGAACGTCATGCCGTCGACGTCGCCGAAAGCGACCGGTGACGGCGAGGCGGACAGGCTGGACGGATTCTCGTCCACGGTGAGGATCTCGATGGCGTTGACGAGTGGATTCTCGATGGGGCCGTGGAAGAAGTCGATGTCGAGGTTGCCGTCCGACTGCACCACGAACGAACGCATGGTTCCGACCCGGTGGCCGACCTCTGCTGAGAGATCAAAGTCGTCGAGCACCAGCGTCCCGTCCAGGGTGACGTCGAACTGCCGCTCGCCGGGGTCGTTCGTCCCGTCGTAGCCGTTGTGGAGGTAGAGGCGGACCTCCACCCACTCACCGCTGGTGACCGGGAAGTCCCACTCCATCTCTGTCCCGGCCCCGCCGGTGTTGTCCCAGCGTTCGGTCACGAAGATGTTCGGGCTGCCGGTTGCGGCGCCGCTCGTCGGCGTGCTGGCCGGGACCGATGCATCGACGCCATTGGTGTTCGGGAACGCTCCCACACTGCTGCCAGTGTTGTGGAACGGGCTGGGGGCGGCGGCGGTGTCGGCGGACCAGTTGGGCCCGCTGTCCAGCGACGCGAGCTCCGGGCCGCCGGCATTGATGCGGAAGAGCACCGGCGACGGCTCCCCGCCTTCGCCGCTGAGGGCAACTGCAAGCGTGCCCGACGCGCCGTCATGCGTCACGTCGAGGGACCCCGCGGCCGGTCCGGCCGCAGAAGGCGTGAACTGGACGTCAACGGAGGCGGTCTCGCCCGGATTCAGCGTCAGCGGCAAGTCTGGTGCTGTGGCCAGGGTGAAGGCCGCATCGCCGCTGGTCGCCAGGGCGGTGATCTGGACCGGTCCATCCGAGCCGACCGGATTGCCGAGGATGACAGATTCGGTGGCGGAGTCGCCTGCGGCGACGCTGCCGAAGTCGACCGATGCAGGAGATGCCTCGAGGTCGGCGGACGCCGGTGCGGTGACGACGATCTCAATGGCCTTGGGATTCGGGTTCTCCATCTGGTGGACGAAGACAATGTCCACCGAGCCATCGGACACGACCGATGCGGTGACGACCGAACCGACCGACGCGGCGTCGCCGCCAAGCGCATAAGGATCGATGTCGTCGAAGGCGGCCGGCACGCTGCCGTCGACCGCGACGTCGAAGAAACGCAGTCCGGAGTCCGTGATGCCGTTGAAGATCTCGGCGACATACACGTTCACGTCGACCGTCGCACCCGCGGCCAGCGGGAAGCTGTACTGCAGCTCGTTGGCAGGCAGATCGCCGGACGCTCCCGCGTCCCAGCGCTCGGTGTTGAAGATGGTCAGCGGGACTCCCGTAGGACCGCTGCCCACGTCACCGGTCGAGCTGGTGGATGTGGTGTTGTAGAAGTTCGTACCGTTTGCCACCCAGTACGGCGACGGGTTCGCGGCCGAGTCCTCGCCCCAGTCGGGACCGGAATCGACCGACGCCACCGTCGGTCCGCCCACGTTGACGCGGTAGGCGACGGTTGGCTGCGCACCCGGCTCGGTGACGGTCACGGTGACCACCACGGACCCTGTGTTGCCGTTCCCGTCGTTGCCCTCGATCTCGATCACGTACGGGCTGCCGGCGGCATCCCCGGTCATCGGCTGAAGCGAGAGGATCGCCTGGTTGTCGTTCGGGATGGCGTCGCTGAGGGTCGCGAAGCCGGGGGGCGCCCCGACCGGAGCGAAGGTCACGACGTCACCGTCTGCGTCAGTGGCCGTGATGGTCACGTCAAGGGACTCTCCCTCCTCGACCGACGGAGTCGTGGTCGAGGCGTCGACGACGGGCGCCGCGTTGTGGAGGTAGACCTCCAGCCGGTCCCAGTCGACGCTGAATGGCGAGCTCGAGCCGTTCGCCGTGGCGATCACGCCGGCCGCGACGCCTTGCGTGCCATCGACCCAGGCCGACGGAATGGTGAAGGTGGAGTCCGCGCCGTATGGCTGAACGGTCGCGCCCCCGTCGAGCGAGTAGCTGGCGGTGGCGGTGTTCGCCACCGGGTCGATCAGAAGGTACAGATCGATGACCGCACCGTCGCCAAGAACGCCGCTCACCGTGGTGGTGGGCTTGGCGGTGAAGGTCCCCCCGACCTCGAGCGCCAGCTGCAGGCCGCCGTTGCCGCCATTGGCATTGGCAACCAACTTGAGATAGTTGTCCTGGTCGCCGGGGCCGATCTGGAGTCCCGCCGACTGGAAGTTCTGCGGATCCGATCCATCAGGGAACGGAGATACCACCGTCGTTCGAACCACGAACGGCTGGTCGGGTGGCGCGACACCAA
>Ga0299913_10004731_pt1 | contig 11482 bp, 12 predicted proteins | sample RVTome_9_FD_201360 | JGI IMG/M metagenome (GOLD analysis project Ga0299913, IMG submission 201360) | Soil microbial communities from uranium-contaminated site in the Upper Colorado River Basin, Wyoming, United States - RVT155D38 (version 2) ... | reverse complement strand
AGATCGATGACCGGAACGAGGGCTACTTCGTCGTGGTCACGTTCTCGGTGGAGCCGGTCGCGCAGCTCGAGCTCGAGCGCGTGCTGAACCTCGCGGACGAGGTCCTGCGCCACAAGGTGGTCGTCCTGCCCACCAAGCGCGTGAAGCAGCTGGCAACTTCCCCCGCCTCCGCAGGCGGAGACGCGACACCCCAAGGGGAGTGAACGAACCATGGCGACGGACAACCAAGTGACCCTGGTCGGCAACCTGACCGATGACCCGGAGCTCCGCTACACGCCCAACGGCGCGGCGGTGTGCAAGTTCCGGATGGCGGTCAACCGCCGGTTCCAGGATCCGAGCGGGCAGTGGAAGGACGGCGAGACGTCGTACTTCTCGATCAACGCATGGCGCACGCTGGCGGAGAACGCGGCCGAGTCCCTCACGCGGGGGACCCGCGTGATCGTGGCCGGCCGGCTCAACTACCGCACCTGGGAGAACCAGGACGGCGACAAGCGTTCCGCGATCGAGGTCGAGGCAGACGAGATCGCCCCGAGCCTGAAGTGGGCGACGGCGGCCGTGACGCGTCAGGCCCGATCCGGCGGTGCCTCCAGCTCGGGCGACTGGGGCGAGAAGGTGGCCGCGCCTGTGGGCGGCGGCGCCGACCAGGAGGAATCTCCTCTCGATGGCGGGTAGGGGCGCAGGGCCGAAGGAGCGCGGCGGTCCGAAGCGGCGTCGCGAGAAGGATGACAAGGCCTGGCAGAAGCGCGGCAAGCGCAAGTACTGCCAGTTCTGCAAGGACAAGGTCGACCGCGTCGACTACAAGGATGTCATCATGCTGCGCAAGTTCGTCTCGGACCGCGGCAAGATCCGTGCTCGGCGCGTGACCGGCAACTGCGTCCAGCATCAGCGCGATGTGGCGTCCGCCGTCAAGAACGCCCGCGAGATGGCCCTGCTGCCCTATTCCAGTCGATGAGGGGTGTGGGGGCTCAAGAAGCGAGGGCCGCAGTCTTGCCCGAGCGTAGCCCCCAGGAGGAAAGATGAAGATCATCCTGCAGAAGACCGTCGAGCGCCTGGGCGATCCCGGGGATGTCGCGGACGTCGCCGACGGCTACGCGCGCAACTTCCTCATCCCTCGCGGCCTCGCCGTCAAGGCGGAGAAGGGGACCATGCGCCACGCCGAGAGCCTCAAGCGATCCCATGAGGTTCGGATCGATGCTCGCAAGGGCGAGCTCGAGACACTCGCCGCCCGCCTCGTCCAGACACCCGTCGTGGTGAAGGCCCGCGCCGGCGAGGAGGGCAAGCTCTTCGGTTCGGTGACGGCCGCCGACATCGCGGAGGCGCTGTCGGCGCAAACGGGCGTCACTCTCGATCGACGGGCCGTCCATCTCGACGAGCCCATCAGGTCGATCGGAACGCACGAGGTGACGGTCCACCTCCACCCCGAGGTCGATCCGGTCATCACCATCGACGTGCAGCCCGAGGTGTAGCAACCGGTCGTGTGGCCCGCCCCAGGGCCACGCGACGCATCCTTCCGAACGAGCGTTCGGGCAGTCCGTTAAGGTGCTCTCTCTCGCAAGGTCTTTGAGCCACGCAGAAGCATGTCGGTGGCGATACTCACAGTTGTCCCCATGTTGTCCCCAGCCCGTTCCTGCAGGTCACCGGTGGAGTGACAGGAAACATTTCGATGCGACCTGCGCGGGAACAATCCCCCAACGTTCTCCACTATGCGCCCACCCCGACCGGGCGTAACGTCCCCAACTCGGAGACCGGGACTGGGGACAGGGGGTGAGCGGTATCGTCCGCACGGCTGACGACGTCGTCCGCCTTCCTCGGAACGGGGACGCCCGCATCCCGCCCCACAACGTGGAGGCGGAAGCGGCGGCCCTTGGCTCGATGATGCTGTCGGCCGAGGCCATCGCCGACGTCGTCGAGCTCCTACAGACCGAGGACTTCTACCGATCTGCCAACGGGCGGATCTTCGAGGTGCTCCGCGAGCTGTACGCGCGCGGCGATCCCGTCGATCAGCTGTCCGCGGTGGAAGCGCTTCGGCGCAAGGGGACGCTCGATGACGTCGGCGGCCCTCTGTACATCCGGGACCTCGCCGACCAGGTCCCGACCCCGGCCTCCGCCGCGCACTACGCGCGGATCGTCGCGCAGGCCGCCCTGCTCAGGAGACTGATCGGGGCGGCCGCCGACGTCATGGACATGGCGTACTCGGCTCCGGAGGATCCCGAAGGCGTTGCCGATGCCGCCGAACAGCGGATCTACGATGTCGCGCGCCGCGACGACCAGGATGAGGTCGCGACCCTTCGGGAACTGATCGACGGCGCGATGCTCGAGCTCGAGCAGATCCAGCATCGCGAAGCTGCCTACACGGGGCTGCCCACCGGGTTCCGGGACCTCGACGAGCTCACATCCGGGCTCCAGCCCGGCAATCTCGTGATCATCGCCGCCCGGCCGGGGATCGGGAAGTCCTCGCTCGCCATCAACATCGCGCACAACGTGGCGGTGGGCGGAGGGTCGGTCGCGGTGTTCTCGCTCGAGATGTCACGGCACGAGGTCGGGATGCGGATGCTCTGCTCCGCCGCCCGCGTGCCCTGGGACCGGATCCGCAGCAAGCGGGTCGGGCCGGACGACTGGGTCCGGGTGGTCCAGGCGGCCGAGCGGTTGCACGACGCCCCGCTCTCCATCGTGGACTCCGGCAACGTCAACATCGTCGACGTCCGCGCCAAAGCTCGGCGGATGCGGAGCAGCAAGCAGGGCCTCGCGCTCATCATCGTGGACTACCTGCAGCTGATGACCTCCGCCGCGGTCCGGCGCCCCGACAACCGCCAGCAGGAGGTCGCGGAGATCAGCCGCTCGCTCAAGCTTCTCGCGAAAGAGTTGCACATCCCGGTCCTGGCCCTGTCTCAGCTGAACCGCAACCCGGAGACACGCGCCGACAAACGCCCCCAGCTGTCGGATCTCCGCGAGAGCGGCTCGCTCGAGCAGGACTCCGACGTCGTCGCGTTCATCCACCGAGACGACTCCGATCCGGAGAAGAAGAAGGAAGCGGAGCTGATCCTCGCCAAGCATCGCAACGGCCCGACGGGCTCGATCAAGCTGAGCTTCGAGCCCTCGCTCACGCAGTTCCGCAACGCCGCTCGCGGCGACGTCCCCGCGTGACCGAGTCGCCCCCGCCGGCCGCACTGCGGCGCCGGGCGAGGACCGTCCTCAACCGCCTCCGCAAGCGCTACGGGGAGCTCCTCCCCCCTCGCCGCTCGGATCCCCTCGAAGAGCTCGTGCTGACGGTTCTGTCGCAGCACACGAGCGACATCAACGCGGAACGGGCCTTCGAGGGCCTGCGCGCCACGTTCGCCACCTGGGAGGACGTGGTCCGCGCGCCGACCCGAGCGGTCGCGGATGCGATCCGCTCGGGCGGCCTCGCGGACACGAAGGCGCCGCGCATCCAGGTGATCCTCCGGGAGGTCGCCGAGCGGCGCGGCGACTTCGACCTCTCCCACCTGGCGGATCTCCCCGATGAGGCGGCTCGCGCGGAGCTGCTGTCCCTCCCCGGCGTCGGACCCAAGACCGCGGCCGTCGTGCTCTCCTTCTCGTTGGGCCGGGACGCGATGCCCGTGGACACCCACGTCCACCGGGTGACGAAGCGGCTCGGGCTGGTGCCCCCGACGACCTCGGCCGAGCGCGCGGACCGGATCCTGCACGAGCTCGTGCCAGAGGGTCTCCGGACGCCGCTCCATGTCGCGCTGATCCGCCTTGGCCGCGAGATCTGCAAGGCACCCATCCCCAGATGCCGGACCTGCCCGTTGAACGACATCTGCCCGACGGCCCCGCGCTACCTCACCGACGGGTGACCGCGACCGGATACCATCGTCATCGTGTCGGAACGCTTCAGCTTCGAGGTCGTCGACGCGCTCGACTATGACGAGCTCCGACCCGAGTACGCGCCGGAGGCGATCGCCTGGGTCGCCGAGCGCTGCGGTCTCGGCGCTGGCTCGAGCGTGGTCGATCTCGCGGCGGGCACGGGTCGCCTCTCGGGTCGATTCCTGCGGCTCGGCGTCGACGTGATGGCCGTGGAGCCCGCTGCGAACATGCGCGCGATTCTGGAGGAGCGATTCCCCGCTGTCAGGGCGATCGTGGCGACGGCGGAATCGATGCCGTTCGACGACGGGGCGATCGACGCCGTCGTCGTGGGCAATGCGTTCCACCACTTCGAGCGTGACGCGGCGATGACGGAGATCCACCGCATCCTGCGCCCGGGCGGCGCCCTCGCCCTGTTCTGGGCTTGGCCGGACGAAGAGGAGCAGCTGCGGATCCCCGGCGTGCGAGCGATCTACGAGGTGGTTGAGGGGGCCCGCGGGGAATCCGCGATCGCGGCGGCCCACCAGACATGGGCCGAACTCCTGGCCCCCGTGGAGGGGTTCGATCCGTTCGAGCGCCGGGAGTTCCCCGCTATCCATGTGCTGCCGGCGGCGAGACTCGCCGACCTCTACGCGACCTCCAGCGACATCGTGTCGATGCCGGCTCCCACGCGCGCGTGGTTGCTCGACCGCGTCAGGCAGCTGTCGGGCGAACTCCCCGAGACGCTGCATCTCCCGCAGAGAACCGTCGTCGATCTCTGCGTTCGCCGCTGAGCGGCATGTGTCCGACGACTCGGGGACCGGAACCAGAGCGGGTGAGGGGAATCGAACCCCCGTTTCGAGCTTGGGAAGCTCGCGTTCTGCCATTGAACCACACCCGCGTCGCCCCGCCGCCGGAGGCGGCGGGGCGACAGTGTAGACCAGCCCCCCAGGGCCAGGCCAAGCACAGCTGCTAGCGTGCGGGCCCTCATGGGCGAGCCCGACCCGGACCTCTGGCCGCACACACTGCAGCGCCTCGTGTCGCACGAGGCGCTGTCGACCGAGGAGGCCGCCGCAGCGATGCGGGCGATCATGTCGGGCGACGTGACGCCGGGGCAGGTCGGTGGATTCCTGATGGCCTTGCGGACCAAGGGCGAAACCGTCGACGAGCTCGACGGTTTCGCTCGCACGGCGCTCGAGTTCGCGAACCCCGTCTCACCACCGGCGCCCGTGCTCGACACCTGCGGCACCGGCGGTGATCGCAGCGGCACGTTCAACATCTCGACGCTCTCGGCCGTCGTGGTGGCCGGAGCCGGCGTGCCGGTCGCGAAGCACGGCAACCGCGCCGCGTCCAGCCACTGCGGTTCCGCGGATCTCCTCGAGGCGCTCGGCGTCAAGATCGATCTGGACGCCGCGGGCGTCGAGCGTTGCCTCGGCGAGGCGGGCATCGGCTTCATGTTCGCGCCCGTCTTCCATCCGGCCTTCCGGCATGCGGGGCCGGTTCGCGGGGAACTTCGAGTGCCCACCTCCTTCAACTTCCTGGGTCCGCTCACGAACCCGGCGCGGCCCATCGCGCAGGTCGTGGGCGTCTCCGACGAGCGGATGCTTCCGCTGATGGCCGAGGTGCTCGCGCGACGTGGGACGCGCGCCAAGCTGTTCCGTGGGGAAGACGGCCTCGACGAGCTCACCACGACGAGCCCGTCCATGGTGTTGGACGTACGTGACGGGGAGGTTCGGGAGAGCCGCCTCGATCCCACCGTCCGCGGGATCGCGCGCGCGACCCGAGACGATCTGCGGGGGGGCGACCCCGCTGAGTCGGCGAGCATCGCCCGCTCGGTGCTCGCCGGCGACCCGGGACCCAAGCGGGACATCGTGCTGCTCAACGCGGGCGCCGCGCTGGAGGTCGCCGGGGCCGCCGCCGATCTCCACGAAGGCCTCAGGCTCGCGTCGGCATCGATCGACGACGGCAAGGCGGCGGCAACGCTGGAGCGCTGGATCGCCGTCTCCAACGCCGTTTCCGACGCCTAGTAGCATCCGCGCCGATGATCCTGTCCGACCGCACGATCAAGGAAGAGATCGACGCCGGCCGCATCGTGATCGATCCCTTCGATCCCGCGTGCGTCCAGCCGTCATCGGTCGACCTGCACGTCGACTCCGAGTTCCGCGTGTTCGCCAACTCTCGGTATCCCTACATCGACGTCAAGCAGGAGCAGCCCGATCTCACAGAGCTCGTCGAGACGAAGCCGGATGAGGCGTTCATCCTTCACCCCGGAGAGTTCGTGCTGGGCTCGACGCTCGAGCGCGTCGCCCTGCCCGACGATCTCGTGGCCCGCCTCGAAGGCAAATCGTCACTGGGTCGTCTGGGACTCTTGATCCACTCGACGGCCGGCTATGTCGATCCCGGCTGGGACGGCTACTTGACCCTCGAGCTCTCGAACGTGGCGAACCTGCCGATCACGCTGTATCCGGGGATGAAGATCGGCCAGATCTCCTTCTTCCGCCTCACGACGCCGGCCGATACCCCCTACGGGGGTACCGGAAGCAAATACCAGGGCCAGCGCGGCCCAACGGCGAGTCGCTTCTTCCAAGACTTCAAGAACTGAGGCCGACGGCTCTACTCGTGAACCAAGGCCCCCGGGACCGGGCCCACACCCATCTGCACGGCCATCATCGCGGCCTGTGTCCTGTTGGTGACGCCGAGCTTCCGGAAGATCGCGGCGAGGTGCGCCTTGACGGTCTTCTCCGACAGGTAGAGGTGCTGTGCGATCTCGCGGTTCGCCCGGCCTTCGGCCAGGAGCTCCAGGATGTCGTGCTCGCGCTGCGTCAGGTTGTACTCGCCACGACGCCCGTTGCCGCCATGGTCGCGGCCTGAGGCTTCGTGCTCCTCGAACAGGTTCTGGATCACCCTGGGGGAGAGCACGTTGCCACTACCGGACATCGCGACGTTGATCGCCTGCGAGAGATCCTCGGGTGTCGCGTCCTTGAGGAGATAGCCGGATGCGCCATCGGCGAGCGCGCGTTTCACGTACGGCGCGTTGTCGTACGTCGAGAGCATGACGACCGGCATGTCCGGCTTCTCGACCTTCAGGGCTCGAAGCAACTCGAGGCCGTCGAGGTCCGGCATGCGCACGTCGACCAAGGCGAGGTCGGGGTTGACGCCGTTGTGGATGTGCTCGAGGGCCGCCGCGGCGCTTTCCGCCTCGGTGATCTCAGCGTCCGGGAACCCTTCCTTCACCACGTAATGCAGGCCACGACGCACCAGCGCATGGTCGTCCACGATCAGGATGTTCATCCTTCATCACCTCGTCCTCCGACGGGGAGCACGGCGACCACGCGGGTGCCGCTTCCAGGGTTGGATTCGATCTCGATGGTGCCGCCGATCCGTTCTGCTTGGTCGCGCATGAGTCGGAGACCGAAATGCGGATCCCCGTCGGCATCGGCAGCGACGATGCCGTTGCCCCGGTCCTCGACTTCGATCCGAAGCTCGTCGAGTCCGGCTCTGATCCGTACCGACACTTCAGGGGCGCCGGAGTGCTTTGCCGCGTTGGCCATCGCTTCGGCCACGATCGCGTTCGCCGTCTCGAGCGTTCGATCAGGGACCCGATCCAGCTCGCCCTCGATGGAGACTCGCGCGGGGAGGTGCCAGCGCTCCACCAGCTCGTTGACGAAGCTGGCGAGCGGGGGTTCCTGGAGAGGTGTGTCGGCGTCGAGCTCGAAAAGGATCTGGCGGATCTGCTTGAGGTCGTTCCTGATGGCGACCTCCACCTCGTGGAGCGTCGCGAGGACGTCTTCCGGCTCGGTCCGGATCCGGTGCTGGAGCCCTTGCAGCTCGAGGACGGCGCTCGTGACCGACTGGGTGAGGCCGTCGTGGATGTGGATCGCCCACTTCGTGCGCTCCTCCAGCAGCAGCGTGTCGACCGTGTGTGCCACGGTCGGGTGCACGCTCTTTCGGTTACGCAGCGTCAAGCTCGAGGTTGCCACTCTCGTCCTTCCGGTGGAGTCCTTCTGTTGTAGGTCCGGCCCCTGGGGTCGGTCCGGTCCTTTGTGTCTAGGCCAATCCATCGGAAGAAAGGGCTTCTGCCTTGAACGCTCTCTCAAGAGGGTCGACGGCAGTTCGAGGGGTCCACCGGAAGACGGTGATCCAGCGCTCGACCGGACCCACCAAGAAGATAGGAGGAAAGTTGCTAGTACCTCACTCAAGGTCGTATCCTGAGGGCAACGAGCAGGTGATCTGCGCGGGAGCAACTGAAGAAGTTTCCGCGGCGGATGGGCATAGATCCGGTGGGTAGGGTCGAAGGGTGGTCTCGCCCGTCCGGGTGAAGAACGAGTGAAGGAGGCTGAACTTCGATGGCACGAGCGGTAGGTCTTGATCTCGGTACGACGAACTCCGTGGTCGCAGCACTGGAAGCGGGGGAACCGGTCGTCATCCCGAACGCGGAGGGTTCCCGGACGACGCCATCGGTCGTCGCGTTCTCCAAGACGGGCGAGATCTTGGTGGGTGAGGTCGCCAAGCGGCAGTCCATCACCAACCCCGACAGGACGATCCGGTCGGTCAAGCGCCACATGGGCGACAAGGACTGGTCGGTCGACATCGACGGGAAGGCGTGGACGGCCCAGGAGATCTCGGCCCAGATCCTGAACAAGCTGAAGCGCGACGCTGAGGCCTTCCTCGGGGACACCGTCACGCAGGCCGTGGTCACGGTGCCCGCGTACTTCGATGACGCCCAGCGCCAGGCAACCAAGGAGGCAGGACAGATCGCCGGCCTCGAGGTGCTCCGCATCATCAACGAGCCGACGGCGGCCGCGCTCGCCTACGGGCTGGACAAGCAGCAGACCGAGCAGACGATCCTCGTGTTCGACCTCGGTGGCGGCACGTTCGACGTGTCGCTGCTCGAGATCGGCGAGGGCGTCGTGGAAGTGAAGGCGACACACGGTGACACTCAGCTCGGAGGCGACGACTGGGACGAGCGGGTCATCGATTGGCTGGTCGAGCGGTTCAAGGGGAACTATTCGATCGATCTGTCGAAGGACCGCATGGCGATGCAACGCCTCAAGGAGGCTGCCGAGAAGGCGAAGATCGAGCTGTCGCAGGTCACCGAGACCACGATCAACCTGCCGTTCATCAGCGCCGGCCCCGACGGACCTCTGCACCTGGAGGAGAAGCTCACGCGGACCGAGTTCGAGCGTTCGACGAACGACCTGGTCGACCGCTGCCGCGGGCCGTTCGAGCAGGCGATCAAGGACTGGGGCAAGGACGCGAGTGCGATCGACCACGTGATCCTGGTCGGTGGATCCACCCGGATGCCCATGATCCAGGATCTCGTCAAGGACCTGACCGGTGGTAAGGAGCCGCACAAGGGCGTTAACCCCGACGAGGTGGTCGCGGTGGGCGCCGCGATCCAGGCGGGCGTCCTCAAGGGCGACGTCAAGGACATCCTCCTGCTGGACGTGACACCGCTCTCCCTCGGTGTCGAGACCAAGGGCGGCCTCTTCACGAAGCTGATCGAGCGCAACACGACGATCCCGACCCGGAAGTCGGAGATCTTCACGACCGCGGACGACAGCCAGACGACCGTGGAGATCCACGTCCTGCAGGGAGAGGCGGAGACGGTGATGTCACCGGGCGTGAAGTCGCTTGGGCGATTCCACCTCACCGGGATCCCACCGGCCCCCCGCGGCGTACCGCAGATCGAGGTGGCGTTCGACATCGATGCCAACGGCATCGTGAACGTCAGCGCCAAAGACCTCGCGACGGGCAAAGAGCAGGCGATGACGATCACGGGAGGCACGGCGCTCTCCAAGGACGAGATCGATCGCATGATGAAGGAGGCGGAAGCCTTCTCCGCCGAGGACCACAAGCGGCGGGAGGGGGCCGAGGCCCGGAACCAGGCGGATCAGCTGACCTACCAGGTCGAGACTTTCCTCACGGACAGCGGAGACAAACTCTCCGATGCCGACAAGGCCGAGCTCACGTCGAAGAACGACGAGCTCAAACAGGCCCTGAAGGACGAGGCGGCGGAGGTGGAGACGCTCCGCTCCGCAAGTGAGTCGCTCATGCAAGCCTGGCAGAAGGTGAGCCAGCAGATGCACGAGCAGGCCGCGCAGACGCAGAGCGCCGCCGCAGGCGGCGATCCGTCGGAGACCTCGGCGCCGGATGCGGAGGCGGACGGCGACGAGGACGTGGTGGAAGGCGAGATCGTGGACGAAGGCGGTTCCTCGTGACGCCTGCCGACCGAGCTTTCCTCCCCCATCTCCACGTCACCGAGGTGCATGCCACGTGACGGACGACGGTCACGAGGCAGAGCCTCGACACGGGGATGTGGAGGAGGCGGCCGCCGATGAGGCGGTCGTCTCCGTCACCGACGAGAACGAGAGCGGGCCGCAGAGCGAGTCGGCGACCGACGGCGGCGATGTCGAGGCCGTGAGGGCGGAGGCCGATCAGTATCGCGAGCACCTGCAACGGCTCCAGGCGGAGTTCGACAACTATCGGAAGCGGGTCCTCCGCGAACAGACCACGGCGGTCGAGCAAGCGGCACAGCCTGTCTTCCGCCGGCTCCTCGAGGTGCTGGACGACTTCGACCTCGCGCTGATGCACGCCCAGGACCGGCCGGACTTCGATCGCTTCCTGCACGGTGTCGAGCTCGTCTACGCGAAGCTCCTCGACACGCTGCGCGCAGAAGGGCTCGAGCGGATGGATGCGCAGGGCAAGCCGTTCGACCCAGAGACGCACGAGGCCTTGATGCAGACGGGGGAGGGCGAAGGCGATCCTATGGTGGCCGACGTGCTGCGCCCCGGCTACACGCTGAAAGGCCGGGTCCTCCGGCCGGCCGGAGTGCGGGTCGAGAGGAAGTGACGGGTGGCGGAAGAGCCCCGTAGGGAGTGGTTCGAGAAGGACTACTACGCGGTCCTCGGCGTGCCCAAGAACGCGAGCGATTCCGAGATCAAGAAGGCGTACCGCAAGCTGGCTCAGCAGCATCACCCTGACACCAAGCAGGGCGACGCGGACGCCGAGGAACGCTTCAAGGAGATCTCCGCGGCGTACGACGTCGTGGGCGATCCGGAGAAGCGCAAGGCCTACGACCAGGTCCGGGACATGAGCGCGTCGGGATTCGGCCCCGGGTTCGGTCGTGGCGCCGGCTCGGCGTGGCCGGGCGGCGCGACCGGCGCCGGCGGATCCCCCGGTGGCGCCCGGTACGAGCAGGTGAACGCCGAAGATCTCTCCGATCTGTTCGGTGGGCTCTTCGGCGGCGCCGGGCGGACCCGGGGCCGCCGTGCCGCAGCCGGCCGACGCGGGGCCGACCTGGAGACCGAGGTCAGCCTCTCGTTCGACGAAGCGATGTCGGGCACGACCGTGCCGATCAGGATCGACGGCCCGGCCGTCTGTTCTCGTTGCCACGGTTCGGGCGCCGAGCCAGGAACCACTCCCGTCACGTGCCCGCGGTGCGGCGGCAGCGGCGAGATCGCCGAGAACCAAGGGTTCTTCTCGATGTCGCGACCGTGCCCGCGCTGCAGCGGAGCCGGACGTATCGTCGAAACCCCGTGCACCAAGTGTGGCGGTTCCGGCGCGGAGCGCCGGACCCGCACCCTGCAGGTCAAGATCCCGGCGGGCGTGCGCAACGGCGCGAGGATCCGCCTCGCGGGGAAGGGAGAGCCGGGTGTGGCCG
>Ga0299913_10004730_pt1 | contig 11482 bp, 12 predicted proteins | sample RVTome_9_FD_201360 | JGI IMG/M metagenome (GOLD analysis project Ga0299913, IMG submission 201360) | Soil microbial communities from uranium-contaminated site in the Upper Colorado River Basin, Wyoming, United States - RVT155D38 (version 2) ... | reverse complement strand
GCTCACCCTGACGGTCTTCTGGATACTCACGGCGCGCCGTCCGGCGCCCGCCCCGATCAGGCGACCGGTCGGGAGGTTGGTGACCGCCCGGGTCAGGAGGCCGATGCCAGTCAACGTCAGTGTGTTCGCTATGATTCCTTTGCCGCGAACCCCCTTGAGTGCGATCAGACCGCCCAGGGTTCCCAGTCCCAGCCGGATAGCAGGGGCCCAGTTCTCCTGCATCAGTTCCGAACGTGGCTCCCGCGGGCGGCCACTTCCCTGCAGTGCGGGGACACCGTTTGCCGTCTGATGTATCTGGAGCTCGTTGCTCACCTCACGCACGCCTCGAACCTGCTCAACCCTACGGATCAGGTCGTCCGCTTCCTCAGCTAGTACATGTCCACTCAAGGTGATCTGGCCGTCGAAGGCTGTCACCGTGATTGCAGCGGGATGGCTCGCAACTCGGCCGATGGCGGACCGGACCCGCTCGTGCAACACAGAATCGTCAACCCGATCATCCTGAAATCGAGACCGCAGCTCGGCCGCTGCACCGACGGCGCGGTTCCTGGTATCGCGGGCTGTAGCCGCGAGGCCGTCACCTAGCTTGTGGCCGGCATGCACGAACCGATCGTGAAGTAGCGACCGGCGCCGTGCTCCGCGGTCAGGATCAAGGACGTACATTGCCCCCGCCCCCAGCATGATCCCTCCAATCAGCTTTCCTTGGCGTTCCATGAATTCCTCCTCTTCTCAGAGGCCGGCAGACAGCGCTTCGGCCGACCGGTACAGGAGCCCACGGACTTCCTCGTCGGTGTTCTGCGAGAAATCCTGGTAGGCCTGGCCCACGGCGATGAAGGGCTCCGGAGTGAGGGCGCACACCACCTCGTCCACCTCAGCCCGGAGTGCCTCACACGTCTCCGTTGCCGCTACCGGCACGGCTACCACCAGGCGTTGGGGTCTCTGAGCGCGTAGCGCGGCAACCGCAGCCCGCATGGTCGAGCCGGTGGCGAGTCCATCGTCCACGAGAATGATTGTCTTTCCCTCGATCTGCGGAGGAGACCGGTCTCCGCGGTAGGCTCGTTCGCGGCGTTCGAGCTCGTGCTGCTCATTGGCCGCCGCCGCAGCAATAGCACGCTCGGGAATGCCCAGGGCATGGACGATCTCGTCGCTGATCACGCGAATCCCTCCGGAGGCTATGGCACCCATGGCCAGCTCTTCGTGGCCGGGCACTCCCAGCTTTCGAACCAGCATGATGTCCAGGGGAGCGTGCAGCGCCTGGGCAACCTCATATCCTACCGGTACCCCGCCGCGCGGCAAAGCGAGCACCAGCACGTTAGGGGTCCCGGCGTAATGCCGCAGCTCCGCGGCGAGGTGGCGCCCAGCCTCGGAGCGGTCGCGAAACCAGGTACTCATAAACAAAATCGCCAGGCAGAAGGGATAGGCCTTCCCCACGGCTGGCGACCCCTCTTGAATCCACTACCCATTCAACACCGCCTGCATTTGAACGACCGCGCCGAACGATGGATACGGGACGAAGCTTGCGGGAAGATGTGATGAGGGTCACATGACCGGATGCAGTGGAAGGTGTGGTCCCTTATCTTGCTCGGATGCGGGCCATTTTGTTGATAACCTTCCTGCTCACGTCAGCGTGCAAGGCCTCCGGCGAGCGCGGTTCGGCTGCCTGTGGGCTGGCCGCACTGGCCGGCCCCACAGCATTACTGGGTCAGTTCAGCGTTCCGGATCAAACGCTTGCTTCCCCACCGCGTAACCTTCCCGAAAGGCTCGTGGTGCGGCAGGTCGCAGGGCAGGCCTACCCCGCGATCGTCGGGCGTGCCGACTCGCTTTGGATCGTCGGCCTGCAGGGGCAGCTGCCGGCCAACGTCAAGCCCGGGTTCGGCGTGCTGGTGCAGGATCTCAACGCCAAGCCCGCCGGCGTAATGCTCTACGAGGGAACGGTCGTTGAAGGAGCCCCGGAGATCGGGACGGTATCCGTAGGTGACGGAACCGTGCCTCTGATTGGAATAGAGCTGGATCTAGCCAAGATCGAAGATCCCCGGTGCCCCCTTTTCCCCGACACGATCATTCAGTGAGTCCTGCCCGCATCGCCGTAAGCGGCGTGGTGCGGACCTGGGATGGGGCCGATCGCACTGGTGTAAATGCCGCGTATGTGCGGGCGATCCTCGGTGCGGGCGGCATTCCCCTGATCATGTCGCCGCTGGTGGGTGCATCTCTCGCGGCAGCGGCGCTCGACGGATGCGACGGGCTGCTGCTGACCGGCGGGGAAGACATCAGTCCTTCCTGGTACGGCGCCGATCCTTCACCGCTCCTGAGCCAGCCGAGCCAGGAAAGAGATTTGTTCGAGCTGGCCCTTTTCGCTGTGGCGCGCCAGCGCGCCGTTCCGATTCTCGGAATCTGCCGGGGCATTCAGCTCATTAATGTGGCCCTTGGAGGCACCCTCTTTCAGGATATCGATTCCGAACGGCCGGACAGCGTGGACCACAGCCCCACCGGTGCCCGCAATGCCCACAGCCATTCGGTTCGACTTCAGCCGGGAAGCCGGGCGGCAGTAGCATTGAATGCAACTGAGGCGAACGTCAACTCAGTGCACCACCAGGCGATCAAGGATCTGGCGCCAGGCCTGGTCGCCACCGGCTGGAGCAGTGACGGCTTGATCGAGACCATCGAGAGTGAGCCGGGTGGTTCGTGGATTCTAGCCGTTCAGTGGCATCCCGAAGAGATGTACGCGGAGCAGGGAAAGGTGGGGTATGGCCTATTCTCGGCCCTAATAAATGAGGCTGGTCTTGCCTGCCGAGCTTAGTGGGACGCAGAGGGGAAGAAGACGCGATCGCTTACGCCATTGAGTGCACTTCGTAAAGACGAGAAGCGCTCGGCCGCCGTCCTGAGCACCAGCTCCAGACCATATTGCGCGGCGAGAGCGTGGTCGGAAGCCAGCCCGAAGCCCCGGCGGCCGAGCGCGTCGTAGTAGCTCACATCAGGACCCGCTTTGCGGAGGCGTCGGGCTGCGATATAATCGGGAAAGAGCCCAGTAAGCCAAAGCGCGTAGTTTCCCAGGTGGACCATGACCTTGAAGCGGCGGTCACCCCCGGTCGCCTCCAGGTCGGCCAGAATGTCCACTAGGTACCGGTGCTGCTGGTCGTCATTCCAGTCGATGCGCCAGGCCCGGTCGCGCTGTCCGAACTCCAGAAGGAGCGCCGCCAGGTAGTCCGCCAGGTCACGGTCGTCCAGGCCCGAGTCGCGCAGCGCACGCCGGACCAGGACATAAAAGAAGAGTGCCTCCGACGGCAGCAGCATCGAACGAACTGTCAGCAGCCGCTCGACCAGTTCAGGCGTGTCGAGTAGTGAGTCGGGTCCCTCGGTTGTCAGCCGGCGCTCCAGATAGGCGCGGCGGTGAGCGGAGCCGCGGCTCAACAGCAGGATCACCAGCTGCAGGTCCGCCGCAGTCAAGCGGCCCCGCGTATTCGCACGGATCATGACTAACCCTCCATCATCGAAGCTTGCGTCGGGATCCGACGCCGATCTCGATCTTGTACGCCGGCTGACTGCCTTCGGGCAGGAGGTGGCGGGCACCCTGCGCCGGGCCTCGGTAATCGATCTCCTGGTGCGGCACGTACGGGAATCGCTCACGCCCAGCGAAATCGCAGTCGCCTTGTTCCAGCGTGAGGCCGAGACGATCGACTTCGTCCTCGGCTGGCCCCCGGGTCGAACCAACCCGCGTCCCTTGCTGGAGCTGGCGACCCGGCGCGGCCCCCTCCTGATCAACGACGGGCTCGATGCCCTTCTGCGAGACGCCGGACTCGCCGCTCCAGCTCTGACGGTTGGAAGCTGGTTGATCGCACCCTTCGTAGCTAAAGGTAGAGTAACCGGGGCAATCGCCGCGCGCGGTGAGGCAGGTCGCTACGGCACGGCCGACCTGGTGTTGCTCGAAGGCCTCGTCTCGCAGGCCAGCATCGCCCTCGAAAGTGCCCGCCTGGTGGATCTTCATGACGACGGCCGGCGGACCTGGCAGGAAGTGGTGGACGCCATTTCTCCGGCGTTGTGCATCGTGGATCGGAGCGGGGCCATCCGGCGGGCAAATCGGGCCTTTGCCGACCTGGTCAACGCTCCCCCCGCCAGTCTCATCGGGCGTCCTTGGCAGGCCTTTATCCCTCCGGAGTGGGCCACCGACCTCCAGCGCGCTCTCGACCAGCAAGGAGCGGGCCGGGAGGTGGAGTTGCGCACGGGTGAGCGCACCTATGCCGTTACCGCAGTGCCGATTACCAGCAACGACCGCAGCGCGGTGGTGCTGCTGTTCGACGACCAGACCGAGCGGCGGCGCCTGCAAGACCAACTGATCCAGTCCGAAAAGATGTCGGCTATCGGGCAGCTAATTGCAGGTATCGCCCACGATCTCAACAATCCGCTGGCCTCGGTGCTCGGGTTCGCCGACTTCCTGACCGAAGTGCCGCACGTCCCGCCCAGCATTCGCGAGCCGCTTACCGTTATCCGAGAGGAAGCGGAACGGGCCTCCAGCATCGTCAGAAATCTCCTGGGATTCGCCCGCAAGCAGGAGCATCAGCGCCGCCCGACGGCGCTCAAGCCACTTCTCGACGGAACGTTCGTCCTCCTGCGCAATCAGCTCATGGCACATCGGGTGGAGGCTCTGATCGAGGTGGAGCCCGACCTGCCCTTGCCGGACATCGACCCTAACCAGATTCAGCAGGTGTTCGTCAACCTGATCAACAATGCCGCCCAGGCGGTTGCCTCCACCGGTCGTCCGGGAACCATCGTCGTCCGGGCGCGCCGATGGATGGATGGGGTGGCCATAGACATCATCGACGACGGTCCGGGCATGTCCGAGGCGCTCGCGGCTCAGGTCTTCGAACCGTTCTTCACGACGAAGGCCGAAGGCGAGGGAACCGGCCTGGGACTATCCATCAGCCAAGGTATCGTGAAAGAGCACGGCGGCCGCATCATGCTGTCTACCGAGGAAGGAAAAGGCTCGACATTCACGGTGCAGCTTCCCGTGGGTGCCCGTTCGCCCCTTCCCTCCAACGATGCTGCCGCGCGGGTGCCCACCAAACGGCTTCGGGTGCTGGTGGTAGACGATGAGCCGCACATACTACACTACATGAGAGCGACGCTGGAGGCCTGGGGCCATATACCTGTGGTGGCGGGTGACGGAGAGGAAGCGCTGTCCCTCGCCTGCAGTGAGCCGTTCGACCTGATCATCTCCGACCTCCGTATGCCGCGGTTCGGCGGCCGTGAGTTCTATGAGGAGCTCTCCCGCCGCAATACCGACATGGCGGCACGACTGGTGTTCAGCACCGGAGACACGGTCCGCGGCGATACGCTTGCGTTCCTGGAGACTCTCGATCGCCCATACCTCCACAAACCGTTCAGTCTTGCCGAGCTCCGCACGTTGCTGGCCGACGTGGTGCGGGAGAGTGGGCCTCAGGCCGTGGTGCGCGACAGCGGTCCCTGGCGGGCAGACGTTCTTCCCAGGACGTGAGCGCACGCATCGTCCACGTGGCCTCCGGCCGCGAGTGGCGCGGAGGGCAACGGCAGGTGTGGTTACTGGCCCAGGCGCTGGGCCGGACCGGGACAGAGCAGGTTGTAGTGACTGGAGCCGGGACCCAGCTTGCGCAACGGCTCCACTCCTCACGGGTTCCGGTACGAACGGCGACCTGGAGCGCAGGAGTGGACCCTCGCGTCCTGCCGGCGATTCTAAGGGAGCTCCGCCGTAGGCCCGCCGTTCTCCATGCCCATGACGCCCATGCCCTGAGCCTCGCCGGGGTGTGCGCGCTGCTTACCGGGGCCCCGCTTGTCGTCACCCGCCGGGTTGATTTCCCACTCAGACGCAGAGGCCTCTGGGCCCGCGCCGATCGAGTCATCGCCATCTCCCATGCGGTGGCCGCCGTCCTCATTCACGGCGGGATCGACCCGGCCCGAATCACGGTGATCCATTCGGGTATCTCGCCGGACAGCACAAGCGCGGCAACTCCTCTGGGCATTCGCGACATCTTGCACCTTCCGGCGAGCGCGCGTGTGGCAGTCAACGTGGCCGCGCTCGTCCCTCATAAAGATCACGCGATGCTGGTCAGGGCTGCCAAGCTATTGGAGCAACGGCAGCCAGGCCTGCATTGGGTGGTCGCCGGGGAAGGCGAGCGCAAGAATGAGCTCGAGGCTCAGATCCGGGGCTCCGGCCTTCAGGGCCGTGTCCACCTGATGGGTCACATCAACACACCTGAGCGCCTGATTGCGGACGCGGATGTCTTCGTCATGAGCTCACAGCAGGAGGGGTTGGGAACTTCGGTCCTGGACGCGATGTCACTTGGCATTCCCATTGCTTCGACCACTGCCGGCGGCTTACCCGAGGTACTGGGCGGTGGGGCCGGAATGCTTGTTTCTCCCCGGGATCCGGCTGCGCTGGCGGAGGCAGTGGCCCGAATTCTGGATGATGCCGAGGTGCGCGCAAAGCTGGTTGCGCGAGCTCGGGAAGCGGTTCTGAACTTTACTGACACGAAGATGGCAGATGAAGTACGATCGGTGTATCGTTCGTGCGCCCATTCTCTTGACGGCTCATGATTTACGTCTGTATACCGAGTTATAACGAAGCACCGACGATAGGGCTTCTGCTCTGGAAGATTCGCCAGGTTTTTGCCGGCTTCCAACGGGAATATCAGCTCCTGGTTCTGGATGACGGCTCCAGCGATGCAACAGGAGAGGTCCTCGAGCGGTACACCCGGGTCCTCCCGCTGAGCGTTATCAGGCATCAGGAACGACGGGGCTATGCCGAGAGCATCGAGGAGTTGCTGCGCCAGGCGGTGGAGCGGACCGACCGCCCCAAACGGGATTGTGCCATAATGATGCATGCCGACTTTGCTCACTCTCCTGCTTCCATACCGGACCTGGTACGGCGAATCGAAAGTGGTGCCGACATCGTCGTGGCCCAAGGCAAGCTTCAGGGCGAGCCGTCCCGGCTCCGTTACTGGGCTCGAAGAGTTGCCCCTCTGCTCCTTCGCGGTGCCGTGAGCGTCCCAGGAGTGACCGACCTGGTCTCCGGCTTCGCGGTGTTCCGGCTTGTCACCCTGCGGAATGCCTTTCGAGGCACCCCCGCACCGCTTCTTACCACTGATGGGTGGGCAGCCAACGCGGAGTTGTACGCGCGCACCTCACGTCATGCCCGCAGAGTAGAAACCATCTCGGCGGTCGAACGCAGTGACCTTCGTCAGCGTGAGAGCCGGGTGGACTACTGGGAAGCTGCGTTGAATGCATGGAGTTCGCGCGCAGCATTACGGCGGGCATCTCCCCCGGTGGCCCCGGGAGACCCTGCAGCGTCCCGGGAAGCGCACCGGCCAGCCGAGGTGGCCTCCTCCTCGTGACCAGCCTGTGGCTCTCTATGGTCCTGCTGCAGGCTACCGCTCCTGCGGCAGCGATTCCGCGACCCCCCGATTTCCCTTTCGAAGAGGGCGAGAAGCTCAGCTACAGCGCCAAGTTGGGCATGTTGACACTGGGCTCAGCAACGCTGGAGGTCGTCTCGGTCGATACAGTGAGGGGGGTAGAGAGCTTCCGCTTACGCTTTCGGCTGAAGGGGAAAACGGCCTTCTACTCTCTCGATGATGTGCTGGAGTCGTGGGTTGGAACTTCGGACCTGAACTCACGACGCTTCGTGCAGGACTTCCTCGAGAACGACAAACGGAGACATCGGATATACGAGATCTATCCCGACTCCGGGTACTTCCGCCAGCACGGCCTGGACACCACGTTTGCCGCTCCAGCCGAGCCCCTCGACGATGCGGGTTTCTTCTACTTTGTCCGGGTAACTCCACTGGAGGTAGGGAAGAAGTACCGATACGACCGGTACTTTCGCAAAGAGAAGAACCCGGTCACCATCGAGGTGCTCAAGCGGGAAAAGATGGAACTGCCGGACGGAACCAAGGTGCAGTGCCTCGTGCTGCACCCGATCATCGACACCAAGGGATTGTTTTCCAAGCGATCGGAGACCCGGATCTGGCTGACGGACGACGCCCGGCGCCTGCCGGTGCAGGTCCGCACCAAATTTCCCTTCGGGACTATCACCCTCAGGCTCAAGGATATGGTTTTGCCCGGCACGACCACGTCGGCAATGAGCCGCTGAAGTGCCGTACAGCGAAGCAGACCTGAGCCGCCTGAAGACCTTTCCCATCGCCGGGCGGCACAACAAGGTCGACCAGCGTCTGCTGGCAACGCCACCCGGATCGGATCGCTCGTTCTCCGCCTTTCTCGTAAGCCTTCCCGACATACTCGCCGCCCGAGACCTACGCCAGGTCATCCACAGCGTGGCGGCAGCCCGGGGAGAAGGCCGCGGGGTCATTCTGCTCCTGGGCGGGCATGTGGTAAAGGTGGGGCTCGGGCCGCTCATCAACGCGTTATTGGCGCGGGGCGTCGTCAGCCATATCGCTATGAACGGTGCCGCGGCAATTCACGACTTTGAGCTCGCCGCATTCGGAGGAACCAGCGAGGAGGTCGAAGACGGCCTCGCGGATGGCAGCTTCGGAATGGCCGAGGAGACCGGAGCTGAGATGAACGAGGCCATTCGCACGGCGGCCGGGGAAGGTCAGGGTATGGGCGAAGGCATCTCTCGGGCCTTGGCGCAACGGAAGAGCCTTCCTGGATCGGAAGCGTCAGTTCTACTGGCGGCTCAGCGACATGACATCCCAATTACCGTCCACGCTGCCGTGGGCGCGGAGATCATCCACCAGCATCCGGCGGCAGACGGCGCTGCCATCGGTGCTACCAGTCACCGGGACTTCCGGCGCCTCGCGGGGTCGATCCCGGCTCTGCATCAGGGGGGCGTGGTGCTCAATTGGGGAAGCGCCGTGCTCATGCCGGAAGTCTTTCTCAAAGCACTGACGATTGCGCGCAATCTTCACCATGGCCGCCCCACGCATTTCACTGCCGCTGATTTCGATATGCAGCGGCATTACCGTCCCCGGGTAAACGTGGTACAGCGGCCTACCCGGGGGGGCGGTACCGGTCTCCTCCTGACCGGTCATCACGAGATTCTCATTCCACTGCTGGTCTGGGGAGTGCTGGAGGCACTAGACGGAGAGCTTGGGGCTGGGAGCTAGGGCTGGGAGTTAGGAGCTGGGAGCTTGAGATCCTCATTGGGCTTAGGATGACATCACTGTCGCCAGCTGCGCTCAGGATGACGGGGTCACCGGCGCTCCCGCTCCCAGCTCTAATGCCCCGCGATGATTTCCCTCACCCTAGCCGCCGTCGCCGGGGCAAAGAGCTTCAGGATCAGGTAGATCATGAACCCCATGAAAGCCAGCCAGAGCGCCGTACCTACGAGCCCCAATACCAGCCCGAACAACCCGAAGGCAATTTTCAGGACGAAAATTGTCACAACCGCGAAAACAGCGAATCCAAACAGGTTCCGGAGCATTTGAGTCTCCTCTTGGAGAGGGTCAGGCCCGCAGTACGCTTCTACGTTTCAAATAGTTTCATAGGCTAGCAGTGCACAGCACCTACGATGTGATTGTGGTCGGTGGTGGCGCGATCGGTGCCGCCTGTGCCCGGGAACTGGCCGCTCCCGGTCGCACGGTGCTGGTGATAGAAGCTGGAGGAGACACCGGGCAAGCCTGGCGGGCAGCAGCGGGAATGCTGGCCCCCCAAATCGAAGCGGATGGCGGCGACCCCATGTTTTCGCTGGCGGTGGCCGCCCGTGATCATTATCAACGGCTTGCCGCCGAGCTCCGAGATGCGGTCGGTGTTGATTTGAATCTTTGGCAGGAGGGCATTGCGCGCGTAGCAGGCACCGAAGGCGAGGCCGAGGCGCTGAGAGCAAAAGTAGAGTGGCAGAAGGGTCAGGGTCTTCCGTGCGACTGGCTCGACGCAGAGGCAGTGGGACGACGCTGGCCCTGGCTCGGCGCCATGACAGGAGCGCTTTGGGCGCCACGGGATGGCGCACTGGATCCGGAAAAACTGGTCGGAGCCCTGCTGGCTGATGCCGAGCGGCGCGGCGCGGTGTGGGTAGGTGACAGGGCTCTCTCGGTACGGCAAAGTGGTGGCAAGGCGATCGGCGTTCAGGGGGAAAAAAGCAGCTACTCGGCCGGCAGCGTGGTAGTGGCTGCGGGTGCCTGGTCGGGTCTCCTGGAGGGTCTGCCTCGGCCGCTTCCCGTCCGGCCAGTGCGAGGACAGATGGCTGCCCTTCCCTGGCCCAGCAGCATTCCACGCGCGATTGTCTATCACAAGGATTGCTATCTGCTCGCCCGGGGCGGAGAGGCCGTCATCGGCTCAACGATGGAGGAGGCGGGCTTCCGGGCGGAGGTCACCCCTGAGGGGCTGGGCCAGATCTTTGGAGCCGTAATGGTGCTCTGTCCCAGCCTCTTCCGAGCCAAGGTGCGGCGAACCTGGGCGGGCCTCCGGCCGGTGACGCCCGACGGCCTTCCCATCGTCGGGGAGGACCCATTGATGGAAGGGCTCTGGTATGCTACCGGTCATGGGAGAAACGGAATCCTATTGGCCGGCATCACTGGGGTACTGGTGCGGCAACTCATCGACGATGAAAGACCCGCCTTCGATTTGCGGGCGTTCGCTGCCGACAGATTCTGATAAACCGAGGTCGTTCTTCGTGCCTTCATTCATATTTTCATGGGTTGGTCATCTGGCGGTCGCATACGGTGTCTGGCTGCCAGCCGGCGCGCACCTCATGGCGCAGTCCCCTGAGCTGGCTCGCGAGCGGGCTGACTACCTCGCCTGGCTCAAGGAAGCACCCAACTCACCGTTCGCTGCCCTGGCGCGGCAGCCGGTGGGGGCCGGGCTGAGTCTGGGTCCGCCGGACTCCGATATTCCCCTTGAAGGCCTGGCCCTGCATCGCCTGGCGACCGAGGGTCAATCGCTGGTGCTCCAGACTCCCGCGGGCACTCGGCCCGTCGCACGAGGACGACCGATCATGGTGGGAGCATACACGCTGTATCTCACCGCGTCTCCCAGAGGATCGATGGCTACTGTTTTCGGAAAAGCCTCCGGAAAAAGCCCTCCGGGTTATTACGAGTACGATCCTTCGCTTGTGTTCACCAGCCGGCTCTTGCCACCCGAAAAGCCCAACCCGGTTCGGGTGTTGGCGGCTGACGGAATCGAGGCCGAAGCGACCGAGGCGGGAAGTATCGTCGTATCGCTCGGCGCGCCGACCAGACTGCGGGTGCTCCGGATCCCGAGCGCGGCCGGTGAGGAGTCAGAGTTGGAGATTTTCTTTCGGGATCAAAGTAATGGGCACGGCACATATCCAGCGGGGCGTTTCTTGAGTCTCGTCCCTCTGACCGACGGGAACTACCGGGTGGACTTCAACCGGGCTCGTAATCCCTTTTGTGCCTACAACTCGGTCTACCCCTGCCCGGCACCTTGGCGAGGGAACATCATCCCCGCACCGGTGCGCGCCGGAGAGCGCTACACCGGCGGAGGCCTGGAGGCCGTGCCCCAAGCAGGAGGGACGAGATGATGCTTCTCGCGCTGCTCCTGGCGG